>Ga0160430_100204_pt1 | contig 44008 bp, 34 predicted proteins | sample HID1971I_E0MG_FD_108274 | JGI IMG/M metagenome (GOLD analysis project Ga0160430, IMG submission 108274) | Enriched millipede-associated microbial communities from UW Madison campus, WI, USA - HID1971I_E0 MG | ecosystem: Host-associated > Arthropoda: Insects > Digestive system > Unclassified ...
CGGTGAGGGCTACACGGAGCTGACGACGGGTCTGAAGACCGCGGTCGACGGCATCAACGACATGTCCGAGTCGCTGCTCGGCATGATGCGCGCGATCCAGGACCTGGACCAGCAGCTCGCCGGTAGCTGACACACAGTATCGGGAGGGGGTCGACGGTTCGCCGTCGGCCCCTTTTCTCTTCGCGGTGTCCCTGTCTGCAGGCGGACATCGATGGGCAGTTCTCCCCATCGGCACGAGGTCCGATGCCGGATAGGGTCGAAACGCATACCGGGGGGTGGACATGGCGGACGTCGAGATCGACAAGCAGGCGCTCGAAGGCGCGATCGTGCAGATCGGTTCGGCGATCGGCGAATACGTCACCTACGCGAACGACATCGCCGCTCGCGATACGGGGGTCGGCAATCCGGTCGGACGCACGGGGCTGCGGGTGATGCTCGAGAACGCGCTGGGCCAGGCGATGCTCGAGGCGCGCGTGCAGCACCTCGCGAGCATCGGGATCTCCGACCGCCTGATGCGCATCAACGAGTCGTTCGAGGACCTCGACGTGTCGCTGAGCAGCGGATGGGACATCGACTATGTCGCTGACTTCGCCTAACCGCGGATGGGCGCTCGAGAAGATCGAGTACGACAGCGGACAGCTCGAAGGCATCCACGCCGATCTCGGCACGCTCGGCGATGCCGGGGGTAACGCGCAGATCGTCCTGCGCAACATCGACGGCGGGCTGGAGGGGCGCGGCCAGAGCATCACCCTCGTGCAGAGCGAATCCGGCACGCTCGCGAACCGGATGAATCCGACCATCGCGACCCTCGGTCGCATCGCCGACGTCGTCCGGGCCTACGGCGAGGCCGTCGCCGTGCATGCCAAGGCCGCGAACGACCTGATCGACGACATCGAGGCCGCGCACACGGCGAACCAGGCCGCGATCGCCGACCTCGACACCGCGGAGTCGTCGCAGCGACAGTGCACCCCCGACGACGATGCCAGTACACGGGCGACCGCGGAGCAGGACGTCACCGACGCGGAGAGTTCCCTCGCCGCGACCCGCAGCGCCCTCGAAGACCTCTGGGAGAGGTGGGAGGCCGCGTACGCGCTCTGGGACGACGCCTATGGCGCCGCCGTGGCCGGGCTCGTCCGATCGGACGGCACCACGCTCAGCGACGCGACCCTGTCGGCGATCGATGCTCTCGCCAACGCCGACACCCCGGCCGAGGTGACGGAGATCTGGGACGGCCTGACAGACCCCCAGCGGGATGCGCTCCGCCGGACGTACCCGGAGTTCATCGGGAACCTCGAGGGCGTTCCGTACCTCGACCGCATGCTCGCCAACAAGGCGGCATACGACAAGATCGTCGAGGCCGGCCCTTACGGCGAGCCGCTCGACACGCAGTTCGCCACACTCGGCCTCGAATTGACGGACTTCGACGGTCAGCTGCTGATGTTCAACCCCTTCGAGCAGCCGCAGGCCACCGCGGCGGTCATGTACGGCGTGAGCATCTCGGACGAGAACGGGGATCCGATCGATCCGATGGAAGGGATCACGAACGTCAACATCCTCGTCGGAGGGATGTTCTCGAGCCTGGAGGATCTCGAGGCCTGGGGGGAAAGCGCACGCAACCTGAACAGGTACGCCGACGACTACGGAACGGATGCCGGGGTGCGCTCGGCGACCATCGCCTGGTACGGGTACGACTCGCCGAACCTCCTCACCGAGCACACGATGGGCAGCGCGACGGAGGGGGCCGCGACGCTCAGCGCGACGCTCAGGGGTCTCGACAACGAAGTGTCGTCGAGCGTCACGACCTCGGTCATCGGTCACTCGTACGGCAGCACGACCGCTTTCCTCGCGGTGGGTGGATCATCCGACAACCTCGGCGTCGACAACCTGATCGCGGTGGGCTCGGCGGGCGTGCCGGACGGGTACCACCAGAGTTGGACCGGCGACGATGCCATGGACTACTCCGGTACACGGATCTACGCATCGCGGGCACCGGGTGACCTGGTGGCGCGCTATGGCGAACACAGCTCGTTCGGGCACGGGACCAACCCCGAGGAGCTGCCGGGAGCGATCAGCTTCGAGAGCGACGGCGGAACGGTGCCGAAGCTCGATGGCGGAACCGAGAACGGACTCGGAACCCCCGGCCACGCGTCCCATGATGGCGGTAACACCATCTGGGGCTGGTGGGAGCAGGACAACGGCTACCTCGCGAGAGACTCGGAGTCGTTCCGTAACATTGCCAATATCGTGGCCAACGGCGAACCGTTGTGATGCGCAGGGCGACGTTGAGGCAGGCGGAGGAACAGGGATGAAGAAGCGCTGGCAGACCATTGCGGCGACAGCGGTGTTGGCGCTCGCCCTCACCGGATGCGCGAACGAAGGAGACGGCATGGCTACGCCCACAGGCGATGAGCTGGTGGCTCAGGCCGAGCAGCACTACCTCGACTACCGAGGCGTGACGAACGACATCCAGGCCCTGATCTTCGATGGGCCCTGGCCGGTGGAGGTCGGGTCCTTCGGAATGCAGCCGTCGGGGGCCGGCTGCCCGGACGGCTCGTACAAGTTCGACCTCGCGAGATCGACGCAGGTGGATCCCGCCCAGCATGCGGCCCTGAGCGAGTCGGTGCGGGAGCACCTCATCGAAGAGGGCTACGACGTCGAGGGACAGGACCTCGGGTCGGGTGAGGCGAAGTCGACGGACGTGATCGTGCGGAAGCAGGGTGACTTCTCGTTGCTGATGGTGACGTTCATCGCGAACGGGTCCGTGTCGGTCACGGCGACGACCAAGTGCTGGCCGGGCGACCGCATCGAGCTCAGCGACCTGATGTTCGGGGGAGCCACGCTCTCCGAGGGGTACCTGCCGCGCGAGGAGTCTCCGAGCGATCCGCTGTTCTTCGGTGTGACGCCGGGTGAGCCGGCCTTCGGCCCGACGCCGAAGCCCACCGCGACGCCGTAGCGAGAGTCCGGCGGAGCCGCAGCCGGTGGTGACCGATCCGCCGAAGGCTCCCTACGGGGGTGGAGTTCCCGCCTCGACTCTCAGCGTGCCGCCGCGTCGGCGAGGTGCCGGGCGTTGTGGTTGAGCACCTTCACGATGATGCCGTGGCGCCGCAGCTCGGCGACCGTGCGCGCACCCTCGTCGGAGTCGCGGCCGAGGGCGTTGATGTTCGCGACCACCAGGACGTCTCCGTGCTTCAGCGTGGAGATGAGGCGGGCGAGACGGTCGTTCCAGCTCTCCAGGATGTCGGGCGCCGGGTGGCGGAAGCCCTCGATCGGCACGCCGAACCGGGTGAGGTCATCCCGCTGCTCGACGACCGACGGCATGCCCTCGCGGGAGACGACGAGTCCGACCAGGCGGGAGTCGTCCGGGCGCGCGGTCCAGAAGTTGCGGTTCTGCTGCAGCTCGGTGAAGCACTTCGGGCACGCTGCGGCATCGTGCGGCAGGTGCAGGGGGCTCGTGAGAGCCTCCTCGACGGTAGCCGTCACCTTCGTGGGATCAATCGTCTCGCTCATCGCGCACCTCCGCCTCCATTCTGCCCTGCCGGAGGCCCGAGCGGGGACCCTTCAGAGCATCCCGAGCGACCGGACCGCCTCACGCTCCTCGACGAGCTCGGCCACCGAGGCGTCGACGCGGGCTCGCGCCCGGTCGCTCAGCTCCAGCCCTTCGACGATCTGCCACTCGCCGTCGATCGAGCGCACCGGGAACGACGAGATCAGGCCCTCGGGCACGCCGTACTCGCCGTGGGAGACGACGCCGGCCGAGGTCCAGTCGTCCGTGCCCTGCACCCAGTCGCGCACGTGGTCGATCGTCGCGCTCGCGGCCGACGCCACGGACGAGGATCCGCGCACCTCGATGATCTCGGCCCCGCGCTTCGCGACCCGCGGGATGAAGGTGCCCTCGAGCCAGGCCGGCACGTCGCCGACGATCTGCGCGAGCGCCTCGCCGACCGGCTCCCCGCCGACGGTCGCGTGCGAGATGTCGGGGAACTGCGTGGCCGAGTGATTGCCCCAGATGGGAACCCGGCGGACGGTGTGCACCGGGGCGCCGAGGGTCTGCGCGAGCTGGGCTCGGGCCCGGTTCTCGTCGAGGCGGGTCAGGGCCGTGAACCGCTCGGCGGGCACGCCGTCGGCGGAGGCCGCGGCGATCAGCGCGTTCGTGTTGGCGGGGTTGCCGACCACGGTGACGCGCACGCCGGACGCGGCGTTCGCCGCGATCGCCGCGCCCTGGGGGCCGAAGATCCCGGCATTGGCGGCGAGCAGATCTGCGCGCTCCATGCCCGGTCCCCGCGGGCGGGCGCCGACGAGCAGAGCCAGGTCCGTGCCGTCGAAGCCCACGGCCGCGTCATCCGTCACCTCGACGTGCTCGAGCAGGCCGAACGCGCCGTCCTGCAGCTCGAGGGCCGCACCCTCGGCGGCCCCGAGCCCCTGCGGGATCTCCAGCAGCCGGAGCCGCACCTTCTCCTCCGGGCCGAGCAGGTCGCCCGCGGCGATCCGGAACAGCAATGCGTAGCCGATCTGTCCGCCGGCGCCGGTGATGGTGATCGTGGTCGTCATGCCCCGAGCCTACGTCCGTTCGGCAGGCCCTCGCTCGGAGTAATCTCGACCCATGACCTTCAATCCCGATGCCGACATCTCGGGCAACACCACGCGTCGACGCGGACGCAACGCGGCTGTGGCGGGCGGCGTCGGCGTCGGCGTGCTCGGCATCATCGCGCTCATCGCCGGACCGCTGCTGGGTATCGACCTGACCGGCTTCCTCGGCGGTGGTGCGCCGAACGGGGGCAACGAGCCGGCCGGCGGATCGGCCATCGAGAACTGCGAGACCGGGGCGCAGGCGAATGCCGACGTCGACTGCCGCATGGCGGGCGCGCAGGTCGCGCTCGACGCCTTCTGGGCCGACAACGTCGACGGCTATCGCAAGCCCGGCTTCATCGTGGTCGACGGCTCGACGAGCACCGCCTGTGGGACGGCATCCAACGCCGTCGGCCCCTTCTACTGCCCCGGCGACGAGACGGTCTACATCGACCCGACGTTCTTCCAGCTCATGCAGCAGCAGTTCGGGGCATCCGCCGGCAACCTCGCGCAGCTGTACATCGTCGGTCACGAGTGGGGCCACCACATCCAGTGGATCACCGGTGTCATGGACGATTATCCGAACAACGGGACGGGGCCTGGCAGCAACGGCGTGCGCACCGAGCTGCAGGCCGATTGCTACGCCGGTGCCTGGATCGGACGGATCTCGGAGGAGAAGGACAAGAACGGCGTCCCCTACCTGCAGCCGACCACCGAGGCGCAGCGCATCGATGCTCTGAATGCGGCATTCGTGGTCGGGGACGACCACATCCAGGAGCAGTCCGGATTCTCGAACCCGGAGAGCTGGACGCACGGCTCCAGCGAACAACGTCAGCGCTGGTTCGCCGAGGGATACCAGGGCGGACTGGACGTCTGCGAGCAGACGCTGACTCTCCGCGCCGACCAGCTGGATCCGTGATCCGGTCGGGCACCCGCTACCGTTGACGAAGAAGTCACGCACGACCGGCTGGGGGGCCGATGACGAAGAATCTGGATGCACTGTATCCGCCGATCGAACCGTACGAGACGGGCGAGCTGCTCGTCGGTGACGGTCACCGCGTCTACTGGGAGGTCAGCGGCAACCCGGACGGCAAGCCGGTGGTGTTCCTGCACGGCGGTCCCGGCAGCGGCACCTCGCCGTGGCAGCGGCAGTTCTTCGACCCCGACGTCTACCGGATCGTGCTGCTCGACCAGCGCGGCTGCGGGAAGAGCACGCCGCACGCGGGCGAGCCGGACGCCGACCTCCGCCACATCACGACGGCGCACCTGATCGCCGACATCGAACTGCTGCGCAGGAACCTCGGCGTCGAGAAGTGGCAGGTGTTCGGCGGGTCCTGGGGGAGCGCCCTCGCCCTCGCCTACGCGCAGGCGCATCCGGATGCCGTGACCGAGCTCGTCCTGCGCGGCATCTTCACGCTGCGTCGTGCGGAGCTCGAGTGGTTCTACGAGGGCGGCGCGGCCGCGCTGTTCCCCGACCTCTGGGAGAGCTTCCTCGCGCCGATCCCCGTGCTCGAGCGCTCGCGCATGATCGAGGCCTACCACCGTCGCCTGTTCGACCCCGACCCCGAGGTGCACGTCCCCGCGGCGATCGCCTGGTCGACGTGGGAGGCGGCGACGGTCACGCTGACGCCGAACGCCGCGCAGATCGCCGCGATGTCCGACCCCCGTTCCGCCACCGCGTTCGCCCGCATCGAGAACCACTTCTTCGTCCATCGCGGGTGGTGGGAGGAAGGGCAGCTGATCGCGGGGGTGGACGCCATCCGTCACATCCCCACCGTCATCGTGCAGGGCCGCCACGACGTGTGCACCCCGATGATGACCGCGTGGGACCTGCACCGGGCCTGGCCCGAAGCCGAGTTCGTCGTGGTCGACGACGCGGGCCACGCGGCCACGGAGCCGGGCACGCAGAAGGCGCTCCGCGCCGCGACCGACCGCTTCGCCCGCTGAGGACGTTTCGTCTCGGTCGCTGCGCTCCCTCGCTCGATGACAGAGCGTTCGTTGAGCGAGCGGAGCGAGATGAAACGCCTCGACCCGGGCCTCAGGCCTGCAGTGCCTTCGTCAGCGTCTCGAGGAGACCCACGATGTTGCCGTCCACCCGGTAGCGGGTCAGCCCCTCGCTCACGGCGGCGCCCGTGCGCGAGGACACGAACCACGGCGGCTTCGGCAGGATCGTCACTCGTCCGCCGCCGTTCGCGACCGGGAGCGACCGCGGGAAGGGACGGAACGGGCCGCGGAGCACGGAGCGCTCGACGCCGTCCAGCAGCAGGGCGTTGTGCACCACGCCGATGCCGCTGCCCACATCCTCGATCGTGCTGCCGGGGAACGCGCCCCAGGTGAGGGTCGGGGTGATGAACCCGAAGGCCGTCCACCCGTTGATCGCGATGGACCCGTAGTGCAGATCTGCGATCGCCCGCTCGAACCCCGTGCCGAGCGCCTTCTCGGTCGCGGGGTCGATCAGCAGATTCGCGCCGAGCGTGCCCTGGAGCCGCTCGTTCGCGTGGGCCACCGCGGCGTCCAGGAACTCCTGTCCGGTTCCCGGGACGGTGACGACGCCCAGCACCGGTGCGAAGTACTCGGTGGTCTCCAGGGCGGTCGGGTCGTCGTCGGCATCGATCTCGACGAGCACGCGGTCGCCTAGCACCAGCGCATCGGGGTAGGCCTCGGTCGCGAGGTCCATCCGCGCGGGGGAGCCCGGATACCAGATCGGTCGCTCCGGGGCGTTCGCGTACGCGCGTCGCAGGGCGGCACGGAACGCGTCGGCCTGGTCCCAGTCGGACGACATGATGACGACCTGGCCCGCGATGCAGTTGTGCCCGCAGTTCTGCAGGCGCATCGTGGCGATGTGCTCCGCCTGGTAGGTGAGGTCGGCGTCGGTCCACGCGCCGGGCACCACGATGATGGGGGAGACGCCGCCGAGTTCGGCTGTGATCGGCTTCTTCAGCTGCGGGCGGTTCTCCCGACGACGACGCTTCGTCGCGGCCGCGCCCGTGCCCTTCGACGGACCCCAGACGATGGTGTCGAACGTCGCCGCCGAGCCGGTGATGTGCACGTGCACGAGCCCCGGGTGCCCGGTGAGGTAGGCGCCGGCGGCGGGCCCACCGCGCACGATGCGCAGGAATCCGGGTTCGATGAGCGGGGCGAGCGCGCGCTTGTACACCGGCACCAGGGGGTCCTGCGTGGGGTTCACCTTGAGCAGCGCGGTGCGGTTGTGGGCTAGCAGCTCGTAGAGCACGTCGAGCACGGGGATCGAGGTGACGTTGCCCGCGCCGAGCACGAGACCGACGCCGCCCGAGGAGGCGGGGGTGCGCTGCGCGAGCCCGGCGGAGGCGCGTGCGGCGTTCGGGGTGATGCCCGGTTCGAGCCACACCTCGCCCGTGAAGCCGGACAGCAGGAACTTGTCGATCCCGGTCAGGGGGAAGGCGTGCACCCGTGTCCGCCCGCCCGGGGCGCGGTCGATCGTGATGCCGTCGAGCGGGTTGGTGCCGTTCGCGAGGCGGGTGAGCGTCTCGATGTACGCGTCGAGGGCGCCGAGCACGCTGTACGGTCCGCTCAGCCATTCCTCGCCGCGCAGCGGATGCTTCGCGTCGAGGCCCTTCGATGCCGCAGCGGTGTGGGCCCAGTCCTCCGCGGTCGCTGCCACGCTCGTGCGCACCGCGCGCAGCAGGGTCACCCGCTGGGCGACGGTGAGCGCCGCCCACGTGCGCGCTCCGACCTGAAGGTCGTCGACCGCGGCGTCGAGACGTTCGCGTTCGCCTTCGCCGAGCTCGGACGCCACCTCCTTCGGCACGCTCTTCGAGGTCGTGGCGGGGGTGGCGGCTGTGCTCGCAGAAGTCATCGACGTCTCCTTCGGACGGGATCCCAGCTTAGGCGTCGGAGGTGACGACGGCGTCGATGTCCTCGCGGCGCAGACGGTAGTGACGGAGGGTGAGCAGGCTGGCCGCCATCAGCACCGCGGGCAGCACGCTGAAGCTGAGCACGATGCCCGCGATCGCGGCTTCCGGCTGGGCGACCGACGCTCCCGCGACGGTCGACACATAGCCGGTCGCCGCGAGCGTGAGGGACACCGCCGTCGCACCGAGCGCGAAGCCGACGGTCTCGCCCGCGGTCCAGATGCCGGTGAACGTGCCCGCCTGACCGGGTCCGCTGGTGCGCTCGTCGTGCGAGATGACGTCGGGCAGCATCGCCATGGGCAGGGATTGGAGTCCGGCGTACGCGATGCCGGCCACGGCGACCGAGGCGTAGATCCAGGCTCCGGGACTCCAGACGGCGAACACGAGGGAGGCTGCGGCCGCGGTGAAGAGCACGCTGGCCATCGCGAACGCCCGCTCCTTGCCGACGCGTCGGGCGATGACCGTCCACCCCGGGGTCGCGAGCAGCGCGGGGCCGACGAGGGCGACGAACACGAAGGTCACCGCATCCTCGGAGCGCAGCACCCAGGTCGCCACGTACTGCGCGCCGGCAAGCATCGTCCCCGTCGCGAGGGCCTGCAGCACGAAGGTGCCCAGCAGGGCGCGGAACGGCTGGCTGCGCCCCAGCGCCCGGAAGCCGGACATGTACTGGTCGCGCCAGGTGGACGAGGGCGTCGCCACCGGGAGGGCGGACGCGGTGCGCCGGGAGGCGACATCCGCCGTCCGGGAGGCGATGAGCATCCCGATCCCGATCACCAGACCGGAGGCGATCCCCATCAGGAGGTAGCCCATGACGGGGTCGTCGCCGGCGTTGCGCAGCGCCGGTCCGCCGGCGCCGAAGAGGAGGATCGCCGCCGTGAGGACGACGACGCGCCATCCCAGCAGACGCGTCCGCTCGTCGTAGCTGCCGGTCAGCTCGGCCGGCAGCGCGACGTACGGCACCTGGAACAGGCTGAATGCGGTGGCGGTCGCGAGGAAGGCGAGCAGCACGCTGATCGCCCCCGCGACCGGTCCCCACGAGGGAGGCACGGCGAAGGTGAGCGCGAAGAACAGCGGCAGCGCGAGCGCGCCGGTGACCATGAACCCTCGGCGGGAGCCGGTGCGGGCCAGCTGACGGTCCGAGGCGGCGCCGATCAGGGGATCGATGAGCACGTCCCAGATCTTCGCGGCGGTGACGATGAGTCCGGCGGCGAGGGCCGCGACACCGAGGTTGTCGGTGAGGAAGTACGTCAGCACCAACCCGGGCAGGGTGGCGTAGCCGCCGGTGCCGAGCGAGCCGATCGCATACAGCACGATCGTGCGCGGGGACAGGCGGGCGGATGCTCGTTCGGGCCGAGCCTCAGTGCTCATCGCGCCAGTGTATCGGCGCGATGACCCGGGATCAGATCAGCGAGAGCTCGCGCAGCTTCGACTCGACGTCGGCGTTCGACGGCTCGACGTGGTGCGAGGCATCCGGGTAGACGACGACCGGGATGTTCGTGCGACCCGAGATCTCCTTCGCGACGTCCGCCGCGGTGGGCTCGGCGACCAGATCGACGTAGGTGTACTCGACGCCGAGCTCATCGAGCTGCTTCTTGGTGCGGATGCAGTCGCGGCACCAGTCGGCGCCGAACATCGTGATGGTGTCGGAAGCGGGAGCAGTCATGCATCCAGCCTAAGGCCGTCCGCATGGGCTGGCGCTGAGAGCGGTCCGGCCGGTCAGCGCCCGGTGCGGCAGTGCCTCGGTAGGGGAGGCGTCGGTCGCTGTCGACCCTTGATAAGTAAGGTTACCCTTACCTATACTGAGTGCCATGAGCAGCGCATGCGAGCACCTGGAGGATCCCGACTGGGACAGCATCGAAGGTGCCGTGCTCATCGCCGGCGATGCGGCCGATGCCGGCTTCATCGCGAGCATCGCCGCGCGACTCCCGTGGGACGCGCAGGGCGTCGTGATCCTGGAGGCCGCGGCGCGCATCCAGTTCCGCCACATCGACGTCCCGGAGGGGGTGTCGGTGCGCTGGCTGGTGCGCGGTGACGGCATCCGCGCGCACACCCGCGGCGAGCGGCTGGCGAACGCCGTGCACGCCTGGTGCGTCGAGTGGACGTGCACCGAGCCGCCGTCGCAGTGGACCGTCTGGCTCGGACCGCACACCCCGCCGCACGTGGCGCGGATGGCGCGCAGTCTGCTCGGCGTCGCGAACTGACCGACGGTCGCGGGTCAGCGGGTCGCGGCGACCGCGGGGACGTTCGCACCCGCGGTGATCGCATCGAGCGCGCGACGCAGCGACGAGCTCGACGTGTGCGCCGTGTACGGGAAGTACACGACCTCGACGCCGACCTCGGCGAACTCGCGCTCCAGGCGCAGGCCCTTGTCGGTGCCGCGCCAGTCGTCGCCCTTGAAGAAGTGCGTGAACTGGACGTCGCGCCACGAGTCCATCTTCGACGGCGTCGTCTCGACGTAGACGTCGTCGACGAACGAGATGTGCTTCACGATCTCCGCACGCTCCGCCGTCGGGATGACGGGCTCGATGCCCTTCACCTGGCGCAGCATCTCGTCGCTGACGACGCCTGCGATCAGAATGTCGCAGTGCTGCTTGGCGTGACGAAGTAGATTCAGATGCCCGACGTGAAACAGGTCGAAAGCACCAACGGCATAGCCGATACGCGTCCCCATGATCTCCCCAGATCAGTGATTCCCCAGTAAGCGGATCCCCATCCGCTCAGCGACTCCCACAGCCGCAGTTCGGAAGTCTAGCAGGTACGGGTTTCCTTCTGCATAGGAACCCGTGGAACGATGGAGGCCGCGCACGAGGTGCGCGCGGAACAGGGGGCGCAAGTGGGGGCACCGGTCACGGTCATCGTGCCGACGTTCAACGAGCGCGACAACGTCGCGGAGCTCGTCGCTCGCACCACCGCCGCGCTCGCCGGGTGGGACGCGGAGATCCTCTTCGTCGACGACAGCACCGACGACACGGCCGCGGAGGTGGCCCGCGTCGCGGTCGACGCCTCTCTGCCCGTACGCGTCATCCACCGCACCGAGAACACCGGGGGATTGGGCGGTGCCGTGGTCGTCGGGCTCGAGGCCGCGGCGGCCGACCTCTGCATCGTGATGGACGGCGACCTGCAGCATCCGCCGGAGCTCCTGCCCGTCCTGCTCGAGCGCCACGCCGCGGGCGACGCCGACGTCGTGGCGGCCTCCCGCTACATCGGCGGGGGCGACACCAGCGGTCTCGGCACGGCCGTGCGCTTCGGCGTCTCACGGGCGGCGACGTGGCTGACCCGGGCGATGTTCCCGATCCGCCTCGCGCGCAGCACCGACCCGATGACCGGATTCTTCCTCGTGGACCGCGGCCGGCTCGACCTCTCCGCGCTCAAGCCGCAGGGCTTCAAGATCCTCCTCGAGATCCTCGCGCGCAACGACGTGCGCATCGCCGAGGTGCCGATGGAGTTCGCCGAGCGCCGGCACGGCACGTCCAAGGCGAGCCTGCGGCAGGGCGGGACGTTCATCGCGCACCTCGCCCGGCTCCGCTTCGGCAAGATGTCGTTGTTCGCCCTGATCGGGGTGATCGGCGCGGTCGCGAACCTGGGGATCATGTGGGGTCTCACCGTCGCCGGGGTGCCCTACGTGTGGGCGGCCATCATCGGCGCCGAGGTCACCATCATCGGCAACTTCCTGCTGCAGGAGCGCTTCGTGTTCGCCGACATGCGGACCGACGCCCGCGGGCTCGGCATCCGCTTCGCCAGCTCCTTCGCATTCAACAACGTCGAGGCGGCGCTGCGGATCCCGGTGATGGCCCTGATGGTCGAGACCTGGCACATCTCCAGCGTGCTCGCGACGGCGCTGTCCCTGATCGTGGCGTTCTTCGCCCGGTTCCTGTTCCATTCGCTCGTCGTCTACGCGCCTCAGCGACGCCGGAAGGGCGAGGCAGCGGTGTCCGAGCCGCCGACCGACACGGCGGCGCAGCGCGTGATCCGCGCGATCGACGTCGAGGCGATGAAGCCGGGCGAGCTCTAGGGCTTCGCGGCGAGATACGCCTCGAGCGCGGCATCCGCGTCGCGAGGGGTCCATCCCGTCGCCTGGATGCGGCTCAGGTCCAGCACGCTGTTGAGCGGACGCGGGGCGATCGGACCCGCCTGGTCGGCGAAGTACTCCGCCGTCGTCACGTCGGTCACCGCAGCCGGGTCGTGCCCGGTCAGACGGTAGACGGCGCGGGCGATGTCGGCCCAGGAGTGGGATGCGCCCGCGCCGGTCACGTTGTACACGCCGAAGGGCGCGGCGCTCGAGAGCAGATGCGCGATGGCCGAGGCGAGGTCCTCCGTGAAGGTCAGGCGCCCGATCTGGTCGCCGACCACCCGGGGGGCGATGCCGCGTTCCGCGAGCGAGGCCATGGTGCGCACGAAGTTCCGGCCCTCGCCGATGACCCAGGACGTGCGGACGATGTAGTGGCGCGGCACCGTCGCGACGACAGCGTCCCCCGCGGCCTTGGTCTGCCCGTAGACGCCGAGCGGCTGCACCGGGTCGGCCTCGGTGTACGGGCTCTCCTTGCTGCCGTCGAAGACGTAGTCGCTGGACACGTGCACGAGGGTGATGCCGTTCTCGGTGGCGATGCGGGCGAGCGCCGCGACGCCGTTCACGTTGGCGGCCCACGCGTTCTCGCGCCCCTCGGGGGTCTCCGCGAGGTCGACGGCCGTGTACGCGGCCGCGTTGACGATCGCCCCGTAGTCGCGCCAGCGGCGGGCGGATGGCAGGTCGGCGGCGCGCAGATCGAGGGTCTCCCTCGTCGTGTACTCGATGTGATCCGCATCGCCGAGCAGGTCTCGCAGTGCGAGTCCGAGCTGTCCCGCGGCGCCCAGCACGAGCACCTTCCGCGGGCCGATCGGCGTCACGTCGGCGAGCCGGGGGTGGGCGAGGTCCTTCGCGGACACCTCGACCTCCGCGAGCGGGATGGGCCAGGCGATGGCCGCGGTCTCGTCCGCGAGGTTCAGGAACGAGTACTCCGCGTCGGGCGACCAGTGGTCGTTGACCAGGTAGGTGTAGGCGGTGTCGGCCTCGAGCGTCTGGTACGAGTTGCCGACGCCGCGCGGCACCAGGATCGCCCGGGACGGATCGATCTCGGTCGTGAAGACCGTGCCGAACGTGTCACCCGCGCGCAGATCGACCCAGGCGCCGAAGATCTTCCCGGTCGCGACCGAGACCCATTTGTCCCAGGGCTCGGCGTGGATGCCGCGCGTGGTGCCGACCGCGTCGTTGAACGAGATGTTGTTCTGCACCGGGCCGAAGTCCGGGAGGCCGGCGGCGACCATCTTCTCGCGCTGCCAGTTCTCCTTGAACCAGCCGCGCGAGTCGCCGTGCACCGGCAGGTCCACGACGAGCAGACCGGGGATCGGCGTCTCGGTGACCGTGAGCGCCTTGCCGAACTCCGTCATCACTGCCCCTTGGCGGCGTAGAAGGACTCGGTGGCGTCCTTGGCCGGCGCCCACCAGGCCTCGTTGTCGCGGTACCACTCGATGGTGGAGGCGAGGCCCGACTCGAAGTCGGAGAACTGCGGCGCCCAGCCCAGCTCGGTGCGCAGCTTCGTGGAGTCGATCGCGTAGCGCAGGTCGTGGCCCGCCCGGTCGGTCACGTGGTCGTAGGCGTCCGCGGGCTGCCCCATCTGCGTGAGGATGAGCTCGACGACCGACTTGTTGTCCTTCTCGCCGTCGGCGCCGATCAGGTACGTCTCACCGATCTCGCCCTTCTCGAGGATGGTCAGCACGGCCGAGGAGTGATCGTCCGCGTGGATCCAGTCGCGCACGTTCTGGCCGGCACCGTAGAGCTTCGGGCGGATGCCGCGCAGCACGTTCGTGATCTGCCGCGGGATGAACTTCTCGACGTGCTGGTACGGACCGTAGTTGTTCGAGCAGTTCGAGAGGGTGGCCTGGACCCCGAAGGACCGCACCCAGGCGCGCACGAGGAGGTCGCTGCCGGCCTTGGTCGACGAGTAGGGCGACGACGGGTTGTACGGCGTCTGCTCGGTGAACCGCTGCGGGTCGTCGAGCTCCAGGTCGCCGTAGACCTCGTCGGTCGAGATGTGGTGGAAACGGCGGTCGTGCCGACGCGCGGCCTCCAGCAGTGTGTACGTGCCGATGATGTTCGTGTCGAGGAACGGCCGAGGGTCGTGCAGCGAGTTGTCGTTGTGCGATTCGGCCGCGTAGTGCACCACCGCATCGACCTTCGCGAACAGGGCGTCGACGAGCTCGGGGTCGGCGATGTCGCCCTCGACGAACTCGACCCGATCCGCGGGGAGCCCGGCGAGCGATGCGCGGTTGCCCGCGTAGGTGAGCTTGTCGAGCACGGTCACGTGCGCGTCGGTGTGCTCCACGACGTGGTGCACGAAGTTCGATCCGATGAAGCCGGCGCCGCCGGTCACGAGCAGACGGGTCATCACTTGCCTCGTTCCAGGAGTGCGAGCAGGTACGAGCCGTACCCCGACTTCACGAGAGCCTCGGCGCGCACGCGCAGCTCGTCGTCGTCGAGGAAGCCCTGCCGCCAGGCGACCTCCTCCGGCACGCCGATCTTCATGCCGGTGCGCCGTTCCATCGTGCGGACGTAGTCGGCGGCATCCGTCATCTGATCGAACGTCCCGGTGTCGAGCCAGGCCGTGCCGCGGGGGAGGACCTCGACCTGGAGCTTGCCGCGCTCCAGGTACTCGCGGTTCACGTCGGTGATCTCGTACTCGCCGCGCGCGCTCGGAGCGAGATCGCGGGCGATGCCGATCACGTCGTTGTCGTAGAAGTACAGCCCGGGCACCGCGTAGTTGCTCTGCGGAGCCGTCGGCTTCTCCTCCAGCGACACCGCCTGGCCCTCGTCGTCGAACGCCACGACGCCGTACGCCTCGGGCTCGGCGACCCAGTAGGCGAAGACCGCGCCGCCGTCGATGTCGGCGAAGCGCTTGAGCTGCGTGCCGAGGCCGGGGCCGTAGAGGAGGTTGTCGCCGAGCACCAGCGCGACGCTGTCGTCGCCGATGAAGTCCGCGCCGATCGTGAACGCCTGGGCGAGCCCGTCCGGCGACTCCTGCTGCGCGAAGGTCAGCGAGATGCCGAACTGCGAGCCGTCTCCGAGCAGGCGCTCGAAATGGGCGGCGTCGTGCGGGGTCGTGATGACCAGGATCTCCCGGATGCCCGCGAGCATGAGCGTCGACAGCGGGTAGTAGACCATCGGCTTGTCGTACACCGGGATCAGCTGCTTCGAGACTCCCAGCGTGATCGGATGCAGTCGCGTGCCCGAACCGCCCGCCAGAATGATGCCCTTCATGATCCCCCTCGTGATACGTCGCTGTCCGTGGTGGCGTCACAGAAGGGACGGCCATCCCCTGCCGTCCGACGACCCCCACAGTCGTACGAAGACTCTACCGGATGGTCCTTCGCCGCACCGGGGGAGAGGAGACCGGTCGGCTCCGGTCGCCCTCGGATCCGACACATGCGAGCGCACTCGGGAGCATTTCCATGTTGATGGGGTAGGGTGCCCTGCGGGGAGGGACCCGAACTTCGCTTGGTTCCGACAACACGTTCAGCCGGTACACACCGGCGCGGGCGTGACGAGGGCCGACGGAGTTCGCTGACAGAAGCAGGATCCCCCACGAAAAGGCCCGGACTCTCCCTATGACCTCGTTCCGCCAGGTCGCTTCCCCGCGATCGCAGAACCGTCCTCTTACCGCTCGAACGATCTGGATCGCGACCACCGTCGCGGTCGTGGTCTGCTCCCTCGTCCTCCCATCGCGAGCCGATGCCGCGGATGATCCCTCAGCTGTCGAGCCCGCGTCCACGGCGCAGGCAGCCGCCGGCCAGCAGCCCACCTGGTCGGACACCTTCACGCGCGCACCGTCGGCCGGTTGGGGTGAGGGCTACGTGTCCACGCCCGCCTCCGTCGCCTCGGTGAGAGACGACGCCGGACTCATCAGGGTCCGCGGCGGCCAGCGCAGCATCCACGAGGCGACGTCCTCCCCGTCGACCGATGCCACTGTCGGAGCGACGATCCGCTCCTCGACGGTCCCCACCCAGGGCTACGGCGTGACGACAATCGTGACCGCCCGCAACGGCGATGCGGGGTCGTACGGCGCACGCTTCCGCCTCGACACCCAGTCGCGCGGTGTGCTCTCCATCGCTCGCTACGACGCGGACGACGTTCAGACGGTGCTCCGCCAGGACCTCCTCCTGATCGGCGAGGTGCCGGAGGGTGCCTCGGTGCGTGTCGAGATCAACACCGTCGGCACCGACGAGGTCCAGATCCGTGCACGCGCATGGATCGTGGGGACGGATGCCCCGGACTGGCAGATGTCGGTCACGGACCGATCGGCGGAGGCCGTGACGACCGCGGGCACGCCGGGGATCCAGACGTACATGTCTCCCGGCAACCGCTCGCTCTCGGTGAGCGTCGATGACCTCAGCGTGATCTCGACAGATCCGCAGCCCGTGCCGGAGCCGAGCCCCGAGCCCGTGCCGGAGCCGACGCCGGCTCCCGAGCCGACGCCGGCTCCCGAGCCCACGCCGGCACCCGAGCCGACGCCGGCTCCCGAGCCGACGCCCGCTCCCGAGCCGACACCGGCTCCCGAGCCCACGCCGACTCCGGCTCCGACTCCGGAGCCGACGCCGACGCCGACGCCGGTGCCGCCGGTCACGCCGACACCGGCCCCGGTTCCCCCGGTCACCCCGACCCCGGTTCCGCCGGTGATCCCGCCGGCCTCCGGCAGCACCGCCGGTTCGATCGCCGTCGGGAAGACCTCCTACCCCGCCCCGGACGACGCGATCTACGTCGTTCCGGCGGGCTCGGGCAGCTCCGGTTCGGGCTCCCTGAGCAACCCGGTGGTGGGTGCGCAGCGGGCGATCGATGCCGCGCCCAGCGGCTCCACCCTGGTGCTGCGGGCCGGCACGTACCGCGAGAGCATCGTGGTGCCGTTCTTCAAGAAGCTGACGATCCAGTCGGCGCCGGGTGAGGCCGTGTGGTTCGACGGGTCGCGTCCGGTCACGGGCTGGGCGCAGTCGGGCAGCACCTGGGCTGCGCCGTGGAGCACGTTCTTCGACGGACGTGTGTCGTTCAGCGCCGGCCAGGACGAGACCAGCTGGTGGGTCAACAAGGCGAACCCCATGGCGGGAGTCCCCGATCAGGTGTGGGTCGACGGGACGCCGCTCGCGCAGGTGGGCAGCCGATCCGCCGTCACCGCCGGGACGTTCTTCGTCGACCAGGCCGCGCAGCAGCTCGTCATCGGGTCCGATCCCTCGGGCCGTGGCGTCGAGGCGAGCGCACTCGCCAAGGCCATCAAGATCCAGGGCGAGGGGACGACGGTGCGCGGCATCGGCGTGCAGCGCTACGCGACGACCACCGCTCTCCTTGGGGCGGTCAGCGCCGAGGTGAACGGGATCACCCTGGAGAACATGGTGATCCGCGACAACGCGACCGTCGGTCTGTTCGCGTGGAACGACGACAAGACGTTCCGGAACCTCACCGTCACCGGCAACGGCCTGCTGGGCATCGCCGTGAACGATGCCGACCGGCTCTCCCTGGAGAACTCGCTCGTCACCGGCAACAACGCCGCGAAGTTCAACTACACGCCGGTCGCCGGCGGAGTGAAGATGTCACGTGCGACGAACGTGACCGTCTCGCACAGCATCATCTCCGACAACGTCGGTGCGACGGGACTGTGGTTCGACGTCTCGAGCTCCCAGCTCACCATCACCGAGAACGTGTTCGAAGGCAACGGCCGGGAGGGGCTCGAGATCGAGCTCAGCCAGACCGCCGTGGTCGCCGGCAACTACATCGTCGGCAACCTCAACAGCGGGATCTTCGTCTTCGATTCCGGTGATGTCGACGTCTGGAACAACACCCTCGTCGGCAACGGGCGCACGATCACCTACATGCAGGATGAGCGTCGCCAGGAGGTGTCGAGCCTCCGAACGGCGATCCCGTGGATCACGAGCGACGTCATCGTGCGGAACAACGTCCTCTCCTATGGGGGGCAGGCCTGCCCGATGCTGACTCAGGACCTGACCACACGGTGGTACGGAAACGACTTCGGCATCTCGCAGGATGCGAACCTGTACCACCGTGCGTCCGCATCCGCCCCGTCGAACTTCGCGTGCTGGGCCGACGGCCCGAACGGCACGCGGGGCTTCACCACGATCGAGTCCTTCCGTGCGCAGACCGGCGGCGACACGAACTCCGTGTTGCGTGAGGGAGCGGCCGTCGTCGACCCCGGCACCTGGCAGCTCACCGCGGCGAACCCCGTGGCGGGCGCCAACGCGCTGCCGGCGAACATCGCCACGGCGCTGGGCGTCTCCGCGCAGACCCGCACGGTGGGGGCTCTCGAGCTCCCGGTCACCGCGCGCTGAGTGCGGCGCGAGGAGGGTCGGAACCGGAAGCGGGACCGACCCTTCTCAGCCGACGAGCAGCATCCGGCGCCGAAGCCGCCCGGAGCGCAGCGCCTTCTCCAGCGACACGGTCCGCAGCCCGCGCCGGTCGTACTCGTCCAGGACGTCCGAGATCAGCGCCACCCGATCGAACGGGGCGATCGCCGGGTCGCTGACGCCATCGTCCGCACCCGCGCGGGAGTCGTGTGCGAGCAGGATGGTTCCGGGGCGGACCCCCGTGGTCGCCCGCGCGAGCCGCTCTCCGTGCGCGGCGTCGCGGCCGTCGAGCACGCTCGTCGTCCACAGCACGGGAGTCATGCCGGAGCGGCGGACGGCCCACCACGACGACATCGACAGCGCACCGTAGGGCGGGCGATACCACCGCACGGGGATGCCGATCTGCGCCTCGAGCTCGCCGCGCCCCTCCTCCAGCATCCGACGGGCGTCGGTCCGGGAGAACGACGTCAGACGTCGATGGTCGGCACCGTGCAGCGCGACCTCGTGACCCTCCGCGACGATGCGCCGGAGGAGCTCCGGGTGCCGGCGGGTGCGGGTGAGCAGCACGAAGAACGTGGCCGTCGCTCCGCGCGCGGCGAGCGCATCCAGGATCCCGGGTGTCCATTCCGGATCGGGTCCGTCGTCGAGTGTGAGGACCACGGCAGGGCGGTCGGTGCGCACGCCGACGACCGAGCGGAACACCGGGGAGACTCCGCGGACGACGCGGAGCAGTCCCGCCCGCAGCCGGCGTGACCGGCCGCGGTGTCGACCGTCTCCTCGCGCGTACTCCGGGGCCGCCGCCCCGAGTGCGCCCTCGACGAGACCGATCCCACGCTGCACGTCGCGCGCGCCCCCGGCGCGTCGGGCCAACGAGCCGGTGAGAGCACCGACTGCGCGCCGGAGGGTGCCGCGTGCGGCCCATCCGACGCCCTTGATCACGTTGCGCACCCGGGAGCGGATCCGGCTCACGGTCCCGTGGGCGAGGCGCAGCTCGATCACCGACTGGGTCTGGCCGTGATGGCGTGCGCGTGCCAGGGCGAACCGTCGTGTCGCGCGCTCCGGTTCGAGCGCATCCTCGGCGACCGACAGCGGGCACGCGACGACCTTCCCGCCGGCGCTGACGATGGCGCGCGTGAAGAGGGTGTCCTCCCCGCCGGAGAGGCCCAGGGACGTATCGAAGGTGATCCCCGCGTCGTGGATCTGCATCAGGTCGAGGAGGAGGTTTCCCGCCCCGGCCGCGGGAAGCTGCGCGCCGTCGTCGCGCAGTGGGCGCGCGAAGAGTCCGGAGGCCAGCACCCAGGGGTCCGTGCCCGGAGGGAACGCCGTGTGGACGTGCCCGGCCACAGCCGCGGCCCCGGTGCGGCTCCATGTGTCGACGAGGGCCCGCAGCCAGTTCGGGTGCGGCACCTCGTCGTCGTCGATGAACGCGAGCAGGTCGAAGCCGACGGTCGCGTCGAGGGCGTGCTGGCGGGCGGCGGCGATCCCGGGAGTCGGCTCGGGGGAGTAGGTCACCCGCACGCCGTGCGGCGGATCCGTCGCGACGTCACGGGCGGTGCCGGCGGGGTCGTTGTCGATGACGAAGACCTCGGCGTCGAACCCTTCGTCCAGCTCCGCGAAGCGCGCGGGCAGCTGCGCGAGGAGGCTCGCCAGGCGCTCAGGGCGCTGATACGTCGGGATGGCCACGGCGATGCGGACCGCGCTCGTCATCAGCGAGCCCGCCGCCGTGCTGCCGCGGCGCGGAAGGCCTCGGCGTGCGCGGCTCCCACGGTCGACCACTCGCGCTGGGAGAGGTCCGGCGCACGGTCGCCGCTCGCGGAGACCGCGGCGCGGACCCGGGTGAGGTCGGCATCCGTCAGCTCACCGTCGAAGAGATGCACCCAGCGCTCGCCGACCTCGATGGCGAGCGCCCGGTTGACCTCGTTGTCGGGGACGAGGACCGGACGGGCGAGCGAGAGTGCCGCCAGCGCGGTGCCGGAGTTGTGCATGTGCCGGTAGGGCAGCACGATGAACTCGGCCTCGGCGATGCGACGGACGAGCTCGGCGTCGTCGAGGAACCGGAAATGGAACTCGATGCGCTCGTCGTCCTGGGCGAGCGCGGTGAGCTCGTCCTTGAGCTCGTCGGTGGACGGCCGTCCGGCGACGGACAGGGTCGAGCCCTCGGCGTCCAGCGCGCGGAACGCCTCGATCAGCTGTTCGACGCCCTTGTAGCGGCGGATGAGGCCCACATATCCCATGCGACCCTCGACGGCCGCCGGTGCGGGATGCGTCGAGAACCAGTCCCGGTAGTGCCCGTGGAGGATCGTCCGCCGCGCGTGCCCGGCCGGGAGCGGGGTGTCGTCGTTGAGGGTGATGGTCAGCGTCGTCAGACGGTCCAGGCGGTCGAGCAGCAGCAGGTCGATCCGCGCCATGTCGGACGGGCGCTCCAGGTTGTGCATCGTCCGCACCACGGCGACACGGGTCAGACGGATCCTGACGAGGAACGCCGCCGTGAGGAGGCGCCGCGCGATCCGACCGGAGAGGCGGTGGCCGCCGACGAGCAGCTCCGGCCAGTGCACGTGGAAGACGTCGAGGCGCCCGAGCAGCGCGCGCTTCCAGTGGAAGAACGACAGCTGGATCCCCGGGGTCTCGTCCAACGCCTGGCACAGCTGCACCAGATACGGGTTCGTCGTCGGGCGGAGGCGGGTGAGCGACTCCATGACGACGAGAGGTCGCTTCTTCGCGGACAGGGCCGTCGCGTACCAGCCCTTCACCGTCGCGGGGAGTCGGTCCTCCGCCCACCGTCGATGCGGAAGACCCGGCTTCGCCGAGGTGTCCCGGAGCGCCTCCGCGAGCCGGGCGGGCAGATCCGGCGCATCGGCCTTCACGACGTGGGCGTTGATGTGGGCGAGGGTGGGCGGACCGCCGAGATCGAGGCACACCACGGGAAGACCCATCGCGCTCGCCTCGCCCACGATCCATCCCGCCTGGTCGTGCATGGAGGGGAAGAGCAGGGCATCCGCCGATGCGAGGGTGTCGAGCGTCACGTCACGGGGCAGATGCCCGAGGAACTCCACGCGATCCGCCACGCCCAGCGTCTGCACCAGTCGTTGCAGCCGTCGTCGCTCGTAGCCTTCGCCGAGGATCTTGAGACGCCATCCCTCGGCCGCGGGATGCGCGATCGTCTCGATCGCGAGGGCCGCGCCCTTCCAGGCCAGCAGGCGACCGGCGAACACCGCGACGCGACCGGTCTCGCTCCCCCGATGCGGAGGGATCTCCTCGGCGAAGGCGGCGTTCGGCTCGACGACGACGTTCCTCGCGCGGCGGAACCGCCGCGCGACGTCGGGATTCTGCGCGACCACGAGCGCGGCGCGTCGGGCCGTCGGGTCGCCCAAGATCGCACGGGGAATCGCGGTGAGCGCGGTCCGTGCGATTTCCGTTACCGTTCCGCGCACGCCCAGCCAGCGCCGGAGCGCGGTGATCGGGACCTTGCTGGCGCCACCGACGGGACCCCACACGATCGGGACGCCGAGGCCGGAGATCCCGCACGGCATCCAGTCGTTCGCGAACGTGACGTGGTGCGCGAGGTCGAAGGAGACGTCGGCGTGCAGACGGGCGGCGGTCCGACCGGCCAGGCGCTGCCAGAGCGCGTAGTACCAGTAGAGATCCCATCCGCGGCGCTTCCACCGCATAACGCGGGCGGGAAGATCGATGTGCACCACGGTCACCCTGGCTGCCAGCTCGGGTTCGGCGGCGAGCGCCTGTGCCAGCGACTCGCGGAAGCGCTCCCGGGTCAGGATCCAGACATCGCCGGTCTCGGCGGCGGCACGGGCGACGGCCCAGCCTGCGGATGCCTCGGGGCCCTGTTCCGGACCGCAGGCGTATGCGCTGATGAGGACCCGGGGCCGCTGGGCCCCCTTCGGAGGGTCGACAACGGTCATAGAAGCAGTCCTCCCCTTCGCCGAGTCGCCGGCGTCGCTCCCCAGATGCGTGCCGCCTCGGCAAGGCATACTCTATCTGGTGGATGAGGCCCGCTGTGCGGGGTTCGACGGAGGGGACACGCCGAATGACGACCGAGAGCTTCGCCGATTCGATGAGACGGCTGGCATCCGCGCAGAAGGGGCGCGCGAAGGGTGCGCCCGCCTACAGCGTGTACGTGAATCGGCCGGTCGGCCGGGTCTTCGCGGCGCTCGCGCATCGCCTCGGCCTGTCGCCGAACGGCGTCACCGCGGTGAGTGCGGTCTTCACCTTCTCCGGCATCCTGGTGCTCGCGCTCGTTCCGCCGGCGTGGTGGACGGGTCTGATCGTCTGGCTCCTGCTCGCCATCGGCTACGCCCTGGACTCCGCAGACGGACAGGTCGCGCGGTTGCGCGGCGGCGGCTCGATCGCCGGCGAGTGGCTGGATCACTTCATCGATGCGATCAAGATCGTCTCGCTGCCGATCGCGACGGCCATCGGGCTGTTCCGCTTCACCGACGTGCCCGACTCCTATTTCCTCGTGCCGCTGGGCTTCGCGATCGTCGCGACGGCGACCTTCTTCGGGATGATCCTGAACGACCTGCTGAAGGCCTCGAAGGGCGTCGCGTCGTCGGCGCAGCAGGGCGGCGGCGGTGCCCTTCGATCCCTCATCCTGCTTCCCGTCGACTACGGGATCGTCTGCCTCGTGTACGTGCTCTGGGGGTGGACCACCATCTTCGTGTTCGCTTACGCGTTCTTCTTCGCGGCGGCGGCGGCGTTCTGTCTGCTCGCAGCCGTCCGCTGGTTCCGCGCGATGCGGGCCCTGGGGAACGAGGCCGCCCATGGCCGATGAGTCGTCACTCGCGATCATCGTCGTCAACTACGGCTCGTCCGCGCTCCTCGAGCGCAACCTCGTCGGTGCGAGCAGGGCGCTTCCGGACGCGGCCGTCTACGTGGTCGATAACCGCTCCAGTGCCGAGGAGGCCCGGATCGTCGGGGAGCTCGCCGTCCGTGAGGGCTGGATCCCCCTGCTGCAGTCGGAGAATCTCGGGTTCGGCGCGGGAGTGAATCGCGGCGTCGAGGCTGCCCGCGCGGACGGCAGGACCCGCTATCTGCTGATCAACCCCGACGCGACCATCGGCGCCGACGCGACGCATCTCCTGCTCGAGGCCGTCGACGTCGACGAGAAGGTCGTCGCCGCCCCGCTCGTCGAGGACGGTGCCGGACGCGTGTGGTCGGCCGGTCATGTCCTGGACCTCGACGACGGCGCGACGCACGGGCGCTCCTGGGCTCAGAAGCATCCCGATGCTCGGGTCCGACGGTGGCTCACGGGTGCGGCGCTGATGATCAACGACGAGGCCTGGACCGCCGTCGGAGGATTCGACGAGGACTACTTCCTCTATTGGGAGGACGTCGACTTCTCGCTGCGCGTCGAGGACGCCGGTGGTCGACTCCTTCTCGTGGAGGAGGCGAAGGCCGTGCACGACGAGGGCGGGACGCAGGGGATCGGCGACCCCGAGATCCACGCCAAGTCGCCGCTGTACTACTACTACAACATCCGCAATCGGATGCTGCTGGCGCAGAAGCTCTTCGACGCGGACACCGTGCGGCGGTGGGATGCGAGCTCGCGGCGCGCGGCGCGCGAGGTGCTGCTGCGCGGTGGCAGGCGTCAGCTCCTGAAGCCGTGGCGTCCGGTCGGCGCCGCCTGGCGCGGATGGCGCGACGGCCGACGGCTCGCTCGCTGAGAGGGCGAAGTTCCGAGGGCGTTCCGGCCCTCGTCGGATAGAATCACCCCGTCGTCGGCACTGCGGCGGCACGGGGGCAGGGAGCGGGACGATCATGGTCGACAACACGAGTGAATCTGCACGGGGACCACGCCGGAAGACCTGGGTCTGGCTCGTCGTGATCGCGGTCGTGGTCATCGCGGTGATCGTGTACTTCGCCGTCACCTCCGCCGGGAGCGGAAAGCCGGGAGCAAGCCCCTCGCCCTCCGCATCGGCGTCGTCCCAGGGCGGAGACCCCAGCGGTCAGCCGACCCCTGACCCGTCCGCGACCCCGGGCACGATGCCCGAACTCGCTCCGGTGGCGCCCGACGAGCCGTCCGACAACGGTGAAGGACTCGTGGCGGAGATCACCGCCATGAAGTCGGTCGAGGGGGAGGCCGTGCAGGCCGGCGAGATCGCCGGACCGGCCGTGCAGTTCTCGCTGCGGCTGACCAACGACACGGACGAGCCGATCGACCTCGGATTCATCGCGGTCAACGCGTACATCGGTGGGGCCATGACGCCTGCGGGCGGTCTGGTGAAGCCGGGCGGTGCGCCGTTCGAGGGCACGCTGAAGGCCGGGGACTCCGCTGAGGGCGTGTACGTCTACAACATCCCCGAGAGCCAGCGCGCCGACGTGACGCTCACGGTCGACTACCGTGCCGGCCAGCCGTCGTTCGTGTTCCGCGGCCCCGTCGGCTGAGGCCTCGGACAGGCCAGGAAACCGGTCTGGCCGTTCGGCTCTTGCCGTGTCGGTCGGTATGCCCTAGGATCAGCGCAGGGGATTGGGTCGTCTATGGGAGGCGGCCCTTCAACAAGCGCCGTTTCTGCGTGCGCAGTGCAATTCTGGGGAGAACAAAATGCACATCAACTGGGGTGGCCGTCTCGCGACGGCCGAAAAGCGAGCGAATCGCCGTTCTCGCGGCATCACGATCGTGGGAGCGATCGCCGCAGCGGCGGCTCTGACCTTCGGCGCGCTGACCGTTCCGGTCGCCGCCGTGGCAGACACGACGCCCGCGCCGGGCACGCCTGAGACGTACGCGGCGGATGCTCTGCCGACCGTGCAGATCGACGGAGTCGTCTACGCGCAGGAGGTCGTGGGCAATACGGTCTACGTCGGCGGCAGCTTCGCCAAGGCGCGACCGGCCGGCTCGCCTGCCGGAACCAACGAGACTCCGCGAGCGAACCTGCTCGCCTACAACCTGACCACCGGTGCGCTGATCACCTCGTGGAACCCGGGGACCAACGGCACGGTCCTCGACATCAAGAAGTCGGCTGACGGCTCCCGCCTCTACGTCGCGGGGATGTTCTCGCAGGCCGCCGGGGCGTGGCGCTACCGCGTGGCCGCGTTCGACACCGCCACCGGCGCGCTCATCACCTCCTGGGCCCCCGAGGCGAACGGTCGCATCGACTCGATCGCACTGACGGACTCGACGGTCTACCTCGCCGGCGAGTTCACGACGATCAACGGCACGCAGCGGACGAAGGTCGCTGCAGTGTCGACGTCGACGGGTGCGGTGACCGGCTTCACGGCCGACGTGCAGGGCGGATACGGCGCGAAGGGCGTCGTCGTCTCGCCCGACCGCTCCAAGGTCGTCATCGCCGGATCGTTCACCACGGTGAACGGCTCGTCGAACCCGGGTCGCGGCATCACGGCGCTCGACGCCAACACCGGAACGCTGATGCCCTGGGCGATGAACAGCGTGCTCCGCAACGCGGGCACGGTGGCGGCCATGTACTCCCTCTCCTCCGACGGCGACAGCGTCTACGGCACGGGCTTCGACTACGGCGGAACGTCGCAGGACGGCTTCGAGGGCGGATTCCGCGCGAACTGGAGCGACGGCAGCCTGGTCTGGATGGAAGACTGCCACGGCGACAGCTACGACATCGCCCCGACCGGTGACGCCGTCTACGTCGTGGGCCACCCGCACTACTGCGGCAACGTCAACGGATTCCCCGAGACCAACCCGCGTTCGTACAAGCACTCGCTCGCGTTCGCCAAGGCCCCCAGCGGGCAGCTCATCACGAACGACACGCAGGGCTACCGCAACTTCGCCGGTCAGCCGTCGGGCGCACTGCTGCAGTGGTACCCGGAGTACGTGCCCGGCAACTACACCGGACAGTCCCAGGGGCCGTGGCAGATCACCGCGGCCGGTGACTACATGCTGATCGGTGGCGAGTTCCTCAAGGTGAACGGCGCAGCCCAGCAGGGCATCGTCCGGTTCGCCAAGAAGACCGTCGCCCCGAATGCCCAGGGACCCCAGGTCCAGGGTGGGGCGTGGGCGCTCAGCACCGCGTCCGTCCAGACCGGCGTCAACCGACTCGCCTGGAACGCGAACTACGACCGCGACAACCAGAGCCTGCACTACCAGGTCTTCCGGCAGGACAAGGGCATGACCACGCCCCTGTACGAGACCGACCAGCTCTCGAACTTCTGGACGCGTCCGGCGATGTCGTACCGCGACACCACCGCCGTGCCCGGCACCACCTACAACTACCGCGTCCGCGCGCTCGATGCGTTCGGCAACAGCACCCAGACCGACTGGGTGCCCGTCACGACCGCCGCGGTCGGAGTGTCGACCGCGTACGACGAGGCCGTCCTCGACAGCGGCGCCGTCGACTACTGGCCCCTGAACGAGGCGAGCGGTGCTGCCGGCTTCGACTGGGCGGGCGGCAACGACCTCGTCGTCGCCAGCGCGACCCGCGGAGCCACCGGCCCCGACCTGACTGCGACGACGAAGGCGACCACGTTCAGTGGCAGCAGCGGCTCGTCCGCGGCCACCGCCACGGCGACGACCGGCCCCAAGACCTTCACGGTCGAGGCCTGGTTCAAGACGAGCAGCACGCGCGGCGGCAAGATCGTCGGCTTCGGATCGAACGCGACGGGGAACTCGTCGAGCTACGACCGGCACGTGTACCTCGACAACTCCGGGCGCGTGACGTTCGGCGTGTACCCGGGCACCACCAAGACCGTCACCAGCGGCACCGGCTTCAACGACAACAAGTGGCACCACGTCGTCGCCTCGCTGAGTTCGGCCGGTCAGGTCCTCTACGTGGAAGGGGTCAAGATCGGTGAGCGCACCGACACGACGACTGCACAGGAGTACACGGGCTACTGGAGGGTCGGTGGCGACACCACGAGCTCCTGGCCCAACGCCGGAACCAGCGCGTACCTGAGCGGCGCGATCTCGAACGTCGCCGTCTACGACCGGGCTCTCACGCGCGCCGAGGTGGACGCCCACTGGGTGGCCAGCGGCCGCGCGACCACGATCCCGGCGGCTCCGGCCGACGCCTACGGCAAGTCCGTGTTCGCCCTCGACCCGACGCTGTACTGGCGACTCGGCGAGACCGGCACCACGACCACCGCAGCCGACTCGGGCATGAACAAGTCGACGGGCACGTACACGGGAAGCACGAGCGTCCTGGTGAAGGGCCAGAGCGGCGCGCTCTCCGGTGTGTCGAACACGGCTGTGCGCTGGGCACCGACCACGGGGACCACCACTGTCCGACTGGCGGGCACCAAGCAGTACCCGAACCCGCAGGTGTTCTCGGTCGAGGCCTGGTTCAAGACCTCGACGACCGCCGGCGGCAAGATCGTCGGCTTCGGGGACAGCAACACCGGCCTCAGCAGCAGCAACGACCGGCACATCTACATGACGCCGAACGGGATGCTCAACTTCGGGGTCTACAGCGGGACTCAGAACCTGATCAGCACCCCCGACTCCTACAACAACGGGCAGTGGCACCACGTCGTCGGCGAGCTCTCGAGCGACGGCATGGCCTTCTACGTCGACGGCGCGCTCGTCGGGACCAACCCGAACACCGTGGCCCAGGACTTCAACGGCTACTGGCGAGTCGGCAACGACAACGGCTGGGGTGGCGCGACGACCTTCACCGGAACGATCGATGAGGTCGCCGTCTACAGCACGCCGCTCACGGCCGCGCAGGTGGACGAGCACTACCAGCTCGGAGCGTTCGGGACCGTCAACGAGGCTCCGACCGCCGCGTTCAGCTCGATTCCGACCGGCCTGGACGTCGCCTTCGACGCCGCGACCTCGGTCGATCCCGACGGCACCATCGCCTCCTACAAGTGGGACTTCGGAGACGGAGAGACGTCGACCGAGGGCCCGACGGCCACGCACACCTACACGACGGGCGGCACCTACCAGGTGAAGCTCACGGTGAAGGATGACCGCGGTACGAGCGACTCCATCACCCAGTCGGTGACGGTGCAGGCCGCCAACGTCCTTCCGACGGCAGCGTTCGACGCGGTGACGACGCACATGAGCGTCGCCGTCGATGCGACGGCGTCCACGGACTCCGACGGCACCCTGGCGACCTACTCCTGGTCGTTCGGCGACGGAGCGGTCGGAAGCGGCGTCACGACGACGCACGCCTACACGACGCCCGGCGAATACACGGTGACGCTCACCGTGACCGACGACCGGGGCGGCAGCGCGACCACGACGAAGACGGTGACGGCGGCGCTCGCGCCGAACGTCCTGCCGACCGCGGCCCTCACGGCCACGATCGACAACCTGTCGGCGTCGCTCGACGCCTCCGCATCGTCCGACTCCGATGGAACGATCGTCTTCTACGCGTGGAACTTCGGCGACACGACGACGAAGACCACGACCACGGCGAAGACGACGCACGCCTACACGGCAGCCGGCACGTTCACGGTGACCGTCACGGTCACCGATGACCGCGGAGGTACGGCGACCGCTTCGCAGCAGGTCACGGCCGTCGAGCCCCCGAAGTTCACGGTGCTCGCCAACGACCTGTACCAGCGCACCACCGCCTCCGGATGGGGGACCGCCGACAAGGGCGGAGCGTGGACGACCTCGGGCGGCAACGCGAGCTTCTCCGTGAACGGCTCGGCCGGACGCATCGTCTCGAACATCTACGACACCCGCGGCGCCATGCTGAACTCGGTCTCGTCGAAGAACTCCGACCTCACGGCGAAGTTCACCGTCGATCGGACCGGCGCCGGTTACTCGTGGACGCTCATCGGCCGCCAGGTCGGTTCGGACAACTACTCGGCACGCGTGCGTTTCGAGGCAGGTGACACGATGCGGATCTACATCCTGCGCGGCGAGACCGCCATCGGGTCGTCCGCCGTGCTGCCCGGCACCTACGTCCCCGGCACGGAGCTCTCGGTCCGTCTGCAGGTCACCGGCACCTCGCCGACGACCGTCCGCACGAAGGTCTGGCGCTCCGCCGACTCCGAGCCCACCGCGTGGCTGCTGTCGGGCACCGACACGACGGCCGCTCTGCAGGCAAACGGGTCCGTCGGCCTGCTGACGTACCTCGGAGGCACGTCGACCACACCGAACGCGACCATGAGCATGAACTCGTTCACGGTCGTCGACCCGACGGCTCCCACGACGCCGAACCAGCTGCCGACCGCGGCGTTCACGCCGACCACGGCCGGCCTGAAGGTCTCGGTCGACGCGACCGCGTCGACCGACCCGGACGGCACGATCCAGTCGTACGCCTGGACCTTCGGAGACGGAGGAACGGCGACGGGAGCGACGGCCTCGCGGACGTACGCGGCCGCCGGCACCTACCCGATCAAGCTCACCGTCACGGATGACCGCGGTGGCGTGGCCACCAAGACCATCGAGGTGACCGTCTCTCCGGCGGCGAACCAGGTCCCCGTGGCCGCGTTCACACCGACGGCGACCGGGCTCTCGGTCGCGGTCGACGGTTCGGCATCGTCCGATCCGGACGGCACGATCCAGTCGTACGCGTGGACGTTCGGCGACGGCGGCACCGCCACCGGCGCGACGGCCACCCACGCCTACACGGCCGGCGGGACGTTCAACGTCACCCTGACCGTGACGGACAACAGTGGAGCGACCGGAACGATCACGAAGCCGGTCACGGTCACGGCGCCGCCCGCGGCGAACGTGCTCGCGACCGATGGCTTCGCGCGCACCGTCGCAGCCGGCGGATGGGGCTCGGCCGACACGGGCGGGGCATGGACGCTCTCGGGCGGTTCGGCTTCGTTCTCGGTCGCCGACGGCACCGGCAACGTGTCGCTCGTGCCGTCCGCGACGAGGATCGCGCGGCTCGGGCTCTCGGGCACCGATGCCGTGATCCGCGTCTCCGTCTCGGCCGACACGGTGGCGACGGGCGGTGCGGCAACCGCGACGGTCATCGGCCGTCAGGTGGCTGCGTCCAACTACTCCGCGCGGGTGCGTTTCGAGGTCGGCGGGGCCGTGCGGCTCTACCTGCTGCGTGACGAGGTCGCGCTGGGTTCGTACCTCATGCCCGGGTTCACCTACACGCCAGGCACGGTTCTGAACGTGGCCCTCTCGATCACCGGGACCAACCCCACGACGCTCTCCGCCAAGGTGTGGAAGGCGACGGATGCTGAGCCCGCAGCGTGGCAGACGACCGCGACGGACACGACCGCGGCGATGCAGGCCGCGGGAACCTTCGGTCTGATGAACACGATGTCCGGGGCGTCCACGTTGCCCTCGACGGTGTTCCGCTGGGATGACCTGAACATCACCAAGCCGTAGTCACGACCCCGATGATGCCGAGGTCCCGCACCAGCGGGGCCTCGGCATCGTCGTGTACGGCGGCGCTGCTCCGGCGACCGTCGAGTCGACGCCGCGGCAGATCGGTCAGCGCGCGAAGCTCACGAAGTCGGGACTGACGAACTCCGACGTCGCCGGCCTCCGGCGCGGGACCATCACGAGCGCGACCCCCAGAACCAGTGTCGAGATGGACGTCGAGAAGAACGGCGCGAAGAGCGAGTCCCAGAACACCTGGATGGCGAGGAAGATCATCAGCCCGCTCGCCTGGCGCTGGGCGACCAGTCCCGCAGTGCCGAGAGCGATGACCACCAGCATCACGATGAGAAGCGCCGCACCGAAGATGCCGAAACGGATCCAGAGGTCGCCGAGCATGGAGTGCACTTCGTAGCCGTTGCCGAACATGTACTTCTCGACGTAGCCGTTGTTCGGGTCGTAGTTGAGGCGTGCCATCCCGGTCTTCGCGATGAGCAGGTCGATGCCGTTCGCCAGCGTGCCCGAGCCGAGCCCGAGGGGATTCGCGGCGATGAGTTCGGTGGATGCGCCGAGCTCCGGACGTCCGCCGAGCAGGAGCGAGCCGGACTGGGCGATCTGCTCCTCGGACCGGACGGCCGCAGCCTTTCCGAACCAGCCCTCGAGGATGAACGACTGCAGGGCTGCGTAGCCGATGACCGCGACGAACCCGAAGACCGCGAGTGTGCGCACGGTGGTCGAACTCTTCGTGAGCCGGGCGCCGAGCGACTGCCAGAGCACCAGCGCCGCGGCCACCAGGAGCATGGACCCCGCCGAGCGGGAGTCGTTGAGCGCCGAGAAGACGGCGAGGAGGAGTAGCGCGGCGATCTCGAGCCACAGCTTTCGCGCCAGCATGCAGAGTGCGAGCACGATCACGGTGGCGGGAACCGACAGGTCGAACTTCCACACGTTGTCCATGTTGAGACCGTGCGTCACCGTCCCCGCCAGGAGGCCCAGCCCGTACCAGAGGGCCGTCGCGGCCGGTCCCAGGATGCTGCGCACCCACACCACCACGCCGATACCGCCGATGAGGCTCAGGAGCGCGAAAGTGTTCTGCTGCATCATCGAGTCGCTCGTCGGGTGATCCCCGGCGAAGAAGTCGGTCAGGACGATCCCGCTGACCATCGAGAGCGCACCGAGGGTGATGATGGCCGAGCCGCCGCGAAGTCGCCAGAGCGCCACCGCCCAGACGGGCAGCAGCAGAATGCTCAGCACGATTCCCGCCGTCACGCCCTGGAGGAGAGTGACGCGCGCGGCGAGGATGACGCAGACGAGGGCGGCGACGATCTTCATGTCGAGGCGTCCCCGGAATCCGGCGAAGCGCCCATCAGACGTTCGCGGTGCCGCGCGGTGTAGATCGCGAACGGCACCACCTGGAAGACCAGCACGGAGAACGCGTTCGCGAGGACCGGACCGGGGGCGCCCAGAGCCGGCGTGATCAGGAGGGCGATCACGATCGTCGAGATCGTCATCAGCGCGACCGGGATCATCTGGAAGCGGATGCCGGCCTCGTCCATCAGGAACATCCCCAGCGGATAGAGCGCCGCCTGGCAGACCACCATGAGGCCGAAGGCCAGCACGGTCGTGCCGGCGACGTCGATCGTGCCATCGGTGATGAACCCGAAGAGCCACGGTGAGACAGCCCAGACGAGAGCGCAGATCACCGCGGCACCCGCGGCGAACAGCGCCGCGATCAGGTAGGGGCCGCGGGTCAGGGTGCCGCGCGACCGAGAGCGCGTGAAGAGGGGCCACAGCGCCAGGCCGCCCGCCGCGACCACCCCGTTGATGGCGAAGAACACCTGACCGACCGCGCCGTACTCCGCGACGTCGTGCGTCGTTCCCGACTGGGCGAGGATGTACCGCAGCAGTGCAACCGAGAGCGGGGCGGAGACGAGCTGGACGAGCATCGGCCACCCGACGTGCATGACGCGCACTCCGCGGACGCGGCGGACGTGGGGGATGTCGCGGATGGCGCGGCCGAGCATCGGGGAGAGGGCGCCGATCGCGAACCCGAAGCCCACCCAGGCGATCACGATGCCCGAGAGCATCGACGTCAGAGCGAGGAACGTTCCCGCAGACGGCGGAGCGAAGGACACGAGCAGCCACACCAGCAGCAGGTTGAGCGGGCCCTGCGCCGCCTGGATGAGGATGATCCAGTGGTTCTTGTGGAGGCCGAGCAGCACGCGCTGCCAGATGCCGAAGGGGATCCCCAGGCAGAAGATCGTCATCGAGACGAAGGCCGCGAGGTCCGCGCCCGCGATGGTGCCGGCATCGCCGAGGATCAGCCGCCAGGCGCCCGTGAGGTAGAGGATCGCGTTGAGGACCATGCCGGTGCCCGCGAAGGACACCATGATGCGCCCGACGGTAGTCAGCTGCGCCCTGATCTTCCGATCCTCACGCGGGGCGTCGCTGACGGCGATGCTGTTCACGAGCACGGCGCCCGAACCGAGATCCGAGAAGGAGATGAGGCCGGGCAGCGACGCGACCAGTGTGTAGAGCGCGTAGTACTCGACGCCGGGACCGCCGAGGATGAGGCGGACGGTCAGCACACCGCAGACGAGGGAGATGGCCATCGAGACGGCCCTCGCTGCGAGTGCGAACAGAACGCTCATTCTTCTTCGGCTGCGCTCGTGCCGGTCTTGCCTGCCGGGCGGGGTCCGGCCTGCTGCTTGACGGCTCGCGACCATCGCTGCGAGCGGGTCTCGGGTACGTAGTACGGGCCGCGCTCGTTCCGCTTGACGGCGTTGAGAACGATGCCGACGACGTCCTTGTGGGTGGACTTCAGCGTGGCCAGGACCGCGGCGATCTGCTTGCGGCGGGTGCGGCCCGATCGGGCGACGACCAGCACGCCGTCCGCGAGGTCGGCGAGTCGCAGCGCGTCCGACACGACGAGCGCGGGGGCGCTGTCGACGATGACGTACTCGTAGCGGGAGCGCGCCTCCTCCACGATGTCACGGAGTCGGTGCGACGTGATCAGCTGCCCCGGGTTGGGGGCGGGCGAGCCGCCGGCGATGATGTCGAAGTTCATCGACTCGGAGTGCTGCACCGCTTCGTCGAACGTAACGTCGCCGACGAGGATCGAGGTGACACCGATCGCCCCCTCGAGCTGCAGCTGCGTGGCCACCGAGGAGCGGCGCAGGTCGGCGTCGATCACGACGACCTTGTGGCCGGACTCGGCGAGGGCGGCGGCGAGTCCGATGCTCACCGATGACTTGCCCTCGTGCGGCGCCGAGGAGGTCATCATCACGACCTGGAGGTCGCGGTCGACGGCGACGTACTTGAGGTTGGCGGCCAGCGCGCGGAAGGACTCGGCGGAGCGGCTGTCGCGGCTGCGGAGCATCGTCGAGAGGATGGTGTAGTTCCGCCGCCAGGCGACGATCTCGCCGAGCACGGGGGCGTCGGTCACCGCGGCGATGTCGGCGCGCTCGGTGACGCGGGTGCCGAGGGCGCGCCGGAACAGGGCGTAGGCGACGCTCAGGACGAGGCCGATCGCGGCGCCGATCAGAGCGAAGAGTCGCGTGTTCGGGCCGATCGGAGCCTGCGGCATGCGGGCCGGGGCGATGGTCTCGAGTCGCACGGCCGGCTGGTTCTCGGCGTCGCTGGGGGAGACGTCCGCGACGGCGGAGATGAGGGAGTCGGTGATCGCGGCGGCGGTCTCCTGTGCGCGCTCCGGGTCTTCGTCGGTGACGGAGATCTCGATCACCACGGTGTTGAGCGTGTTCACGACGGAGACGCGCTTCGCGAGCTGCGTAGCCGTCTCGTCCAGATCGAGTTCTTCGATCACCGGCGTCAGGACGAGCGGGGAGGAGGCGAGGACGGCGTACGTCTGCACGAGGCTCTGGACGTAGCTCGAGCCCTGGACCAGTTCGTTGGTGCTGTCGCCTCGCTGGGGGATCACCATGACGGCCGCCGTGGAGCTGTACTCCGGCGGAAGGGTGCGCGAGTACCCGAACGCCGCCCCCGCGCCGATGATCGTGAGCGCCACGATGACGATCCACTGTCGCCGCAGGGCGTCGAAGTAGTCCTGCAGAGTCATGTTGTTTCCTCCCCCAACGGCGCGTGCATGTCGTCTCCTGATCGGAGATGCCCGCCCCGAGGTCTATTCTCCCCTGTTCAGGGCCGTGAATTCTCCCTGAAGCCTGAGTCCGTCGCTCCGGCTGCGCTCTCGACCGTCGTCGTGATGATCCGCTGGTACCGATCGACCGAATGGCGACGGGCTGCGGCGGCCGCCGCATCCGGCGTGTGCCGGACGACGTCGGGCCATTCCTCCATGAGTCCCTGTACCGCGTCCGCCACCGCGCCGGGGTCCCCGGGGGCGACGATCCGTGACGTCGGGTAGTCCGCGACCGCCTCGCGGAGACCGGCGAGATCGCTCACGATCACCGGGCGTCCGGCGAGGATCGACTCGACGGCGGTGTTCCCGAACGACTCGTCGGTGCGCGAGGGCACGATCATCACATCGCACGCGGCGAGGTGCGGCCAGACATCGGCGTCGTACCCGTGCATCGTCACGGCATCGGTCAGTCCCTCCGCGGCGATCGCGGCTTCGAGCTCCGCCGCGTACCACTCGTAGCCGCGGAAGACGTCTCCCACGATCTCGAGGCTCGCGCTCCGTCCGCGTGCACGCAGCTCGGCGAGCGCCCCGATGATCACATCCGGTCCCTTGCGCGGCGAGAGTCGTCCCACGTATCCGATGCGGATGCCGTCGAGCTCCTGCCGCACGGGTGACGGGGATGCCGGACCGGGGACCGGGTTGAGGACCACCGTGGTCTTGCGTCCGAGGCCGGGGAGCGAGCGACGCATGAGGTCGGCCGTGAACCCGCTGTTCGCGATCACGGTGTGCGCCCATACCTGGGGAGAGTAGAGGAAGGCGCGCATCGCCCAGGGGGAGTCGGCCTCGGCCTCGTGTACGTGCGTGATCGTGGGGACTCGTCGAAGGCGCAGCAGCATCGGCCATTGCGGGAGGATCACGGTGCTCACGTACGCGGCGTCCGGCCGGTACCGGGAGATCAGTCGCCAGGAGGCCACGAGACCGCCGACCGCCGACGAGATCAGCTTCGGCCAGTTGCGCGGCTTCAGCAGCTGCTTGCGGAGCACAAACATCGGGCTGACGACCACGCGCACGCCGCGTGCCTCCAGGGTCGCCGCCAAGGGGCCCTGTTCCGGCAGCACCGCGACGACATCGTGCCCGGCGGAGGCGAGACCTGCCGCCGACTCGAGCGTCACGCGATCGGCGCCGTAGAGTTCAGCGCCGGGATGGACGATGAGGACGAGCACGAGAATCCCCGATTCCTTCGTGATCAGATCCGCCGGAGAGCGGATCGGCGGCGTGTGAGATCATTCTTACCGTGTCGGGGCGGCCGAGTGGAATCGGCCGGGATTCGGGCGCCACGACGAACATGGGGATGGGATTCGGGATGACGGAGAGCGTGTTATTCGTCTGCGAGCAGAACATCTGCCGATCCCCGCTGATGGCGGCCGCCTTCGAAGGGGCTCTGCGTGCCGGGGGTGCGCTCGGAGCGGACGAGGCGGAATGGGTCGTGGGGTCTGCGGGAACCCAGGCCTCCGCCCGGCGATCTCCCTGCTCGTACACGGTGGAGATCGAACCGGATGCCTCGGCCCATCTGTCCCACCGGCTGGACGAGGACGACGTGGAGGCCGCCGGCCTGGTGATCACCGCGTCCTTGGCTGAGCGCTCCGGGGTCGCACGGCTGAGTGCGCGGTCCCGCACCCGAACGTTCACGCTGCGGGAGGCGCTGATGCTGGGGGAGCCCCCGGTCGTCGCGACGTCGCTCGCCGAGTACGCGGCCGCGCTGGACTCCCGGCGCGGAACGCTCGAGCTGAGCGGTCGTCGAACGCTTCCCTGGGGCAGAGCCGAACGGCATCCGCTCGACGTGGTCGACGTCCACCTGCTGCGACCCGGCATCCACCGCAAGGGTCTGAAGGCCGCCGACGCGGACGCGCGACTGCTCGCCGCTCGGCTCCGACGGGATCTGTCGCCTCGTTCCTGATCCGCGGCCGGTGGCCTGCGGGTCACCACTCCTCCGCTCGCCGGCGGGCCTTCCGTGCGACGCGATGCGCACTCTGGCCGCGGGCGATCCGTCGAGCGAGGTCCTCGTAGGCGTCGGCGACGTCCTCCCAGCGGAACTTGTCGCGAGCACGGGCCTGGGCCCGGTCGCCGAGAGCCTGCGTGCGATCGGGGTCGGATTCTGCCGCTTCGAAGGCGCGGGCGACGCCGTCGGGAGCGGCGAAGAACCACTCGCTCTGGTCGAGCACCTCCCGATTGAAGGGCACGTCGAAGGCGATGACCGCGGTGCCGGCGCCCATGGCGCGCAGCAGCGACGGATTCGTGCCTCCCACGGAGTGGCCGTGGCCGTACGTGAGCGCGTGGAAGTAGAGGGCGTCCAGGAGCTCCTGGTCGTAGACGCCGCCCACGAGACGGATGCGGGCGTCGCCGGCCGCCGCCTCCTGGATGCGCTGCGTGTAGTCGCTGCTGTACGGGGCCGATCCGACCACGACGAGGGGGAGCTTCGCGTCGCTCGCGCGGTAGCCCTGCACGATCTCGAGCACGTGGTTCTCCGGCTCGAATCTCGCCACCACGAGGTGATATCCGCCCGGGGTGAGGTCCATCTCGGCGACGCCGCGTGCGGGCAGCTCATCGAGGATCGGGGCGCCGTAGCGGATGAGCTCCGTCGGCACGTCGAACTGGTGGCGGTAGTAGTCGGCGATGCCGGGAGCGTCCGCGATCAAGGCGTCGGCCGTGCGCACGCCGAACTGCTCCGCCCAGCGGTAGTACGCCTTGCCGCGCGGTCCCCACTTCGAGCGCCGCCACTCGAGGCCGTCCATGTGCAGCGCGACGGGCGCGCGGCGCATCCGGAGCAGCGGCAGGAACGGCGAGTTGGCGGCGTTGAAGACGAAGGTGGCATCGGGTCGCCGTCGGAACATGAGATGCAGCGCCGACAACCCGGTGTGCGAGAGCGTCTCGACCTGCTTGATCGGCACCGCGGGGAGGTGCACGACCCGCATGCCGAGGTACTCCTTCTCGCGCCGCTCCGAACCGCGGGTGTACACGACGACGTCGTGGCCGCGGTCCGCCAGTCGGCGACCGACCTCCTCGACGGCGGTCTCGAAACCGCCATAGGCCGCGGGCACTCCTCGGGTCCCCACCATCGCGATGGTGAGGCGGTTCGAATTGCTCATCCGATCAGTATGCCCCGCTGGGCTGCACCATGACCTTGGCGGTGCGCCACATGATCTGCAGATCGTTCATGACCGACCAGTTCTCGACGTACCGCAGGTCGAGGCGCACGCTCTCGTCCCACGAGAGGTCGCTGCGACCGGAGACCTGCCACAGACCGGTGATCCCGGGCTTGATGTAGAGGCGACGGAACACGGTGCCGTCGTAGGCGGTGACCTCGGTGGGCAGCGGCGGGCGCGGCCCCACGACGCTCATGTCGCCGATGAGGACGTTCCAGAACTGCGGCAGCTCATCCAGCGAGAGCTTGCGCAGGACCTTGCCCACACGAGTGACGCGCGGGTCGTCCTTCATCTTGAAGAGGAGGCCGGCTCCCTCGTTCTGCGCCTTGAGGGTGGCGAGCTGCTGCTCGGCATCCGTCTTCATGGAGCGGAACTTGACCATCTTGAAGCGGCGTCCGTCGCGGCCGACACGCTCCTGGAAGAAGAAGACCGGACCAGGCGAGTCGAGCTTGATCAGCAGCGCGAGCACGGGTGCCAGCAGGCCGATCGGGATCAGCGCGAGCGTGGCGACCGCGACGTCGAGGGCGCGCTTGAGGAGGTGCTGGCCCCCCTCGTAGGTCGGGATCTGCACCTGGATCAGGGGCAGGCCCTCGACCGGCGCGAAGGAGATGCGGGGGCCGGCGACATCGGTGAGTCGGCTCGAGAGCACGAGCTCGGCAGCGGTCCCCTCCAGCTGCCAGCTGAGCTGCTTCACGAACTCCGGCTCACCCTCGGGCCGGCTCGCCACGATGATCGTGTCGGCGCCGACCTCGGCGGCGACCGACGACACGGAGTTCACGTTCCCCAGAACCGGGAACCTCGTATCGTCGATCTCGATGTCGCGTGCATTGCCGTCGAGGAGAGTCGCTCCGACCACCTGGTAGCCGGAAGCGCCGATCGGATGCAGCGTGCGGACGACGTACTCCACGTCGTCCCGATTGCCCACGACGAGCGTGCGAGAGGCGAATCGCCCCTGCGAACGCTGCGTCTGCAACCAGTGGCGCCACAACCACCTGGTCACCAGAAGCGTCAGAACACCGAGCGGCAGCCCCAGCAGCAGCATCAGTTGCATCGACTTCCATGCGAGCAGCACCGCCACGATGGCGATGATCCCGAAGGCGAGCCCCGAGGCGTGGACCACGCCTCGGTACTCGGTGGCACTCGCGCGGAACAGCGCGGCGTCCCGCGTGTGCAGCGCACTGAGCATGAGGTACCACAGCGCGGCGAGGGGGACACCGTCGCGGAGGACCTCGAGCCCGGAGACGCCGGTGGCCAGCTGGATCGTCGCGGTCAGGCCGACGGCGAACAGGATGACAGCTGCATCCGTGATCCGCAGTCGCATCCGATAGCGACGCTCCCACTGACGGCGTCTTTCCAGCGTCGCCGAGGCACGCGGTGTGACCACCGTGCGCGTCACCGACTTGGTGGCTCGCGGAGCGGCGACCGGCACGAAGCCCGTACGAGTGATGCTCAGGGCATCCTCGACGGAAGTCATGCCGAGGCTCCTTGAGCCGTGAATGTACGCAGATATCCCCAGTGCGTCATCAGATTTCCCCAGATTCCCCAGACCATGAACCCCACGTTCACGGCATCCGTCTGCGTCCCGACCCCTCGGGTCCTGCTGAAACTCTCCGTGATTCCCACATCGCGGAGTGCGTTTTTCGCCGTCCCACACGGCGGTCGCTGACAGCAGGCACTGCAGACTTCTCTCACTGTAGCGGAACATGGCCGCCATCGGAAGGTAATTCTGTCGAATGGACGAATCCGCTCTCCTCCTCGCGCCGCGCGAGCGCTATCCTTTCGCGGTGACCGCGAACTCAGACGCTCCGCGCTTCCGGCTCCATCGGATGCTGCCGCGCGATCCCGCCCAGCCGCATCGCACAGCGAGCACCCTCGAGCTGTTCTTCGACCTCGTGTTCGTCGTCGCCGTGAGCATCGCCTCCGCCCAGCTGCATGACGCGCTGCGCGAGGGCGAGTTCCTGCACGGCATCACCTCCTACGCGATGCTGTTCTTCGCGATCTGGTGGGCCTGGATGAACTTCACGTGGTTCGCGACCTCGTTCGACACGGACGACTGGCTCTACCGCGTCACCACGTTCGTGCAGATGGGCGGCGTCCTCGTGTTCGCCGCCGGCATCCCGAGCGCGTTCGATGAGGGCGACTTCACGATCCCCGTCATCGGCTACGTCGTCATGCGCATCGCCATGGTCGCGCAATGGCTGCGGGCGTCCCGGACCGCGGGGCCGCTGCGCTCGGCCACGCTTCGCTACGCATTCGGCATCGCGGCGGTCCAGGTGCTGTGGATCCTGTTCCTCCTGATCCCGACCGGACCGCTGCAGTTCGTCGCCTTCGCGGTGTTCGCGTTGATCGAGATCGCCGTGCCCGTCTTCGCCGAGTACCGCAGGCAGACGCCCTGGCACCCGCACCACATCACGGAGCGCTACGGACTGTTCACCCTCATCGTCCTCGGCGAGAGCCTGCTGGCGTCGGCGAACGCCATCGTGGACGCGCTGGACGAGGTCGAGGCGCTCGGGCCGCTGATCGCGATCGCCGTCCTCACGCTCGTGGTCACCGCCTCGCTGTGGTGGATCTACTTCTGGCCGCCGCATCACCGCGCCATCACGAGCTTCGGCCGCTCCCTCCGCTACGGCTACACCCACTACTTCGTGTTCGCCGCAGCCGCCGCCTTCTCGGCGGGGATCGAGGTCGAGCTCGACGTGCTCACGGGGGAGAGCCACCTCTCCAACATCGCGGCGTCGTTCACCGTCACCGTCCCGATCGCGATCTTCCTGATCGGGATCTGGTGGATCGCCATCCGCGAGAACGCCGACCGGGTGGTGAACACGGTGGTCCCGATCGGTGCGCTCCTGGTTCTCCTCGATCCGGTGCTCCCGGTGCCCGTCACGCTCACGGCGCTGATCCTCGTCGGGATCGTCGTGGTCCTGGTGATCCGGCCTCCGCTGCCGCAGGCGGACATAGACAAGACATAGCGCAGGCAGAGAATGCTGATCGGAAGCTTCGCGAGCATGGTGGCCGGACACCAGCCGCCCGCCGAAGGAGCCAGATCATGAGCATTCCCGAACCGACCCAGACGCCCGACGGCCCCACGTACGAGGGGCGACTGCTCGACCGCGCCGACGAGGAGGTCGTCGATCAGGGCGCGGCGTTCGACATCCGCACCCTGATGAGTCGGCGCGGAGTGCTGGGGCTGGCCGGCGTCGGTCTCGGTGCCGTGGTGCTGGCCGCCTGCGCGCCCGCGGCGTCCGGTGGGTCGACGAGCACGCCGACGCCGAGCGCGACATCCGATCCGACGGCCTCGGGGGCGACGGTCGCCGAGATCCCCGACGAGACCGCAGGGCCCTATCCGGGCGACGGATCGAACGGGCCCGATGTGCTGGAGGATTCCGGGATCGTCCGCCAGGACATCCGGTCGTCGATCGACGGTGGCGCGACGGCCGAGGGCGTTCCTCTCTCCTTCGAACTGCAGATCCTCGACCTCGCGAACGGGGGAGTCCCCTTCGCCGGAGTGGCGGTGTACGCCTGGCACTGCACCGCCCAGGGCGAATACTCCCTCTACTCATCCGGCCTGGAGAACGTCACCTATCTCCGCGGCGTGCAGGTGGCGGATGCTCAGGGCCGCGTGTCGTTCACCTCCATCTTCCCTGGGTGCTATTCGGGTCGCTGGCCGCACATCCACTTCGAGGTCTATCCGGACGTCTCGTCGATCACCGACTCGACCACCGCGATCGCGACCTCGCAGCTGGCGCTTCCCGAGGCCGCCTGCACCGCGGTCTACGCGGAGAAGGCCTACGACGGGTCGTCGCAGAACCTCTCCCGGATCACGCTCGCCACCGACAACGTCTTCGGCGACGACGCCGGTGCGCTGCAGGTGGCGACGGTCACCGGAGACGTGTCCGCGGGCTACGCGGCCACCCTGGTCGTGGGCGTGGACACGACGACGGCACCCGTCGCCGGCGCGGCGCCGGGCGGAGGGCAGGGGGGACCGGGCGAGGGCGGGCAACCGCCGGCGGGCTGAGCGTGAAGACGCGGATTCGGGCACTGGGTCTGCGGTCTGCTATGCTGATGACGCAGCGTGTGTGCTTCGCCCCTCTCGGCCGCCACGTCGCCACTGATCAGGGCCATCACGGACCGCGCACATCGATGCGTGCGGAATCCGCCCTCGATCTCACATCTTGCGGAGCGCCGATGCGTGTCCGCCACACAGCAATGAGCATCACCATGAGTACGACCACCTTTCCCCCTTCCGATCCGTTGACCTGGAAGCAGGCCGACACCGACGTTCACGTCGCGACCCGCGGCGGCGAATTCGCCGGCTTCGTCGAGTTCGACGGCACCACGCACCTCGTGCGCGACAACCACGGCACCGAGCTCGGCACGTTCGACGCGCTCGACGACGCCTTCCGCGCTCTCGAAGAGGCGCACGAGCCGGCCCGCCGCGGACCGGCATTCCCGCCGATCCTTCCGCGCGCCTGGCGCCGGATGGCGCGTCGCGCCCGCGCCTGACGGCTCGTCAGCCCGCCTGCTCCTCCGGCCAGGTCTCCGGGATGCCGCCGTCCGGTGTCGCCGGAGTCACACCCTGCCAGGGCGTGATGATCTCCCAGCCGGTTGCGCGCTTGCGCAGGAAGAAGACGAGTTCGTCCTCGTCCTGCATCTCGGCCATCGCATCGGTCGTGTCCCCGCAGCTTCGGGGAAGCGAGGTGACCACGATCTCCGCGTCACCGTCACCCTCGAGCCAGTCGTCGACCTCGACGTTCCACGTCGTGGCGGGGATGTCCATGTACGACGTCGTGCCCGCCTGATCGGCGATGTGCCCGCGCGCAACCGCGTTGGCCTCCGCGGCCGCATCCGCCGGCGCGTCGAAGAACACCCAGTCGATGCACGTCTGCGATGTCGTCAGGCTCGTGCACGACAGGAGCGGCACCGTCAGTGCAGCGAGTCCGATCGTGGACGCGGCGGTGCGGGCGAGGAGGCGGCTCATGCAGGGATCATCGCACATCGGGGCGAAGAGGAGACGGCGGGTACCGCAGCCGGAGCCCCTTTTCATGCACACGCGCAGCCACGCGTCAAGGGTCGGCGATGTATTCCCGAAGGCGCATGGGGCCGGGGCTAATGTGAGGTAAGCGTTGGGCAATCGCCTTGGGCTTTCACAGCTCAAGGGCTCCGATCGTCAGGAGAAGATCATCTCCATCACACAGATCGAACCGACCGCGGCAACGCTGGGTCCGATTCGCCAGACGTACTCCGGCAACGCGGACTTCCCTCCCATGGCCAAGGCGTACAAGCAGGTGTCGCAGGTCGTCAAGGAGATGGGTCTGCTCCAGCGTGCCCAGTGGTTCTACGTCTTCGTCGCCGCCGGCATCGCCGTCGCCCTCGGTGGCCTCATCGCCGGGTTCATCCTGCTCGGCGACAGCTGGTTCCAGCTGCTCATCGCCGCGGGCCTCGGCATCGTCCTGACCCAGATCGCGTTCCTCGGGCACGAGGCCGCGCACCGTCAGATCCTGACCACCGGGCCGGCGAACTTCAAGCTCGCCCGCATCGTGATCGCCAGCATCGGCATGAGCTACTCGTGGTGGGACTCCAAGCACACCAAGCACCACGGCAACCCGAACCAGGTCGGCAAGGACCCCGACATCGAGGTCGACACGATCTCGTTCCTCGAGGAGGA
>Ga0160430_100206_pt1 | contig 43886 bp, 32 predicted proteins | sample HID1971I_E0MG_FD_108274 | JGI IMG/M metagenome (GOLD analysis project Ga0160430, IMG submission 108274) | Enriched millipede-associated microbial communities from UW Madison campus, WI, USA - HID1971I_E0 MG | ecosystem: Host-associated > Arthropoda: Insects > Digestive system > Unclassified ...
CGCCAGATTTCCTTGCCGGTGTCCGGGTCCAGGGCAATCACTTGGCTGTGCGGAGTGCACACGTAGAGCATGCCGTTGACTTTCAGCGGGGTATTTTCCGCGGTGGTTTCACCGGGATCGCCTGGGCCAGGGATGTCGCCGGTACGGAAGGTCCACGCGGGTACCAGCTTATGCGCATTTTCCGGGGTGATCTGTGCCAGTGGCGAATAACGATCACCGTGGGCGGAACGGCCATAGGAATTCCAGTCGCCATCAGCCTGGGCCGGTGCAGCGCTGGCCATGCCCGGCACCGCGTCGCGGTCCAGTTGGCCGGTCTTGACCATTTCACCTGGGTTGGTGAACTGGCTGGCCAGGGCGGTAGCACCCGCCAGCACCACGGCCACGCTCAGCGCGCCAGTGCCCAGTGGCGCGGCTTGGCCACGCAACAACGGACGGCGAAACCACGGCAGCAACATGACGATGCCCAGGGCGAACAGCAGGGCCAGGCGCGGCACCAGTTGCCACCAGTCCAGGCCGACTTCCCACAGTGCCCACACGGTGCTGGCGAACAGTACCAGTGCATAAAGGCCCAGCGCGGCGCGGCGGGTGGCGAGCAGCAATATGCCGGTCAGGGCGATGCCAATACCGGCCAGCAGGTAGTACAGCGACCCGCCGAGCATGCTCAGCTTGACACCGCCGGCCAGCAAGGCCAGCCCCATGATCAGCAGCAAGATCCCCAGCAGCCTGGGCAGCAGGCGGCTTGGGCTTGAAGCCCCATCAGTGCTCATAGTGTGTTTCTCCGTTACGTTGGAATTATGTAACCCCGTGCTTCACTCACTGTAGATGACGATTCGGCTCGGGCTTGGTTCATCGTTATTTTTGATTTTTCTGTGGATAACCGGGTTATCCACAGGCGGGCAATAACACCTCCAGCGCTGGTCGAGGTAAGACAGCGCTGTCTTTGCGTATAGGAAAAATTGGCAAAGGGGATCGACCGGGAGGTGAAGCGTTTCAGATTGTTGCGAAGAATAATGCGGCGGGGCGTTTTGAGAAAGGGTGAATCGCAAGATGCATCATTTCAGTTTTGGTAACAGTGACTCATTGTCGCTGCAAAATTGAGGTGGGAGGGGGCAAGCGCCCTCCCACAAAGGATTTGCTGTGTTGGTCAGAAGGTGGTGCGGATGCCGAACTGCACACTGCGCCCCGGTGCCGGTGCGATGTCGCGCAGGATCGAGCTGGCATAGCGCACGGTCTGGTTGGTCAGGTTCTCGCCGTTGACAAAGGCCAGCCACTGGCTCCCACCGACATTGAAGCGATACCCCGCGCTGGCACCCAGGGTGGTGTAGCCATCGGTGCCGCTTTCGTTATCCGGCACGCGCCCTTGGCCTGCTGCGTGTTCCACATCGATACGCGCTTGCCAGCGGTCCAGTTCCCATAGCAAGCCGCTGTTCAAGCGCAGCGGCGCGATGCGTGGCAGGGCTTCGCCGGTATCCAGGTTGGTGGCGCGGGTGTAGTCACCCGACAGTTCCAGTGCAAACTTGCCGTAGGCGCCTTCGCCGAGCTTCCAGTGATCCTGGGCTTCGAAGCCGGCAAAACGCGCACGCACACCGGAATATTCGTATTCGGGGATACCGCCTGCGTCCTCTTCACCCTCATCGTTCAAAGTGCGCCCAGTGCCGAGCAGGCCGATGTAGTTGGAGAAGCGGCTGTAGAACACGCCGAAGCTGCCCTTGTGGGTGCCATTGTCAAAGCGCAGTGCGAGGTCGCTGGACACGGCTTTTTCTTTCTTCAGGTTGGCATCGCCCAGCTCAAAGGTGCCAGTGGCGACATGGGCGCCGTTGGCATACAGCTCATAGAAGGTCGGTGCGCGCTCGGTGTAGCCCAACGTAGCAGCCAGGGACCAGATTGGCGTGAGGGTATACACCGCGCCGGACGACAGGCTGCCGGCGGTGAAGTCATTGCGCTTGCTGGCATTGGCAAATCGCTCGTTGCCCTTGGCATCGGGATCGACGCTGGTGTGTTCCACGCGGGCGCCGAGGCTGAGTTTCAGGCGCTCGGTGGCTTGCATCTCTTCGAGTATGAACAGTGCGCCGGCATTGGTGTCGGTCTGCGGCACGAAAGCTTCTTCGCCCAGGGCCGAGAACTCGTTGCGGGTCACTTGGGCGCCGACCACGCCGTCGAATGGGCCGATCGGCTGGTGGCGAGCTTCAACACGGGCTTCATAGCCTTTGTTCTTGAAGATCGTACCGGTCTCGCCGCCTTCGATTTCGCGATGTTCATAGTCGGTGTAGCCCGCGTCGAGTTTCACCGAGGTGAACGGCCCTTGCAGGTTACGGATTTCGGACGCAAAGGCGTAGTGATCCTGCTGCATGCGGATGCGCACATCCTGCTCGGCCGGCGAGCCGTAGTTGCTGTCGTAGTTGCTGTAGGACAGCCCGGCATAACCATCGTCCCATGTGTAGGAACCGCCGACGGCACCACCGTCCTGGCGCCCGTCGCTGTTGCCCAGGCGGCCATTCTTGCCTGGGCCGTCTTCGGTGGTCGGGGCATGGCGGCTGCGGGCATAACCTGGGATTTTCAGGTCGTTGAATTCCCGTGCATTGGCATCCAGGTGCAGGGCGAAGGTGCCGTTGCCGGCTTCCAGCTTGCCCGCGCTGCTACGGGTGGTATCGGCGCCACCGTAGCGCAACTCGCCGGCGCCGTGGATGCCTTCGATAGCCTCTGTGGGGATGCGGTTGTCGAAGGTATTAACCACACCGCCGATGGCGCTGCCGCCATACAGCAGGGCAGCCGGGCCGCGCACGATTTCAATGCGGTCAACGTTGATCGGATCGAGCGGCACCGCGTGGTCGTAGGACAGCGACGACGCATCCAGCGCGCCTACACCATTGCGCAGGATACGAATGCGGTCGCCATCCTGGCCGCGAATGATCGGGCGGCTGGCGCCCGGGCCGAAATACGAAGATGACACCCCCGGTTGCTTGTTCAGGGTTTCGCCGAGGCTGCCTTTTTGTTGCAAGGTCAGCTCATCACCTTCCAGTACGGTGGTGGGCGAGGCCAGTTGTTCGCTGCCCAGTGGGTTGCCGGTGACCACTTGGGGTGGCAATTCCAGGGCATGGGCTTGGGAGCTGATCAACAAGGCAGCGGCGAGAGGGGACAGGCGCCAGAGAGAAGGCAGGGACATCGGATATTCCTAGGTAAAACTTCTGTTAGATATGGTTACAATATAACATCTCTTTTTTATCGGAAAGTGGAACTTTTCCTGGCGGGCTATATTCAATGCCATGCTTCCACCTGCACGCCTCGTCGGCTAAGGTGCGCGGCTGTGTTTCCTCTATTTGCAAAAGGCCCGGCATGACCGCGACAAGCAACGACCCGCTCCACGGTGTGACCCTGCAACACGTGCTCACCACCCTGGTTGAACATTACGAGTGGAGCGGCCTGGCCGAGCGTATTGATATCCGCTGCTTCAAGAGCGACCCGAGCATCAAGTCGAGCCTGACCTTCCTGCGCAAGACCCCTTGGGCACGGGAGAAAGTCGAAAGCCTGTACGTCAAACTGATGCGCACCAAACGCCCGCTGGATTGAGGCCATGAAGCGCTTTGTGGCGGTAGCGGCGCTGGCCGGTTGGGTGGGGCTGGCGATCCAGCAATACCTGATCTTCTATTCACGCTGGGCCATCGACGCCAGCCTGTTGGGTGGGCTGATCAGCTTTTTCAGTTTCTTCACGGTGCTGACCAACACCCTGGCGGTGGTGGTGCTCAGCTATGCAGGGACCAAGCGCGACTCAGCGATAAAACGGTTTTTCCTGGCGCCAGTGGTCAGTAGCGCAGTCGCCGCGAGCATCATTGTGGTGAGCCTGGCGTATAACCTGCTGCTGCGGCATTTGTGGAGCCCCGAAGGCTTTCAATTCATCGCGGATGAATTGCTGCATGACGTGATGCCGCTGCTGTTTGTGATCTATTGGTGGCAGTGCGTGCCAAAGGGGCAGCTGCGTTTCAGGCACATTGGTGCCTGGGTGATCTACCCATTGGTGTACTTCGGTTATGTGCTGTTGCGCGGGGATTTGCTCGGGCAGTATCAGTACCCGTTCATTGATGTGCTGACCCTGGGTTACCCACAGGTGTTCGTGAATGCCGGAGGGCTATTGGCGGGGTTTGTGCTGGTGGCGCTGGTAGTGGTGGGGCTGGATAAGCGCCTGGGCCGGGCGCACTCCAACTGATACAGCTTGATCCAATGTGTGAGGGGGCTTCAGTCAGTTAAGCGTACATCGCCCTCCTACAAAGAGCCTTAACTGACTGACAGTAGGGCAAGCCCCCTCTCACATTTCGACCGTGTCAGCCTTATTCGTCTTCGCTGCCTTCGGCCCGCCAGTAGCCCACAGCCTTCAAGAACTCCTCGTTGACCTTGTGCGTATCCAGCAACACCCGCCGCACCTGGCGTGACAGCTTGGTTTCGGTCGCGACAAAACTGTACAGCGTGCCGCCAGGCAGCGTCAGATTGCGTACTACATCGAGCAGGTCTTCCTGGCCGCGCACCACCCAAATAGTCTCAACATCCGCAGCGCTCTCCAGCACTTGCTGTTCCGCTGCATCGGCGATTTCTATCACCGCCAGCACCTTTCGACCCGCCGGCAGTTCTTCCAGGCGCCGCGCGATGGCCGGGATTGCGGTTTCATCGCCAATCAACAGGTAGCTGTCGAAGATATCCGGCACGATCATCGAGCCCCGTGGCCCGCCGATATACAGGTACTGGCCGACCTGCACCTGCTCGGCCCAGGTGGAGGCGGGGCCGTCGCCGTGCAGCACGAAGTCGATATCCAGTTCACCGATGCTCAAGTCGTAGCGCCGTGGCGTGTAATCGCGCATGGCCGGTTGCGGGCCGTCGCCCTTGATGGTGAATGTGGGGCTTTCCAGTGCGGCTTGTTCGGCGGCGTTCTGTGGGAACAGCAGCTTGATGTGATCGTCGCTGCCCAGGCTGACAAAGCCGGCCAACTCGGGACCACCCAGGGTGATGCGGCGCATGCGCGGCGTGAGGTCGACCACCCGTAGGACTTGCAGGCGGCGGCGTTTGATTTCGTGGGTAACGCGATGGATGGCTTGAGTATTCATTGGTCTTTCCCGTCGACGATGGCTTGGGCGGTGCCGTTGAGCAGCGCCGCGACACGAACGATTTCTTCCGGGCTCCAACGCCCATGGTGCGAATGCAAGGCATGACGCAGGTTGTGCACCGCCTCGTGGATTTCCGGCGGGCGGTCGTGGCCGCGCAGTGAGCGCTTGCTGACTTCCATGCGCATGCGAATGCCTTGGAGGGCAACCGCCTGTTCGCTTAAGAAGAGACGACCGGCGTCAGTGATTGTGTAGCGTTTTTTTCCGCCTTCGGCGTCACCGCTGATCAATTCGCTCTCTTCAAGGAAGGTCAGGGTGGGGTAGATCACGCCCGGGCTCGGGGTGTAGGCGCCGTCGAACAGGTTTTCGATCTGGCGGATCAAGTCGTAGCCATGGCAGGGCTGTTCGGCGATCAGCGCCGGCAACAGCAGTTTCAAGTCGCCCGGCGCGAACACCCGAGGGCCGCGGCCTGGGCGTTTATCGAAGCCGTCACGGCCATGGTGAGGGTGGTGCTCTCTCATTTTTAAGTTCTCCGTCTTGGTTAAGATAGAACTTAAGATATATCTTTTGATTTGGCAAGCTCGGGCGACTGATGGTCGGGCAGCGGCAGGTGTAAGAGGGGGGTGAAAGGAACATCCGCTGGCGCGGTCCGGCAGACGAGCACGCACATTATCTTCGATGCGCAGCAGCCCGCTTCATGACCGGTGGCACAGCGCCTCTCCCGTCGCTTCCAGATACGGCACCAGCATCGGTGCCATGCCCTTGAGCACTTGCACCGGCAAGGCCGAGGTAAAGGTGAAGCCTTGGGCCGAGCTGCCGGGAACGAACGCGGTGAGGGTGCCGAAGTGGCGGTCACCGATAAAAAACACAAAGGTGGCGGTGCGGTTGATCGCCTTGGAGCTGAGTATCCGCCCACCGGCGCCGATGGCTTCGATGCGGTTGTCGCCGGTGCCGGTCTTGCCACCCATGGCCAGGGGCGTGCCGTCGGCCAGCTTGAAACTGCCGGCCACGCGCTTGGCTGTGCCGGCGTCCACCACCTGGGACAGCGCGCCGCGCAGGGCCCGGGCCACTTCCACCGGCATCACGCGCTTGCTGCGGTTGGGGTCGTTGACCAGGCGGGTATCATAGGGCGTGCCGGCGCCGAAGTGCAGGCTGTCGATGCGCAGTACCGGCAGGCGCACGCCGTCGTTGAGGATGATCCCCATCAACTCGGCCAGGGCCGCCGGGCGGTCGCCGGAGCTGCCAATGGCGCTGGCCAGGGACGGCACCAGGTGGTCGAAGGGGTAACCGACGGCCTGCCAGCGCTGGTGGATCTCCAGGAAGGCTTCGACCTCGAGCATGGTGCGGATCCGGCTGTCACGGGCGCTCTGATGGCGGCTCTTGAACAACCAGCTGTAGACCTCCTGGCGTTCGAACTGGCTGGCCTTGACCACCTCGCTGAACGTCGCTTCGGGATGCTTGAGCAAGTGGCCTACCAGCCACAGGTCCAACGGGTGGACCTTGGCGATATAACCTTGGTCCGGCAGGTCATAGGCCCCGGGGCCGTAATCCCGATAGAGTTTTTGCAGGCGTTCGTCGCTGAGTTTTTCATTCGCCTTGGCGCCGGTCAGGTGCGCACGCACGAACCGGTTGAAACTGTCCTGGCTGGCGTCGGGCAACAGGTAGCGGTGTACGGCGGCCAGGCGCATGGGCGTGGGGCGCAGGCCGTCGAGAAAAGTATCGAGACGTGCCTGGGTGTCTTTCTTCTGGTACTTCTTCCAGAACTTGCGCAGGTAGGTCGTACCTTCACGGTCGGCGAAACCGGCGAGGTATTCCTGGCGACGCGGGTCGCTGTCGTCCTTGAGCAGTGCCGCGCTGTTGTTGGCGCCAGAGTAGGTGGTGAAGCGCACCAGGTCACGCATCAGGCGAATGAAGGGCAGGTTGATCGACTCGCGCAGGGCGTCACGCAAGGTCGGGTTGCGGTGGTTGTCTTCATTGCGAAAATTATGGAAGTGATGCAGGCCGCCACCGGTGAAAAAACCTTCGTAGGGGCTGGCCGAGTAGGTGCGGTCGAGGGCAGCATCGAGCATGTTTGCCAGGGATTTATCCGCAGCCTGGATCAGGTAGTCGACGGCCCAGCGGCTGATACGATCCTGCTCGGCGATGTCGAGTTTCTTCAGGGCGGCCGGGGCCAGTACGGCGTACTTCTCGTGCAGCTCGGCGATGATCTGCAGGTAGGTGGTGAGCACCCGCAGCTTGGCGGTGGAGCCCAGTTCGAGCTTGCTGCCTTCGTTGATGTCGAAAGGTTGGTCGGTATTGTCGGTTTGCAACCGCACCCGCGCACCGTCGGCGGTGCGCTCGAACAGGGTAAAACTGTAGCGCACCTGTGCGGTGCTGGCGGGGCTGAGCAAGCGTTCACCGAGCAGGCCGAGCTTGGCGGCATACGCTGGTTCGGCGAGCTGCTTGAGGTAGTCGGTGAGTTGGTTCTGCAAGGAGCCTTGCAAGGTACTGGTGGCGGCCAGGTCGAGGCGATCAAGGTCGTACAGCGGGCGGTTGAGCAGGCCGGCCAATTGGCTGCGCGCCACGCTGATGCCTTTATTGCTGTCGACCCGTTGCAACGTCGGTTGCTGTTGCCAATCACGGAAACTGACCTGGGCAGCCAGCGCCGCCTTGGTCAGGTCGGCATCAATGATCTGATGATGGGCCAACAAGCGCAGGTGGCTGTCGGTCAGTTCGGTCAACTCGTCGCGGCCCTTGATCAGGTAATGGGAAGGACGGCGCTGGGCAATCATCAACGAAAGTACCTGGCGCAAGGCCAGGCCACGTGCGGCGAGGCTGGTCGGGGCTCGGCCAGTGTCCGCCAGCGCCCGGTTGACCTGGGCAAAATCGGCGCCGTACCACACCCGCAGCCCTTCGGCCATGCCGTGCACCTCGCCATGACCGGGCACTGCCGACAGCGGCACGCTGTTGAGGTAGTCGCGCACCACGTTTTGCCGGGCGGCCAGGGTGTCGGGGCCATGCTGGTAGGCGCGCACGCTGGCGGACAGCATCTGGCGGATTTTTTCACTGCCTGACAGGGTCAGGCCGTCGGGTGAGTGGCGGTACTTTTCCAGTTGGGTCGCCAAGGTGCTGCCGCCGGCCGTTTGCCCGGGCAAGTGCAACTGGCGGGCGACTTGCGACCAGGCCGCCTTGGCAAATCGCGGCCAGTCCACGGCCGGGTTGGCCTGGGCCGGGTCGGGGTCCAGCAGTTCGCGGTTTTCGATGAACAACAGGCTGTGCACCAGCAGCGGTGGCACGTCGGTGAAGCGTGCATACAGCTGGGGCGGGTAGCTGAACTGATACAGCGGCGTGGCGCGGCAATCGGTGATCGACAACCCGGCCTGGAGTTTCTCGGCGTAGGGAATGAATAACCCATGGCGACTGTAATTCATCAGCGCCTCGGAGAAGCGTGCCTGGGATGCGACCACGTAGTTGCGCTTGAGCAGGCGCGGCAGGAACTCACCCAGGGCGCTGTAGCCCAGGCGCTGGTCAAAGGGCCCTGCGCCGGGATAAACGATGGCATCGCTGGCGCCGGGGCCGACACTGTAGGTCAGCTCGCTTGCCCACTGGCTGAATAAGCGGGCTTGCAAGTGGGCGCTGCGCATTTCCCGTAGTGCGGCATAACCAGCGGCGAGCACGGCCATTAACACAATCAGCCAGCCCAGCCGCCGCCAGAGACGGGGCGGCGGTTTGCTTTTCGACAAAGGCGCGGGGGACGGGCTGTCGTTATTGACTTCAGCCTTGCTCGGATCGGTTTGCCACAGAGCGCCCATAGTCGATTGATCCATGCAGATTGATCGGACCTGTCTCAAGCGTAGACGTAGATTGGCGGTTCAGACGGGCGCATTAGACGGACTGGGCACTGGCTCGGCGACCTCGCCCAAGGAATTTTTCGTACCTGGCATTTCAAATGCTGATCAGTGATACGCCAATTGTTTTTCCGGTGATGCGCGTATTGAGTATTTGTGATTGCCGGGCCATGCCTTGCTGGCCAGGCGCTTGTTTTTCAGCGTGGATTAGCCCTGGCGCCTGGTGGCAGCTCGCTCGTCAACGGCGCGGACACAGGGGCCCGGATGCAGACAAGTTATGTAATAATTCCCGCCGTTTTGCGCCGTGAAGGCCGATTTAGACGCTTGCAACTGCAGCCGTCGAAAGCGGTTTTTACGGGGCTTATCGCCAAATTTTGCTGTTTATTGAGTGAAAAGCCCTGTCCGTAGCTTTTTATACTGCACGCCCCGCTGACCTGCCCGGTTTTTACGGTCAGGCGGGTTTGCCCACGAGGCAGGCCCGGTCCCAGCCGGTGTATCAGGCCATCCGCTGATACACCTGAGGCTCGGTGGCTAATCCAATAACAAGATGAGGTTGTACCCTTATGCCAGTCGGCAACCCACTGCCCCATGGCGAGACCGCTCAAGGCGGCCCGCTCAAACGTGAACTCGGTGAACGGCATATTCGCCTGATGGCCCTTGGCGCCTGTATCGGTGTCGGCCTGTTCCTCGGCTCGGCCAAGGCCATCGAAATGGCCGGCCCGGCGATCATGCTCTCCTACATCATTGGCGGCCTGGCGATCCTGGTGATCATGCGCGCCCTCGGCGAAATGGCGGTGCACAACCCCGTCGCCGGTTCGTTCAGCCGTTATGCCCAGGACTACCTCGGCCCGTTGGCGGGCTTTCTCACCGGTTGGAACTACTGGTTCCTGTGGCTGGTGACCTGTGTCGCTGAAATCACTGCCGTTGCCGTGTACATGGGCGTCTGGTTCCCCGATACGCCGCGCTGGATCTGGGCCCTGGCAGCACTGATCAGCATGGGCACCATCAACCTGATCGCGGTCAAGGCGTTCGGTGAGTTCGAATTCTGGTTCGCGTTGATCAAGATCGTCACCATCATTGCCATGGTGATCGGCGGCGTCGGCATCATCGCCTTCGGTTTCGGCAATGACGGCGTGGCACTGGGGATCTCCAACCTGTGGGCCCACGGCGGTTTCCTGCCCAATGGCGTGCAGGGCGTGCTGATGTCCCTGCAAATGGTGATGTTCGCCTACCTGGGCGTGGAGATGATCGGCCTCACCGCCGGTGAAGCGAAGAACCCGCAGAAGACCATCCCGAATGCCATCGGCTCGGTGTTCTGGCGCATCCTGCTGTTCTATGTGGGCGCCTTGTTCGTGATCCTGTCGATCTACCCGTGGAACGAAATCGGCACCCAGGGCAGCCCCTTTGTGATGACTTTCGAGCGCCTGGGTATCAAGACCGCCGCCGGCATCATCAACTTCGTGGTGATCACCGCCGCGCTGTCCTCCTGCAACGGCGGCATCTTCAGCACCGGTCGCATGCTCTACAGCCTGGCGCAGAACGGCCAGGCGCCGGCGACCTTCGGCACCACCTCCAGCAACGGCGTACCGCGCAAGGCGTTGCTGCTGTCGATCTTCGCCCTACTGCTGGGCGTACTGCTCAACTACCTGGTGCCGGAAAAAGTCTTTGTCTGGGTGACCTCAATCGCCACCTTCGGCGCGATCTGGACCTGGGTGATGATCCTGCTGGCCCAGCTCAAGTTCCGCAAGGGCCTGAGCCCGGCCGAACAGAAAGCCCTGAAATACCGCATGTGGCTTTACCCGGTCAGTTCCTACCTGGCGCTGGCATTCCTGGTGTTGGTGGTGGGCCTGATGGCGTACTTCCCGGACACCCGCATTGCGCTGTACGTCGGCCCGGTGTTCCTGGTGCTGCTGACGGTGCTGTTCTACGTGTTCAGGTTGCAGCCGACCAACGCTGGTGAGGGAGCGGCGCTCAAGCAGCCATGAGCCACTGAGCGTGCCTGTGCACGCAAACGTGGCGCCTAGAGGGGCGCCATATTTGCGTGCCGGTGCCCCTACCTATCTATTCCTCCCTGCGGTTATTAACTCTTTAGGCTGGCTGCTTCGACTGCCATTTTTTAAAGAGTGACACCATGCCCGACAGTAATCCCCTGCTGCTGCCCTATGATCGGCCGCCGTTTTCAACGATCCAGGCGCACCACCTGGTGCCCGCCATTCAGCAGATCATCACCGAGTGCCGCAGTGCCACCGCTTCGATTATTGCCAGTCAGGCAGCCTTTCCCACCTGGGATGACCTGGTGTTGGCCGTGGATGAACTGGAAGCGCGCCTGGATGGTTTTGTGCATGTCCTTACGCTGCTTGACTCCGTCCCCCAAGGGTTGGCCTGGCAGCAGGCATCAACGCGTAGTCAAGCGATGGCAACACAGTACAAAGCCGAGCTGGCAGGCAATGGCGACCTGTATCGGCTTCACCGACAACTGGCCGCCAGCCCGATCGCCGCGCTGTTTAGTGAGCAACGCCAAGGCGCACTGCAAAAAAAACTGCGCAAGTACCGCGTGGCCGGCCTTGAGCTGTCACCGGACAAGCAGCTACAGCTCAATGCGTTGAACCAAGACATCGAGGTCTTCAGCCAGGCATTCCTGGACCGCGTGAAAAACGCAAACGATGCATGGCGCAAGCACATCCTGGACGCGTCATTGTTGAGCGGATTGCCTGATTCAGCTCAGGCGCGCATGGCGGCCGCGGCTACGGCGGCCGGTCTGCAAGGCTGGTTATTGACTCTGTCGGAGCAGTCCTTTCGCGAGGTGATGACATACGCCGATCATCGAGGCTTGCGTAAAGAAATCATGCTCGCTTACTACAGCCGTGCAGTGGACAGTGGCCCGGATGCGATTGCCAATGACAATGAACAGGTGCTGACAACGTTGCTCTATAGTCGTCATCAGAAAGCGCAGTTGCTGGGTTACGCCAATTTCGCCCAACTGGCACTGGTAGAGCAGATGGCAAGCACAACGGAGCAGGTCAGCGCATTTATTCACCAACAGATCGACCTGGCACGCACAACGTTTACCCACGAGGCACAGCAACTGCAAAACTATGCCGCGCAACGGGGTATCGATGTGCTGGAGCCCTGGGACCACGATTATTTCGCGGAAAAAATCCGTCAGGATCTGGCGGGCATCTCCCAGCAAACCGTGGGTAACTATTTCCCGTTTGAGTGGGTACTGCAAAGGCTGTGCATGTTTGCCAAGATTCTGTTCGGCGTCGATTTGATCGAACAGGCCACGGTCGATACCTGGCACCCGGATGTGCGGGTATTTGAGCTCAGAGAGTACTCAGAGCCGATCGGGTATTTGTTCATTGACCCTTATCGCCGCAGTGAAGGGGCGGGGTTTGGCTTTACGTCCAGTCTACGAAGCCACCGAATGACAGCTGAAGGACGACCAAAACTGCCCATGGCGATGCTGCGTACCCAGATACCGGCCCCGACCACGACCCATCCTTGCTTGCTGGATCATTTACAGCTGCGGGTCTTGCTACACGAGTTTGGCCACTGTCTGCAGCACCTGTTGACCTCGGCGCCTTATCGGACGCTCTCCAGTATTGATCAACTGAGCCGTGACGCGTCGGAGTTCGTCAGTCAGGTCTTGGAGCAGTTCTGCTTTACACCCTCGTTCCTGATCTGGCTCTCAAGCCATTTCCAGACGGGCGAACCTTTGCCTGACGACATGGCCACCAAAATCAGCCGGTTGATTCACACCCAGACCAGCCAGGAAACCGCCAGGGTTTTGCTCACAAGCCTCGTCGACTTCGAATTGCACCGTACCTTTGGCGACGGGCGTACGCCCCATGAGGTTTTCAGCCAATGCAACGCGCAAGTTGGTCATTTGCAATGGCCGGCTGGCGCTCGTCCACTCAATAGCTTTGAACAGCTTATCGACTACGGTGCCAACGCCTACTCCTACAGGTGGTCGGGTGTCCTGGCCAGGCAGGCATTTGAACGGTTCGAGCGTGACGGGCTGTTCAACCCGGAGACCGGGAGAGCCTTTCGTGAAGCGTTCATCACTCAAGGGGACACCGGCACATTGTTAAAGTCACTGGCGCTTTTTCGGGGTGAAGGCGACTCCTGCGCCGAGCACTCCAAGGCATGACGCTTCGTTGTATATATAGCGCATCGGCGCAAGCCTGAACTGCCAGAGTGACCCTCCCGGATCACTCATGGCTGTTTATCCAGCAGCCAGGCCTGCATGGAGCGCACTTGATGGCTAGCGATAACCTTCCGTATTTTTTCCGCGAAACCCAAACCGACCGTACACAACTGACCGAGCGCCAAAGCGCGCGCCACTTCACGCTCCAGGACCTCGACTGGCTCGACACTGTCTATCTGGCCACTGATGCCTTGCGCCAGGCACAAAAAGCGCCGATGCATGTGCAAACTCTGCACCTGAGCGTACCCGATGAACAGCCGATTGAACTGGCGGGCGCGTTTGTCATGAGTCCCGCCCCAGGCGCAGGGGTATTTCTCTACACACCTGCTCGAGGCCTGGAAAAGCTGGAAAGCCGTGGGGCTCTCAATACCCAATTGGCAACCTGGCTGAAGGATCCGCTGCAGCGCCAGCCGTTGCTTGATTACCTGTCCATTGCCCAGCAAGCGCAGCTGGCGTCGGTGACGAGCCTGAGTATTTCCACCCAAACCGTGGCTGGCGCTGTCTTCGAAGCACAGCAAGCGACCCTCACCAACAACCGGCTTGAAAATGCCCGCCTGATGCGCGAGGAATTGCTCAATCTACCCAGTTTCATGTCTCTGCTGGATGAATACATCGCCGCACAAATGGCTCAGTCCTTCGCAGGTATCGACCAGCGCCAGACTCAAGTGCAGAGCACACTCGTCGATACTTCCAGCTCCTGCGGTGACACCGATACGCCAGCGTGCCGACACACCACCATGCGCTCCCTGCATGAAACCGTGCTGATGTATTTCGTCGCCAATGGCTGGCCTAGGGGAGAAACCCGGCATTACTCCAACCCCCAGCGATTGACTCAGGGCGCCGATGATCAGTTGCGCTGGGAAACCTCAGTCCAAGGGCTGGCCCAGGGGCTCAGCGCATACATGCTGCAACAGCCCAAGTTGTTTTGGCAGCAACCGGCTTCGACCGGAATGACGCGACAGCAGTTGTTTATCCAAGCGATGTTCCATGGGTTTCTCGTCGCCCTGCTGGACCAACAACAGCAAGGCATCATTTCGCCTGAGCAGCGTCTGCAACTGTAGGCGCTGCCGCTCAAGGCCGACCCTGGCGCGATCACCATCGCGCCCGCCCTGGCGGTCGATAAAGCCCTTCTGGAGGGGCCGCGACAGCCCTCGACCGAGTTGGCCAGCACTTTGATTATCCGCCATGACAAAAGCGGCGAGGCATCGCTCTGGCTGCTCTATAGCCCTCATCTGGGCTTACAACCGTTTACCGAGTTGGACTCACTCAAAGCCTACCTTCTCGGTCACCTGAACCCCCAGCAGCATCCCACTGCCTGGAGAAACTATCTGTCCAGACCGGAACGCTGCAGCGAAGTCGACCTGCAAACCAGCGACATCGCCCCCGCGCCCATCACCGGGGGTATTTTCCAAAGCCTCCTGGAAGGCATCATTCAAAAGCAAGGACGCAACCTTGGATATGCGCTGGACCAGTATCGCCTGAGCCAGGGCACCCTGGACCTCGACGCGCTGGTCGACCATGTGCTGGATGTGCGCGGCATGGTTGATCCAGCACTATTGACCCTCGAACCCATGGGGCGCTGGAGTACGCAGTTGGCGGCCGCCTGGACGGCGAGTGCGCTGCAACCGAGGATTCCACCAACGCTCCTGGCGATGCGCACCACGGTGCATTTGCTCGAAAACGTCGCTGCCGAAATCGAGCAGCAACGATCGTCGCGACCCTCGCTGGAACGCTCGGCCATTACTTATCTGAATACCAAACTGCACAGCCTCAAGCTCGCGCACCTGCAGGCTGCGTGCTTGTCGGTGCGCCATTACAGCCGCCCCTCGAGTGCCACCGGACAACCTCAGATATTGTCATCGAGCAGCATGGTCGAGCATTTTCTGGCGCGCTTATGTGGTGAAGCAGGCCCACTTACCGACTCGCCGGACACCCAGCTCTATTCAACCGCACCTGACAACGCCGCCAGCAAAATCTCCGGCTTGGAGGTCAAGACCTTCAATCATCTGATCGAAACGGCCATGGGTGGTTTTACCCAGTATTTGCGTCGGACCCACAGCCTGTACCCCAACATGGAGCCGGTGCTGAGAAAAGCCATGGAGATGGGCCTGATCGCGGAAATGCAGCTCAGGCTCTGGAACAACGCTGTGTTACCGATCGACTACGAGGTGCTGTCGAGCGTGCTGGGTATTTATGCCAGGGACCTGCGCCTGAGTGTCAACGGGTTCCGCCCTGATGCGTTTTACTTGAAGGTGGCGATCATTGGGCAAGTGACCTCGTACGCCCTCAAGAACTGCTTCGTGTTGACCGAGCGCGGTGGGCTGGACCCGCAATACTCAGGACGCATTCTGCTATGGACGCCTGCGTTGGGGCTGGAAGGTTTTCGTTCATTAAGTCAGTTCAAAGCCTGCGTGGATCAACGCCTGGCAGATCCGGCCGAACGCCAGGTTTTCCTGGAGAACCTGGCTCGACCGGACTGGCAGGCCTACCCGACCTATGCACTCAGTAGCCTTGAACTGATCGAAGACAACCTTGTTGAGCACGTTCAACGAACCCATGCCCAACAAAAAGACCTTGAGCTGGCACACATCCTGTCGATGCAGCTGTCTGCCCAGCAGTTGCACAAGCTATGGCAGGTTCGAGTCACGCAAAGCCTGGCGCCCACCAATGTGCAGCGAGCCATGGACATGGCCCAGTCCATGATCGTGCAACATGGTCTGCAGTGGTTGGGCCAGTCCAGTGCCGTCGATCAACAGCTCTATGCCGAACTGCTGGAGCAGTATCGAAACAATGTGAATGACAACCAGGATTACCTGCACGGGATCGACTCGCTGGCTCAGTTCACGCGCAAAAAGCTCAGTGCTTTGCTGACGACGCTGGACGAGCGCATCAGCATCAGTCCTGATGAAATCGAAGTAGGCCTGCCGGCCCAGGGCGACAAGCCTGCCCGCAATCAGCCGCTGCTGGCGTATGCACTGAGTCATCAATCGTATTGGAAGGATGAGGTGCCTTTCTTTGCCGGTACCGGCACAACGATGCTGCCTGCCACCCTGGACTCGCAGACACTGAACAATGGTATCCAGGCGCTGAAGATCAACGAGGCCTATAAGACTTACATCGAATTACGCCTGGGCGCCGCCAGTGCGGACTTCGTGCAACGCTCTACTCGGTTCGCCAAGCAATTGCCTTGGCAACTGATGCAATACGCTCATAGCCTGACATTGCAAGGCCAGCTGTCACCGACGGCCTTCGGACTTATCCAGCAGATCATGGATATGCCGGATGCGACTGCCCGGGCGACTGTAGTGGATGCCGATGCCAGCATCTGTGCGCTGCAAGTGCTGATCGATGCCGGGAAGAACATCCTCAAGGTGCCTGGGGTGTACTTGATCAGCCGTGCCGGTGCTGACAAGACGCCTCTAGTTCTCTATGCGCCTTATAGCCCTGGCCATGCCCTCAAGGAATATCCGGATGAGGCCGGGCTCGTTGCTGGACTGACATCGCCAGGCGCCTTGAAGAGTTGGCTGTTGCAGGTGACCCCGGCAGTCGACCAGGCCACGCTGACAGACGCCCTCAAAGGCACAGGGGTGAAACTGGCTTACGACGCCATCAACGTACCGCTGTTCAAACAGTTGTGCATCGATAATACCGAGCTGCTGACGTGCCTGCTGGGCTGCCAGAAAAAAGCCAATGCGCAGGCCTCCTGGGAGATGGTCAAGGCCGTGTTTTCGGCAGGCGTACAGGCTGCCAGCGTGTTCATTCCCGGCAAGCTGGCTTATCCCTTGATCGTCTGGCAGAGCTTCAAGCTGTTCAAAGACAGTGCCGATGACCTGCAAAGCCAAAACTGGCATGAGGCACTTGGGCATTTCATCGCAGGCGTTGCCCTGATGGCCAGCCTGCGCCGCTCCAGGCCCGCCGTGCCAGAAAGCGGCAGCCCCCCGGCGTCTCCTGACTCTGCAACGGCTGTGGTGTCGTGGCCCGCATTGGATATAACCGCGGCGCAACGCACCCGGCTACAACGGTTCGAAGTCCTTGAGCCAACCTTGGCCAGCCTGGTTAAAGACACCGCCCTCAACCTTTACCGGTCCGCTTCCAATCACTACTACGCAGCCGTGGCAGGCAAAGTCTTCCGGGTTATCAAGCTCGGCCTGGGTTGGCACATTACCGGCGATGCAGAAATTGGCCCTTTGGTGCAAAGCAACACGCAACAACAGTGGATGCTCAGTAGCAGTGACCCATTGCTGACCGGCCGCAGAGCGGTTGCACGATTGACCAATCGCTTCTACTCGGAGCCCTTTGCACGGCCCAATATGAATATATTGGCCATTGGCATGCGCGATATCCGCGCGCTTTACGCGCAAGAATCATTGATGATCACCGAGGCACTGGCAATGGCGACGTTCTATGCAAAGAACGCCCAGGAGAACGTGCGGCTGCTCCTGCAAACGCCTCATGCCGAGCTTGAACTGGTCAAACAGATCAAACTGTTTTTTGGCTTGCAGGTTCTCGAGGTCCAGCATCTTGAAAAAATCCAGGAGGTGGTCGACAAGGTCTGCAACGCGTTGCTGGAGCCCTCATTGAGCTCGCCGAACTCAACGCGATTTGTCATCGGCCGCTCACGAATGCCGGCGCTCACGGGCACCTATAAAGTGATGGCGTTCACGATCGTCCCTGACCCTCTTCAATTGCTGTACTTGACCGAGGCTTTTTTTAACCCAGGCTTGAAATACAGTCGTCTGTTAATCAAACCTTTTTACGTCAACGTTCATGCGCGTGCGACGACGCTCATTCACGAAATCTCTCATCATGAATGTGAGACGTTGGACTTGGCCTACGTGCATTCCACCCACCCCTTCCATGACTTGATCGACCCTCAGACCCATGACGGCATCAGCACTAAACGGGTGCTCGAAAACCGCCAGCTTTCGCGACTGTCGCTCAGCACACCGGCCCATGAATTGTTCCAGGTTGTGGACATCGCCACCGGTCTCAAAGCAGACCCGGCCCAGGGCACGTCAACGGCGCCTGTTCTCAACCGGCTGCTCGCCGCCACGGGCACGCAAACCCTCAGCGATGCTCGGCAAGCTTTCCGCAATGATCCGTTGAAACGCATCACTATAGTGCTCAACAACGCCGACTCCGTCGCCTACTTGATTACACTCTTGGGACGTCGAAAAGCCATGCCTATAAGTCCAACCAGCGACTCCCGCTGATGCGCAATCCTCAATGACATCGCGCCGAGTGAATTCGGGGACTGCAGGTTACCCGACAGTCCCTTGAGCACTTGGTGGCTGCCGGCGGAGGTTACCTATTTAGCGTCGTTTCGCGCGGCGCCTGATTGAGGCGTTTGTTGAACTCCAGCCAGGCTGCGAGAGCCGACATCAGCACCACACCGACCAGGGCGGTGAGCAACTGCATGGCCATGGCGTCACCCGCCAGGGCATTGAGCATATCTGCCAGCGGCGCCAGCACCACACCCAGGCAAAACACCTCGAGTGAATAGCGGCCCATCTGGCAGACGCGCTCGGCCAGCGGGTTTTGCGTCCAGCCCCGTTCGGGCAGCAGCTTTGCGGTGACATAGGCCAGGGCAAGGAAATGCACCAGGCGCACCGGCGACAGGTCGGTCTTGCTGATGGGGTACAGCAGGTTGCTGAGCGCGGTCGGCATCACTGCGTCATGAACCTCAGGCCAGAGCCACGACAGCGTGATTACGCCAGCCACCAGCACGTACAGCGCCGCTGCGACAAACAACGGCTGACGCTTCAAGGGGCGCTTCTCTGGCTCTCGGGGGCGCTGGCTGTAGATCGCCGCGGCGCCTCCCAGCACAAACAGCAATTGCCAGGTGACCGGGTTGAAATACCACACGCCATCGGCGATCGCCCGCAGGTTCCAGCCCATCCACGGTGCCAGCAGGTACACCACCAGCGAAACGCCCACCACCGCCCAGGTAGCGCGCACCATCAGTGGCAGCACCACGGACAAACCGGCAAGCAAGACGATATACAGCGGCAACGGGTCCATCAGGTTGGGCTTGAAGCGCAGCAGCAGCTCATCGGTCAGCGCCTGTTGCGGGTGGGTGACGAAGTGCGTCAGGCCCATCTCCGCCACGAGGTCACGGGTTTCCACATGGCTATTGGCGAAGAACACAATGCCCATCAACAGTGCCAGCAGGAAGATATGCACCACGTACAGCACCCAGGTGCGCCGCAGGATCTTCAAGCAGGCCATCCAGTAGCCCTCGCGCTGCAGGACTTTGCCGTAGGCCAGTACTGAGGCGAAGCCGGCGAGAAATACGAAGACTTCCGCCGCGTCGCTGAAGCCGAAGTTACGCAAGGTGATCAGGCCGAAGGGGTTGTGAGGCACGTGATCCCAGAAAATGAAGATCAACGCCAGGCCCCGAAAAAAATCGATGCGCGGGTCGCGTCCGTTCAGCATGGCAGCGGGCTCTTGAACAAGTTGTTGAATGACGATAGGTGAGTGCGCGGGTTGTCGTACGCCGCACATCGGGCGGGCGCAGGTTGGCGGTATTTGTAAGCAAATGCAAAGGATGGATATTACTGGATGTCTCTAGACATCAATGATGACCAGCGTGCCTTCGCTACCAGGCAGCACGGCATGAGCAGTACCCGCTTCGACAAGGTACATCTGGCCGGCACCCACTCGGATCTCCTTGTCGGCGATGCTCAAGCGCAGCAGGCCGCTGACTACCAGCAGCCCTTCGTTGTAACCATGGGTTTCTTCTTCATACGCCTGCTCATCCATGCGTAACACCTTGATCCGCGCCGAGCCGACCTGACCCAGGCCGGTGGATTTCCAGCTCTGGGGTAATTGCTCTGCAATGGCGGCGAAGTCGAATAACGGCATGAGAATCTCCTTGTTTTCAACGATGCCGTCGGTGATCCGGTTCAACGGGCAAATGGTTACTTTCAGAAAGCGTCCATCAACAAGAACCTGCACGGCTCGGCCTGGTAGGCGTTGATCTGCGGCACCAACCGCATGAAATGCTCGGTCTGGCAGTGCGCATCCAGCGCCGCCTGATCGGGCCATTGTTCGATAAAAATAAAGTGTCCCGGGTCTTTCTGGTCAACGAACAGATCGTAGGCGATGCACAGCGGTTCCTGACGGGTTTTCTCCACCAGTTCGGCGTACCACGGCCGCACGGTCTCCAAGTGTTCAGGCCGGATGAAATCTTCGGCGATGACTTTCAACATGGCGGGCGTCCTCAGGCAGCGGCTACTTCATGGGGCTCAAAACTATCCGCCCGCGCCATCTGCCACATACGCGAATAGAACTCGCCGTTCACTTCACCTGTGAGCAATTCGCCGGGCTTCAAGAACACATGCAGCTGCGAGAACAGCTTGATCTCGGTCGCCGACATGCGTCGCACCAGGTGTTTGGCCGACAACTGCGAGGGATGATCCAGGCCGGCAGCGGCGAGCATTTCCGCCAAGGCGTGCAGGGTGTTGCGGTGGAAGTTGAACACGCGCTGGGCTTTGTCCGGCACCACCAGTGCGCGTTGGCGCAGTGGGTCTTGAGTAGCGACGCCAGTCGGGCATTTGTTGGTGTGGCACGACTGCGACTGAATGCAGCCGATGGCGAACATAAAGCCGCGCGCCGAGTTGGCCCAGTCGGCGCCGATGGCCAGGACGCTGGCGATATCGAAGGCGCTGACGATCTTGCCGCTGGCACCCAGCTTGATCTTGTCGCGCAGGTTCAGGCCCACCAGGGTGTTGTGCACAAACAGCAGGCCCTCACGCAATGGCACGCCGATATGGTCGGTGAACTCCACCGGAGCTGCGCCGGTGCCGCCTTCCTTGCCATCGACCACGATAAAGTCCGGGAGGATGCCGGTTTCGAGCATGGCCTTGGCGATGCCCATGAATTCCCAGGGGTGGCCCAGGCAAAACTTGAAGCCTACGGGCTTACCGCCGGACAGTTCACGCAACTGGGCAATGAACTGCATCAGCTCGATCGGCGTGGAAAACGCACTGTGCCGCGACGGCGAGATGCAGTCTTCGCCCATCATGATGCCGCGGGTTTCGGCGATTTCCTGGGTGACCTTGTGCTTGGGCAGAATCCCGCCATGGCCGGGCTTGGCGCCCTGGCTCATCTTGATTTCAATCATGCGCACTTGCGGGTTCTGCGCCTGCGCGGCGAAGCGTTCCGGGTCAAAACGGCCGTCGCTGGTGCGGCAGCCGAAGTAGCCGCTGCCCAGTTCCCAGGTCAGGTCGCCGCCATTTTCACGATGGTAGGGGCTGATGCTGCCTTCGCCGGTGTCATGGGCAAAATTGCCGAGCTTGGCGCCCTGGTTGAGGGCGCGGATCGCGTTGGCACTCAACGAGCCAAAGCTCATCGCCGAGATATTGAACACCGACGCCGAGTACGGCTGCGTGCACTGTGGGCCGCCGACCATCACGCGAAAGGCACTGGGGTCACTCAACGGTGCCGGGCGCATGGAGTGGCCGATAAATTCGAAGCCCGACTGGTACACGTCAATCAAGGTGCCGAAGGGTTTGTCTGCCGTTTCATTCTTGGCGCGCGAGTACACCAGTGAACGCTGGGCCCGGGAGAAGGGCAACGCGTCGCTGTCGGACTCCAGCAGGTACTGGCGGATTTCCGGGCGGATACCTTCCACCAGGTAACGGATATTGCCCAGGATCGGATAGTTGCGGCGCACCGCGTGGGGGCTTTGCAGCAGGTCGAAAATACCAATCAGGCTGAGGATGCCGGTGACCAGTGTGAAGGGCCACAGCCATTCATGTTGGATAAAGGGGAGGCTGGCGAGGGTGAAAATGACGCACACGGCAAAGAAGGCGTAACGGCTTAACAAAGACAGGCTCATACGGTTTTCCTTGGTTTCAACTCTGAAGGTCGATTACCCATTCTGCGCCTGTCGATAAAGCACGGACAAGGATTGATCTTCCGGTCGCGTATTTGTGCGTGCGAATCTTTGTACAGTAAAAAATATCTATCAACGTCATAGAGGAATCAATGACTGCAGCGTTACCACTCTTTAGGCACCTTCGGCATCTGGGTGTGACCAGATCGCGCTGGTAGGCCAAGGACGCATTTTTCGAGACGGAGTTTATAACGACTAGAACAAGTGATTTTTGTATGACTATATTGAGCGATGTTGGTGATAGTGGACGTATCTTTAACGCTTCAGATTACTTAGCCGATGATCATGAGGAAAAGGTTGCTGCGCATATCGCCCAAGCGCACAAACGGATGGAAGGTATCGAGAAGCCCGAGCAGGACGTGCGGCTAAAGCCGGATTTCTCCACGGGCCGCCCGCCGGGTGATACCCGCTCCGCTGAACAAATCATTGAGGACAACCCGATCCTCAAGAACCTTGGTGATGAGAAAGATATCAATCGTTCATTGGCTTATAAACGTCTGGGTGATTGGACCATTAATAACCCGGACCCGGACGCACGAGCCGACGCAGCATTCAACGCAGCGAGGGTACTCAACTATATCGATACGTCGTTATCGGCGACGGGCAAAGACCGTGGCAAATCCCATGACAATGGCGTGCTTGAAGGCATTACCAGCAGCGGCGATGCCAGGCGTGGTACGCCGGCAGGCATGTGGAAGGACTTTACTGAGCAGGGTTATACCGCCCTGCGAGACGATCATCGCCTCGATCCCACCAACGACAGCTATGTCAGGGAGGACGGTACGATCAAAAACGATTTCCAGTGGTTCGCTGGTAAGGTCGGAGAATATACTTGGATGTTTCCCGGGCTCAGCAATATGGCCAATGGGATCAGCAATTCGGAACCGGGGATAGGCGGGGCCATCGAGGGAGCCAAGGCCGGTTTTGACAAAACCCGGGCTGATGGTTTGGATAAGGCCCTTGCCAGTGCTACGAGTGGCGACTACAAGGGTATCGCCGAAGCCTATGCCGATACGGTGCGCAATAACGAGTCCACGCCGGAGGTGGTCAAGTCAGCATTGGATGCTGTGCGCAGTTAAGGCCGTTGGGTTAAAGCGGCTGGGGCTCCTATGAGGTGGGCTTGATTCACCGCGTTTTCCGGGCAAACCCGGCGAGCGGGCGTTTCGTGGGTCACAGCTTCTGGGAGCCCCCATAGACCTTTGCGCTTTACCAATATCGCAATTGGTTCTCGTTTGGAAGCGATTTTGTGTGTTACTGTATAACACTAAATACATCCAGACTCCCCGGAGGCCTTATGAAAGCTGGTATCCATCCCGACTATCGCACCGTGCTGTTTCACGACACTGCCGCCGACGTTTTCTTCCTGATCGGCTCCACCGCCGACAGTGATCGCACCTACAAGCACACCGATGGCAATACCTATCCCTACATTCCATTGGACGTGTCCAGCGCATCGCACCCGATCTACACCGGCCAGCAGCGCAAGACCCAGGCCGAAGGCCGCATCGCCGGGTTCAACAAGCGTTTCGCGTCGTTTGGCTCAAGCCCGAAAAAAGCCGAGCAATGAGTATGAGCCGGCGGCGTGCCCTACGCCGCCGTCTGCCGAATCGGCAGGACCACCCGAAATGTGGTGCCCTTGCCCGGTTCGCTGCTGACTGATATGTCGCCGTGGTGTTTCTTGACGATGCCGTAGGACAGTGACAATCCCAGCCCCGTACCTTCACCCACCGGCTTGGTGGTAAAAAACGGGTCGAAGATCTTCTGCATGGTCTGCGGGGCAATCCCGCAACCGTTGTCGGCCACTTCCAGCCAGATGTTCTCGCCTTCCACGCCATTGCTGATGGTGATGGTGCCGCGCTCTGGGCCCATGGCTTGGGCTGCGTTGATCACCAGGTTCATCACTACCTGGTTGAGCTGCGAGGCCAGGCATTCGATGTCTGGCAAGGGCGCATAGTGCTTGATCACGTCTGCCTTGTACTTGAGTTCGCTGGCGACAATATTCAATGTTGAATCGATGCCGTGCTGCAAGTTGGCGAACTGCCAGGTCTGGTCGTTATCCACTCGTGAGAAATTCTTCAGGTCCTTGACGATCTGTACCACGCGGCCAATGCCCTCCTTGGATTCGCGTATCAGGATCGGAATGTCCTCCCTGAGAAAGTCCAACTCCAGCGTCGTGCGCAGTGCCTGGAGTTGATCGCGTTGGTCCTGCGCCGTAATGAACGCTTCGCTGTGCTGGTAGGCCTCGAGCATCTGCTGCAGTCGATTGAAGTAACTGTCGAGGGTACTGAGGTTGGAGGAAATGAAGCCTACCGGGTTGTTGATCTCATGGGCGACTCCGGCTGCGAGTTGCCCCAGTGAGGCGAGTTTCTCCGATTGCACCAGTTGGCTTTCCAACAGCTTGCGCTCGTCGATTTCCAGTTGCAGCGCCTGGGTGCGCTGTGCCACCAGTTGCTCCAGCTTCTCGGTTTGCAGGGAGGCGCGGCGGGCCATGTCCCATTTGTTGGCCAGGGTGTTGGCCATTTGCTGGACTTCAATGTTGTCGAAGGGTTTTTTCAGGATCAGCAAGCGCTCGTGGGCATGCAGGCGAAACAGCAGGTCTTCCCAGGAGTAATCGGAGTACGCGGTACACACCACCACTTGCAGGTCGGGGGCAACTTTCCACAATTCTTCGATCGTGCGGGCACCGTCCCAGCCCTGAGGCATGCGCATGTCGACAAAGGCCAAGGCATAGGGGCGTTTTTCGGCCATGGCCGTGGTCAGCAAGCCCAGGCCTTCTTCGCCGCCATAGGCCGAGTGCAGCTCGAACGCCTGGGCCTGGGGTTTGGCGGTTTCACCAAACAGGGCTGATTCCATCGCGTCCAACGCCTGGTTGGATTCCATCGCAGGCATCAGGATCTTGCGAAAATCATCATGAATGGATGGCGTGTCATCAATCAGCAGGACGCGCCGGTTGGGCGGTTGGTTCATGGGGTTGTTCCGGCGTGGGTGAGAGGGATGGTCAAGGTAAACACAGCACCACGGCCCGGCCCGTCGCTGTGGGCGCTGAGCTGGCCATTCATTTCCACTGCCGCCAGGGCGCAGCTGTGCAGGCCGAAGCCATGGCCTTCCTTGCGCGTGGTAAAGCCGTGGGTGAAGATCCGGATCATGTTTTCGGGCGGTATCCCTTCGCCGTCATCCTTCACGCTGATCTTCAAGGTGTCATCAGCCCCCGGCAGCACCGTCAGGGTCATCTGGCGTGGCCGGTCGCTGAGGCCGGTCATGGCGTACTTGGCGTTGCTGATCAGGTTGACCATGATCAGCAGCAGCCGGTGCTTGTCGCCGAGAATCTGCGGCACCTGCGCGTACTCCTTGACCACGGTGACGTGATGACGGCTCAGGGCGCCGGCGTTCATGCGCAGGGCGTCGTCCATCAGGGCGCCGATGTCGACGGGTTCGAGCAGTGATGAGGCCCCGGCGTAGGACTGTTGGGTCGAGACGATGTCCTTGATGTGGTCGACGCTCTTGCTCAATTGCGTCAGCTCATCGGCCATGCCTTGCTGTTCAAGCGCAATCGCGTCCACCAGTTGGTTCAAGTAGCCCGGCAGCAATTTGCCTTTGGCATCCTCGGTAAGGAAGGTACCCAGGTCGCCGGGGTGCTCGTTGAGCAATTGCATGGCCTTGCCCAGGCCCCTTGCCTTGCTATTGCGCAATGTGCGCGTGACCAGGTCGGCGGAGATATTCACGCTGTTGAGCACGTTGCCGACATTGTGCAGCACGTTGGTGGCGATCTCGGCCATGCCGGCCTGGCGGGCGCTGTCCATCAGCTCGCTCTGGGCATCCTTGAGCTGTTGGGTGCGGCGTTCCACCCGTTGCTCCAGGGTTTCGTTGGCCGCCTGCAAGGCGCGATTGACCCGGTTGATCTCGGAGAAACTGCGCAACAGCCGCATCGCCAGGTAGAGCAGCAACACCACCAGCAAGGTCGAGAAGATCAACAGGTAGCGATGGTATTGGTGATCGATGAGGTCGGCGGTCTGCTGGTCCTGGTTGAGATGGGTGGTCAGCTCATCCAGGCGCTCGCCCACCGGGACGGCTGCGATCTGCTCAAGCAGGCTGTTGACCAGTGGCTGCTCGCGCAGGATCAGCGAGATGTGATTGCTGAGGATCTCCACCGGCGCCTGGAAGTCGCTGGGCAGGCTCTCTTTGTTGATCGCCAGCTTGCCCAGGCCTACCAGGATATCGGCAGCGCGCTCGTCGCTGGTAACCTGGGCAAACTCCAGGCTGCTGAGCAGCAGGTCGTAGGTGTCGGTGGCCACGCCTTGCAGGCGCAGCCGGCCTTCATCGTCAATTTCATTGAATTGGGCCTGGATATCGTCTTCGGCCGTCGGCAGAAAGGCCAGGGAGTTGCGCAATACCGCGTTGTGGGATTTGAACTGGTCCACCAACCGCGCCTTTTCCTGAATGGCGGCCTGATAGGCCTCCTGGCTGCTGCGCCAACGTGGCAGGTCGACAGGGTTATGGAAGGTGTCACGGCTTTGCAGCTCAGCCCATATCCGCGTCATTTCCGCCAGCGGCGTGACCAGGGGATCGTAGTTGTGGGTAATCGCGATCCGCGCCTTGAGCACTTCGCTATCCCACTGGGCATTGAGTTGCTGGAGCTGGCGGATCAGGTCCCTGGATTGTGTGTAGCTGGCCGTCTGGTCGCGGGAGGACTTCAGGTACAAAAACACCAGCGTCGAGGCCAGCAGCAGGGTTATCAGGCCCAGTAGCAGTTGGCTGGTGCGACGGCGGGACAGCGGCGAGCGCAATTTCATAGTGGCTTGCCCGCCCATTCGCCGGTCAAGGTCTTGAGAAACTGGATAATCAGGTCCTTGTCTTCCTGGCTCGGCGTGCGTCCCAGCTGGTATTTGAACATCACGTCGACGGCCTCTTCCAGGGTCTTGGCCGAGGCGTCGTGGAAGTACGGCGCGGTGACCGCCACATTTCGCAGGCTGGGTACCTTGAACACATGCCGGTCTTCTTCATCCTGGGTCACCAGGTAGCGGCCAAGGTCCGATTCCAGCGGGTTGCCGCGGGCCTTGAAATAGTCGCCCATCACGCCGAACTTCTGGAACATGTTGCCGCCGATATTCACCCCCTGGTGGCAGGCGATGCAGCCGTAGTCCTTGAAGCGCTGGTAGCCGTACTTTTCCTGGATCGTCAGGATCTCGGTATTACCCAGCAGGTACTGGTCAAACCGCGAGTTGGGGGTCAGCAGCGTACGCTCATAGGTGGCCAGGGCGTCTTGCACATTGGCGGCGGTGACGCCGTCGGGGTATGCCTGCTTGAACGCGTTCTGGTAGACGGGCAGGGCGGACAGGTTCTGCACCACGGTTTTCCAGTCACTGCCCATTTCCAGCGGGCTGATCACCACGTGTTCGACCTGCGCTTGCAGGGTATCGACCCGGCCATCCCAGAACTGCTTGAAGTTCAGGCTGGCGTTGAACACGGTGGGCGTATTGAGGGGCACCGGCTTGCCGTCAAAGCCCAGGGAGAAGGCTTTGTCATCGGCACCATTGGTTTGCAGATGGTGGCAGCTGGCGCAGGACAGCGTGTTGTTGACCGACAGCCGTGGTTCATTGAACAGCTGGTGGCCCAGTTCGACCTTTGCCGGGTCAAGTGTCGCAATGGTCGGCAGGGGCTTGAGCGCTTCGTCCAACGGTGCGGCCATCAAGGGCACCGCCAGGCCCGACCCCAGCAGCCATATCAGGCCGAGGCGGTAAATCGAGACATCGCTCAAGCGAGCACTCCTTGCAAGCAATGGGTTATTGATCGGGCATCAGTGTTGCGCCACCCGCTTGCAGCAACTGGGCGAAATCCTCGGCCGGCAAGGCCTTGCTGAAGAGAAAACCCTGGCCTTCCTCGCACTGCTGGGCTTGCAGGAATTTCAACTGTTCAACGGTTTCCACGCCTTCGGCGATGATGTTCAGCTCCAGGCTCTTGCCCATGCCGATGATAGCGCTGATCAGTTGTGCGTCCTGGTTATTTACACTCAGGCCGCGCACGAAGGATTGGTCGATTTTCAGCACGTCGATGGGAAAGCGCCGCAGGTAGCTGAGGCTGGAGTAGCCAGTGCCGAAATCATCCAGGGCCAGGCGCACGCCCATGGCCTTGATCCGGTGCAGCCTCTCTACAGTGGCATCGACGTTCTGCATCAGTACGCTTTCGGTGATCTCCAGTTCCAGCAGGGTAGGTGGCAGGCCGGTGTGTTGGAGGATGACGGCCAGGTTGTCAACAAAGTCGCGCTGGCGGAAGTCGATGGCCGAGATATTCACCGAGATCGGCAAGGGCGGCAGGCCCATGGCCCGCCATGCCTGGGCTTGTTCGCAAGCCTGGCGCAACACCCATTGGGTCAGGCGCACGATCAGCCCACTGTCTTCGGCAACCGGAATGAAGTCCGCCGGGCTGATCCAGCCTGCACGCGGCTGGAACCAGCGGGCCAGCGCTTCGGCACCGACGATGCGCCCGGTTTTCAGCGCCAGCTTGGGTTGGTAGTGCAGAGTGAGTTCATCCCGCTCCAGGGCCTGGCGCAGCGCGCTTTCCAGGTGTTGCTGGTGCTGGGCGCGCCGGTTCATGTCTTCGGTATAGAAGCTGAAGTCGTTCGGGCCACGCTCCTTGCTGGTGTGCATGGCAGTTTCCGCATGCTTGATCAACGCCACCGCGTGGGCGCTGTCATTGGGGCAGATACTGATCCCCAGGCTGGCGGTGATGCTCAGGTCATGCCCCGCCACGTGGCGAGTCACGCTGACCGCCTTGAGCACCTTCTGCGCAATATGCTGGGTTTGCTGGGGATGCTGGATGTCGTTGAGCAGGATCACGAACTCATCGGAGCCATAACGAAACACCGAGTCCGAGGCCCGCACCGTCGTCGCCAGGCTTTGGCTGACCTGCTGCAGCAGCTCGTCGCCCACCGGGTAACCCAGGGCGTTGTTGATGCGCTTGAAGCGGTCGAGCCCGAGGAACATCACCGCCAGTTGCGTGTCGTGCCGCCGGCCCAAGGCGATCGCCTGGGTCAGCCGGTCGCCCAGCAAGGTGCTGTTGGGCAAAGCCGTGAGCGCGTCGTATTGCAACAAATGCGAGACCTTGAGCAGCTCTTGCACACGTTCCTCAATGGTGCGTTCCAGGCCGATCACCTTGAGGGCTACATCCTGGGCCAGTTGCCATTTCCAGGTCAGGGCGCTGGCCATCTGGCGGATTTCCAGGGGGTCGAAGGGCTTTTTCAGAATCAGCAACTGGTCGTCGTATTTCAGCCGCGCTTCGATGGCTTCGAAGGAGTAGTCCGAATAGGCGGTGCACAGGGCGATTTGCAGGTTGGGATCGGCCGTCCACAGCTGCTCGATGGTTTGCAGGCCATCCCAGCCAGGCGGCATGCGCATATCGATAAACACCATGGCGTAGGGGGCATTGGCGGCCAGGGCTGTGTTGACCAGCGCCAGTGCTTCCTCGCCCTGGTAGGCGGAGTCAAGCTCGAAGCCGTGGCGCACCGGCGCAGTCGTGCCAAAGAGGGTGGACTCCAGGCTGTCGAGGGTTTGCTCACCCTGTTCATCGGCACACAGGATCTTGCGAAAGTCCTGGTGGATCGAGGCGGTGTCATCCACGATCAGAATGCGGCGGTTGGCCCGCACAGCCTTGGCGTTCATGATGCGCTCGGTAATGGTAAACGGCTTGATAGCATAACGCTTCCTTCCCTGGTCCTCGCTCGAGCGGGGCGCGAACTGACTATGACAGCATAGTCGAGCTCCCTTGATATCGACGGCCAGTTGGCGTCAAATCAACAGCGATTGCTGTATGAGGCCCGTCAGCGACGGAGCACGGCACGATACAACGGCTCAATGTAGCCCAACTTGGTTTTATTAAGGCAGAGTTACCATGGATGAACCACTCGCTACCAAGCCGGCTGTGCTGCTTGTGGACGATGAAGAGTCGATTCTCAACAGCCTGCGCCGCCTGCTGCGTAGCCAGCCCTACGACGTGGTGTTGGCGACCAGCGGCGCCCAGGCCCTCGAGATCATGGCCGGTCGGCCCATTGACCTGGTAATGAGCGATGCACGCATGCCCGGCATGGACGGGGCAACGCTGTTGGCCGAGGTGCATCGTCTGTATCCCACCACCGGTCGTATCCTGCTGACCGGCTACGCTGACCTGACCACCATCATCAAGGCAATCAACGACGGGCAGATCCACCGCTACATCAGCAAACCCTGGAATGACGAGGAGCTGCCGCTGGTGTTGCAGCAGGTCCTCGAGCATCAGCGCCTGCAACGCCTGGCCCACGGGCAGAACGAGCAGCTCAAGGTACTCAACGCTACGCTGGAAAAACGCGTGGTGGCGCGTACTGCTGAATTGCAGCAGACCGCCGACATGCTCGACCTGGCCTACGACGAGCTCAAGCGCAGCTACGTGACCGGCACCGAAGTGTTCTCGTTGCTGGCCAACCTGCGCTTACCCAAGGACAAACAGACCAACCGCGCCTTGATCGAGCTGATCCGCGTGTACTGCGCCAGCCAGGCCATGGACGAAGCCAGTACCCGCGACCTGACCATGGCCGCAGCGTTATACAATATCGGCAAATTGAGCTGGACCGACAGCATGATGATCGCGCCATCGGACAGGCTGCACAGTACCGACCGCGGGCTGTACCGCGAGTACCCGACGCAGAGCGAATCGTTGCTGATGACCCTGGAACCGATGAAGGATGCCGCGCGTATCATTCGTCATCACCAGGAGCGCTGGGACGGCAGCGGCTTTCCCGATCACCTCAAGGGCGAGGCGATCCCCGCCGGTTCGCGCCTGCTGAAACTGGCGGTGGACTTCATCGAGCTGCAAAAAGGCCTGATCCTCGAGCGGCATTTGAACAGCGACGAAGCGCTGCTGTATATCCGCAAGTACGCCGGGCGCCTTTACGACCCGCAACTGGTCGAGGCCTTTGTGCTGGCCTGCGCCACTTTCCTCAGCGACGTGACCCTGGGCGACCCCAACGTCAAGGTCATGGGCACCCGCGAACTGGCCGAAGGCATGGTGCTGGCGCGCAACCTCAATGCCGACAATGGCATGTTGCTGCTTAATGCCGGCAAGGTGCTGAACTTGCCGCTGGTGGACAAACTGATCGCGTTCGAAGCCATGGAGGGCGCCAAGTACAGTGTGTTTATCCGGGTGCCGGAGGAAGCGCCGCCGTTGCCGTAGTGGCTGCGGGGCTACACGCCCCAGGCCACGTGCTTGCTGCCGTGATAGTCAAAGATGCCACGGATGATGTAGACATCCTTGCCGCCTTCCTTGCCGTTTTGTTCTATCGCCACACGCCACAGTCCACGCCCCGAGCCGGCCTGCACCTGGGGTAGATCAACATAGGTGTAGTTGTTGATCCGCTTGCGGCTCAGGCGCCCGGCCTGGATATCCTGGGTGATCTGCTCGAGCTTGGTCATGGCGCTATCGGGCAGGAGTCTTTTCTGGGTCTGTGCCAACTCATCCAGCTTCACGATATTGATGTCCGGGTCACGGGCCGGGATGGCTTGCGTGACCGACGGCGTGGCCGGCCTCGGGCGTTGGGTCCTGTGGGTTTGAACGCGCGGTATTTCAAACTCCAGGGGCGTGGAAAATTTCGGCAGTTCCCGTTCGAATTGCGTGACGGTGCGGCTGTCGACCATGGTGACGCCAGCGTCAGCGTCGTGCTTGCCCCGTGACATGGCAATGTAGGGAATGCCGGACTTCTTGAAGTCTTCTGAATAAGAGGTGACCTGAAGCCTGGCGAGTTTTGTCTTGAAGGTATCCTTCATGAAGTCATCCAGGGTTTTCTTCACATCGGGCCGCAATAGAAACTGATGCGCCGCCTGTTCGAGGGGGATGTTGATGTCGGCGGCCAGTTTGAAGATCTGCGCGCGACGTGCCGGTTCGTTGGCGAACTCATTCAGCGCCGCCTGTTGCCAGGTGTAGAGCTCATATTTCTGCGCAAACCGCTCCATCGCATTCTGGTGTTTTTGCGTGATGGCGTAGCCGACGAATTGCGCCTCGGTGTCGGGGTCGATAATGGATATCGAGGTGCGGATCTCCTTGGCGAAATTGTCGTTCTTGCCAATCAGTCGTTTGACCTGCTTGAACAGCTCATCCTTGTCCGCGGCGGACAGCGGTGGCGTCAGGCTGCGGGTCGACTTGTGGATGTGTTCGTACGCGGCCAGGTCGAAGCGCAGGGTCAGCACGGACGTGCGTAGTTTTTGTTGATTGGCTGTGCTCAAGCTGTAGGGTCTGGACAGCCAGCGGCGAAACTCAGCCTCATCCACATTCGCGCCCAGTTGCTGGCGTGCGCGGGTGATGAAGTTGAGTTTTTGCGCGGCGCTGGTTTGTCTGATGACCTCTTCTAACACCCGCATCTCTGCTTCTGTGGCATAGACCTGCATAGCCAGGATCAGGTCCGCATCCACTTGCTGTTCAGGGGTGAGAGGGCGCAAGGCCCCGAGAACCGGGCCGCCGCCCCTGGCGTTGCGTTCGAACCGCGGCTTCCAGCCCTTGGCATCTGCGGGCACGACCATAAAGTCCACGTGGTTCCCCGCCGGGTCGCGTACATAGCGTGCGCCGTCCTCTACATAGGACGGGTACAAGTAATAGCGGCCTGCCTGATCGCGCATCGCAATGCGTTGGTTATTGTGCTTATCAAAAAAATACGGCGCGCTGCCGGTTTGGCGCGACAGCTTGTAGCGGTTGGCCTGGGCAAACCCCGCAACATTGAAAAACGGCCCGATCTGCTCGGGTAACCGATAAGGCGTCACATCCACCCAGGCGGGTTCCAGCGGGCGCACGGAGGTCGCGGCCAGCGTGACGCGGGTTTTCTGGGCAGCGCCGATTTTCTTCGCCAGCCCCGGTACTCGCTGCCCTAGCTGCCTGGCCAGGCCCAGCCCGCGTTGGACACCGCGGCGCAGCAGCGACAGGGTGGCTTTGCCGGGAACGAGGCCAAGCAGGGTATCGGTAGCCTCCACGCCCAACATGAAGGCGTTCACCGCCGACTCACGGGAGACCTCGGCATTGCTGCGTGAGCGGAAGTCGGCGTGGGCCAGTTGAAACCCCAGCTGCGCCGAATACAGGTACGCGTGGATATTCCCGCTGATGGGCGTCAAGGCATACCGGTGCACACCGCGGGTATCGTTGAAGATGCGCTTGATTTCTTCGGCATCCTGGATCGCCATGCGCGGCCTGAAATACGCCTGCCATTCGACCCTGGCCTTGAGCGCGTCGAGCTGCGCCAGGCCCTTGGTGAGTTCACGCACGGGTATGCCATCCGGGGCGTCCGGCGTATACAGCAGGCTGACGCCGTCGGGCTTGGTGCCCTTGCGCTGGATCACCAGCACGCGATTGATCACCTGCCCACCTTGGCCCCTGGCCTGCGCGCCGCCCATGACCAGCAGGTTGACCTCTATCTCGTGATCGCTGACCCGGGGGCGGTTCGTTGAGTCGGGGTATTCGGTAACCGCCTTGATCCAGTCGCGGCCGCTGCCGGGGGTACGGAAAGTAAACAGCGCGTCAGCATCAGGGTTGAGTCGGCTCTCCAGAGCGTCCTTGTTCAGTTGTGCCGCACAGGCTGCCTGCCAGGCAATGGCAAAGGTGCTTCCCGCGCCATCTGATGCGAACGCGTTGCGCAGGTAGTTGGCGTAGCCCTGGCCAATGTCGGCCTCTTGGGCGAGCGCACGCAGATCTTCAGTGCCGAGCTTGCCTCGATGCACGCCGGCGGTGTCGAAGATATTCGCGCTGGCGCTGACCCGAGTGAGTAGGGCGCCTACGGAAAACGACTCGACATTGCGTCGGGCATAGCTGGCCAGTGTGCGCAGGTCGACAAGGATCGAGGTGCGCCAGGTGCCCCATGTCACCTGTTTACCTTGCAGGAACTGCGGGATGTCGATCTTCGGGTCTTCGCTGACGTAGACAATGCCGCTGGCCTCATCACGATAACCGCGCACCTCGGCCGACCTCGACCCCTGTTCGGCGGACACACGCAGATGTACCAGGCTTCTGTACGGGTCGATCTCCACGTCGGCATAAACGGTTTTTTGTTGTTTCAGCACCTTGTCGGTCTGCGCTTCGGCGAACGTTTGCAGGCTCGAGATGGTTTCCAGCAGCGGCAAAAGCACCAGGTTGCTGTCGAGCAGTGCCTTGTCCAACTGCCGGTAGCGGGCTTGATCCTGCACGCTGGCGGTTTTCAACCAGGCGGGTTCGGCGTCTATCAGGCGTAGGTTGCGTGCAACGAAAGCGACAGCTACATCCAGTTGCGGGGCCAGGTCAATCGCCAGGTCGAGCTCACCGGCCTGGGGCACGACTTCACTGCGCACGGCATGACAGGCCGCATAATATTGGCGCACGCGCAATGAGTGGACGCTGTGGGCAATCACGTCGGCGCTGATTCGCACCGGTTGCGTCGACAGCACCGGCAGGCCGGTCAGGCTGCTGCGTGCGGCTGCGGACAGGCTGGCAACCAGCAGCTTTGCGGCCGGCCCGTCGGCCTGGATTCGCGCCGCGATGGTTTCATTCAAGCGCTGCAGGTTGTCAAATTCCTCGTATTCCTCGCTCGCGCTGTACAACAGCACCTTGCCAGTGGGTGGTATGTCCTGGGTGGGGCTGAGGATAAATGCCCCGGCGAACTCACTGCCATCGGCCAGCGCCAGGCGGTAGGCCGCGGGTCTGCTGCTGGCGGGTAGCGCCAGTTCCCGCGCCGCGTCACTGGGGTACTTGAGTACTGTTTCCGCCAGTGCCTGTGCGCTGGCCGACAACGTGCCGTCAAGCACGCGCAACGCCAGTTGATGGGCCAGCACCTTGCGGCGCAAGTCGACCAGTTGTGCTTGCGGGTTGGCCTGGGGCGGCTGGTCGCTGGTCCAGAATGTATTCAGGCTCAAGGTAATGGCGACTTCCAGCCGGCTGGGCAGGGTGATAATTCCGGCTGTGGAGGCCAGGCGTTTGTCGGCGTCCAGCGTGTCGCGTTCGCGGTAGAAAGCGCCGGTTTGCGCGCTCAGGTAGGCTTCTGCGCCAGGCTCACGCAACCTCTTGAGCAACATGCCCAGCGGCTCGCAGGACAGCAGTTGTTTTTGTCCGTCCTGATCTTCGTGGTAGCGACTGTAAAAGATCTGGTTGGCATCGATGGGCCGATGCAGTTCGGGGAACATCTCGGCCAAATGTTGCTGGTACACACCGCCCGCACTCGGTTGTTGCTGTAGCAGTTGCTGGGTCTGGGTATTGAGCGTGTCGAGGGCTCGGATGAGGTGGGCCGACTGCTCGTCAGTGGACAGCGAAGCCGGCGGCATGACGGGCAGCGTTACTGGCTGTGCGGTCGCGTCGTCGGCCTGAGGTTCGTCAGCAGTGGGTTCCGGGGTTGGGGGCGATGAAATAGGCATGGGCAAACTCGTCAAAAAGGGGCACGGCGCTACATCGATGCGGCGCGCCGAGGGCAATAGGAGTGTGCGAGTCTAGGGTTGCCGATGGTGGGGACGGCGGTGCATGTATGTCGGCAAGGTTGTGTGGGCTGCAAGCCCATGGGATCCTTGGCGACTTTCAGAACCTGGGGGTGCTCCATGTCCAAGACTATCCGCATTGCCGCTGCCATCCTGATCGGCAGCGACGGCCAGACCCTGCTGGTGCGTAAGCGCGGCACCCAAGCCTTCATGCAACCTGGCGGCAAGATCGATGCAGGCGAGCAGCCGGTGCAAGCCCTGGCCCGTGAGCTGCGCGAAGAACTGGACCTGCATATCGACCCAAGTAAAGCCACGTACATCGGCACATTCTCGGGACCGGCCGCCAACGAGCCAGGGTTTGTCGTCGAAGCCCAGATGTTCCAGTTACGGATCGACGTGGCAGTGACCCCCGCCGCGGAGATCGAAGAAGTGCGCTGGATCGACCCGGCCGGCGACGGCGGCTTGCAGTTGGCGCCGTTGACCCGTGACCATATCCTGCCGTTTTACCGCGCTTCACTGACCGCGCCGGCCTGAGGCGCGCAATTGGGTCGATGCGGGGGCGGGGCTGCGGGTGGCGAGGATCCAGTTGATGCACCACTGTGTAAATGTGGGAGCTGGCTTGCCTGCGATGAGCATGGGTATCTACACAACTGAGTAGCATCCGACGGTAACCACGATGCGCAGCGAGCCGCTCTTGAACTTGACCTGCTTTTGATCTTAGGCGCCCGTTAAACCACGCTGGCGGATTACGGGCACACCGAGCCTGGGCGAGGTGCCGAGTGGTGGGTGCAAGCACCTGCTTAACGCACCGCGCTGACCCCATCCAACGTGGAAAACGACGTGTCCTTGGCCGTCAGCAGGAAGTCGCGCATATACGGCGCGTCCAGCATGTCCGCCCGAATCCCGGCATACAGCGTTGCAAACAAGCCTTTCTCGCCCAGGCGCTTGGCCTTCACGTAGCCGCGTGAACTGTATTCATGCAAGGCCCAATGGGGCATGCCGCACACGCCGCGACCGCTGGCCACCAGTTGCATCATCATCACCGTGAGTTCCGAGGTGCGCACCTGGGCCGGCTCGACGTCGGCGGGTTCCAGGAAGCGCGTGAAGATATCCAGGCGGTCACGCTCCACCGGGTAGGTGATCAGGGTTTCGGTGAGCAGGTCTTCGGGCACGATATAGGGTTTGTTTGCCAGCGGGTGCTGGTTGGCCACGGCCAGCATGGCTTCATAGGTGAACAACGGCACGTAGGTGATACCGGCCAGTTCCAGCGGATCGGAGGTCACCACCAGGTCCAGGTCGCCGCGGGCCAGGGCCGGCAGTGGCGCGAAGGCGAAACCTGAAGCCAGGTCCAATTCGACTTCCGGCCAGGCATCGCGGAACTGGTCGATGGTCGGCATCAGCCATTGGAAACAACTGTGGCATTCGATGGCCATGTGCAGGCGCCCGGCGGTACCGCCGGCCAAGCGGGCAATATCGCGCTCGGCGCCACGTAGCAGCGGCAGGGTGGCGTCGGCCAGTTGCAGCAGGCGCAAGCCGGCGCTGGTAAAGCGCAGCGGCTTGGTCTTGCGTACGAACAGCGGCATGCCCAGGCGCTCTTCCAGTTCCTTGAATTGGTGGGAGAGTGCCGACTGGGTGAGATGCAAGCGCTCGGCAGCCTCCACCAGGCTGTCGGCTTCGCGCAAGGCGTGCAGGGTCTTGAGGTGGCGGATTTCCAGCACGATGGCCTCCATGAGCAGAATTTGTGATCAATGGTAACCCATTGAGTTCTGCTCATGTTTACCTGGCCCCTGTAATAGAGGGCTATTGGACCGCGCTGAAATGTTTATTGGCGAACGGCTTACCGATGTTGCCACGCCAGATTTTCAGGTCGGCGAAGGTTACGCCGCGTCCTTCGGCGGCCATTTGCCAATGCAGGCCCAGGTAACGTTGGCGCGGTATTTTCAAATGCCCCGCGACGAAACTGTCGAGCGCCGAGTCGGCCAGCGTGTAGTGCGAGTGCGCATACCATGCCGGCGTGTCCGGGGCCTGGCGGTCGTGGTTGCCAGCGGATCGCTTGCGCTGGTGGAGAACAACGCTTGTTGCCGGACGAGCAACCAGCGTTCCATGTCCGTGCGTCGGGTGAAGGTATGCCAGGCCGGTGCGAGGGTCGGCAGGTACAAAAGTTGATTGACCGGTTCCTCGTTATCCACGGTCAGCACCCAGGCGCCGGGCAGGGCAATGGTGCGGCGGCCGGCGGCATATCGCTATCGACACGACCGTTGAGCGATCTTCATTAAACTGTCATGCAACTGTGGCAGCGCGCTTGAACAAACTTCATCAGACTCGCGCTCTACTGGGGTTCTGCGTTTTGGTGTTTTTCATGCGTGTGTTGCTTTTACTGGCCGCTCTCTTGTTCGGCCTGCCGTCTTTTGCGGCGTCTCGATGTGATGTCAATGTTCCGACCCAAACGGTCGACCTGGAACAGGTGAGCATCGCCTACCAGAGCATCGGTCGTGCCTCCGACCCGGCCCTGCTGCTGGTGATGGGCTTGGGCGGGCAGTTGATCCACTGGCCCGATGAAGTGGTGGTGGCCTTGTGTGAACAAGGTTTTAGGGTCATCCGTTATGACAATCGTGACGTGGGCCTGTCCACTTGGCGCCAGGCCCCCGCCAGCGCCAACCTGACGTTCGAAGTGCTGCGCTACAAGCTCGGCCTGCCGGTGGCTGCACCTTACACCCTGACGGACATGGCCGATGATGCCCTGGGCTTGATGGATGCGTTGCAGGTTCGGCAATTCCACGTACTGGGCGCGAGCATGGGCGGCATGATCGCCCAGCATCTGGCAGCAATGGCCCCGCAGCGGGTGGAAAGCCTCACGCTGATCATGACCAGTTCCGGTGCCGAGGGCCTGCCAGCGCCGAACGCGGCGCTGGTGCAATTACTGTCACGGCGCAGTGCGCCCAATCGTGAGGTGGCGCTGGAGCAACAGGCGGATTTACTCGCCGCCCTGGGGAGCCCGGATGTGCAGGATGATCGCCAGGCGCTGTTGCACCAGGCGGCGCTGTCCTACGACCGCGCCTTCAACCCTGAGGGCGTCAAGCGCCAGATCATGGCGATCCTCGCCGAGCCCAGCCGTGTGCCGTTGCTCAACCAACTGAGAGTGCCGACCCTGGTGGTGCATGGCACTGCCGACCCGTTGTTGCCGGTGATGCATGGCGTACACCTGGCCGCACATATTCAAGGCAGCCAGTTGAAATTGATTCCAGGCCTGGCCCACCGTTTTCAGGAGGCATTCAAGGCGCCGTTGCTGGCGGCTGTATTGCCGTACCTGCAAGCCCATCGTGAAGATGCCGCGCACTGGGCGCAGATTGACCTTGGCGAGCCTGCGAAGCTGTTGTGAAGTTGGTGTATCGTGCAACCTTTATGGCGCACATTTAATGCCAGCGAGGTTGCCTGCATGAGTACTCCCCTGAAAATCGATTTTGTCAGCGACGTGTCCTGCCCCTGGTGCATCATCGGCCTGCGTGGCCTGACCGAAGCCCTGGACCAATTGGGCACCGAGGTGCAGGCCGAGATTCATTTTCAGCCCTTCGAACTGAACCCGGACATGCCCGCCATCGGTCAGAATATCGTCGAGCACATCACTGAGAAGTACGGCTCCACGCCTGAACAATCCCAGGCCAACCGCGAGCGTATCCGCGACATGGGCGCGGCGTTGGGCTTTGCTTTCCGTACCGATGGCCAGAGCCGCATCTACAACACCTTCGATGCCCATCGCCTGCTGCATTGGGCCGGGCTGGAAGGCTTGCAGTACAACCTCAAGGAAGCGCTGTTCAAGGCTTATTTCACCGATGGTCGCGACCCTTCAGACCACGCGACCCTGGCGATCATCGCCGAAAGCGTCGGCCTGGACCTCAAGCGCGCCGCCCAGATTCTAGCCTCTGATGAATATGCCACCGAAGTTCGCGAACAGGAGCAACTGTGGACCTCTCGTGGCGTGACTTCGGTGCCGACCATCGTGTTCAATGACCAATATGCGGTGAGCGGCGGGCAGCCAGCCGAAGCCTTTATTGGTGCGATTCGCCAGATCATCGAAGAAGCCAAAAACTAAAGCCAAAGCCGGGGCACAGCTGATAGCCCTGGCCCGCCCCTTGCATTACCCCCCTGAAGCCCAGCCGGCCTGCGGTTGGGCGCTGCCATTAGGGGTGAAACATTACCTTGAACATTCTTGACCTCGACCACAGCCTCACCGGCCAGGCACCCATTGCCCGGCGGTTGGCCAGCGGCCGGGCCACGCGCCTTGATCTGCTGGACCTGGGCCCGAAACTGCGTTTGTGGGCCACCGAGAAAACCTGGAAGCGCTTTGTTGCGCGCCTGGCGCAACGGCCACGGCCCAGGGATGCGCGCCCGGAGATCCTGTTTGTTGGCTCCGGTGACTATCACCATCTCACGCCGGCCTTTTTGGCCGACCTGAAAGAACCCATCAGCCTGATCCACTTCGACAACCACCCCGACTGGGTGCGCTTTGCGCCCAAGCGCCACTGTGGTTCGTGGGTCAACCGTGCGCTGAAGATGCCGGCGATCAAACGCATCGTTACCCTCGGCCCGTGCAGTGATGACCTGCACAACCCGCAACTGCGCGGCGGCAATCTCGGCGCCCTCAAGCGCGGGCACTTGCAGTTGTTTCCCTGGCAGCATCCGCCGTCGAAAGTCTGGGGCCGGGTAGGCGACGGTGCCGGCCACCAGCAACAGGAAAACCACCTGCACTGGCGCAACCTGGCGGACCTGGACTGGGCAGCGTTCCTCGACCAGATGATCGCCAGCCTGCCCACCGAAGCGATCTGGATCACCATCGACAAAGATGTGCTGGCCAGCGAAGACGCCGCCACCAACTGGGACCAGGGCGGCATGCGCCTGACCCACTTGCTCCAGGCCCTGCGGGCGTTGGCGGCGCATAAACGCATCATTGGTATCGATGTGTGCGGTGAGTTCGCTGTGCCGGCGTTCAGCAACGCGTTCAAGCGCTGGGAAGCCAAGTCCGACCAGCCGTCACCGGAGCGCTGGAGTGCGCAGGATCTGCAGCGCAATGCCGCGACCAATGAAGCCTTGATCGACCTGTTTGAGGAGCTGTTCCCATGACCCTGACCGTGGTGTTGTTGCTGGCCTTTTCCATCGTCCTCGATGTGATCGGCCAGTTGTGTTTCAAGTTGGGCGTAGACCGTTTGCCCCAGCTCGATGGTGGCTTTCGACTGCGCGCATTCTGGGGCCAGGTATTCAATGCGCCGCTGCTCTGGGCTGGCGTCGGGGCCTATGTCATCGAGTTTTTTGTCTGGCTCGAGGCCTTGTCCCGTGCGCCGTTGAGTCTGTTGTTTCCGCTGGCGGCATTGGCGTATTGCCTGGTGGTACTGGCGGGCAGGGTAGTGCTCAAGGAAACCGTCAGCCCCAGGCGTTGGGTGGGCACGCTGGTGATTACCTTGGGCGTGATGTTGGTAGCGATTGCGGGGAGCCAGGCATGACGACGCAAACAGGCGATAGCGGTTGGTTACATGGGCGTCTTGGCACCCTGATGCTGTGGGCGCTGCTGATCGCGACCGAAAGCGCCGGGCAGTTGTTTACCAAGGTGGCCGGTGATCAGTTGGGGCAGATGAACTTCACCTGGCAATGGCTGGCTGACGTGGCGCGCAACCCGGGGATCCTGGCGGCGATTGCCAGTTATCTCGGCGCGTTTTTCGTGTGGATGCTGATCCTGCGGCGCAGCAGTTTGTCCTTGGCATTTCCCTTGAGTTCGCTGGTGTTCGTGGCAGTGTTGCTCGGGTCGTGGTTGGGGCTGGGGGAGCACATCAGCCTGTTGCATTGGGTGGGCGTGGTGGTGATTGTGGCGGGGATTGTGTTGTTGGCGGAGGGGGAGGAGAGCTGAGTGGGCTGGTATGTCGGACTCAGTTCAAAATGTGGGAGGGGGCTTGCCCCGATGACAGGGTGTCAGTTATCTGATTAATTGACTGACCCACCGCTATCGGGAGCAAGCCCCCTCCCACATTTTGATTTTCTTACATCAGGCTGATCTATACCTGCTTTTTGCTCTGGCTTTAATCGAAGGTGTAGCTGATCGCCGTCTGCACCTGGCCCTGATTCACATCGCCAGCCTGCTTGACGATGCTGCTCTTGGCCGCCGACCCCACCAGATGCACCCAGCTGGCACTGGTCAGCAGGGACCAGTGGGGCGCCAGGGGGAAGGCGAAGCTTTGGCTCAGCGTCACGTTCTGGAAACCGCCGCTGGCGTTGTAGGGCCGAAAGCCGGTGGCGGCGGCTTCGTTGCTGTCGACGCCGAAGTAGGTGTTGGCCTGGCGCGCATCGGCAAAATGCGCGACCAAGCCGCTGCTGCCGATGATCCCGCCACCCAGCGGGTAGCCCAGTTCACCGCCAATTTTACCCAGGGCGCCGCTCTGGGAATGCCCGCCGCCCACGGCCTGGCCCAGTTGCGCGTAGACGCGCCAGAAATTGGCCGGGGCGTACTGGATAAAACCGCCGACCTCGGCCATGTCCGACACGTTGCGCAAACCCTGCAACTCGCCGTTGGAAGTACGCCCCGCCAGGTAATTGATATAGGGGCCGGCGGTAAGGCCGTGGCTGTTCAGTGCACTCCAGGTCAGGCCGTCATCGGTGCTCAGGCTGACGTCTCCCCAGTCCAGGTCCAGGTAGGGCACGGGCCGGGTTTCGTAGCGGCTGCCGCTGGGGTCATGGGGCTGATAGCTCAGGCCTGCGCCCACGTCGCCGCTGATGCCGTCCGCCCACGCGGCACTGGAAGCGCTGCACAGCCCAAGTAGACCGGTGAATACAGCAGATGTGAGCTTGGACATGGTGCGTTTTCCTAAGGTGGACAGGCGCGCATGAACGCGCAAACCCTCGCTTCTGCGCAAGCACTCATCTTGTTTGTAGCAAGCTACAAAAATTGTAGCTCCCAAGACACATTGTCCTCTGAAAATCCTGCAAACCCCCCGGCCTCACTGGGTTTTGCCCAGTTGGCACAGTCCCTGCTCTATCCCAGGTGCAAGCGCAGACAGCGCGCTCTCTTAGGTAAAGGCAGATGATCCACTGGCATATCGTGTGTGACTTCGATGGGACCATTACCCCCACGGATGTCATCGACAACGTCCTCCAACACTTCGCCGGCCCCGAGTGGGAAACCATCGAACAGCAATGGCTGGATGGGCACATCGGTTCACGCGAATGCCTGAGCCGCCAACTGGCGCTGATCAAGGCGACCCCAAGTGAACTGCTGGCGTATTTCGACAGCGTCGAGATCGACCCGGACTTCCCGGATTTCGTCGACCACGTCATGGACCTGGGCGCGACCATCGAAGTGGTCAGCGACGGCATCGAACAAGGCATCGCCCGCATCCTGTCGCGCCACTACGTGACCCTGCTACCGATCCTCGCCAACCGCCTGCGCCAGGTCGACCACAACAGCTGGCGCATCGACTTCCCCTATGCCAGCGATGCCTGCCGCGCCGCGTCCGGTAACTGCAAGTGCAAATCCACCCCGCGCAACAAACGCGTGCTGGTGATCGGCGACGGCAAGTCGGACATGTGCGTGGCCTCCACCGCCGACTTCGTGTTCGCCAAAGGCAGCCTCGCCGAATACTGCGTCGCCAACCAGATCCCTCACGCGCGCTTCGAAACCTTTGCCGAAGTGCCTGCATTGCTGGCCAAGCTGCCACATGGCATCGCCGCCAACGCCACCACCTTCAATACCTCTGCTGACAATCAGGAACTCTTCCATCATGTCTGATATCCGTATCGCTACCGCCGAAGACCAGGTTCTGCTGGATAAGGAAGCCAAGTACTGCTCCTACGGCGACACCGTTCACTACATCGAACCGCCGCGCATTTTCAGCCGCTGCGAAGGCTCCTATGTGTGGGACACCGAAGACCAGGCTTACCTCGACCTGCAAATGTGGTACTCAGCGGTCAACTTCGGCTATGCCAACCCGAGCCTGAACAACGCGCTGAAAAAGCAAATCGACACCCTGCCTCAAATCGCCAGCCAGTACCTGCACAAAGGTAAGATCGAGCTGTCGGAAATGATCGCGGTCGACGCCAAGAACAAGTTCGGCCTCGACGGTCGCGTGCACTTCAACGTCGGCGGTTCGCAGTCCATCGAAGATTCCCTGAAAGTGGTACGTAATGCCACCAACGGCAAGAGCCTGATGTTCGCCTTCGAAGGCGGCTACCACGGGCGCACCCTCGGCGCCTCGTCGATCACCTCCAGCTACCGCTACCGTCGTCGCTACGGCCACTTCGGCGAGCGTGCGCAATTTATCCCGTTTCCATACCACTTCCGTGGCCCGAAAGGCATGACCAAGGAAGAGTACGGCAGCCACTGCGTGCAGCAATTCGCCCGCCTGTTCGAGACCGAATACACCGGCGTGTGGGACCCGACAGTCGGCC
>Ga0160430_100215_pt1 | contig 42683 bp, 48 predicted proteins | sample HID1971I_E0MG_FD_108274 | JGI IMG/M metagenome (GOLD analysis project Ga0160430, IMG submission 108274) | Enriched millipede-associated microbial communities from UW Madison campus, WI, USA - HID1971I_E0 MG | ecosystem: Host-associated > Arthropoda: Insects > Digestive system > Unclassified ...
AGGTTCTTGACCTCGTCGTCGGGGATGGTGACGCCGAACTTCTCCTCGGCGTTGACGACGATCGTCATCATCGAGATGGAGTCGATGTCGAGGTCATCCGTGAACGACTTCTCGAGGGCGACCTCGGAAGCGTTGATGCCGGTCTCATCGGTGATCAGCTCTGCGAGGCCGGCGAGGACCTCATCGTTGGTGAAAGCCATGTGGTCTTCCTCTTTCTTGCGGGTTGTTTTCGGAACCGTGGAACAGTCTAGAGAAGGTCGTGTCGTTCTCAGGGGAGGACGACGACCTGGGCGGCGAATACGAGGCCCGCCCCGAAGCCGATCTGCAGGGCGAGACCGCCCGAGAGCTCGGGGTGCTCGGCCATCAGCCGGTGACTGGCGAGCGGGATGGAGGCTGCCGAGGTGTTGCCCGTCGTCTCGATGTCGCGTGCGATCACGGTCGTCTCCGGCAGCTTGAGCTGCTTCGCGAACTCGTCGATGATGCGCATGTTCGCCTGGTGCGGGATGAACGCGGCGATGTCGGACGGCTCGACGCCGGCACGATCCAGGGCTTCGCGGGCGACCTTGGCCATCTCCCACACCGCCCAGCGGAACACGGTCTGACCCTCCTGGCGGAGCGTCGGCCACGGCACCTCGCCGTCGCGGAACTCGGTCAGCGTGCCGTTCATGCCGACTGCATCCGCCTTGGAGCCGTCAGATCCCCACACCGCGGGGGAGATGCCCGGCGTGTCGCTCGGGCCGATCACGGCCGCGCCGGCACCGTCGCCGAGCAGGAACGAGATGCTCCGATCGGCGGGGTCCACGACGTCGGAGAGCTTCTCTGCGCCGATCACGAGTGCGTAGTGCGCGGCGCCGGCGCGGATGAGGGCATCGGCCTGGGCGACCGCGTAGGAGTAGCCGGCGCAGGCGGCGTTGATGTCGTAGGCCGCCGCCGGGTTCGCCCCGACGCGATCGGCGACGATCGCAGACACCGACGGCGACTGCTTCGGGTTACTGATGGTCGCGACGATCACGAGGTCGATCTGGTCGGCGGCGATGCCCGACTTCTCGATGGCCTCAGCGCCTGCGATGGCGGCGAGGTCGATCGCATCGGTGTCCTTGTCAGCACGGACTCGGGTGATGATGCCGGTGCGCTGCCGGATCCACTCGTCGCTCGAGTCGATCGGGCCGATCAGGTCGTCGTTCGGCACGGCGTTCTCGCCGCGCGCAGCGCCGTAGGAGTAGATGCGTGTGTAGGCGGGGCCCGTGATCTGGGTCAGAGTGGCGCTCATGCGGCTTCTCCGTTCAGCAGCGCGACGGCTGCGTCGAGGTCTTCGGGGGTCTTCACGGCGACCGTGGGCACGCCGCGCAGCCCGCGCTTGGCGAGACCCGTGAGCGCGCCGGCGGGGGCGAGCTCGATCAGCCCGGTGATGCCGTGCTCGGCGAAGGACTCCATGCACCTGTCCCAGCGGACCGGCGAGGAGACCTGGTCGACCAGGTAGGAGAGCGCGGTCGAACCGTCGGAGACCGTCGAGCCGTCGCGGTTGGTCCACAGGGTGACCTGCGGGTCGCGCGGGGTGACCGTTGCGACGGCATCCTTCAGCGCAGCGACGGCTGAGGCCATGTACGCGGTGTGGAAGGCGCCGGCGACCTGCAGCGGAATCACGCGGGTGCCCTTGAGGGGCTCCTCGGCGAATGCCGCGAGGGCGGGGAGCGCGCCGGCCACGACCAGCTGGCCGCCTCCGTTGTAGTTGGCTGGCGACAGATCGAGTTCGGCGAGTCGGGCCAGGACGGCCTCCTCGTCGCCGCCGAGCACGGCGCTCATGCCTGTGGGCGTCTGCGCCGCGGCATCCGCCATCGCGCGTCCACGGATGCCGACCAGGCGCATGCCGGTCTCGGCATCGATCACGCCGCTGCCGACCAGCGCGGCGATCTCGCCGACGGAGTGGCCGGCGATGCCGTCTGCTGCACGCCCCGCACGAGCGTTCAGCGCGTCGGCGGCGATCAGTGAAGCGGCGACGATCAGCGGCTGCGCGATGCGAGTGTCACGGATCGTGTCGGCATCCGACACCGTCCCGTGCTGCTGCAGATCGACCTCGGCGGCATCCGAGTACGCGGCGAGGCGATCAGCCACTCCGTCGAGCTCGAGCCAAGGGGAGAGGAAACCGGGGGTCTGCGAGCCCTGACCAGGGCAGACGACGACAATCACCAGTCCAGTCTGCCAATGAATGCTCGCAAACGGTGGATGATCCATCACAAGAATGTGCGAAAGCCTTGTGTGTGGCGCACAGCGACGCCGATCCAGCTCACCGCGGCGGGCGACGAAGCGCCGGACGACGGCGAGTCTGCTCGGTCGCACCGATCGAGCCGAGGATCAGCGCGGTCTGCAGGATGAGTGCCTCTCGCGGACCAGTGGCGTCCCATCCGATGACCTCGCTGACCCGCTTCAGGCGGTAGCGCACGGTGTTCGGGTGCACGAACAGCTCGCGGGCCGTGGCCTCGAGCGAGCGTCCGTTGTCGAGGTAGCTCCACAGCGTCGTCACGAGGTCCGTGGAGTGGGCCTGCAGCGGACGGAAGATGCGTTCGATGAGCGTCTGCTTGGCCAGCGGATCGCCCGCGAGCGCGCGCTCCGGCAGCAGGTCGTCGGCCTCGACCGGGCGCGGGGCGCTGCGCCAGGCGCGAGCGACCGCGAATCCTGCAAGGGCGGCGCGAGCGCTCTGGCTGGCGTCGACGAGGGCGACGACCTCCGGTCCGAGCACCACGTAGCCGGGGCCGAACGAGGGCTCGAGGCGGGCTGCGATCTCCTGGAAGCCGAGTTCATCCTCGACCTCCTCGGTGTCGTGACCTGCGACCCTGGCGCGCCCGAGCACGAGCACGAGACGCGAGCCCTGCACGCCGATCAGCACGTCGACCGCGAGCTTGCGGGCCGTTCTGCGGACCAGATCGACATCGAACTGCGGGGGAGTCGTGCCGACGAGCACCGCGACCTCGCCGTGTCCGTGCCAGCCGAGCGCCGCGATGCGGCTCGGCAGCTCCTCGTCGGCCTCTCCGGTGAGGATCGAGTCGACGACGAGTGCTTCGAGGCGGGCGTCCCAGAGGCCGCGGGCCTCGGCTGCGCGTGCGTAGACGTCTGCGGCGGCGAAGGCGACATCGCGGGAGTAGAGCAGGATCGCCTCGCGGAGGTCGTTGCCCTTGCCGGCGACGCGCTCCTCGGTCACCTCGACCGTGACGCGGATCAATTGGAGGGTCTGCTGCAGGCTGACGCTGCGGAGCAGCTCGCGCGGAGCGGCTGCGAAGATGTCGGCAGCGATCCAGGGCGTCGAGGTCGGGTCCTCATACCACTGGATGAACGAGGTGATGCCGGCCTGGGCCACCAGCCCGACCGCAGAGCGGCGGGCTGGTGGCATGTCGGCGTACCACGGGAGGGTGTCTTCCAGCCGCTTGATCGTCACCGAGGCGATGTCGCCGGAGATCCGGCGCAGCCATGTGAGCGTCGCGGTCTTGTCCATACCGCTGGAAGACGAACCTGTCACCGAGGGCTCAGCTTTCGCCGCCCGCGTTTCCGCTGGTGCCGGCGTTCACATCGTGCAGACGGTACTTCTCGATCGCCTGGGCCGCGAGCGAGCGGTCGACGACGCCGTCTTCGGCGAGCGACTGCAGCGTGCGGACCACGATCGAAGGACCGTCGATCTTGAAGAAACGACGAGCAGCGGCACGCGTGTCGGAGAAGCCGAAGCCGTCAGCACCGAGCGTGGCGAAGCGGTTCGGAACCCACGGGCGGATCTGGTCCTGCACCGCGTGCATGAAGTCGCTGACCGCGACCACCGGGCCCTCTGCGCCCTGCAGCTTCCGGGTGAGGTACGCCGTGTGCGGCTCCTCCTCCGGGTGCAGGAAGTTGTGCTCGTCGGCGGCGAGGCCGTCGCGGCGCAGCTCGGTCCACGAGGTGACCGACCACACATCGGCGATCACGCCCCAGTCGTTCTTCAGCAGCTCCTGCGCCTCGAGGGCCCAGGGGAGTCCGACACCCGATGCGAAGAGCTGGGCGTGGGGGCCATCGCCCTCGCCGACCGAGATGCGGTGGATGCCGCGCACGATGCCGTCGACGTCCACGTTCTCCGGCTCGGCCGGCATCACGATGGGCTCGTTGTAGAGCGTGATGTAGTACATCACGTTCGGGTCCTCGTGGTTGCCGCCGTACATGCGCTCCAGGCCGGACCGCACGATGTGCGCGATCTCGTAGCCGTAGGCGGGGTCGTACGAGACCGTCGCGGGGTTGGTCGCTGCGAGCAGGTGCGAGTGCCCGTCGGCGTGCTGCAGGCCCTCACCGGTCAGGGTCGTGCGTCCGGCGGTCGCGCCCATGATGAAGCCGCGCGCCATCTGGTCACCGGCAGCCCACTGGGCGTCACCCGTGCGCTGGAACCCGAACATCGAGTAGAAGAGGTAGATCGGGATGAGCGGTTCGCCGTGCGTGGCGTACGAGGTGCCGGTGGCGGTGAACGCCGCGAGGGCGCCGGCCTCGTTGATGCCGACGTGCATGATCTGGCCCTGCGGGCTCTCCTTGTAGGCGAGGAGGAGTTCGCGGTCGACCGAGGTGTAGTGCTGGCCGTTCGGGTTGTAGATCTTCGCCGTCGGGAAGTACGCGTCCATGCCGAAGGTGCGGGCCTCGTCTGGGATGATCGGCACGATGCGGTGGCCGAAGTCCTTCGAGCGGAGCAGGTCCTTCAGGAGGCGGACGAACGCCATCGTGGTGGCGATCTCCTGCGTTCCCGAGCCCTTCTTGGGCAGGGCGTATGCCGTGTCATTCGGCAGCGAGAGTCCGACGTGCGTCGAACGGCGCTCCGGCAGGTGGCCGCCGAGGGCCTGACGGCGTTCGAGCATGTACTGGATCGTCTCGTCCTGGGGTCCCGGGTTGTAGTACGGGGGCAGGTACGGGTTCTCCTCGAGCTGCGCATCCGTGATCGGGATGTGCATGGCGTCGCGGAACGTCTTGAGGTTGTCCAGCGTCATCTTCTTCATCTGGTGGGTCGCGTTGCGGCCCTCGAACTGCGGACCGAGGCCGTAGCCCTTGACGGTCTTCGCCAGGATGACGGTGGGCTTGCCCTTGTGCTCGGTCGCGGCCTTGAACGCGGCGTAGACCTTGCGGTAGTCGTGGCCACCCCGCTTGAGGTTCCAGATGTCGTCGTCGGACATGTCCTTGACGAGGGCCGCGGTGCGCTCGTCGCGACCGAAGAAGTGCTCGCGGATGTACGCGCCGGACTCGGCCTTGTAGGTCTGGTAGTCACCGTCGGGGGTGACGTTCATCAGGTTGAGCAGCGCGCCCTCGGTGTCGCGTGCGAGCAGGTCGTCCCACTCGCGACCCCAGACGACCTTGATGACGTTCCAGCCGGCACCGCGGAAGAACGACTCGAGCTCCTGCACGATCTTGCCGTTGCCGCGAACCGGACCGTCGAGCCGCTGCAGGTTGCAGTTGACGACGAACGTCAGGTTGTCGAGGCCCTCGTTCGCTGCGACCTGCAGCTGACCACGGCTCTCGACCTCGTCCATCTCGCCGTCGCCCAGGAAGGCCCAGACGTGGGATTCGGAGGTGTCCTTGATGCCGCGGTTCTCGAGGTACTTGTTCGACATCGCCTGGTAGATCGCGTTGATCGGTCCGAGGCCCATCGACACCGTCGGGAACTGCCAGTAATCCGGCATGAGACGCGGGTGCGGGTAGGAGGGGATGCCGTTCGGGCCGTGCGACTTCTCCTGGCGGAAGCCGTCGAGCTGGTCCTCGCTCAGGCGTCCTTCGAGGTACGAGCGTGCGTAGGTGCCGGGGGAGGCGTGGCCCTGGATGAAGATCTGGTCTCCACCGCCGGCGTTGTCCGCACCCTTGAAGAAGTGGTTGAAGCCGACTTCGTACAGTGCGGCCGAGGACGCGTAGGTCGAGATGTGGCCGCCGACGCCGATACCGGGGCGCTGCGCGCGGTGCACCGTGATCGCGGCGTTCCAGCGGATCCAGGCGCGGTAGCGGCGCTCGATCTCCTCGTCGCCGGGGAACTCGGGCTCGTTCTCGCTCGCGATGGTGTTGATGTAGTCGGTGGTGGGGACCATCGGCACGCCCAGGTGCAGCTCCTTCGAGCGCTTGAGCAGGCTGAGCATGATCTCGCGACCACGACCGTGGCCCTTCGCATCCACCAGCTCATCGAGCGACTGCTGCCACTCGCCGGTCTCTTCCGGATCACTGTCCTGGGGGCCCTGGGAGTATGGATCCTGATCGTGAACGGTCACGGGTGGAGCCTTTCGTCAAGCTGGCAGGTCATGCCAAGGAAACGGGAAGCGACACGGGCAGCCTTGTCGGCTGTGCACAACGCGCGCCTGGTTCAGCCTAGCCCTGTTCGACGACAGCGTCGCGCATCGGGCACCGGATAGACTGTCGGGCACCAGGGCCTTTAGCTCAGCTGGTAGAGCGCCACGTTTACACCGTGGATGTCGTCGGTTCGATCCCGGCAGGGCCCACCTCCGCTCAGCATCCCTCGCTTGCTCTCCTCGGCATCCCTCGCTTGCATCGACGTGCTCGCCCACGTCGGCAACGTCTCGCGGCCCTGCCGACCGCTCCTCTCGCCTCCCATCTGCGCCCGACCTCGGCGTGGATCGAAAACGCTCCCGAGGCGATGCTCGAACGAGCGTTTCTGATCCAGCGCGCGCGTTGCGGCGGGTGGGTGGGGGAGTTGGCGTGAGCGTTACCCATTTTTTACTTGTAAACGTGTGAAACCTGCTAGCTTCCTCATAAATGAGATAAGCGAGACACGGAGTCACATTGCTGCGTCATTCTGACCTTTCTGCTGATTCCGGCGCACCCGCAGAAGCGCCAGCCACACCGGAGCGACTCGCCCGCGAGAACATGGCGCTGGCGACGTTCCTGGCGTTGGAGAAGGCCCGCACCGCGGAGCATGTCGACCTCGATGACCTGATGTCCGCCGCCCGGTGGGGACTCGCCAGGGCAGCCCTGACGTATGAACCAGCACGCGGCATCCCGTTCGGCGCGTTCGCGCGCACCCAGATCAACTGGGCGATGCTGTCGGAGATGCGCAAGGCCGACCCGGCGGGGGAGCGCGGGCGCGACAAGATCGCCCTCATCCGTGCCGCAGCGGATGCCGTGCTCGCCCGCACCGGTCGCCCTGCCACGGTCACGGAGCTGGCGAAGGAGTCAGGGATCGACGCGGCATCCGTCGCCGAGATGCAGCAGCTCGACGCGATGGTGCGCACCGCCACCAGCTTCGAGGAGCACTTCGATCTCGAGTCGGGCCGACAGGCGGCAGACCTCACCGACAGCATCATCCTTCCGGAGCACGCGGTCGAGCAGAACGAGACGCGGATGATGCTCGTGCGCGTGCTCGACGCGCTTCCGGTCGCGATGCGCCGCGTCATCCGCGGCATCTACGTCGACGACCGCATGGTGAAGGACCTCGCGGAGGAGCTCGAGGTGAGCCACGCATACGTCTCGAAGCTGCGCACGCGCGGCCTCGCCCTGATGCGCGAGGCGATGGAGGCGTGGGAGAACGGCACGACCGGCGACCGCTCCACCAGCGCCAAGGCGGACTTCTTCGCCGCCCTGTTCGGTCCGGTGCCGGCGGCGCCGACTGCACGGACCGGCGATCTGGTCCCTGCGCTCTGACTTTCCTCCCGATCACTGGTTACGAGGCAGCGCACCTGTCGCGAATGTCGGGTGTGCAGGCCCACGGATGGGCCCGCATTCCAGTCCCATAACCACGGAGGATACTCATGGGTCTTCAGATCGCAACCAACGTCAGCGCGCTCAACTCGTACCGCAACCTGTCCGCCAACCAGAACGACGTCTCGAAGTCGCTCGAGAAGCTCTCGAGCGGCCTGCGCATCAACCGCGCAGCCGATGACGCCGCCGGCCTGGCCATCTCCGAGGGCCTGCGTTCGCAGGTCAACGGCCTGAACGTCGCAGCCCGCAACGCTCAGGACGGCATCTCGGTGATCCAGACCGCTGAAGGCGCGCTGACCGAGGTCCACTCCATCCTGCAGCGTGTCCGCGACCTCGCGGTGCAGGCAGGATCCGACTCCAACAACGTCGACTCCCGCAAGGCCATCACCACCGAGGTGACCCAGCTGGTCGACGAGCTCACGCGCATCTCCGACACCACGAACTTCAACGGCATCAAGCTGCTGGATGCTTCGGCCGGTGCCGCGAACGACGGCGTGCTGAGCTTCCAGGTCGGTGCCGACGGCGCTGCCTCGAGCCAGATCACGGTGAACCTCGGTTCCGCCGACATCAAGACGCTCGCGGCAGACCTCAAGACCGCCATCGTCACCACCGACGGATTCGCGACCCCCACGCTGGCGGCTGCGACCATCACCACGGTCGACACGGCGATCAAGAGCGTCTCCTCGGCTCGCGCCGACCTCGGTGCGGTCCAGAACCGCTTCGAGTCGACGATCAACTCGCTGCAGGTCTCGGCCGAGAACCTGTCGGCGGCCAAGAGCCGTATCGCCGACACCGACATGGCGGCCGAGATGGTCAAGTACACCGCTGCGAACATCCTGCAGCAGGCCGGCACCGCCATGCTCGCGCAGGCGAACCAGTCGGGCCAGGGCGTCCTGCAGCTGCTCCGTTGAGTCGCTGCGCCTGAGGCGCGCTCGGCGCCCGGGCGGGGTCACCTCCGCCCGGGCGCCGTCCTGTAGGAACACTCGACCCGTATCGCACAGACAGATCGCACAGAAGGCATCCGAGGATGAAACTCGACGGACTCGTATCAGGGCTCAAGACCGACGAGCTCATCACCGCGCTGATGGACGTCGCGGCGATCCCGAAGAAGCTGATCGCGAACAAGATCACCGATCGCGGCGCCATCATCACCAATCTGCAGTCGCTGAACAAGACGCTGCAGGACCTCGTCACGAAGGCGAAGACCGCGGCTGGACAGACGTCGCTGGCGGCCTTCACCGCGACAGCATCGTCCGAGAGCGTGACCGTCGTCGCCGGTGCCAAGGCCAGCGCCTTCTCGACGAGCGTCGTCGTCGACGCCATCGCATCGGCGCACTCCGTCATCACGGCTGCCGCCGGCACCGAGGCCTGGGGCGGGGAGTTCACCCTGGTCGCGTCCGACGGCACGCAGACGTCGATCACGCCGGTCGGCTCCAGCCCGCAGGATCTGGCCAAGGCCATCAACGCAGCCAAGGCGGGCGTCACGGCCACCGTCGTCCCCGCGGGAACGGATGCCGACGGCAAGCCGCTCTCGCGCGTCCAGCTCACCGCGGTCGAGACCGGCCAGGCCGGTGCGTTCATGCTGCATCGCGGCACGACTGCGGAGGTCGCTGCCGGCACCGCCCCCGACCTCGCCACGGAAGCCGGTGCCGCGGTCCTGAAGCAGGGCTCCGACGCCAGCATCCGCCTGTTCGCCGGCACCGCAGCCGAGCAGACCCTGACCAGCGCGAGCAACACCATCAGCATCGGCGAGGACATCGACGTCACCGTCACGAAAGCGAGTGCCGACCCCATCGTGGTCTCCGTCGCACTCGACGCCAAGGCTCAGACGACGAAGGCCGAGACCTTCGTCAAGGAGATCGCGGCACTCCTCGTCCGGATCGACAACGGCTCGAAGGCCACGGTCGGCGCCGTAGGAGAGAAGACAACGCTCGGCGTGTTCACCGGCGACAGCACGGTTCGCAACCTCCGCACGGCGCTGGCAGACGCCGTGCAGTACCCGGTTGACGGTGTCTCGCCATCGACGATCGGCATCTCGATCAGCGACAAGGGCGTGCTCTCCTTCGACACCGAGAAGTTCGCCAAGGCGCTGGCCGATGACCCGGAGAAGACGCAGGCCGTGTTCTCGGGGCTCGCCGGACGCCTGGAAGAGGTCACGGACAAGTACTCCGACAAGTACGACGGACTGCTGACGCAGCGGATCACCGGCCAGGAGTCCGAGGTCAAGACGCTGAAGACCCAGGTCGAGCGGTGGGACATCCGGCTCGAGCAGCGCAGGGCGACGCTGGAGCGCACATATTCGCAGCTGGAAGTCCAGCTCTCGAAGCTGCAGTCCCAGTCGTCCTGGCTCGCCTCCCAGCTCGCCGGTCTCACGCCGACCTCATCGTCGTGACCCGGCCAGCCCCGATGAACGCTCGCACCCGCTAGGAGAACCCGACGATGCCTCTCACCTCGCTCGAACGCGCGAAGCAGCAGTACCTCCAGCAGCAGGTGACCTCCGCGTCGCCCGAGCGCCTGCTCACGATGCTCTACGACCGACTGCTCGTGGACATCGATCGTGCGGCGGCGGCGCAGGATGCATCCGACTGGGCGGCAGCGGGCACCCAGCTGACGCACGCACAGCAGATCGTCGCGGAGCTCAGCGGATCGCTGACGGATGCCTGGGACGGCGCTGCCGACCTGCGTGCGGTCTACACCTACCTGACCGGTCGCCTGATCGCGGCGAACATCTCGCGCGACCTGGCGGCAACCGCCGAGTGCCGTGAGCTCATCGCCCCGCTGCGGGAGGCCTGGCATCAGGCCGCCGCGGTGACGTCGGCGACGGCACCTGCGCCCTCCTCTGCGCTGGCCTGACGGCCGTGCCGGAGAACCTCGCAGCCTGGCTGACCGTGCTCGACCGGTTCGAGCGCGCGCTCGACGCCGCGGACGAGCAGCTCGATCCCCAGCCGTTCGAGCCGCCGGCCGGGCCCGTCCCGGAGGAGCTGCGTGAGCGTGCCGAAGCGGTGCTCGCCCGCCAGCAGCTGATGATCGGCGGGCTGATGACCTCGAGGGCGAACGTCGCGCGCGAACTCGCAGCGCTGCGCCGAGTGCCGACGACCCCGCAGGACACCCCGGCATATCTCGACGTCGAAGGCTGAACGGCGAATCGAAGGAACTTCACGGTTACGGAATCGGACGGCGTCGCGATAGTCGACCACGAGCACGGATCGCTCGACGATTGGCCACGGATCGGCTTCTCCATCAACCTCCGGAGTGCCCTCGTGCTCGAGTCCGTCACCTCCTCCGCGCTGATCAGCGCGCTCGATGGTCTGGCGCTGCGTCAGCGTTCGATCGCCGACAACATCGCGAACATCAACACCCCCGGCTATCAGGCCAAGCGGGTGCAGTTCGAGGATGAGCTGCGTCGTGCCGTGGACGGCGGCTCCGGCACGGTCTCCGCGACCGTCGAGCGTTCGCTCGAGCCCACCCGCCTGAACGGCAACAACGTCAACCTCGACACCGAGACGCTGTCGAACATCGACACGGTGCTGCGGTTCCAGTTCGCCAGCCAGGCGATCGGCGGCCAGGCCGCCTCGATCACCAAGGCGATCGGCCAGGCCTCCGCATGACGTTCGACGCGATCGGCATCGCCGGCACCGGGCTGAACGTGCACCGCAAGTGGCTCGACGCGCTGAGCGACAACATCGCCAACGTGAACACCGCGACCCCGGCCGGTGAGGACGCGTTCCGCGAGAAGTTCGTCACGGTCAGGGCGGGGGCCGACGGCCAGGGCGTGTCCGTCGCAGGCGTCGTCGAGTCGGACGCCGAGGCCAAGCTCGTGTACGACCCCGAGCACCCGTATGCGAATGAGGACGGCTACGTGCAGTATCCGAACGTCGAACTCGGCGATCAGATGAGCATGCTGATCCTCGCGCAGCGCGGCTACGAGGCGAACGCCGCAGTCGTGGACCGCGCGAAGACCACCTACGAGGCCGCACTGCAGATCGGACGCAACTGATGTCAACCCCGATCGACGCCATCTCCGCCGCCGGGGTCTCGCCGCTCGGTGCGCTCAGCTTCGAATCGGGCTCCGACGCCGCGGGCTCGTCGACGGGTGCCGGAGCCTTCGCCACGTCGCTCTCCAGCGCGGTGGAGAACCTCCAGCAGCTGCAGTCCACCTCGAACGAGCTCGCCGTGCAGGCCGTCACCGGCGATCTGCAGGACATCCACCAGGCCATGATCGCCTCCGCGCGCGCCGGCGTCACCCTCGATCTCGTCGTCGCCGTGCGTGACCGCAGCGTCTCAGCGTTCAACGAGATCATGCGGATGCAGGCCTGACCATGCCGAAGGTGTTCACGAACTCGTTCGACCGCGTCAAGCTGATCGTCTCCGGCTTCTCGGTCGCCCAGCGCACGATCGCCATCATCGGCGTTGCGCTGCTCGTGATGGGTGCGATCGCCCTCGGCACGTGGTTGAGCAAGCCGCAGATGAGCCCGCTCTTCACCGGCCTCAGCGCGAGCGATGCGTCGGCGGTCGTCGAGCAGCTGAAGTCCGCCGGCGTGGGCTACGAGCTCACCGAGGGCGGTGCGACGATCCTCGTGCCGGATGACCAGGTGTACTCGCAGCGGCTCGCCGCGGCATCCGCCGGCCTCCCCGGCGACAACAGCGAGGGATACACCCTGCTCGACAAGATGGGCGTGACCGCGAGCGAGTTCCAGCAGTCGGTCACCTACAAGCGCGCGATCGAGGGCGAGCTCGCAAGCACGATCAGTGCGATGGACGGCATCTCGACGGCATCCGTGCAGCTCGCGATCCCCGAGGAGAGCGTCTTCGTCTCCGAGCAGCAGAGCCCGACCGCATCCGTCTTCGTCAAGACGCGCAACAGCTCGACGCTCAGCGACGAGAAGATCGAGGCGATCATCCACCTCACGAGCGCGGCAGTGCCAGGCATGACGCCCGAGGACGTGGCCGTCACCGACCAGAACGGCACGGTGCTCTCGGCGGTCGGCTCCGGTGTCGCCGGCAGCTCGTCGAAGCAGGCGACCGAGCACGAGGCGCGGGTCGCCGCGTCGGTGAGCCGGATGCTGGAGACCATCGTCGGACCGGGCAACGCCACGGTCACCGTCGCCGCCGACGTCGCCAACTCCACGTCGGAGCGTATGGACGAGACGTACTCGGCGCCCGAGGGCGACCTGAGCGCATCGGAGCAGACGAAGACCGAGAGCTACACCGGCGGACAGGGGTCAGGCACCGGCGTGCTCGGACCGGACAACATCGCTGTGCCTGGCGGCACAGGCGATGGTTCCTACGAATCCGAGGAGACCTCGCGCAACAACGCCGTGAACAAGTCCACCGAGAAGACCATCACGCCGGCCGGCGAGGTCACCCGCCAGACCGTGAGCATCGCCCTGAACCGCGGATCCGTGACGGGCGTCACCGCCGACCAGGTCGAGGCGCTCGTGGCCTCGGCTGCCGGCATCGACGTCGAGCGCGGCGACACGATCGCGGTGGAGTTCGTCGAGTTCGCCACCGGCGGCGCGACCGCGGCGCAGACCGCCCTGCAGGCAGCCGAGGCCGAGCGTGCGGCGCAGTTCCAGCAGGAGCTGCTGCGGTCCGTGATCATCGGCGGGTCGATCCTGCTCGCGGTCATCATCCTCGTGGTCTTCTTCTCGATCCGTCAGCGCATGAAACGCCGGGTGCTCTACACCGAGGACGGACCGATCGAATACCTGTCCACGTTGAGCGAGAACGAGGAGCAGAAGCTCAAGTCGCTCAAGGGGCTGCAGGACCGAGAGGCGATCACCGCGCCGCTGTTCCCGCAGGTCGCGCCGACGACGGTGCTCGACATCGAGGAGGAGCCGGAGATGGATCAGGTGCTGGTGGAGCGCCGACGCCGCGAGATCGACGACATCGCCAAGCGCGAGCCACGAGCCACGGCCACTGCTCTGGCGAGCCTGATGGATGAGTCCACCGTATGAGCGCCCAGATGGAGTTCCCCGACACCATGACGGATGCGGGGGAGCAGGCGGTCGCCCCGGCGTCCGCGGTCGCCCTCGTCGAGATGACCGGGCTGCGCAAAGCGGCCATCGTGCTCCTGAACATGGACCGCGAGGCCAGCGCCGAGGTGCTCCGCCATCTCGGTGAGGATCGCTCCGAGCTGCTCGCCGCCGAGCTCACCCAGCTGGGCGGTGTCGACCTGGCCTCGACAGCGCAGGCGCTCGGTGCGTTCAAGCGGATCGCGACCGGCGGATCCGTGCCGTCGCGTGGCGGTCAGGACCTCGCGACCGGACTGCTGGAGACCGCATTCGGTCGCGAGAAAGCCGTCGGCATGGTCGGCCGCGTCATGTCGCAGGGCGCCGTGTCGTTCGACTTCCTCAACGCCGCCGATCCAGCTCAGCTCGCCACGATCCTGGAGGGAGAGCTGCCGACGACCGTCGCGGTGGTGCTCGCGAATCTGCGGGCCGACCGAGCGGCCGCGGTGCTCACCGCGCTGCAGGATCCGCTGCGCACCGACGTCGCCCAGGCGATCGCGACCATGGGCACGGCGACGCAGGAGGCCATCTCGATCGTCGCCGACTCGCTGCGCTCCCGCACCGGCGTCTTCGCGATGCGCGACAACCACGAATCGATCGGCGGCGTGCAGCCCCTGGTCGAGATCATCAGCCGTTCCGACACCGCGCTCGAGAAGGCACTGCTCGCGAGCCTGGAAGGGCGTGACCTTGCCCTCGCTGAGGACATCCGCAGCCGCATGGTCACGTTCGCGGACTTCACGCGCCTGGAGGATCGCGATGCGCAGCGCGTGCTGCGCGGCATCGATCTGCGCGTGCTGGCGCTTGCGCTCAAGGGCGCGGACGAGCAGATCGCCGCCAAGGTCACCGGGAACATGACCGAGCGCAACCAGGAGAACCTCGCCGAGGAGGCGCGAGTGCTCGGCTCGGTGCGCGTGCGGCAGGTCGACGAGGCTCGAGCCGAGGTCGTGCGCATCATCCGAGAGCTCGAAGCCGCCGAGGAGATCACCATCTCCCGCGAGGACGAGGACGAGCTCATCGAATGACGACCACCGACACCGCGTTCACCCACGCCGCCTTCACCGACACCGCCTCCTCCGATACCGCCGCCTTCACGCCGCTCGTGGTGCCGCGAGTGGGCGAGACCCCGACCGATCTCCGCGGTGAGGCCGACCGGGCGCGCACGCGAGGCTATGCGGACGGCTTCGCGGAGGGGCGCCGGGTCGCCGTCGACGAGGGGCGCGTGCAGCAGGCCGCTGAAGAGACGCGGATGCAGCAGCATCGCACGGCGTACCTCTCGCAGCGCGGAGCGGCGCTGAGCGCCGTGCGTTCCTCGTCGGAAGCGCTCGATCAGCGGCTGGGCGAGCTCAGCACGCTGGCGGCCGACAGGATCGAAGAGCTGGCGCTCGAGCTCGCGACGGCGATCCTCGGGGTCGAGCTGTCGGACCCGGCCAGGTCGGCATCGCACGCACTGCGCCGCGCGCTCGCGGAGATGCCGGTCGAGCGGTGGACGCGGGTCGCGTTCAGCCCGGAGGACGCTGCGATCCTCCGTGCGGATGAGGATGCCGCGACGACCCTGCACGGCATCCAGCTCGCCGAATCGGCATCCGTCGACCCCGGTGGTGCGATCGTCGAGGTCGAGGACGGTGCCGTCGACACGCGTATCATGCAGGCGCTCGCTCGGGCGGCCGTGGCGCTCAGCGGTGGCAGCGATCAGCCGGCGGAGGTGCTCGCATGAGCGTCGCGACGGCATCGTGGCGCCGAGCGATCGACGCAGCGCGCCCCGAGCGCTCCGGCACGGTGAAGGCGGTGCTCGGTCTCGGTGCGGAGGTGATCGGCATCGACGCGGCCGTCGGCGATCGGGTGCGCATCGAGATGGCTGACGGCCGCCCCGTCGACGCGGAGGTCGTCGCCGTGGACGGCGCGGCCGCGCGGTGCATGCCGCTCGGTCCGCTCGACGGGATCACGGCCCGTGCGAAGGTGCTCCACACTGGCGCTCGTCTGCAGGTGCCGACGGGACGCTCGCTGCTCGGACGGGTGCTCGACGGACTCGGTCGGCCGATCGACGGCAAGGGTCCGCTCGATCGCGGCGTCGACTTCGTGTCGCTCGACCACGACGCCCCGAGCATCCTGCACCGCCAGCGCATCGACACCCAGCTCGGCCTCGGCGTACGCGTGCTCGACACGATGACCCCGGTCGGCACCGGGCAGCGTCTCGGCCTGTTCGCGGGATCGGGCGTCGGCAAGTCGTCGCTCATGTCGATGATCGCGCGTGGTTCCACCGCCGACGTCACCGTCATCGCCCTGGTGGGGGAGCGCGGCCGCGAGGTGCGGGAGTTCATCGAGGACGATCTCGGACCCGAGGGGCTGGCCAGGTCGGTCGTGGTGGTCGCCACCTCGGATCAGCCAGCGATGGTGCGGATGCGGTCGGCGTTCGTCGCCACCCGCATCGCCGAGCGGTTCCGTGAGGACGGCGCGAACGTCATGCTGATGATGGACTCGCTCACCCGCGTGGCGATGGCGCAGCGAGAGATCGGACTCAGCGCTGGGGAGCCGCCGGCGACCCGAGGGTATCCGCCCTCCACGTTCTCGGTGCTCGCCCGACTCCTGGAGCGTGCGGGAACCGGGCCGGTCGGATCGATCACCGGCCTCTACACCGTGCTCGTCGACGGCGACGATCACAACGAGCCGATCGCCGATGCCGCGCGCGGCATCCTCGACGGCCACGTCGTGCTGGACCGTGCGCTGGCGGTGCGAGGTCATTTCCCGGCCGTGGACGTGCTCGGGTCGATCTCGCGTGTCGTCTCGAAGATCACCACGGCAGAACAGCGCGCGCATGCCGTGACGCTGCGCAGCGTGCTGGCGGCCCGACGGAGCGCGAACGACCTGATCGACATCGGCGCATACCGAGCCGGCGCGAACCCGCTCGTCGATGCCGCGATCGCCAACGAGGGTGCGATCGCCGGCTTCCTCACGCAGAGCATGGACGATCTCTCGGACGCAGACGAATCCTGGCGGCGTCTGGCCGCCCTCACCACCGAGTTCGGAGGACTGACGCCATGACGTTTCCCCTGGCAGGACTGCTGCGTGTCCGCGACGCACAGGAGCGGGTCGCCGCCGAACAGCTCTCGCGCACCACGTCCGCTCGCCTGGAGGCCGAGGCTGCGGAGCGGGGTGCGGTCGTGAGCCTGTCGGAGATCAGCGCACAGGTCGACGACGCGCAGACGATGCTCGCCATGGCTGCAGCGCGCGCCGCCGGTCGCAGCGCGCTGAGCGATCTGCAGACGCTCGCTGCGATGCGGCGTGCGGAGGAAGCCGAGGCGAATGCCTCGCACGTCGAAGCCCGCCGCGAGCTCAAGGGACTCGAGCGGTTGGAAGGCGCCCATCGCATCGAAATCCTGCGGGCTGCGCAGCATGCCGAGCAGGTGGCGCTGGACGAGATCGCGGTCGTGCGCAGCCTCCGAGAGGAGCGATCGGCATGAGTGCTGTGTGCACCGCGAACGCCGCGGCCGCTCCAGGGCTTGCGGCACTGCTCGGCGGCGCGCCAGAGGCGAGCGGCTTCGGCGGCTCCGCCGGGAAGGCACCGTCGTCGTTCGGCGTCGCCCTCGCGTTGGCGGAGCGGATGCTCGACACCGGTGCCGACCTCACGATGCCATCGGATGCTGAGGCCGTCGCACCGGGCGCGGTCGCCGTGCCCGCTGGGGCTCCAGACGTGCAGGTCTCCAGCGCCGCGGAGGGTGAAGGGCCCGCTGCGCCGGATGCCGGACTTCCGGCAGTGGTCGCGCTGCTCGCAGCACCGCCGATCGCAGTGCCCGCCGCACCGCAGCCGCACCTCGTCGCCCCTGAGGATGCGACCCCTGAGGATGCGACCCCTGAGGATGCGCAGGTCGCCGCAGCCCCGCGCACTGCGCAGGCCGCGGACGTGTCGCCGGTGACGGATGCCGATTCGTCGGTGATCTCGGTGGCATCCTCGGGTGCGGCGAACCTCCGAGCGAGCGACGCCCAGCCGGTCGTCGCACCTCCGGTCATCCCACCTCCCGTCGTCGCGGCGACTCCCGGCTCGGCACCCGACGCTCCTGCCGCTGGGGCCGAGCCGCTGCCTTCGCCGGCGCAATCGCCGATCGCGACCGCTGCTGCAGGGACGCTCCCCGTCGTCGCCGCGGCGACCCCTCCCGCGAAGGATGGCAGCGCTCGTCCGGATCAGCCGGCGGCTCCGACGCCCGCCGCACCCGCACCCGTCGTGTCGGTCTCACCTACCAGCACGCCGATCATCACCGCTCCGGATGCCGCAGCGGCGCTGCCGCGCACCGTCGCGGCCCAGGTCGCGCCGGTCGTCCTCAGCATCGTCCAACGCCCGGTCGGCAGCCACCAGCTCACGATGACCGTGAACCCGGACACCCTCGGCCCGGTCACCGTCCGTGCGCACATCAGCGCGGGCGGGGAGGTGCGGGTCGAGCTCCTCGGCGCGACCGACGCCGGGCGCGAGGCGCTGCGGACCATCGTCGCCGACCTCCGCCGCGATCTCGCCGCGGTCATGCCGCACGCGAGCCTTGCACTCGGGTCGAGCACCGCCGCGACCGACGCGGGAAGTCCTGACCGCGGCGCACAGTCCGGCGGCGGAGGCGCGGCAGGCGAACAGGCACCCGGCGAGCGCGGCCGCGCGACCACCGATGGGCGCCCCTCCGCCGAACCCGGAGCCGGCGGCATCCCCGGCATCCCTCCGATCACGACCCGCGCCGTCTCCGGCGAGGGGCTCGACATCTTCGCCTGAGAGGACACACCACCCATGACCGTCGAAGCCGTGAGCGCCCCGAGCTCGATCTACACCGGAAGCACCGCCGACCCAGCAGCCCGAAAGCAGGTGCTGGACGGCGAGGTCTTCCTCAAGCTGCTGGTCACCCAGTTGACGCATCAGGATCCGTCGAGCCCGATGGACACGAACGAGATGATCTCGCAGACCACGCAGCTCGCCATGATGGAGCAGCTCACGGCACTCACCGACACCGGCACCGAGGCATTCGCCCTGAGCATGCGCCAGGCCGCCACCGCGCTGATCGGCCAGGAGGCGAGCTACAAGGATGCCGACGGCAAGGCGGTCACCGGCATCGTCACGAAGGTGTCGTTCGACGGTCCCATCCCGCAGGTGACCATCGGCGACAAGACCGTCGCCCTGGATGCCATCACCGGCATCACCTCGAAGTCCACCCCTGCCGCGAGCGACCCCGCCGCAGCCTGATCCCCACCGCACCCAGGAAGAGAGAATCCCCATGCTTCGCTCGCTCTACTCAGGCATCTCCGGCCTCCGCTCGCACCAGACCATGCTCGACGTGACCGGCAACAACATCGCCAACGTCAACACCGCGGGCTTCAAGGGCTCGTCGGTCGTGTTCCAGGACTCGCTGTCACAGCTCATCGGCAACCCCGGCATCCCCGACGACCAGGTCGGTGGACGCAACCCCGCCCAGGTCGGGCTCGGCGTGCAGGTCGCCGGCGTCCGCACGAACTTCGCGCAGGGCTCGGCCCAGGCGACCGGTCGCGGCGGCGATCTGATGATCTCGGGCGACGGCTTCTTCGCGGTCCGCTCAGGCGGCGAGACGCTCTACACCCGCGCCGGCGGCTTCTCGTTCGATCCGATCGGCAAGATGGTCACCGCCGACGGCGCGATCGTGCAGGGCTGGTCGGCGCAGAACGGCGTCGTGAACACCGGTCAGGGCATCGGGAACATCGTGCTGCCGCTCGACGCGGTCTCGCCGGCCCGCGCCACGACCGGCGCCACGGTCACCGGCAACCTGCCGTCGACCGCCGCTGTCGGCGACGAGCTCGTGCGAGACGTGACCGTGTTCGACGCGCAGGGCACCCCGACCACGCTGAGCCTGACCTTCACGAAGTCGGCGACCGGGTGGGACGTCACCGAGCCCAAGAGCGGCGCAACCGGCGCACTCGCGTTCACCGATGGAAAGCAGACCGGCGCCGGCCTCAGCCTGGCCGCGGGCGGCGTCACCATCGACCTCGGCGCCGTCACCGGCTACGCGAGCCTGTCGACCGTCGCCGTGACGGAGCAGAACGGCGCGGCAGCCGGCACGCTCAAGTCGTACAGCATCACCGGTGACGGCTCGATCGTCGGCACGTTCAGCAACGGCGCGACGCAGACGCTGGGGAAGATCGCGATGGCGTCCTTCGCGAACCCAGAGGGACTCGAGAAGGCGGGCGGCACGGCGTACCGTGTGTCGGTCAACTCCGGCGGCGCGCAGATCGGGGAGGCAGGGCAGGCCGGATTCGGCGGTCTCGTCTCCGGTGCGCTCGAGATGAGCAACGTCGACCTGTCGCAGGAGTTCACCAACCTGATCGTCGCGCAGCGCGGCTTCCAGGCGAACGCCCGCATCATCACCACGAGCGACGAGGTGCTGCAGGAGCTCACCCAGCTCAAGCGCTGACGCACCGCTCGAAGCTGAGCGGATCAACGCCCGAACGCGGCCCGCCCTGGTTACCCGGGGCGGGCCGCGTCGCGATAGTCGGGGCTGCCCCGCCTCTCGCCCCATGCCCGGAGACCCATCCGATGATCATCGTCACCCGCCTCGACCGCACCCGGTTCGCGGTGAACCCTGACCTGATCGAACGCGTGCACGCATCACCCGACACGACGCTGCACATGGTCGACGGCGGCGTCTACGTCGTGCAGGAAGGACTCGACGTCATCGTCGACCTGATCATCGCGTACCGCGCCAGGGTGCTCGACGCCGCGCAGGCACTCGGCCGGAAGGCGGGGGACTGACCGTGGATCCCGCATTCCTCATCGGCGTCTTCCTGGCGTTCGGCGCACTCGTCGCGATGATCACGATGGAGGGCGCGAGCTTCGAGGCACTGCTCATCCCCGCCCCGATGATCCTGGTGCTCGGCTCCACGATCGGCGTCGGCATCGCGAGCCACACGTTGCGCGACACCCGCCTGGCGTTCGCGAGCCTCGGCCGCATGGTGCGCGGCCCGAAGTCCACGCCGGAAGCGGTGATCCCGTTCCTGGTCGGATACGCCGAGAAGGCGCGTGGTGACGGTCTCCTCGCCCTCGAGCAGGAGCTCGACGGCGCACCGGACGACTTCACCAGGCAGGCACTGCAGGCTCTCGCCGACGGCACGGATGCCGAGGACCTGCGGATGATGATGGACGACGAGATCACCGCGACCTCGTCGCGCAACCGGATCGCCGCGAAGTTCTTCGCCTCCCTGGGCGGCTACGCCCCGACCATCGGCATCGTCGGCACCGTCGTCTCGCTCACGCACGTGCTCGAGAAGCTGGACGAGCCGGACCACCTCGGCCCGATGATCGCCGCCGCGTTCGTCGCGACCCTCTGGGGTCTGCTCTCCGCCAACTTCATCTGGAACCCGATCGCCGGTCGTCTCGGCCGCATCGGCGCGGTCGAGCTGGAGCGCATGACGCTCGTCAGCGAGGGGATGCTCGCGATCCAGTCCGGCAGCGCACCCCACCTGCTGCAGGAGCGCCTCGAGGCCCTGTCGACGGTCAAGCCGAAGCGACGCAAGACGGATGACTCGAAGAGCGCCGAGGCGAAGGGCGCGGAGGAGCCGCGGTGAGCACCGCCCGTCGCGGCAGCCGCCGCGGGCACGAGGACGACGCGCACGACGAGCCGGACGAGCGCTGGGCGGTCTCCTACGCCGACATGGTGACCGTGCTGATGTGTCTGTTCATCGTGCTGTTCGCGGTCTCGAACGTCGACAAGACGAAGTTCGAGCTGCTCGCCAACAGCCTCGCGACCGGCTTCGGCCAGGAGGAGACGACCACGGGCGGCGCCGACATCTCGGAGGGACTCGTCATCCCGCCGGAGATGGAGGACGAGCAGGGCGAGGCCGACCTCACGAACCGCGCCGCGGCGGAGTACGAGACGCTCGAAGAGCTGCGTGAGCGGATCAGGACATCGCTCGCAGCGCAGGGCCTGCAGGACACGGTCGAGTTCGTGATCGACGACCGCGGCCTCAAGGTCGGCCTGATCGGCGCCGAGACGTTCTTCGGCGACAACAGCACCGACCTCTCCCCGAAGGCCGACGGCGTGCTCGATGCGATCGGCGATGTGCTGTCGACCGTCGACAACCAGGTGAGCGTCGAGGGCCACGCGGACCGACGGCTCGCCGCCGATCCGTACCCGACGAACTGGGAGCTCTCCGGCGGTCGCGCGACGCAGGTCGCCCGCTTCCTGGTCGAGCACGAGACCATCGCCGGCGCCCGTGTGAAGGCCACCGCGTTCTCCGACACGCGGCCGCTCATGGACGGCGACAGTCCGGAGGCCCTCGCCAGCAACCGGCGCGTCGACATCGTCGTCGAGTCGAACGAGGAGGACCAGGTGCGCGCACTGCTCCCTGCCCTCGCCGAAGCCGCAGAGAAGAGCTGACGCACCGTGCCCACCATCTCCGAGGAGACCACCATGACCGCAGCCAGCGTGATCGACGATCCGACCGGACGCTATCCCGCCTATGACTTCAGCCGTCCTGCGCAGCTCGGCCGTGACAGCATCCGTCGTCTCGAGGCGTCGTTCGAGTCGTTCGCGCGGCTCTGGTCATCGCAGCTGACCGCGAAGATCCGCGTGCGGACCCACCTGTCCCTCGACAGCGTCGAACTCGTCTCCTACGAGGAGTACGCGCAGACCCTGCCGAGCACGACCGCGATGGTCGCCGGATCCTTCGCCGACCGTGACGAGCCGTGCGTCGTGCAGTTCGGCCTCGACAGCGCACTGCTCTGGGTCGTGCAGATGATGGGCGGGCGGAGCACCTCGCTGCCGGAGGCGCGCACCTTCACGCCGATCGAGCTCGCGCTGATCCGCAACCTGATGGAGGGCACGTTCGAGCACCTCTCCGCCAGCATGGGAACGCTGCTGCCTGGGGAGCCGATGTTCGGCGGCGTGCACTACAACCCGCAGTACCTGCAGGTGATCGCGGGGGCTGCCGCCGTGATCGTCGCCCGGTACACGATGCGCCTCGGCGACACGCAGACCGTCGCCTCTGTCATGCTCCCCGCCTCTGCGGTCGTCGACCGTCTGGCTGCTTCGGGAGCGGATGCCGCGGCGGCCCGTGGTGCGGTGCACACCCGCGATCAGGTGCACAGCACGCCGCTCGAGATCACCCTGCGTCTCGCGCCGATCACGATCGGTGCGGGCGAGCTCCTGAACCTCGCACCCGGCGACCTGCTCCGCCTGCCGCATCCCGAGACGACACCGTACGAACTGATGGCGGGACAGACGTCCATCGCACGCGCCACGCCGGGCAGTCGGGGCTCGCGCCTCGCCTGCACGATCACGACCACCCACGAGGAGACCCACTGATGAGCACCTTCCACGAGACGGCCATCGCTGCGGCGATCGCAGGCAAGCTGCCGTTCGGCTATCCCGTCATCCCGACCCCCTCCACCGACCCCGGTGCCACCGGTGAGGCCGTGGCGGTGACCTTCATCGGCACGCCTGGCGCGCGCATCGCGATCCAGGTGGTCGACCCGACCCACCTCGAGGACGGTTCGCAGGGCGCAGACCTCGCCGACCGCCTGCACCCGGTGTTCGAGGCCGCGGCGAGCGTGCTCGGCACCGGTTCGCTCGGCGATGGCGAGCGGGTGCGCGCCGCCGAGGTGTTCACGGCCTCCGGCACCCAGGTGTTCGACCTGGTCGATGCGTCCGGCGCGATCGCGGCTCGAGCGTCGGTGCGCATCGACGGCGACCGTGCTGCCGCAGCATCCACCGGCCCGCAGCGGCTCAGCCGCATCGCCGGCGTCGAGATGGAACTCGTCGTCGAGATCGGCCGCACACGGATGCCGGTGCGCGACGTGCTGTCGCTCGAACCCGGTCATGTCGTCGAGCTCGACCGAGCTGCCGGATCGCCGGCGGACATCAAGCTCAACGGCCGACTGATCGGCCACGGCACGGTCGTCGTCGCCGACGGAGACTTCGCGATCCGCGTCGAGCGCATCCTCGACGGCGCAGAGAGCGTCTGAGCATGGACGACGTGCTCGTCGCGCTTCGGATGATCGTCGCGCTGGCCGCCGTGCTCGGACTGCTGCTGTTCCTCAGCCGTCGGCTGCAGAAGGCAGGCGCGAAGGGCGACAACCCGATGTCCGCGCTGCTGCCGAAGAAGCTCGGCCGGATGACCGGGCTCCGCCAGAGCCGCGTCACGCAGGGGAGGGGTGCGAAGGCGCGGCCGGAGAAGATCACGGTCGTCGCGCGCTCGGGGATCGGGGCGAAGGCGCAGCTCGTCGTGGCCGAGTTCGGCGGCATCCGCTACGTGCTCGGCGTCACCGAGCACGGCATCAGCGTGGTCGACACGCAGGAGGCCCCGCTGCCGGAGGACGAGCTCGAGGTGCTCGACGACGCCGATCAGGCAGATCGCGCCACAGACGACGCATCCTCTGCAGATGACCTCGACATCTTCGACGACACGGAGCGCCCGCTGAAGTCGGTCGCCTGAGCGCTCACCGCCGGTCGAGCGCCGGTTACGCGATGCCGCCGGTGTCGCGATAGTCCTCATCGAGCACGGATCGCTCGACCTCTTGGCTACGGATCGGCCACGTCTCCCATCTTCGGAGTGCCGCCGTGCCCGCAACCGCCCCCGTCGCCGCGCTGCCGGCGAGCGTGCGGCCGGCGCGCTGGCGCATCTGGATCCTCATCGCCGTCGCCCTCGGGGTGGCGGCGCTGCTCGTGTGCTGGAGCGCCACCGGTGCGCATGCCGCGGCATCCGTCCTGCCGTCCGAGACGAACGACGGCGAAGGCGTGACGATCAACGGCATCAACGGCACGCCGTCCGACAGCATCATGACGCTGCTCGGCATCACCGTGCTGAGCGTGGCGCCGGCACTGCTGCTGATGATGTCGAGCTTCACGAAGATCTTCGTGGTGCTGGCGCTCACCCGCAACGCGCTCTCGCTGCCGTCGATCCCGCCGAACCAGGTGCTCGCGGGTCTCAGCCTCTTCCTGACGCTGTTCATCATGTGGCCGGTGCTCACCGACATCAACACGGTCGCGGTCGCACCGTTCACCGACGGACAGGTCGAGTTCGGACAGGCGTTCGAGCTCGCGCAGCAGCCCCTCAGGGAGTGGATGCTCGCGTTCACGCGTGAGGAGGACATCGCGCTGATGTATCGCGCCGCGCAGATGGACAACCCAGCGGACGCGGCAAGCATCCCGCTGCAGACCCTCGTGCCCGCGTTCATGCTGAGCGAGCTCCGCGCCGCGTTCCTGATCGGCTTCATCATCTTCGTGCCGTTCCTCGTGATCGACCTCGTCGTCGCCAGCGCGCTGATGTCGATGGGCATGATGATGCTGCCGCCGGTGATGATCTCGCTGCCGTTCAAGATCCTGCTCTTCCTGCTCATCGACGGCTGGGGAATGGTCATCACGGCCCTCGTGCAGTCCTACAACGGGGGTGGCGGATGAACCCGGAAGCAGTCATCGACATCGGTCAGGCGGCGCTCATCCTCGCGGCGAAGCTCTGTGCGCCCCTGCTGATCACGGCGCTGGTGGTCGGGTTCGCGATCTCGCTGCTGCAGTCGATCACGCAGGTGCAGGAGATGACCATCTCGTTCGTGCCCAAGCTCGTCGCCGTCGGCATCGCGCTGCTCGTGAGCGGCCACTGGATGATCGCCGAGATGATCGCCTTCACCAACGAGCTGTTCGCGCGAATACCGTCGCTGCTGAACGGCGGCTGATGAACATCCCGATCGACTTCACCTGGCTCGAGGCGACCGCGCTCGCGTGCGTGCGCATCACGGCGTTCCTCGTGATCGCACCGCCGTTCAGCCACGGCACCGTGCCGATGCGGATCCGCGCGATGCTGGGAGTCGGGCTGGCGCTCGCGGTGTCGCCGGTCGTCACGGTCGGGTACGAGCGCCTCGACACCGGAGGATTCATGCTCGCGCTGGCAGGGCAGGCGCTCACCGGTTCGCTGCTGGGCTTCCTCGTGATGCTGCTGTTCAGTGCGATCCAGGGGTCCGGTCACCTCGTCGACACCTTCGGCGGGTTCCAGCTGGCGCAGGCGTTCGACCCCGGCATGGCGGTGAACGGCGCGCAGTTCACCCGCCTGTTCCAGATGACGGCGATCGTGCTGCTGTTCGCCTCCGACGGGTATCAGCTCGTGCTCGGCGGACTGTTCCGCTCCTTCGACGCGATCCCGGTCAGCGGCATGATCGATCTCGCGAAGCCTGCCGAGGCGCTGGTCGGTGCGACGGCGCAGATGATGCTCAGCGCCGTGCAGATCGCCGGCCCACTGCTGATCGTGCTCTTCCTCGCCGACGTCGGCCTCGGGCTCGTGACCAGGGTCGCGCCGGCCCTGAACGCGTTCGCGATGGGCTTCCCGATCAAGATCGGCCTCACGCTGCTGCTCGTCGGCTTCGTCTACGCGGCCCTGCCCGGCGTGGTCGCCGCGATCGCGGATGACGCGGCCCGACTGCTGCTGGGGGTGACCGGATGAGCGAGACAGACACCGGTGAACGGAGCGAGAAGACCACCGATCGTCGCCTGAAGGAGGCTCGTCGCAAGGGGCAGATCGGACGCAGCCAGGACTTCACCGCATGGGTCTGCATCGCAGCGGCCGCGATCATGTCGCTGCCGGCGATCGCCTCGGCGACACAGGCGCTCACCGAGCTCTTCCTGCGCGTCGCTCCGGTGGCGATGCGCCCCACCGACGGCGCGGCCGTGGAGGTGCTCGGGGTCGCGCTGAACTCGATGGGCGGCATCCTGCTGCCGCTGCTGCTCGTCGTGCTGCTCGCGACCACGGCGACCGCCGTCGCCCAGGGCGGGATCCATCTTCGCGGTGTGACGATGCGCACCGAACAGCTGAACATCGTCACGGGCCTGAAGCGCGTCTTCGGCCGGCAGGCGCTCTGGGAGGGCGCGAAGGCACTGCTGAAGACGGCGGCGATCGGCCTCTCGCTGTGGATCGTCGTCTCAGGGCTCGTGCCGGTGCTCATGGCCAGCGGCAGCCACACCATCACCTGGCTGCTCGAGCAGGCCGCAGGGGGAGCGGTGGCACTGCTGCGGGTCGCGGTGGTCGTCGGCATCCTGCTCGCCGCGATCGACGTGGCGGTCGTCATGCGCCGCAACCGCAAGCACACGCACATGACGAAGAAGGAAGCCAAGGACGAGCACAAGAAGAGCGAAGGCGATCCGCTCGTGCGTTCGCAGCGACGCTCGCGTCAGCTCGCCATGAGTCGCAACCGCATGATCGCGGCGGTCGGCGACAGCGACGTCGTGCTCGTGAACCCGACCCACGTCGCGGTGGCGCTGCGCTACGAGCCGGGCAGATCCGCACCGCGGGTCGTCGCCAAGGGCGCGGGCATCGTGGCGCTGAAGATCCGTGAGCGTGCCGAGGAGGCCGGCGTGCCGATGGTGCGCGACATCCCGCTCGCACGCGCCCTGCACGCCGCGTGCGAGATCGGTCGGGAGATCCCGGAAGAGCTCTACACGGCGGTCGCCCAGGTGCTCGCCTTCATCGAGCACCTGAAACGGCGCGGGTCCGCCCGCGGCACCCACACGATGCCCTTCGCGAGCACTCGCGAACGCGGCCTCTGAATCCGTCCCCCACGAACTGAAACGAGAAGGTGAAGCGCATGATCGGTCAGCTGCTGTCCAAAGGCGCGGTGCCCGTCGGTGTCGTCGGCATCATCCTGCTGCTCATCGTGCCGATCCCGACGCCGCTGCTCGACGTGCTCATCGTCGTGAACATCTCGTTCGCGCTGCTGATCCTCCTCACCGCGATGTTCGTGAAGAAGCCGCTCGACTTCTCGGTGTTCCCGAGCCTGCTGCTGGTCGCGACGCTGTTCCGACTCGGGCTCAACGTGGCATCCACCCGCCTCATCCTCAGCGAGGCGCACGCCGGCCAGGTCATCCAGGCCTTCGGGCAGATCACGATCAGCGGGTCGCTCGTGATCGGCGCGGTGATCTTCCTGATCCTCACCGTCATCCAGTTCGTCGTCGTGACCAAGGGGGCGGAGCGTGTGGCCGAGGTCGGCGCGCGGTTCACGCTCGACGCGATGCCGGGCAAGCAGATGGCGATCGATGCCGACCTGAACGCCGGCCTCATCACCGACACCGAGGCGCGCAGACGTCGTGCCGAGGTGGCAGCGGAAGCCGACTTCTACGGTGCGATGGACGGTGCATCGAAGTTCGTGAAGGGCGATGCGATCGCCGGCATCGTGATCGTGATCATCAACTTCGTCGGCGGCATCGTCATCGGCATGGTGCAGCACGGCATGGAGATGGGCGATGCGCTGGAGACCTACAGCATCCTGACCATCGGCGACGGTCTGGTCACCCAGATCCCCGCGCTGCTGATGGCGGTCTCCACCGGCATGATCGTGACGCGCGAGAACGTCGAAGCGGAGATGGGTCAGGCCGCGGCCAAGCAGCTGCTGCAGTCGCGCAATGCGCTCGTGATCACCGGACTCGCGGCGATCGCGATGGGCTTCATCCCCGGCATGCCGCTGCTGGTGTTCGCCGGGATCGGCGCAGTGCTGCTGTTCGCGGCTTCCCGCGTCAAGGCCAGCGAGGACCGAGAGGCCGCGATCGAGGCCGACGCCCAGCACCAGGAGGCAGTCGAAGCCGGGACGGAGGGGCCGGAGGACCTCATGGACCGGATGCGCGTCCACGCGCTCGAGATCTCGCTCTCGCCGGACATCGTCGACCTGGCGTCCGGGGGAGCGGGAGACCTGCTCACCCGGGTGAAATCGCTCCGACGCAAGCTCGCGCTCGACATCGGCATCCTGATGCCCCCGGTCCGCACGCGCGACAACATCGAGCTGCCTGCCCAGACCTACGCGATCCTCATCGCTGGCGTCGAGGTGGGGCGCGGCTCGGTGCCGCGCGGCCATGTGCTCGCGATCGGAACAGGGCTCGACCAGCTGCCGGGCACCGTCGTGGTCGACCCGGTGTTCGGGCTCGAGGGCAAATGGGTGCCGACCGAGATGTCGCACGCTGCCGACATGGCCGGCGCCACGGTGATCGACCGGGCCAGCGTGATCATCACGCACCTGTCCGATGTCGTGCAGAGCCAGGCGCATCGTCTGCTCTCGCTGGAGGACGTTCGCCAGTTCACCGAGCACCTGAAGCAGACGAGTCCGACCACCGTCGAGGAGCTCACTCCCGCAGTGCTCTCGCTCGCAGGCATCCAGCGCGTCCTCGCCGGGCTCTTGGCCGAGCGGGTGCCGATCAACGACCTCGCCCGCATCTACGAGGCGCTCGCCCTGCGTGGCAAGACGTCGACGGAGACGCCTGGTCTGATCGAGGCGGCTCGTGCCGCGCTCGGTCCGGCGATCGCCGCGCGCTTCGCCGAGGACGGACGCATCCGCGTCGTCATGTTCGAGCCGATGCTGGAGCAGCAGATGCTCGAGGGGATGCGCATCGTCGAGGGGCTCCCGCAGATCGTGCTCACGCCGGAGGCGACGATGCAGGTGCTCGAGAACGTCCGCCGCACGATCGCAGAGCTCGATCAGGCGGGCCCTGAGCCGGTGCTCGTGTGCGCGCCATCGCTGCGGCACGCCGTGCGGCGGATGATCGCTCCGCAGGTCGCGGGACTGCCGGTGCTGTCGTACGACGAGGCAGGTGCCGGCGGCCTCGCCACCGACGTCGTCGGGGTCGTTCGGCTGACCAGGTCCGCGCTGCCGAGCGCCGCCGGATAGTCGATCGAATCCGCTCGTTTACGAGGCTATGCACTAGCTTTGTGAACAGGATGGCGTGAACGCGCCGAAGCCATGGAAGGCGGATCGACATGCTGGTGCTGACGAGGCGAGCGAACGAGAGCATCGTGATCGGAGACGACATCACGGTGACGATCCTGGCGGTGACGCCTGGCGGCGTGCGGGTCGGCATCGATGCCCCGCGCGACATGCGCATCCACCGCGCGGAGATCGTGCTCGCGGTCGGCGATGCCAACCAGGAGGCCGTGCAGACCGCATCCGACACCGCCGCCGAGAACGCCCTCCTCGGCGCGCTCGGACGGCTGACCGCGACCTCCTGAGCGCTGTCAATGGGGAGTTCTCCCCATGCGGGCCGAGTTACTGCCCTCCACGTTGTCGCGATAGTCGTGTGTGTGACGGGGGTTCCCGTCACGGAAGCTTCGACCCGACGAGGTGACGTACTGTGGCCGCCCATGATCTGAGCATGCAACTCCTGCGGGAGCGCGAACTGCTCGAGATGCTGCTCTTCAAGCTCGACGAGCAGCAGATGCTCCTGGCGACCGGGCGCAACCGGTGGATCCGTCACGCATCCACCGAGATCGAGCGGGTGCTCGCCGCCATGCCGACCGTCGCCCTCTCGAGGGACGCCCTGGTCGTCGCGACGGCGGACGAGTGGGGCGTGCCGGAGGCGACGACGCTCCGCGACCTCATCGATGCGGCACCGGACGACGGCTGGCGCGAGGTGCTCACCGGACACCTGACGACCATGACCGCGCTGGCTGACGAGATCGAGCAGATGAAGCAGATCAACGAGCAGCGACTGCGCACGGCGATCCGGGTGACCCAGGAGACCATCGCCGGGCTCGGTGTGCCGACCGGTGCGTACAGCCCGTCCGGCGACGTCGTCCGCGACGGCGATGCCCGACTGCTCGACACCCGGATGTGAGGTGACCATGTCTTCGTTCGCAGGTCTTCGTCTGGCGGAATCCGCCCTCAACGCCGCACGCGCCGGCATGACCGTCACCGGTCAGAACATCGCCAACCAGACCACGACGGGCTATACCCGTCAGCGCGTCGACCAGGCTCCCGTGTCCGGTGCAGGACAGACCGGGCTCTGGAAGAGCGGCCTCGGTATCGGCGGTGGCGTGAACGTGACCGGAGTCGCGCGTCTCGGCGACGCGGTGCTCGATGCCAGGGTCCGCGATGCGCTGTCGACCTCCGGCTTCTGGAGCGCTCGGGCGGCGGCTGCCGGGCAGGTGGAGAGCATGCTCGCTGAGCCGACGAAGGACGGGCTGGCGGCGAACATGAATCGCTTCTGGTCCGGGTGGTCCGACCTCGCCAACACCCCTGAGCCGGCTGCGGCGCAGGTCGTGCTCAGCAACGCGCAGGTGCTCATCGGGCAGATCTCCGCAGGATACGAGTCGGTCGCGGGGCAGTGGACGGATCTGCGCGGCCAGGTGGACCGCGACATCGCCGACGTCAACGCGGTCGCCGGCCAGGTCGCCACGCTGAACGGCCAGATCCGCGACGCACTGCAGTCCGGGCGCAACGCCAACGAGCTGATCGATCAGCGCAACGTGCTCGCCCAGCAGCTGTCGACCGCGGTCGGCGCGAAGGGCATCGTCGAGAACGACGGTACCCTCACCGTGCGAGTCGACGGAAACGCTCTCGTGTCCGGCGACAGCAGTCGAGCACTCGTCGTCAGCGGCCCGCGGGAGATCCAGGATGCCGGCCGCATCGCGGTCGCCTGGGCTGACCGTCCCGACCTGCCGGTCGCGATCGGCGGCGGCGTGATCGGCGGCACCATCAGCGCACTCGCTCCCGCAACGGAAGGCGGCTCACTCGCCAGTGTCGCCGCCGCCTACAACGAGACCGCGACCGCGCTGGCAACGGCTGTCAACGACATCCACCGCACGGGTGTCACTGCGAGCGGCACGCCCGGCGGCGACTTCTTCGCGCTCGACGCCAGCGGCCCCGCCGCTCTCGGTCTTCGAGTGGTGCCGACCGGCCTCGATCAGCTGGCGCTGGCCGCGCCGGGCGCCGGCGCGAAGGACACCACGATCGCCGACCGCATCAGCACGCTCGGCGCATCGGCGACCGGGCCCAGCAAGACCTGGTCGAGTTTCGTCACCGGCTTCGCGGTCACCGTCGCCGGCGACCTGCAGCGCGCGGACATCGCCGACATGGGGGCCGTCGCCGCAGTGACGGCCCAGCAGTCGAACGCCTCTGTGGACGGCGACGAGGAGACGATCAACCTCCTCACCTACCAGACCGCGTATCAGGCGGCAGCCCGCGTGCTCACCGCCATGGATGAGGCGCTGGACCTGCTGATCAACCGAACCGGCCTCGTCGGCCGCTGACTGGGGAGTCGACATGATCGGACGCATCACGAGCAGCACCATGACGCAGCAGTCGCTGCGCACCCTGCAGACCAACCTCGCCGAGCGCGAGCGACTGCAGAATCAGGCTGCATCGCAGCGCGCGTTCCGCTCGCCGAGCGAGGACCCTGCTGCCGCAGCGACGACCCTCGGCGTGCACGGCGAACAGTCGAGAGTCGCGCAGTACGCGCGCAATCTCAGCGACGGCATGGCCTGGGTGACCACCGTCGACACCGCCCTCGGCGCGAGCACCGACCTGCTCAACCGTGCGCGCGACCTGACCGCGCAGGGAGCGAACTCCGGCGCGCTCAGCCAGACCGCGCGAGAATCGATCGCGCAGGAGCTCGAGACGATCAGCGCCGAGCTGCTCGCCCAGGCGAACACGACGGTGCTCGGGCGCAGCGTCTTCGCGGGCACCAGCGATTCCGGCGCGGCGTTCGAACCGGGGACCTTCACCTTCAACGGCAGCGCAGGAGACGGCGTGCGCCGACGCATCAGCGACAACGAGACCGTTCGCGTGGACTTCGACGGCTCGCAGGCGTTCGGCGTCGGCGCGAACAGCGCCTTCGCGCTCCTCACGGACATCGCGGCCGAACTCCGAGGGGGAGCGAACGTCGGCTCCCGCCTCGACGACATCGACGCGAGGCTCAAGGACGTGGTCGCGGCTCGCGGCACGACCGGCGCTCGTCAGGTGCAGATCGAGCGCGCCGCATCCCAGAACCTCTCGGCCTCCACCGACTTGGAAGCACGTCGTGCAGAGGTCGAGAACGTCGACAGCCTCGAGGTGCTCGTGCGCCTGCAGTCCGCCGAGCTCGTGTTCCAATCAGCCCTGCAGGTGACCGCGAAGTCGCTGCAGACCAATCTCCTGGAGTTCCTGCGATGACCGCGACGACAGCAGACCACCCCGCCATCGCGATCGAGTTCGCCTCGGCGATGCACGGGCTCAGCCCGTACACGGCGTTCAGTCTGGCGAGCATCGCCGGTGTCGAGGGACTGTACGCGCTGCGGGCGGCGGATGCCGACGTGCGACTGTTCCTGCTCGAGGCGGCGTCCCTCGACCTGGCGTACGCGCCGCGGATCCCCGCCGGCGTCCGCTCCGAGATCGGCGCGTCCGAGGCCGAGGCACTTCGGATGTTCGTGATCGCCAATCCCTCGGACGATGGTGTCCACGTGAATCTGCGAGCGCCCATCGTCATCCACCAGGAGACAGGCCGTGCCGCGCAGGTCATCCTCGATGATCAGGACTACCCGATCCGCGCGCTCCTCGGCGGACGCTGACGCGTGGTCGATCTGCGCTTCCGGACACATGGGCCCGGCGCGACGACGGGCGTGAACCTCGTCGTGCTGGCCTATGACGACCGCGTCGACATCGACCGGGACAGCACAGTGGCACATCACCATCTCGACGTGCGCGTGCACCCATCAGACCGCCGTGCACCCGGGGAGACCGACCTCGCGCTCGTGCCGCTGAAGCACGATGATGCTGCACGCGGCCACCACCGCACCGCCACGTACACGGCGGAGCAGCTGGCCTCGATCATCGGCGTGGCCGCTCACAACACCGCCGCGCTCACGGATGCGCACGGGGAGCAGGTGGGCACTGCCTATGGCGTCAAGGCAGACCTGCTGATCGCCGATGGAGACGTCGTCGTCAACATCAAGACCCTTGCTCCGACCGACCTGTCGGTGGGCTCCGATGGTCACGGCAGGGACATCCGATCGCAGATCGCCGTCTCGACAGCCGCTGCGAGCGATGTGCTGGAGCGGGCGAAGCGACTCGCGAACCAGCGAAATCGGATATTCACCGCAGATACGAAGGAAGAAGCACTATCCTCTGAGGGGTAAGGGCTGGGGCCTCACAGAACCCGGTGTCGTCGAGATGGGACTCGACGATCCGTGGAGCTGGCTGTCGGGGTACAGCGAAGCAGCTCGGTGACGGGCGAACACACAGGGGACGAAGATCATGAGCACATCGAAGACGTTGGATGCCAACCGAGTGAGCAAGCGCGAGTTCGTGCAGCGATTCGCGCGACGCGGCGGGATCTCGGTCTTCGCCGCGCAGACCGCCTACAACGCCATGATCGATGAGCTGCTCGACCTCGTGAGCCAGGGCAACACCGTCACGCTGACCAACTTCGGCAAGTTCTACCCGCAGAACCACAAGGGGCACCGCGTGCAGTTCGGCAAGGACGAGGGCGCCGGTGAGGTCACCGACTACACCGTGCTGAAGTTCTCCGCGACCCGTGAGGTGAACAGGCGGGTCAAGACCAACGACTGACGATCGTGATCCGATCGTGAGCAGAATCCCCGGGAGTCGAGGCTCTCGGGGATTCTGTGTCTGTGCGGCGCATCTAGCATGGACTCCAGATCATCCGACCGCCGCGAGGCGGTCGCACTGCGGGTCACTGGGGAGCGCTCGCATCGACAGTGAAAGAGACGAACGTCCCATGCCCCTGCGTGCGCGCAATCAGCTCGTCGTCGAGCATCTCCACATCGTGAACGCGGTGACGGCCCAAGTCGCCTCCCGAGTCACGCAGGTGCGTCGTGACGACCTGACCTCCGCCGGCGCGTTCGCGCTCGTCCGTGCGGCCGACCGCTACGACGCCAGTCTCGGAGTGCCCTTCGGGGCATTCGCTCGTGGGCGGGTCGACTGGGCACTGAAGGACGAGCTCCGCTCGATGGACTGGGCGCCGCGCGAGGTGCGCGCCGGCGTCAGGGCGGTCACCACGGCGCGCGAGCGCCTCACCGCGTCGCTCGGACGGACGCCCACCGTGGCCGAGATCGCGCAGGTGCTGGATCTCGAGCCCGACCTGGTGCGGGAGCGCCTCGCGGACGCTGCTCGTGTCGTCTCCGATCTGGATGCGCCCGAGGTGGGGGAGTTCGTCTGGACCGGCGCGCTCCCGGATGAGCTCGTGATCGCCTCCGAGCGCGACGATTTCCTGCACCGTGCCGTCGACGCCCTTCCTGAGCGGAAGCGGTTCATCGTCCGCGCCATCTACTTCGAGGACCGGACGGTCAAAGACCTCGCCGCCGAGCTCGGCGTCTCGCACGCTGCGGTGTCGCAGCAGCGCTCGGATGCCGTGCGGATGCTGCGGGACGCCGTCGAACGGTACTTCGGTGATGCCGGTCCGACGACGGCGCCGCGATCGCGCTCCGCCGCGAGGGCGCTGGACGCCTACCTCGAGCGGATCTCGGCGGGCGGCCAGAGACCGAATCCGTAGCCGGACTGACCGACCAGCGTCAGGCTGACGGTCGTGGGGTAGACCTCGGGTTCTTCATCGTCGTCGCCGAGCAGGTCGAGCCTGTTGATCGGTACGAAGATGCTGCCATCCGGCTCGAAGATGAGGTCTCGTGGCACGAACGACGCGAAGATCGAGCGGGTCGAATTGCGAAGCTCGAACGTCCGGCCGACATCGCCGCGCTCGAACAGGTTCATCTCCACCTCATCGGACCAGATCTTGCCATCGGGGAAGCGCGCCTCGATGCGGTAGGTGCTCGGCTCGATGGTTCGGATGTTCAGGTCGTCGACGATCTCGGAGAACAGCGCGTCCGGCTGCCGGAGTTCGAAGGCGATCGCACGGAGGTGATCGTAGTTCAGCCGTGCGCGGCGGGAGAACAGGGCGACGTTCTCGATCTCCTCCGGGTCTGCGTCCGGGGCCTGATCGACCAGATACTGGCGGACCTCGTCAGGACCCGGATAGTCGAACCGCAGGTGGTAGTGGAAGCGACCAGGCCGGTTGACCAGGTACGTGCTCACGTCCGACATGTCGTTCACCGAGAGGCAGTAGATGCGCTTGATGGACGACAGTCCGTCGAACAGCGACAGGAACTGATTCTGGCGATTCAGGCCGTCGGCGAGACCTCGACGTCCGGCGGGGAAGATCTTCTCGAACTCGTCGAAGACGATCAGGCATTCGTCGAGGCTGTCGAGGAAGTCGACGACCCCGTCGTTGTCCTCTGACACGACGACGACCGGCAGCCCCTGTTCGCGTGCCGCTTCGGCGACCATGCGCAGGAACAGCGACTTGCCGATGCCCTTGTCGCCTGACAGCATCACTCCGAGGCTGCGATCGGAGCGTGCGTAGGACTGGAAGATCTTCGAGACCTTCTTGTCCCGACCGCCGTAGACCCGCTCGGTGCCGACGGTGAGGTCGTCGATCCTGATCAGGCTGAATCCCTCCTTGGAGGAGAAGCCCACCCGATAGGTGCCCAGCGGAAACCCCTGGTGCGTGCGCACTGCGTCGTCGTACACGCGGACGTGCCCGCCGGTCTCGATGTAGGTGCTTGCCAACACCCTCCTCCTTCACTCCCGGATGTACCTATCGGCGGAACTCCGCGATCGGTAAGGCGGTTCCGACGGCTGTTCGTCCGCCGCGACGCGCGCGGGAGCCACGTGAAAGCCGGGATCTGCGCGAAATGAGCGCTCCGCCTGCACACTGTGTCACGTCGTCGGATGGTTGGACAAGTACGAAACGGCGTGTCGAAGACGAGTTTTCTCCTCGTTTACGTGGAGCACGAGTGCGGCGTCCCTGATACTCCATCTCTTCCGCTGCTTCGCCAGTATTCTGGGCGAGGCGGGGGCGAGCAGGTCGGAGCGCGAGCATGATCGATGAAGAGGATGAGCCGGTCGCCGGATCGATCATCATCGAGGTCGAAGCCGCGCCCCAGGGAGTCATGCGATTCACTTTGGACGCCGAGGGACCGCGGCGCGCCTGGTGGACGGTGCTCCTCGCGCACGACGACGCGGTGATGGGTGCTGCGGCATCGCCGGAGCAGATGGCGAACCTGCTCGTGCGTGGCAGTATCGACTGCATCCGGCTGAGCGTCCCGAGTCTCGAGGTGGGCGGATTGACCATGCGGCTGGAACCGGGGCCGAACGACAACGCGCAGATCGTCTCGGCCGGCGCCGCTCGGTTCCGCCCCATTGAGTGGGAAGCAGTCGTTCATGCCCAGCGATGCGAAGATTAACAGAACGGGCATCGGAGTGTGATCGGACTCCCTTCATACTCAGGAGTCGGAGACTCCTTGTCATGACAGGCGGGTGCTCCGAGGACGTCGTGCAATCCGTTGAGGCGTCGGTCCCGAACCAGGAGTGAGTGGGTGGGCTGACGGCATCGACGTTCAGCCTTCTACTGGAGGCAAGGGAAGGGTACGGGATCGAGCGATCGAGTTCCGTGCGGAAACTGGGAAGCCGCGCGCAGCGCAGGTCAGGGGTGGGATCCGATCTGCGGGCAGCACCCTGAAGTGAAGTTGGCAATAGTGCATGACGACATCCTCCGATCCATCAAAGCCGAGATGCTGCGCGACGCAGCGGCAGAATTCCGTCGTACCGCCGCGGCGGGTGAGAACCCTCAGCTGAACGTCGCTGCAGCCTGCATGCTCGAACAGCGGGCCGAGCGCATCGTGGCCGGAGAGGACGACCACTCCATGCTGCCCATCGACCTCTCGGTGAAACCGAACCCGGCCGACCTCGCGCCGAGCGAACCCGAGTCGCGCGCCGGCTGATCATCTTCGGACCTCTGGCTCGCAGTGCGTCCGCACTGCGAGACTGAGCGCATGGAGATCATCGAGAACTCGAAGCTCACGGTCGTCGGTGCGGGAAGCGTCGGATCCAGCGTCGCCTACGCGGCCCTGATCCGCGGATCCGCACGGCACGTCGCGCTCTACGACATCGCGACCGAGAAGGTCGAGGCCGAGGTGCTCGATCTCGCGCACGGCACGCAGTTCACCGGGACGAGCGACATCGTCGGCGGCAGTGACATCTCGGTCGTCGCCGGTTCGCATGTCGTGGTGATCACCGCAGGGGCGAAGCAGCGACCTGGACAGAGCCGCATCGAGCTCGCCGCCGTCAACGCGGGCATCATCCGCAGCATGATGCCGCAGCTGCTGGAGGTGGCGCCGCACGCGATCTACGTCATCGTGACCAATCCGTGCGATGTGCTCACGGTGATCGCACAGCAGGAGACCGGGCTCCCGGCCGAGCGCATCTTCGCCTCCGGGACGGTGCTCGACACCTCCCGACTGCGCTGGAAGCTGGGCCAGCGTGCCGGCGTCTCGACCGCGAGCGTGCACGCCCACATCGTCGGCGAGCACGGCGACACCGAGTTCCCGCTGTGGTCGAGGGCGACGATCGGAACCGTGCCGATCCTGGAATGGGAGGCACCGGGGCATCCGCTGATCAGTCGCGAGGAGCTCGACGAGATCGCCGTCGACGTCCGTGACGCCGCCTACAAGGTGATCCAGGGGAAGGGTGCGACCAACTACGCCATCGGTCTGTCGAGTGCCCGGATCGTCGAGGCGATCCTCGGCGATGAGCACGCGGTCATGCCGGTGAGCACCGTGCTGCGCGACTTCCATGGAGTGGACGGAGTGGCGCTGTCGGTCCCGTCGATCGTGAGCGCCCAAGGAGCGGTGCCGATCCGCAACACCACGTTCTCGGATGAGGAGCTCGCGTTGCTGCGGCGTTCGGCGGACGCGCTCGCCGACGCCGCAGCCTCCCTCCGCTGAGGAGCGCGCCTACTTGCCGTGGGGATCCGTGCGGTTGAGCACGTCGTCGCCCCGCGCTTCGCCGCGGCCAGGGCGCTGTTCGGCGGCGCCAGTCCCCTCACCGGCCTGGAACCAGCGGGATCTCCCGCTGGTTCGCCCGGCCGGAGACCGAACGTCAGCGCTGTCCGGAGCCGGATCACGCCAGGCAGAGCCGCTCGCTCGTCGCCTCGCTCCGTGCCGCGCACGGCGCCTAGGGTGCGCGCTCCCGCGCCGGCGATATCGAGGTCGACCGCCAGGCGATGTTCACCGAGGACGAGTCCCAGGCGCGCTCATCGTGCTGACTGCCGCGCCCGGCAGCGAGGCCGAGAGCAAACTCGAACTCCTCAGGGTGCTCGGCACGCAGAACGTCTGAGCCGACGGCGGGGTGCGACCGAGGTCAGGACTCCTCGTGGGTCCTCGGGTCGGCGTCGAACAGACGGCCGTCAGCGCGCCCGAGGGCGGTGATGGCAGCGACCTCCGCATCGTCGAGCACGATCTCCGCCGCGGCCAGGTTCGTCGTCTGGTGCGCGAGCGACGAGGCCTTGGGGATCGAGACGACACCGCGAGCCACGTGCCAGGCGAGGACGGTCTGTGCGGCGCTTATGCCGTGGGCTGCGGCGACTTCGGCGATCACGGTCTCATCCAGGAGCTCCTTCGCGCGTCCGAGCGGGCTCCATGCCTCGGTGAGGATGCCGTGCTCGCGGTGATACGCGAGCTGCTCCTCCTGCGGGAAGTACGGGTGCAGCTCGATCTGGTTGACCACCGGGCGGACACCGGTCTCGCGTTCGATGCGCTCGAGGTGCTCGGGGAGGAAGTTCGAGACGCCGATCTGCCGTACGACGCCGCGCTGCTGGGCGTCGACGAGGGCGGCCCATGCCTGTACGTACTCGTCCTGGCTGGGGTTCGGCCAGTGGATGAGGTGCAGGTCGGTGACGTCGAGCCCGAGCCGCGATCGGCTCTCCTCGATGCTCGTCCGCGCCCGCTCCGAAGGGTGGTGGCGGCCCGGGAGCTTCGTGGTCACGATGATCTCGGCGCGATCGACGTCGGCGGCTGCGACACCGCGACCGATCGAGCCCTCATTCTCATAGTTGAACGCCGAGTCCACGAGCCGGTAGCCGGCCTCGATCGCGCCGGCGACGGCATCCGCGCCGGCATCTCCGTTGAGCGCATAGGTGCCGAGGCCGATGGCCGGCAGGGCGAAGCCGTTGTGGGCGGTGAACTGGGGGATGACGGGCTGCGCGGTCACGGTTCTCCTTCTCGACGGATTCCTCAGCGTACGCTGGTGCGGTGACGACGACGGGCCGGATTGCGCCGGATGACAGGCTTCCCGACGATGTCGCTCGTTGCCCCTGCTTCTCGGGCGATCTCTTCGGCGGATGCTGCGGGCCACTGCTGCGGGGCACCGAGGCACCGACGGCTGAGCGGCTGATGCGCTCCCGCTACACCGCGTTCGCGCTGGGTGACGCAGGCTATCTCCGCGACACCTGGCACGTCGCGACGCGCCCTGCTTCGATCGAGATCGAACCCGACCTCGTCTGGCGACGGCTCGTGATCGTGGACCGCGAATCCGGTGGTCCGTTCGACCGCGACGGCGTCGTGGAGTTCGAGGCGTTCTGGCGCCAGGGGGAGGACCGCGGATCGCTGCGCGAACGCAGCCGCTTCGTGCGCGAGGACCGGCGGTGGCTCTACGTCGACGGCGACGTGCGATGACCGGGCGAGCAGCTGCGTAGAAGGTAGATTGGAGGGGTGAACTCCAGTCCCGAGAACCAGCGCATCCTGCTCGACATCGCCGACCTCGATCGGCGGATCGCGCAGGCGGAGCGAGCACGCACGAAGCCGACCCAGGCGGCGCGCATCGCCGAGCTCGTCGCAGTGCGCCAGGAGCAGCTCCGTGAGCTCACCGCGGCGACCGGCACTCGCGACGACGCACGCACCGAGCTGACGCGCCTCGAGTCCGACGTGCGGCTGGTCGAGCAGCGGCGCGCACGCGATGCCGAGCGGCTCGCGACAGCGACCAATTCCAAGGAGGCGCAGGCGCTCGAGCACGAGATCGCCAGCCTCACCCAGCGTCAGAGCAACCTCGAGGACGCCGAGCTCGACATCATGGGCCGCGTGGAGGAGGCCGATGCCGCTGTCGCCGCGCAGCAGGCGCTGATCGACACGACGACCGCCGAGGGATCCGCGCTCACCGCGCAGGCGAAGGCAGATGTCGCAGCCGCCACCGAGCTCGGCGCGCAGCTCGCCCGCGACCGGGAGGCCGTCTCCGCACGCATCCCCGCCGAGTTGTTCACCGAGTACACGCGTCGCGCCGCCAACAGCGCCGGTGCCGCCCTGCTCACGCGCGGCACGTGCGAGGGATGCCGCATCGTCCTTCCCCGCACCGATCTCAGCCAGATCCGCACGGCCCCGGACGACGCCGTCGTCTTCTGCCCCGAGTGCGGATGCATCCTGGTGCGCACCGAGGAATCCGGTCTCTCTTGACCCGAGCCGGCGCGCGACGGGCATGACCGCCGCACCGCCAGCCGAGCGGCGGATCGCGCTCATCGCGAGCGGCGCCGGCAGCTACACCGCCGTCGAACTCGACGAGGACGACGCCGAGGTCCGCCGCGACGTCGTGACCTCTGCGGAGCTGGCCGGGTGGGTCGCCGAAGCCGACACGGCCACGCAGACCCGCTGGATCATCCGCAGCGCGCGAGAAACCTACGCGACGCTGCTGGCCGACGGCGTCATCCTCAACCGCACCCACGATCTGCTGCTGTGCCATGCGATCCTCCGGGACACGGATGCCGTCGCCCGCCCGCTCGCGCCGTCGCAGGCCTGGGTGCGCCGTGAACCCACGGATGCCGCGCCCTCGCTGTTCGACGCGCTCCATGACGATTCCGCGGGGGATCCGGTCGACGAAGCGCTCGAACAGTATCGGGAGCAGCGACGCGTGATCGCCTCGGGTCGCGACGGGCGCCTGACGCTCCTGTGCGCCGCCGAGTCGGCCGGCGGGCTGATCGCGGAGGAGATGCGGGTCGCCGGACTTCCGTGGGATGTCGCCGCGCACGACGCGATCCTGACCGAGACGCTCGGCGCGCGTGCCGCCGGTGGCGGGATCCCGAGTCGGATGGCGGAACTCGGCGCGCAGGTCCGCAGCATCCTCGGTGATGAGACCCTGCATCTCGACAGCCAGCAGAAACTGCTCAGGGCGCTGCACCGCGTCGGCGTGCACGTCGAGTCGACGAGCCGGTGGGAGTTGGCGGAGCAGTCGCATGCGGTGGTCGAACCGCTGCTCGCGTACAAGAAGATGTCGCGGCTCTTGAGCGCCAACGGCTGGGCCTGGCTCGCCGAGTGGGTGCACGACGGCCGGTTCCGGCCCGTCTACATCCCCGGCGGCGTGGTGACCGGACGCTGGGCATCGGCCGGTGGGGGAGCGCTGCAGCTGCCGCGCAGCCTTCGACCCGCGGTGCGCGCCGATCCGGGCTGGACCCTGATCGTCGCCGACGTCGCGCAGCTGGAGCCCAGGATGCTCGCGGCGATGTCGTCCGATCGGGCGATGGCCCGTGCGGCCCAGGGCCGAGACCTGTATGCCGGCGTCGTGGACTCCGGCGCGGTCGGCACCCGCGAGGAGGCGAAGTACGCCGTGCTCGGTGCGATGTACGGCGCGACCACCGGCGACAGCGGCAGACTCGTCCCGCGACTGCGCAAGGTGTACCCGAGGGCGATGGCGCACGTCGACGCCGCAGCGCGCACCGGCGAGGACGGGGGGATCGTGTCGACGTGGCTCGGACGCTCGTCGCCGCGGCCGTCTGCGGAGTGGTCGCGCCTGCAGTCCGAGGCCACCTCGGCCGACGCCGACCCTGCGGTGGTCGCACTCGCTCGTCGTCGCGCACGGGACTGGGGGCGGTTCACCCGCAACTTCGTCGTGCAGGGCACCGCAGCCGAGTGGTCGCTGATCTGGCTCGCCGAGATCCGCCACCGGCTGCAGCAGATCCCTCCCAGCTTCACCGAGGCTGCGGCATCCGGTCCCTTCGCTCGGACCCCGCACCTCGCGTTCTTCCTGCATGACGAGGTGATCCTGCATGTGCCCGAGCAGCATGCCGAGGCAGCGGCCGACGCCGTGCGCGAGGCAGCCACAGTGGCCACTCGAAGGCTGTTCGGCGACTTCCCCATCGACGTACCGCTCGATCTGCGCATCGCGATGTCGGCCGAGAAGTAGTCGCGCCGTAGACTGGATGCGCGAATGGGTCGACTGGACGGCCGCGTGGCGGGCAACCGCACCGAGGAACGTCCGGGCTCCTCAGGGCAGGACGGTGGGTAACGCCCACCCGGAGCAATCCGCGAGACAGTGCCACAGAGAGTAGACCGCCCCGCAAGGGGTAAGGGTGAAAGGGTGGTGTAAGAGACCACCGGGGGCCATGGTGACATGGCCCGCCAGGTAAACCTCGTCCGGAGCAAGGTCAGACAGAG
>Ga0160430_100217_pt1 | contig 42294 bp, 37 predicted proteins | sample HID1971I_E0MG_FD_108274 | JGI IMG/M metagenome (GOLD analysis project Ga0160430, IMG submission 108274) | Enriched millipede-associated microbial communities from UW Madison campus, WI, USA - HID1971I_E0 MG | ecosystem: Host-associated > Arthropoda: Insects > Digestive system > Unclassified ...
ATGACTTAACTCCTTAACGGTGTTAACAGCTGTGGATACTGTGGATAAGTCGGTGGATAGCAAGAGCGAGTAGGGAACTACACAGTTGTCAGTTGTGGAAACCCTGAGGAATCCGCGGGTTACCGGCAGGTGGGTCGATCCGGACCCCCTCGGAGTTATCCATAGGTTTGGGCGATCAGCCCACATTCGTCCCGATGGAATCCACGGTCATCCACAAGTTATCCACATGTGCATAGAGGCATCTATCCGGCAGTCAGAATCCCTGTCGGGCACACAAAAAAGTGGAGGTGGGCACCCGATCAGGTGCTCACCTCCACATTTTCTGAAGACTCGGCGCGTCAGCGTCTTCCGAGCTGCGTGGTGATCTCGGTGACCTGGTTGTAGATGGAGCGGCGCTCCTTCATGAGCTCGCTGATCTTCTTGTACGCGTACATGACGGTCGTGTGGTCTCGGTTGCCGAACAGTTGACCGATCTTCGGGAGCGAGAGGCTGGTGCGTTCGCGGCACAGGTACATCGCGATCTGCCGTGCGGTGGCGATCTGCTGGGAACGGCTCGAGCCGTACAGGTCGTCGACGGTGAGCTTGAAGTACTGCGCGGTCGCCGTGATGATGTCGGTCGGCGAGATGATGTTGTCCTCGGCCGTGTCGATGATGTCGCGGAGCACGGTCTGCGCGAGGGAGATGTCGAGCGCGGAGCGATTCAGGCTGGCGAACGCCGACACCCGGATGAGAGCGCCCTCGAGCTCCCGGATGTTCGAGGACACCACGGTCGCGATGTACTCCAGCACCTCGTCGGGGATGTGCAGGGCCTCGCTCTGTGCCTTCTTGCGGAGGATCGCGATACGCGTCTCCAGGTCGGGCGCCTGCACGTCGGTGATCAGGCCCCACTCGAAGCGGCTGCGCATCCGATCCTCGAAGCCGGTGAGGTGCTTCGGGGCGACGTCACTGGTGATCACCACCTGCTTGTTGTGATCGTGCAGCGTGTTGAAGGTGTGGAAGAAGGCTTCCTGCGTCTCCGCACGACCCTGCAGGAACTGGATGTCGTCGATGAGGAGGATGTCGACGTCGCGGTATCGCGCCTGGAAGGCGGCGCCGCGGTTGTTCGCGATCGAGTTGATGAAGTCGTTCGTGAACTCCTCGCTCGACACGTAGCGGACCTTCACCCCTGCATAGAGGGACTGCGCGTAGTCGCCGATCGCGTGGAGGAGGTGTGTCTTGCCGAGTCCGGAGTCGCCGTAGATGAACAGCGGGTTGTACGCCTTGGCCGGCGCTTCGGCGACGGCGACCGCTGCCGCATGGGCGAAGCGGTTGGACTGACCGATGACGAAGTTGTCGAAGGTGTACTTCGGGTTCAGTCGCGATTCGTGGCGCAGCTGGGTCGGCTGCTCCATCGGCGACTCGACGCGGATCTGCTCCTGTCGTCCGAAATCGCCCACCGCGATCGGTGCGGTCGGCTGCTCGGCCAGCTCGTGGTTCACCACCACGCGATAGGAGGTGACCTCATCGCCGATGTGGGACAGCGCCTCCATGATCGGCAGCCGGAGACGCTTGTTGATCTGCGCGGCCGTGAGATCGTTCGGGACTTCGAGGTACAGGGTGGCAGCCATCACGCCCGCGGGAACGGCGAGGCTCAGGAAGCCCTGCAGTTGCGGCGTGACGCGATCGTCATCGACCAGAAGCTCCTGCACCGTGGTCCAGATGGGGACGTCGGGCTGGGCAGGTGATGACATGACGCTCCGGACGAGGAATCGAGGCGGGGCAGACGTACCGTTCCCCTGTGGATAACTTAGGATGCCACGGTAGTCACCGCGGCTGTGAACGGCAACCTGCCCTTGAAAATACGCGCGCGTGTTGCGCCTGCCGGGCGTGCCACGGTTGTGGATAATGGCTGTGCGGTTCGTGCCGGACGGCGACCACGGATGCGCGCAGATTTGCTCTGCGCGCCAGTAAGACGTACCCTAAGTCGGTTGACTTATGCCATTTTTGGCAGTTCCCCATGTCTCCGGTCGAAGTGAATCCGGTGGCAGCATTCCCGGAGTGATTCCATGAGCAAGCGCACCTTCCAGCCCAACAACCGTCGTCGCGCCAAGAAGCACGGCTTCCGTGCCCGCATGCGTACGCGTGCCGGCCGCGGCATCCTCGCTGCACGCCGCGCGAAGGGCCGCACCGAGCTCTCTGCGTAGTCCGCTGTGCTCGCCCGCCCGTATCGATTGACCCGCGGGAGCGACTACCGTCTGGTCGTTCGACGCGGCTCCCGTTGTGGCGGGGCCCGCGTCATCACCTCGATGTTGTCGACGGGCGAGAGCAGAGCCGCGAGGTTCGGATTCATCATCAGCAAGCAGGTAGGCACCGCAGTGGTGCGCAACACCGTGCGCCGGCGACTCAAAGCCGTATGCGCCGGGGCGTTGCCACGGGTTCCCGAGGGCACGGATGTCGTCATCCGTGCCCTTCCTGCGTCCGCTCTCGCCTCCTACTCGGAGCTCGAGGCGGACGTTCTTCGATGCCTCTACCGGCTCGCACCGGCGCAGACGGCAGGATCGTCGTGACCGCGCTCCCGGCCTCGTCGATCGGCACGGCGCGGATGCACGCGCACGACCTCGTCCGCAGCATCCCGCTGATCCCGCGCAATCTGGTCCTGGGATTCCTCACGGCCTACCGCAAGGTGATCTCCCCGATGTACGGAGATGTCTGTGCGTACTACCCCAGCTGTTCCGCCTACGCTGTAGGTGCGGTACAGCAGCACGGTGCTGCGAAGGGAGCGGCGCTCTCGGCGTGGCGCATCCTCCGCTGCAACCCCTGGACCAGCGGTGGCGTCGACGACGTCCGACCGCATGACCACTTCCGCTACGACCTGACTGCACACGGTTTCGTCGTCCCTTCCCGAAAGGACTGATCGGTGGGTCTTGACCTTCTGCTAGCCAGCTCCACTCCCAGCGACGCCCCCGCTGCCGGTGGATTCGATCTGCTCGGCACCATCCTCTGGCCGCTCAAGTGGGTCGTCGAGATGATCCTCGTCGCCTGGCACTGGCTGCTCACCGCTGTCGGTCTTCCCGCGGCATCGGGCATCACCTGGGTGCTGTCGATCGTCGGTCTCGTCATCGTCGTCCGCGCTGCGCTGATCCCGCTCTTCGTGAAGCAGATCAAGAGCCAGCGAAAGATGATGGAAATCGCTCCTGAACTGCGAAAAGTTCAGGAGAAGTACCGCGGCAAGAAGGATCAGCTGTCTCGCGAGGCCATGAGCCGCGAGACCATGGCCCTGTACAAGAAGCACGGCACGACGCCGATGTCGAGCTGTCTGCCGCTGCTCGTGCAGATGCCGATCTTCTTCTCCCTTTACAGCGTGCTGAGCGACGTCAGCAAGCATGCGCGGGACAACATCGGTGGTGTCGGACTGCTCAGCCCGGAGCTGACGAAGGAGTTCTACGACGCCAAGCTGTTCGGTGTCGCCTCCCTGCACGAGACGCTCGGCAACGCCGTCGACGCTCAGAACACGACCGCGATCATCATCCTGGTGACGCTCGTCGTCCTGATGATCGGTTCGCAGTTCTTCACGCAGCTGCAGATCATCTCGAAGAACCTGTCGCCCGAGGCCAAGACCGGCCAGGCGTACCAGATGCAGAAGATCATGCTCTACGTGCTGCCACTGGGCTTCATCTTCTCGGGCGTCTTCTTCCCGCTCGGCGTCGTCGTGTACTGGTTCATCTCCAACCTCTGGACCATGGGACAGCAGTTCCTCGTCATCCGTGAGATGCCCACCCCGGGCTCGGAAGCGGCCAAGGCTCGCGAAGAGCGACTCGCTCGCAAGGGCAAGGCGATCGACTCGTCGGGCAAGGTCGTTCCGATGGCCGCCTACGAAGCCGAACAGCAGCGTCTGCTGGAAGAGGCCGAGAAGGCGAAGGCCGAGGCCCCCAAGCGTCAGCAGCCTGTGGGCAAGAAGCGTGCGAAGAAGAAGGGGAGCGGTTCATGAGCGAGACCATGACCGAGAACACCGAGCCCACCGTGGCTCAGCTCGAGAACGAGGGCGACGTCGCCGCGGACTACCTCGAGGAGCTCCTCGACATCGCGGATATCGATGGGGATCTGAACCTCGATGTCCGCCAGGGCCGGGCCTACGTCTCGGTGGAGGCCGAAGGCGATGCACTCGCGCTGCTCTCCGCTCCGGAGACGGTGCAGGCCTTGCAGGAACTGACCCGCCTCGCCGTGCAGAGCAAGACGGGTTCGTTCTCGCGGCTGATCCTCGATGTCGCGGGTTCGCGCGACACGCGTCGTCGCCAGCTCGAGACTCTGGTCGATGCCGCGGCAGCCAAGCTGGACGAGGGTTCGTCGCAGGCTTCGCTGCCCTCGATGTCGAGCTACGAGCGCAAGCTCGTACATGACATCGCCGCCGAGCGTGGACTCGTCTCCGAGTCCTACGGTGAGGGCGCTGACCGGCACACGGTCCTCCGTCGTCGTTGATGTTTCACGTGAAACATCGTCGGATCGTTTCGTCCCATGAGTGATGTCGAGGTCGAGCCGGCCATCGCCGAGGATCTCTTCGGAGATCGGATCGACGCCGCACGAGAGTTCACTGCTGCGCTCGCTCGCGAGGGCGAGGAGCGAGGCCTGATCGGACCGCTGGAACTCCCGCGGCTGTGGTCGCGACACATCCTCAACAGTGTGATCGCGGCCCCGCTCTTCCATGGTCGCGTCGCGGACATCGGTTCCGGGGCGGGTCTCCCCGGACTCGTGCTCGCGATCGCTCGTCCTGACGTCGAATGGACGCTCATCGAACCGATGGAACGTCGCGTCACCTGGCTCAATGAGCAGGTGCAGGAGCTGGAGCTGACCAACGTCATCGTCCATCGTGCTCGCGCAGAAGACGTCAAGCCCACCGATGGCTTCGATGTGGTGACTGCTCGGGCCGTGAGTGCGCTGCGCACACTCATCCCGATCACGGCGCCGCTCGTGCGTGACGGGGGAGAGCTCACGCTTCTCAAAGGCATGAATGCTGCCAACGAGATCGAAGCTGCGCAGAAACAGATCAAGAAGTTCCTGCTCAGTGACGTCCGCGTCGAGGTTCTCGGCGAGGGTGTGCTCACCGAGACGACGAGGGCGGTTCGGGCGAGAGTCCGGTAGGTTTCCAGAAGTCGGCGAGCGGGATGTTTCACGTGAAACATCCCGCTTTTGCTTTGCAGGAGTTCCTTGCGGTGCGGATCCGGTCGGGTTTGCGACATCTGGACAGGGGAGCAGTGGCGATGGCCGGGCTGGTAGATGCCGTTTAAGCGCCGACTGGACTGCCCGATGAGGCGCGAAGAGGTGCCCCCGGGATGCAGTACCGGCGGTTTTGGGTCTTGGTGTTCGCTGGAATCAGCATGTTTCACGTGAAACATGCTGATAGCGGGGCGATGGCCCCCCACCGGGTGCCCGATAGTTTCGCCCGCTTCATGCGCGTCGGCGGGGATGTATCAGGGAGCGGGAAGCGCGCTCTGGGTAGTACTCACCGCGAGACGGATTCGCTGGAGTGCAGTGTGGAGACGGGGAACGCGTGGTGTGGGGTATCCGAGGTCTCCTACTGTCTCGAATCCGCTGGTGACTTCGGCGTTGAGGCGGTTTCACCGTCGCGAATCCACTCATGGCGTCGGTGTTGAAGCCAGAATGTGAGCAATCGACGGGGGACCAGTGGCCCTCGGGGCCCGCTTGCTCTGCGTCCAGGCCCGTCGGGCCGGTGTAGTTCTCTTCAGAGTGGAGTATCCGGACTCTTCACGAGCTAGCCTCAGGTCCTATCGAGGTCAGCTTTGCTGATTCAAGTCACGCAGCTCGTGCCCACCGCGTTGCCGGAAGTCGCTGCCACTCATGATCCCGATCACGTGGCGCGCTCGTCGCTTCGAACAGCGCGACCTCGCGGCGTCCAGCTTCGTCGACAACAGCGAAGCGGCGCGTCAACAGACTCATCGCTGGCCAAGGTGGGCAGGGGTACCTCCGGATGTTTCACGTGAAACGGATGGCTCGTTGGCATGTGTTGGTCATGATTCTTCGCTTGTCCCTGTTTCGGGACTGACGCGGGGCTTAATGGACGGGGATCTGGCGGGGTTGGAGCGCACGACAGCACAGCGACGGGATCAGGGGGACGACCGGGGCGAGCATCTTCTCCTCGCAAAAGAAGCTCCGTACCCTCGGTCCGCTCGCGCTGATCTGCTCACGCTGATCTGTCCCGCTGGTGCATCTACGTGAGCGCCGCGCTGGAGGGGAGGGGAGACGTGGACTGGTGCGGCAGAACGACGGACCAAGCGGCACCTTGCAGCGAAGAGTGCTGCGGTCCTTTGCTGTGTCGCCCCTTCGTCGCGCTTGGGTATCTGGCTTGGGTGGCTCCGGCGTCACGGCGTAGAGCTGACCAACAGGTGATTGCCCTACCAGCGCGCCAGTGAAAAGGACCTCTCCTCGCTAGGTGCCCGCGTGAAGGGCTGGAAGGGGAAGACACGCAGATGTTTCACGTGAAACGGCCGAGTTCTTGCTCACAGGGCGCTGCCGGACGGCCGGGCGAGTCATGCGTCCGTGGCGCCGTACGTGCCTCCACTCGAGAGAGCGATCAGATCCGGGACCTCCACTGGGAGGTGACGAAGAGAGACGGTCGGGCCGGGGACTGGGGGAAGGGACTGCGCCCGAGGGCGTCGCCGGTTCTGAATCTGCCCCCACAGGATCGTGCGGGCATGTTTCACGTGAAACACCGGACGAAGTCGACACTTCTATACGCCGCGTAAGAGGAAACAGGGTGGATTCACTGTCTGCCCGCATCACGAATACCCGCGGAATTCCGCTGGAGGGGGCCATCCTGTTCGCTATCCCCATTCCGTGGCCCGCTGAGCCGTAATCCAACGTCGTCGCTTGCGATTAGAGTGGAACGCGGCCCCGAAAGGAGTGGATGTTTCACGTGAAACAATCCGAGAAGACACCGGCGAACGACTCCTTCGGGATGGACACGCCCCTGGCGCGGGAACTCGCCGACCTCTCCGCCCGAAGGCGAGCCCTCGAGGCCGCGACGGTCGAGTTCACGGGGGAGACCCGGGTTCTGACGGTGTCGAACCAGAAAGGTGGCGTGGGTAAGACCACGACCGCGGTGAACGTCGCATCGGCATTGGCCGGGCTCGGTGCCAAGGTACTGGTCATCGACCTCGACCCGCAGGGCAATGCCTCGACTGCGCTCGGCGTTCCGCACAGCGCGGACGTTCCCAGCGTGTACGACGTGCTCATCGAGGAAGTCCCCCTCGCGGAGATCGTGCAGCAGAGCCCGGAAGACCCCAACCTCTTCTGTGCACCCAGCACGATTCACCTGGCCGGCGCAGAGATCGAGCTCGTCGCCCAGGTCGCACGTGAGCATCGTCTGCGCCGAGCGCTCCTCGACTATCTCGCGGACAACCCGATGGACTTCGTCATCATCGACTGCCCGCCGTCCCTCGGGCTGCTCACGATCAACGCCTTCACGGCCGCATCGGAAGTTTTCATCCCCATTCAGTGCGAGTACTACGCACTCGAGGGTCTGAGCCAGCTGCTCGGCAGCATCCAGATGATCCAGAAGCACCTGAACCCCGCTCTCCACCTCTCCACGATCCTGCTCACCATGTTCGACGGACGAACCCGTCTCGCACAGCAGGTGGCGGATGAGGTGCGCACTCACTTCCCGGAACAGGTGCTGGAGACGGTCATCCCGCGCTCCGTCCGCGTGTCCGAGGCCCCGAGTTTCGGGCAGACCGTGATCGCCTACGATGGGCAATCCGCCGGCGCGATCGCCTACCGCGAGGCCGCTGTCGAGATCGCGTCGCGCACCGCGACGCAGAGCAAGGAGAAATGATGGCGAAGCGCACTGGACTGGGCCGGGGTATCGGTGCCCTCATCCCGACGGCGGATCAGGCTGAGCGTCCCGTCGACGTCTTCTTCCCCGGCGCGAGCCTTCGCCCGACGACTCCGGATGCGACGGTCGAGGAGAACACCGAGGGTCCTGAGCTCGAGGTGGTCCCCGGCATCCACCTGATCCAGGTCGACCCGAACGCGATCGTCCCGAACCCCCGTCAGCCGCGCACGCACTTCGATCCCGAAGACCTGGCCGAGCTCGTGCACAGCGTCCGTGAGTTCGGTGTGCTGCAGCCGGTCATCGTCCGGAAGAACACCGAGGGTGAGTACGAGCTCATCATGGGGGAGCGGCGTACGCGCGCCGCGCGCGAGGCAGGCCTCGAGGTCATCCCCGCGATCGTGCGCGACACCGCCGACGAGGATCTCCTCCGTGACGCCCTGCTCGAGAACCTCCACCGCTCCGAACTCAACCCGCTGGAAGAGGCTTCGGCCTACCAGCAGCTCCTCGAGGACTTCGGCATCACGCAGGAGGAGCTCGCCACACGGATCGGTCGCTCGCGCCCCCAGATCAGCAACACCATCCGTCTCCTGAAGCTGCCCGTTCCGGTGCAGCAGCGGGTGGCGGCCGGGGTCCTGACCGCCGGACACGCTCGCGCGATCCTCAGCCTGGAGACGCCGGAGTCCATGCAGCGTCTCGCGGACAAGGTCGTCAACGAAGACCTGTCGGTGCGGGCCACGGAGGAAGCAGCCAAGGCGCAACCCCCGGCCGGCAAGTCCGTGAAGCCGACTCCCGGGGCACGCCGTGCCTACCTGGACGAGGTCGCCGGCAAGCTCGGTGACCGGCTGAACACGCGCGTGAAGATCGCTCTCGGTGCGCGTAAAGGCCAGGTCACGATTGATTTTGCTTCGATCCAGGACCTCAATCGCATTCTCGAGGAGCTCGGCGAGAGCGGTTACGGTTCCACGAGATAACACCCCCGGGGATATACCGGTCCCTTAGACTCGCGTCATCATCGACGATGAGGGGGATGTCATGTCCAAACCAGTGGATGCCGCAGGTATCCGACGCCGCGTGATCGCGGTGAGTATCGCCGCCGCATTGGGTGGCTTCCTCTTCGGCTTCGATACCGCCGTGATCAACGGCGCTGTCGACGCCCTGGCCGGAGACGTCTCCGGATTCGACCTCGGTACCGGGCTGAAGGGCTTCGCCGTCTCGTCCGCTCTCATCGGCTGTGCGGTGGGTGCGTGGTTCGCCGGACCGGTCTCGAACAAGTACGGACGCATCCCCGTCATGGTCGTCGCGGCCGCGATGTTCTTCGTCTCCGCGATCGGATCCGGCCTCGCCTTCAGCGTGGTGGACCTGATCATCTGGCGTGTGATCGGCGGACTCGGCGTCGGCGCGGCGTCCGTCATCGCCCCCGCGTACATCGCCGAGGTCTCACCGGCGGCGATCCGTGGACGACTCGGTTCCCTCCAACAGCTCGCCATCGTCACCGGTATCTTCGCCGCCCTGCTGTCCGACGCGCTGCTGGCCGGTATCGCGGGGGAGGCGGACCAGCCGCTGTGGGGCCTCACAGCCTGGCGCTGGATGTTCATGGTCGCCGCGATCCCCGCGCTGGTCTACGGCCTCATGTCACTGCGCCTTCCGGAGTCGCCACGATATCTGGTGCGCAAGGGCGAGCTGAAACGTGCAGCCGAGGTGCTCGAGACCGTCACCGGCACCGTCGACGTCCAGGGGAAGATCGACGAGATCACCGGCACGATCAACACGGAGCGCTCCGAGTCGCTGCGTGATCTGCGTGGCAACCGACTCGGCCTGAAACCGATCGTCTGGATCGGCATCCTGCTCTCGGTCTTCCAGCAGTTCGTCGGCATCAACGTGATCTTCTACTACTCGACGACGCTGTGGCAGTCCGTCGGATTCGATGAATCCAGTGCGCTCCTCACCTCCGTGATCACGTCGGTGACGAACATCGTGGTGACCATCGTCGCGATCCTGCTCGTCGACAAGATCGGACGCCGGATCATGCTGCTGGTGGGCTCGGTCGGAATGACCGTGACACTGGGACTGATGGCGCTCGCCTTCTCGTTCGGGACGCTCGACGCGCAGGGGACGGCCACGCTCCCTGACCCCTGGGCCACCGTGGCGCTGATCTGCGCCAACGGGTTCGTGGTGTTCTTCGGCGCGAGCTGGGGTCCGCTGGTCTGGGTGCTCCTCGGCGAGATCTTCCCGAACTCGATCCGTGCCGGCGCTCTCGCCGTGGCCGCCGCCGCGCAGTGGGTCGCCAACTTCTTCATCTCGACGACGTTCCCGGCTTTCGCCGAGATCGGGCTCACCTTCGCGTACGGCTTCTACGCGTTCTTCGCCCTCCTGTCGTTCTTCTTCGTCTTCTTCAAGGTGCCGGAGACCAAGGGCAAGGAGCTCGAGGAGATGACCGAGAACATGAAGGTGGAGCGACGGAGGGGGCCGCAGCCGACGTAGGCTTGATGCATGACCGAGTCCGTTCAGCGTCGCGCCAGCCTGGAAGTGCTGCGCGCCGAGGCCGCCGACGAACTCGCGGTGCTCATCCAGGAGAGACTCCTCGGCGGGGAGGACCCCTGGGAGTTCATGGAGGAGCTTCCGAGCGTCGACGAGCTCGTCGTGTACCTCCTGCGCGCCGACAACATCAACGCCAACGACGGAGTGCGTCCCAACGCCGCCCGGCACTACCGTGTGCTGCGTCAGATCGCCCTGGAGTACCCCGAGCTCACCTCGGCCGTCTGGGGGCTCCTGGACGAGAAACAGCGTCACCGCCGCTGGGATCCGAGCGTCGCCGACGCCTCCTGACGTGGAACTCGCGCTCGCGGGCGCGAGGGGACAGAAAAGGGCCGTACCTCCCCGGGAGGTACGGCCCTTTCGCGTCAGAGGATCAGCCGATGAAAGCGGCGAGGTCCTTCTCGAGCGCGAACTTCGGCTTGGCGCCGATGATGGTCGTCTTGACCTCGCCGCCGTGGAAGACCTTCATCGCCGGGATCGACGTGATCTGGTACTTCATCGCCAGCTCGGGGTTCTCGTCCACGTTCAGCTTGAGGATCGTGATCTTGTCGGGGTTGTCGGCCTGGATCTCATCCAGCACCGGCGCGACCATACGACACGGACCACACCACTCGGCCCAGAAGTCCACCAGCACGGGACCGTCGGCCTGCAGAACGTCCTGCTCCCAGGTCGCCTGGCTCGTAGCCTTTGCACTCATCAGAGTTCTCCTTGATTCGAGGTTCGCCTGCTACAACAGCGGACGAGGGGAAAGTGTTCCCGATCTACGCCGTGGCGGTGAGGACCTCGGCGGCCTCCGCAGCCGGGACCTCCACGGAAGCGTCCTCAAAATCCGCGAGGAAGTGCTCCGCGTCGAGGGCGGCGATCGTGCCGGTGCCGGCCGCCGTGATCGCCTGACGGTAGGTCGGGTCGATCACGTCGCCGGCCGCGAACACACCGGGGACCGAGGTCTTCGACGAACGGCCGTCGACCCAGATGGTGCCCTCGGCGGTGAGCTCGAGCTTGTCGTGCACGAGGTGCGTGCGCGGGTCGTTGCCGATCGCGATGAACAGGCCGTCGAGCGGGAGGTCGCTGAGGGTGCCGTCGACCGTGGAGCGCAGCTGCACACCGGTCACGGAGTCGCCACCGAGCACCTCGCCGACCTCGCTGTTCCACACGAACTCGATCTTCTCGTTCGCGAACGCACGCTCCTGCATGATCTTCGAGGCGCGCAGCGTGTCCTTGCGGTGGATCACGTAGACCTTCTCAGCGAAACGGGTGAGGAACGTGGCCTCTTCCATCGCCGAGTCGCCGCCGCCGACGACCGCGATCGTCTTCTCGCGGAAGAAGAACCCGTCGCAGGTCGCGCACCAGGAGACGCCGTAGCCGGAGAGGCGCTCTTCGCCCTCGATGCCGAGCTTGCGGTATGCCGAGCCGGTCGCGTAGATGAGGGACTGGGTCTCGTGCTCCGCACCGCTGCCGAGGATGACCTTCTTGACCGGTCCGTCGAGCTGGAGCTCGGTGACGTCGTCGTAGACGACCTCCGTGCCGAACTTCTCGGCCTGCTCCTGGAACTTGGCCATGAGCTCCGGACCCTGGATGCCCTCCGGGAAGCCCGGGTAGTTCTCGACCTCGGTGGTGTTCATCAGCTCGCCACCGACCTCGACCGAGCTCGCGATGAGCAGCGGCTTGAGGTTCGCTCGGGCCGCGTAGATGGCAGCCGTGAATCCGGCGGGGCCGGAACCGATGATGATGACCTGACGCATGTGCTCTCCGTCGTAGAAACTGCGGTCGAATGACCTTCGACTGCTTCAACCCATGGTAACCGCGGGGCATTCCCTCAGCAGTGTGCGCCACCGCCCTGGGAGACGCCTCCGTGTGCGATCAGCGGCCGGGGAGGAAACGGCGCACGAGCGCGCCGGCGGCCTTGAGCTCGGGTGCGCGCATGAGGGCCAGGATCGCGACGTAGACGACCACGACGACGAGGCCGATGATCGCGGTGCCGAGAACTCCGAGAACCTTGTTGCTGGTCGTCCAGCCGTCGGCGCCGCCGAGGAGAAGGAACACTCCCCAGCCCGCGAGCCCCGCGGGAACCGCGGCGACCGCGAAGCGCAGGATGGCCGTGAACCAAGAGCCGATCTTCAGCCCGCCGATCTTCCGGTGCAGCAGCCAGCTCGCGACGATGGTCTGAACGGTGCTGGCGAGCGACTGGCCGAGCGCGATGGCCGCTGCGAGGGCGGTGACGGGGATCACGTCCGAGACGTAGAGCCACTGCGCGACGAGTGCGGTGACGACGATGAGAGCACTCTGGAAGAGCGTGAACCAGAACGGTGTGCGTGTATCCCCATAGGCGTAGAAGGTGCGCTGCACGATGAAGAGCACCGTCAGGGGGAGCAGACTCACCAGATAGCAGAGCAGGACGAGGGCGGCCGCCTGCGCGTCGGAGGCGTTCTCCGTGAACACGCGCGACGCCGGAAGGATCGCCGCGATGATCGCCGCCATCGCCGCCGCGATGAAGAAGAACAGGGTCCGGATGCTGCGGGCGATGTCGGCGCGGACCTCGTCATCCCGCCCTGCCACCGCGTGCTCGCTGATCTGTGTGAAGTACGGCGTCCCGATGGACAGCACGATGATCGAATACGGAAGCATGAAGATCAGCCAGGCGTACTGCATCGTCGCGACCGACGCCCCGTCACCGGCCGCGGCGAAGGCGATCCGGCCCTGGATCGTGCCGGCAGTGAGACTGGCGATCGCCATCAGGAGGGTCCAACCAGCGAGGCGGCCGGTCGCCCCCAGACCGACACCGCGCCAGCGGAAATCGGGTCGCAGCGACAGTCCGGTCCGCCGCCAGAACAGCAGGAGGACTCCCGCTTGCACCACGATGCCGAGCGTCGCCGTCCCCCCGAGTGCGGCGATCATCTCCGGAGTCCAGTCCGGAACGTCGGTCAGCGGTCCACCGAAGAACGCGGCGATGAGGAGGAAGCCGACGATGGAGATCAGGTTGTTGACGACGGGAGCCCAGGTGAACGGCCCGAAGATCCGACGGGCATTCAGAGCTTCGCCCAGCAGGGCGTAGAGCCCGTAGAACAGGATCTGCGGCATGCACCAGTAGGCGAACGCGGTCGCCAGCGCCTGCTGGGCCGGATCGCCGTCGGCGGACACCCAGACGAGCCAGGGGGACGCGATAGTCGCCAGGCCTGCGATCGCGACGAGGACGACGGTTCCCAGCGTGAACAGCTTGGAGATGTACGCGTTGCCGCCGTCGGCCGCTGCCGACGCCTTCACGATCTGCGGCACGATCACCGCGGTGAGGATGCCGACCGAGATCAAGGAGAAGACATTGTTGGGAAGCTGGTTGGCGACGGCGAACGCATCGGCCGCTTCGGACCTGACCGACCCGATCACGCCGACCAGCACGATGCTGCGCAACAGTCCCGTGACGCGCGACACCATGGTGCCGGCGCCGATGATGGCGCTGGCGCGACCGAGACTACTCATGCTTGTCTTCGGTCGCGGTGGCCCCCGGTCGATCTTCCACGGCGTCCTCTTCCAATGCTTCGATCTGCGCCTCGACGGCGGATTCCTCGGCGGCTTCGCGACGCTTCCGACGGACGGTGCGGATGACGCCGAGCGCGATCAGCACGACCGTGATGCCGCCGAAGATGGCGAGCCCGATGGTCTCCCACTCGGCCCGGACAGCCACCCGGATGGATTCGGTGCCCTGGATCTGCACGCCCGTGGGGCTGTACAGGCTGAGCCGGAGATCGACCTCGCCACTGCCCACGCGCGCCGAGACGGGCACCTTGACGCGGGTGGTGGAGTTCGCCTGCACGTCGGTCTCGTTCATGGGCTTGACGTCGAGTCGCGCATCGGTGGGCGAGACGAAGAGCCGGACCTTGACCGGCCACGGCAGGTCATTGCGCACCGCGATCGGCAGGTCGGCGTTGGCCGTGAGCAGCTGGATGGTGCTGGACGGGGGAATGCTGACGGCGGCAAGGGTCGCGGTGGTCTGCGAGCGGTGCGCCTGGAGGTTCTCGGCGAACGCGGTCGGCGAGGTGCCCACGGCCATCGTGCGCAGGATCTTGATCCGCTCGGGGCTCAGCAGCACCTGGGGGTCGGCGAGGATCGAGGAGAAGGAGGTGAGCGACGTCTCATCGGCGAGGAGACTCTTCACGGCGGCCGCGCGGGCGGGATCGGCATCGTCGACGACGGTCGCGCTCACCGTCGGCTTCGCGCGGAGTGACGAGAGCTCGAACCCGACGGTGTCGGCCGCGGCGATGGCATCGCGCAGCGCATCGGCCGACCGATTCTCGTCGCGATCGAGGCCGATCAGCAGTGGGGCGCCCGGCGTCCGCGACTGCGCCAGCGAGAGACGGCCGGCGGCAGCGGCGAGGAGTCGCTGGCGATCGAGAGTGTTGGTCTCGGCGGCGACATCCGACAGGGTCGCGGAGGACGGGGCGTCGGTGACGAGGAGATCGTGACCGCCGGCCTTGGCGTGCGCGGCGCTCTTCCCACCGACGGAAGACGAGGAGACGATCGTGGTCGTGTCCTCTCCGAGGTATCCCGCGAAGGCGGCGAGATCCTTCTGCGTGAGACCGTCGTCGGGCCAGAGGATGTTCGGCAGGGCGCCGTCGATCGCCGTGAGCTCCTCATCGTCGGGGAGGGCGGGCGATTCGGTGGGCTCCGGTGTCGGACCCGGCGTCGCGTCGGCGGCACCGGTCGGCGGGACCGTGGCCGGTGTCTGCGGGAAGTTCGCGGCGTTGAGGAACGGGGCGAATGTCGTCGGCTGGAGGAGCTCGGGCAGACCCGCCTGGGCCTGTGCCGCGGCATCCGCGTCGCCGAACTGCAGGGCGAACCGGGTGTTCGGGAGGTCGTCGAGGCGAGAGAGCCACTGCTTGGCGCTCTCCGGGGCGGACGTGCCGAGCACGCGGATCGCGGCGGGGATGGACGGGTCGATGGCGAGCACCGCGGTGGTCCCCGCGACGCCGTCGAGCTGCGCGGTCAGCGCCCCTTCCGGCCCCGTGAGCGTGTTGAGCTCGTCGGCCGTGAGCAGCGATCCGCCCTCGGGGGTCGCAGTGATCGGGACGAGAACCCCGATCTGCGCCGTCCCGGTGCGGGGCACGACGAGGACGCTCGTTGCCGTCGCGGTCCCGGCATCCTCGCTGTCGTCGGCACCGCCGACCGTCGTGCCCGTGAGCTCGGCGCGCAGCGGGTACACGCCCGGGGAGAGAGTGCCGAGCGTGTTCTCCGACACGAAGACCGTGGTCGTCGCCGACTCCCCGGCCTGGATCGCGTCGGTCTCATCGGCGCCGATCGCCGCGAACCTGCCCGCTGCCTCACCGTCGTCGAGCCAGGCCGACAGCGCCTCATCGTCCGTCAACGGCGTGCGGTTGAGCTCGACCTGGACCTGACCGCCGGACAGGGGCGATTCCGTGTCGTTCTCCACCGTGAGCACAGCCGTGGTCGACGACCCGGGGGTGACGATGCCGCGGAGACCCGCCGACACGTGGAGTTCCACGCTCTGCTCGTCGTCGGACGAGGACTGATCCGCCGCGAACGCCGAGCCCGGAGCGGCGAGGGCGCAGCCGCCCAGGACGATCGCGAAAACCGCGGTCCTGCCTGCGAGCCGTCGCAGGCGCGCACGGAGGCCGGTATCGGGGGTGGTCGCGGTCATGAAGGTCTTCCTCGAACGCCCGGAAAGGAGGCTGCTCGTGAGTACTGACCTAGCGATTCTAGGAGGCCCGGGGCAGGAGAACCCTGAAGACGCGTAGAGTGACGGCCGTGTCCGTCGCCCCCGCACCCGTCCCCGACCCGCTCCGCAGTGCCGCTCTCGCCGCCGACCTCGACGCGGCGGACCTCCGCTCCGAGCCTCTCCGGCGGCTGTGGGGTGAGGAGGCGGACGACGCCCTCGCCCGCGGGATGCGGGAGCCGATCCTGCGTGCGATCGCCGGAGACGACGGTGTGCTCGCCACGCTCGGGCGGCTCCTCGTGCTGGGGATGCCGCAAGCACGCGGACCCGTCGCGGACGCCCTGCCGCAGCTCGGAGTGGACGGGCTCGTCGCGCTCGGTCTCGCGACCGCCGACGCGGACACCGTGACGCCCACGGCCCTGCTGCGCCCGCAGTCGTTCGTCGACGCGGACGGCGTCGGGGAGTGGTGGATCGCGAGCGACCTCGACGAGGTGGCGCTCGACGGCGCGCTGCCGCCCGATCACGTGCTCGGCGTCGGAGGAGCATCCCGCACGCTCGCCGAGACCATCGTGCCGATCGAGGTCGATCGTGCGCTCGACCTCGGCACCGGATGCGGCATCCAGGCCCTTCTCGTCGCGCGCAGGGCGGGCACCGTCGTCGCCACCGACATCTCGGCCCGCGCTCTCGCCTTCGCGGAGCTCAACGCCCGCCTCAACGGGGTGGCGAACATCGAGTTCCGGCACGGCAGCATGTTCGAGCCGGTCGCGGGCGAGGCGTTCGACCTCATCGTCTCCAACCCGCCGTTCGTGATCACGCCGCGCGTGGAGGGCGTGCCCGCGTACGAGTACCGCGACGGCGGGATGGTGGGCGATGCCCTGGTCGAGCAGTTCGTCCGCACCGCGCCGGCCTTCCTCACGCAGAACGGCATCGCGCAGCTGCTCGGGAACTGGGAGTCCCGGGCCGGAGTCTCCGGGCTCGCACGACTGGAAGCCTGGGTGCCGGCCGAGCTCGACCTCTGGGTGATCGAACGCGAGGAGCTCTCGCCCCTCGGCTACGCGGAACTGTGGATCCGCGACGGAGGCACGACGCCCCGCGACCCCTCCTTCACGCCGCTGCTCACCGCATGGCTGGACGACTTCGCAGCGCGCGCGGTCACCTCGATCGGCTTCGGCTACGTCCTGATGCGCCGAGGGACGTCGGGCCTGCCCCTGCGCCGCACGGAGCGCCTCGCCCAGCACGTGTCGAACGTGGGCGCCGCGCTGGGCACGGGGCTCGTCGCGCACGATGCCCTCGCAGAAGGGATGCCCGCGACGCTGGTCGTGGCGGCCGACGTCACCGAAGCACGGCACCTCCTCCCCGGCAACGATGACCCGAGCGTGATCGAGCTGCGACAGGGCGGGGGCTTCAGCCGCACGGTCGCCGTCGACCCGGCGCTCGCCGGATTCGTCGGCGCCTGCGATGGAGAGCTCACCGTGGTGCAGATCGCCGCCGCGCTGGCCGAGCTCTTCGAGGTGTCCCTGTCCGACCTCTGGGCGGAGCTCGAGCCCCGCATCCGGTCGCTCGTGCTGGACGGCATCCTGGTGCCCGAGGAATAGAGAAGCGATCCATGCGTTGGAATAGATCATGAAGGCTTTCGGATTCCTCTCGTTCGGGCACTACGCCGACGTTCCCGGTTCGGCGACCCGCACGGCGGGCGACATGTTGAAGCAGACGATCGAGATCGCCGAAGGGGCCGATGAGATCGGCGTGAACGGCGCCTCGGTGCGCGTGCACCACTGGGCCCGCCAGGCGGCATCTCCCATGCCCCTCCTCTCCGCGATGGCCGCGCGCACCAAGCGCATCGAGGTCGGGACCGGTGTGATCGACATGCGGTACGAGAACCCCTTCCAGTTCGCGGAGGAGGCGGCCGCCCTCGACCTGATCGCCGATGGCCGCATCGCCCTCGGCGTGAGCCGTGGGTCACCCGAGACCGCGCTGCGCGGCTATGAGACGTTCGGCTACGTCGACGAGGAGGACACCGAGCGCGGCAGTGTGCTGGCGCGCGAGAAGTTCGACCTGTTCCTGCGTGCGATCGACGGCGAGGGCATCGCCCCCGGGGATCCGCGGATGGTGGGCGCCGGTCGCTACCTGCAGATCGAGCCGCAGTCTCCGACGCTCCGCGACCACATCTGGTGGGGATCCGGATCTCGTGCCACGGCCGAGGAGACCGGGCGCAAGGGTCTCAACATGATGAGCTCGACGCTCGTGACCGAGGCGACCGGACAGCCGTTCCACGAGCTGCAGCGCGAGCAGATCGAGCTGTTCCGCTCCGCGTACAAGGCCGCCGGACACACCGGTCGGCCGCGGGTATCGGTCAGCCGCAGCGTGTTCCCGCTCGTGTCCGACATGGACCGCGCGTACTTCGGGCTGCGCAGCGAGGAGAACGCCGACCAGATCGGCATCATCGACGGGTTCCGCTCCACGTTCGGCAAGACGTATGCCGCGGAGCCCGACGTGCTGATCGCGCAGCTGAAGCAGGACGAGGCCGTGATGGCCGCCGACACCCTCCTGCTCACGATCCCGAACCAGCTCGGACCGGAGTACAACCTGCACGTCCTGGAGGCCTTCGCCACGCACGTGGCTCCGGCACTCGGATGGAAGCCGAACACGGAGGGCCCGGTCCAGGGCGATCCCGTCTGAGGTCGTGAGCGCCGAACGCCTTCCTGCGCCCGTGGGATCCGCAGGTCGGCGGACGGCGCTCTTGACATCGGGCGGAGGGAGCGCGGACGCTGGGGACGGCCCGTCGCTCGACGGGGCAATCCCGCGCAGTCTCCGGAGGCACCCATGACCCGTGTTCGCGTCGATCTCAACATCTCGCTCGACGGCTTCGCCACGACCACGGATCAGACGCCGGAGAACCCGTTCGGGGAGGACTGGGGGCGCCTCACGGCCGCATACACCGCGACGCGCACCTTCCACGAGCGCGTCTTCCACGACACCAGCGGCGCGGGCACCACCGGGGTGGACGAGAAGTACGCCGCCCACTACTTCGAGAACATCGGCGCCGAGATCATGGGCGCCGGGATGTTCGGACTCCACGCCAACCCGGACGACCCGGACTGGCGCGGCTGGTGGGGCGACGAGCCGCCGTTCCACGCGCCGGTCTTCGTCCTCACCCACACGCCGCGTCCGTCGATCGAGTTCGCGAACGGCACGAGCTTCCATTTCCTCTCCGCGTCGCCGGAAGAGGCCCTCCGCCTGGCCGTCGAGGCCGCGGGCGGACAGGACGTGCGCGTGGGAGGCGGCGCGACGACCGTGCGCGAGTACCTGCGCGCGGGTCTCGTCGACGAGCTGCACGTCGGCATCACGCCGATTCTGATCGGCAGCGGCATCCGCCTGTGGGACGACCTCCGCGGGCTCGAGAACGGGTACCGGGCGACCTCGGAGGTCGCCGAGTCCGGCGTGGTCCACGTCACGTTCTCACGCGAGGGCTGACGGGGCGGGACCCCGCGATCTGGAAGGCTGGAGGGATGCGCATCCGTCCGTTCCAGCCCGAAGACACCGAGCCCGTCATCGCTCTCTGGGAGGCGGCAGGACTCACCCGACCCTGGAACGATCCGCGAAAGGACATCGCGCGGAAGGCGACGGTGCAGCCCGAGCTCTTCGTGGTGGCGGAAGACGACTCCGGACGCATCCTCGGTTCCGTCATGGCCGGATACGACGGGCACCGCGGCTGGATGAACTTCCTCGCCACGCAGCCGGATTCGCGGGGGCTGGGGGTCGGCCGCGACCTCGTGGCGCACGTCGAGGCGGAGCTCCGCGCGCGCGGTTGCCCGAAGGTCTCGCTCCAGGTCCGCACCGCCAACGCGCAGGTCGTCGACTTCTACCGGCGGCTGGGGTACGAGGTCGATGACACGATCGCGCTGGGCAAGCGGCTGATCTCCGACGAGTAGTCGCAGCAAACATTCACTTTTCGATCGTCCGGTATACCAGTACGCTGACCGCATGCGCCTGCGTCGCAGCGGAATCCTCGTCGCAACCCTCGCCCTCGTCGCCGTGATGGTGGGGACGACACCCGCTGCCGCTGCCACGACGACGTCCTGGGCGAGCTGGCAGGCGCTCGCCGGCACGGGCGGTGCGTACACGACGACGGTGCAGATCGCGGCTCAGCCCGCGCTCACCGCGACGATGACGAGCGACTCGCGGTCCGGCCAGGTGGGCGTGATCTCCGGTGCCTCGACGTGGCTGTCCGCGGGGACGCCCATCGGTGCCAAGTACGGCTCCAGCAGGGACCAGGGATACCTGAACCTGCGACCCAAGGCGGACAACGCGACGAGCCCGTCCACGACGACCTACTCGTTCGCCGCACCGACCCCGACGTCCGGATGGGCCTTCGCGCTCGGCGACATCGACTCCGACAGCGTGCGCATCCGCGCCGTGGCCCCCGACGGGCACGTGCTCGACGCCACCGAGATCGGCCTCAGGGACCGGTTCAACTACTGCGCTCCGGCGGTGGTGGGAAAGCCGTCCTGTACCGGTGCCGTGGACGACGTCCCCACGTGGGACGCTGCCACCCTGACGCTGACCGGCAATGCCGCGGCGGCCGACACGAGCGGGTCCGCGGCCTGGTTCGAACCGTCCACCCCGATCAGCTCGCTGAGTTTCATCTTCACCCGTCGCGCGGGCTTCCCCGTCTACCAGACCTGGTTCGCCTCGATCTCCCGCGACATCACGGGAGTGGTCGCCGACCAGGCCACGGGCCCGCTGCCCGGCGTCGCGCTGTCGCTCACGGACGGCAACGGCACGGTCGTCGCGACCACGACGACGGCCGTCGACGGCAGCTACTCGTTCCCGGGCTTCGTGGCGACGGACGGCTACACGGTGCGCGTCGAACCGCCCGACGGCAAGATCGCGGTCGGCGCCACGACCGCGGCCGTCGACCTCACGACCGTCGACGGCGTCGCGGACTTCACGGTGCGCGACATCGTCCCCGTCGCCGTCTCCGGCCGGGTGACGGACACCACGGGCGCACCGATCGCCGGAGTGACCGTCACGATCGACGGCAACACGACGACCACCGACGCGAACGGTCGCTATCTGTTCGACGAGGTGGCGGTCGGAACGCACACGGCCACGATCACGACGCCGACGGGGTACACGATCGCCGTCCAACCGCCGCCGTTCTCCGTGCCGGAGGAGAGCGAGGTGCCGATCACGGACGTCGATTTCCAGCTCGCCGAGAACCCGGATCTGAGCGGCGTCGTGCGCTCGAACGGCGCGGGCGTGCCCGGTGTGACGGTGACGGCGGTCGGACCGGGAGGAGTGACCCTCACGCGAGTCACCGACGCCTCCGGTGCCTACACCTTCCCGGGACTGGTCTCCGGATCCTACGAGATCACGATGAGCACACCGGCGGGATACGTCGCCACCACCCCGGTGGTCCGCGATGAGGAGGTGGACGCGGTCGACGTCGCCGACGTGGACTTCGAGCTCGCGCGTCTCGGCGCGATCGACGGCACGGTCCGCGACGACGACGGAGTACCCGTCGCCGGCGTGGTGGTCGAAGTGACCGGACCCGGCGCCCCGCAGCAGCTCACCTCGGATGCGGACGGCAGCTACGGGCTGGGGGCACTGCCGCCCGGCACCTACACCCTCACCGTCGTGCCCCCGACCGGTACCTCCGTCGTCGGCGCCGCGACCCGTACGGTCGTGATCACCGCGGCCGGTGAGGCGGTTCCGGAGCAGGACTTCACCCTCGCCGCCGATGTCATCGTGACGCCGACACCCACTCCCACGCCGACGCCGACACCCATGCCTTCGACGGGCGGCGGGAACGGCTCCCTGCCCACGACCGGACTCGGACCCGAGACGTTCGCCTGGGCGGCCGGAGGTGCGGCCGTGCTCGTGCTCGGCGCGACTCTCCTGATCGTCGGTCGCCGGCGCTCGCGGCGCTGAGACGCGGCCGGTCAGCTGCTCTTCGGAGGGCCGAACAGCTCCTCACCGTGCTCGTGCAGCAGCCGGTAGGCGTCGGCGAACGTCTCGGGGTCGCGCTCCCCGGGCTTGCCGTAGCGCGCGAGGAGCAGGCCGAGCAGGCCGCGTGCCGGCGGGGTGAGCGGCTTGAGGTGGTCCTGCTCGTTCGGCTGCGGCGTCCCGTCCTCGGGGTTCGGAGGAGTGTACGCGGGGGTCGTGACCGGCCAGTCCGCGGGATGCCGTGGACGATCCAGGTTCACGACGTTGTAGAGGGTGTTCGCCGAGGCGTCGCGGTCGTTGAGCGGCTTCAGGCCGTGCAGGCGGGAGAGCGTCGCGGTGACGGAGCCGTGGTGCATCTCGTCGTGGATGATCGACCCGCGTCTCGTGTACGCCGACACGGCGATGGCCGGGACGCGGCATCCGAGTCGATCGAAGGTGAAGCCCATCTCGCCGGCCTTCGTGTCCGGGGTGGGTTTCGTCGCCGCGGGCGGTGGCACGTGGTCGTAGCATCCGCCGTGCTCGTCGAACGTGATGAGCAGGAGGGTGTTCACGGCGTTCGACCCCTGAGGTGACGCGCTCGTGCGCACGGCCTCGTAGATGTCGTGGATGAGCCGGTCCCCGGCGCGCACATCCGAGATCGCGCTGTCGAACACCTCTCGTCCCGCGACATCGCTCGCGCGGGGTGCGCCGAACGGGGGATGGAAGTCGTTGTGGTCGTAGACCATCCGCGGCTCGATGAACGCGTACGCCGGGAGGGTGCCGTTCTTCGCGTCGGCGTAGAAGTCCTCCATGGTGCCGAAGTGGTCGGTGCGCCAGTACTTCTCGAGCACCGCGGCATGCAGCATCCCCGTGAACGAGACGAGCTGGAGCTTGTCGATGTAGACCTTCCAGCTCACGTGCTTGTCCTCGAGCCGATTGAACACCGTCGGTGCCGCGGGCGCATCGATCCACTTGTCGTAGCCGCCGCCCGCCTGATTCGTCACGAAGCCGTGCGAGGTGGACGCATGGAAGAACGAGCGGTTGCAGAACGTCTGCGACGGGACACCGGCGTACCAGTGGTCGAACACCGCGAACTCGGCGGCGAGCGTCGACAGCACGGGGAGCATCTCGGGCGAGAACGAGCCCATGATGTGCTTGGCCTCGTCGACGCTCGGGTCGGTGCCCTTGCGCAGACGGCGGAAGTTGATGATGTAGTCCTGGAGGAAGCCCGACATCGTGGCCTTCTCGCCGTGCGTCGGGGCGTTGAACGGCGCCGTCATCTGGTCGACGAAGAGGTCGGCGTTGGTCTTCGGGTCCACCGTGCCGAAGATCTGCGTGTTGACGTGCGGGTACTCCTCCCCGGGATCCGGGTCGGGGAGGCTCATGATCCGATCGGTGTCGCCCTCGTAGACGTGCGCCTCGATCACCGTGCCGTCGGAGGCCGCGTTGCTGTGCTTTCCGAACGCCAGTCCCTCGAACGTCTCCCCGTCCGGCAGATTCTCCTTGGAGTACAGATAGCCGAGGAGGTTGTCGAAGGAGCGGTTCTCGCCCATCACGACGACGAGGTGGTCGAAGCCCGGCTCGCTGCGCGGAGTGAGAGCGGCGAACGGATCGGGGGCGTCCGCGAAGCCGTCGCGCGCACCTCCCGCGACGGACGCTCCGATCGCCGCACCACCGGCCCCGCCGACGACCGCGCCCGCAAGCGCCGCACCGCCGATCTTGAAGAAGCCTCGGCGAGACGTGTCGGAAACCGCAGGGGAGGAGGAGTCGTCATCGGCCACGAGGCGATCCTATTGCGGGGCTCCTCCGCCGCGCGCGGTGTCGGCTCCGTCGACCACGACGTCAGGCGGCGGCGATCCAGAGCACCGCGCCGTCGCGCCAGCCGAGACCGGCGGTGCCCTCGGGGATCGGCTCTTCGTGCCGCGGGCGGACGACGCGCATCCGCTTGCCGGCGAGCTCGACGATGTAGACGATGTCGGCGCCGCGGTACACGTGGGTGACGACCTCGACGCTCACGGGAGCATCGGCGCCGACGACGGGCGACAGCCGCAGGTCTTCCTGACGCAGCACGACCTCTCCGGCGCCGTCCGGTCCCGCGCCGGTCATCGGCACCTGGATGGCGGTGCCGTCGAGTGTCGCGACCGCGCCGGATCTGGTCGCGGGCAGCAGGTTGGCCGCGCCGATGAAGTCGGCCGCGAAGGGGGTGCGCGGTGCGCCGTAGAGCTCCGCCGGTGCACCCTCCTGCTCGATCACGCCGCCGTTCATGAGGACGATGCGGTCGGAGAGGCTCATCGCCTCCTCCTGGTCGTGCGTCACGAACACCGTGGTGAGCCCGAGCGTGCGGTGCAGCTCCTTCAGCTCGACCTGCATGTCCTCACGCAGCCGCGCGTCGAGGTTCGACAGCGGCTCGTCGAGCAGGAGCACGCGGGGCTCGAACGCGATGGCGCGGGCCAGGGCGACGCGCTGCTGCTGTCCGCCCGACAGCTGTGCCGGCATCCGATCGGCGAGGTGACCCATCTGCACGCGCTCCAGGGCGCGGACGGCGAGCTCCTTCTGCTCGGCCTTCGACTTCTCGCCCGACATCCGCAGACCGAAGCGCACGTTCTCGACCACGCTCATGTGCGGGAAGAGCGCGTAGCTCTGGAACATCATGCCGAGGTGGCGCTTCTCGGGCGGGAGCTTGGTCACGTCCTGACCCGCGATCTCGATCGTGCCGCCGCTCGGCGACTCGAGCCCCGCGATGCAGCGGAGCAGCGTGGTCTTGCCGCAGCCCGAGGGGCCGAGCAGGGAGACGAACTCCCCGGACTGCATCGAGAGGTCGATGCCCTTGAGCACCTGGGTCCCCTTGAAGTCCTTGGTGAGAGCAGTGATGGTGAGTGTTGTCATCAGACGAACAACCTTCCCAGGCCGATGATGCGTTCGAGCACGATCATGAGGACGACGGTGAGCAGGACCATGAGGGTCGAGACGGCCGCCACGGTGGGCGACGTGCTGAACTCCAGCTGGCCGTAGATGGCGATGGGCAACGTCTCGAGCTGCGGGGTGCGCAGGAAGAGGGCGATGACCGCATCGTCGAACGAGATGTTGAAGGCGAAGAACGCGCCGGCGGCGATGCCGGGGCGGGCGATGGGGAGCACGACCAGGCGGTAGCGGTTCCAGGTGCTGGCACCCAGGGTGCGCGCCGCCTCCTCCGTGAAGTGGTCGGCCCTGGTCATGACGCCCGTGACAGTGCGCATCACGTAGGGGATCGCGATCACCACGTGGATGGCGATCAGGACTCCGACATTGGGGGCGCCGATCGTGAGTGACGCGATGGACAGGGCGCCGATCGCGAGGATGATCGTGGGGATCGTCAGCGGCGACATCAGCAGGGCCTGGATGGCCGCGCCTCCCGGAACCTTGAACCGGGTGAGGGCGAGAGCGGCCGCCGTGCCGATGGCCGCGGCCAGGATGGCGACGGTGACGCCGACCAGCAGGCTCAGCCGGAACGGCTCGAGGTAGGTGTCGGACGTGAGCGCCTCGACGTACCAGTCGAGCGTGAAGCCCTGACCCGGGAACGTCAGGAAGCGGTTCTCGCCGACGGAGGCGCCGGCGACGACCATGAGCGGCACGAGCATGTACAGCGTCACGACGACGCCGAGGACGATGGCGAGGACCCTGCCGAGGATCGGAACGGAACGGACCATGGTCACACCTTCTGCTTCCCGAGTCGGGACGTCGCCGCGAGCACCAGCATGACGCCGGCGAACAGCAGCACGGCCTGGGCGGCGGCGAACGACCAGTCGAGGTTGGTGGTCGCGTCGACGTAGATCGTCTGGGCGAACACCGGGATCTGGGCCCCGCCGATGAAGCGGGGAGTGATGAACGAGCTCACCGACAGGACGAACACGAGCGAGGCGCCGGCGACGATGCCGGGGATCGCGAGGGGGAGGACGACGTGCCACAGCGTGCGCCAGAACCCGGCGCCCAGCGTGCGGGACGCCTCTTCCAGCTGCGGCCGGATGCCGGAGATGACGCCGAGGATGCTGAGGACCGCGAACGGCAGGAGAACCTGCACCATCGCGATCACGACACCGGTCTCGGTGCCGAGGAAGCCCTGGGTGCCGCCGACGAGGAACTCGGCGCCGGGGATCTTCATCAGGAGTCCGGACGGGCCCATCAGGACCACCCAGCCGAAGGTGCGGACCACGACGCTCGTCATGAGCGGCAGGATCACCACGATCAGGAGGAAGGAGCGGACCTTCGATCCGGCGCGGGCCATCACGTAGGAGAGGGGGATGGCGATGATCAGGGTGATCACCGTCTGGATCACCCCCAGGCGGAGCGAGCGCAGCGCCGCCTGGAGGTGATATTCACTCGAGAAGAGTCGGGTGAAGTTGTCGAGGCTGAACCCGCCTGCCGACGATTGCACGCTCATGAGGAGCATGCCTGCCACCGGGGTTACGAAGGCGAGCGCGAGCAGCACGATCGCCGGCAGGAGCAGGAGCCAGGGCTCCCTACGGGTTCGAACACTCATTTGGTGATCAGCGCATTCCACTCATCGGTCCAGGACTGCCGCGAAGCCGCGACATCGCCCGGAGCGTAGACGACGACCGAGTCCAGCTCGTCACCCGTCAGCACCGCGTCCGCGGCGTCGTCGGAGAGCTCGGTCTTGGTGTTGACCGGCGAGTACCGCATGTTCTCCGCGAACACGGCCTGCGCTTCGGGACGCAGTTCGAAATCGACGAAGAGCTTGGCGAGCTCCGGGTTGTCCCGGCCCTCGACCACGTTCGCGGTGATGAGAGAGGCGGTGACGCCCTCTTCCGGGACGATGAACTCTACCGGAAGGCCCGCGTCCTGCAGCGTGCCGGCGTAGTCCATCGCGTACGGTGCGAGCCACGTGTCGCGCTGGGCGAACGCGGTCTGCAGGTCGGGCGAGGTCGGGACGACGATCGCGTCACCCGAGGAGGCCAGCGCACCGAGGTCGGCGATCGCCTTCGACGGGTCGTCGATGCCGCCGCCGAGTGCGTCGGCGACGCGGAGCATCGAGAGCACGCCGTAGGTGTTCGAGAAGTCCGTGAGCGCGACGTGGCCCGCGTAGGCGTCGTCGAACAGATCCAGCCACGAGGTGGGGGCCGGAGCATCCGCCTCGGTGTTGTAGACGAGTCCGATCGGCGCGAGCTGGATGACCGGTCCCTCGCCCCGCTCGAGCCCCGCGGTCGCGAGGTCGATCAGGTCGCCGGACTCGGACAGCTCGTCGGCCTTGATGGGCGCGATGAGGCCGTCCTTCGCCGCGGTGAACTCCTGTCCGCCGGAGAAGTGCACGACGTCGATCTGCGGGCTCGCCTTCTGGGCGGTGACCTGCGCGAGGGCGTCGGCGCTGTACAGCGTGATCAGCTCGACCTTGGCGCCGGTCTCCTCCTCGAAGGGATCGACGACGGCCTCGATGAAGGCCTTCTCCCAGTCGCCGCCGAACGAGGTGACGACGATGGTCTCGCCGGCGAACTCCTTGTCGCCGGACGATGCGCTGTCGTCACCGGCCGAGCAGCCGGCGAGGACGAGGGCGCCGGTGGCGATGAGCGCTCCGGTGGTGAGGATTCTTCGGGTATTCATGCACTGCTCCTTCGGGATGGGTCCAGCACGGGGGTAGAGACGCCTAGACCAGGCGTCCGATGGTGAGCTGCTTCGCTCCGTCGATACGGATCGCGGCGCTCTCCTGAGCGAATTCCGCGAGTCCTTCGGTGATGCCGGCCCAGATGTTGACGGGTGTCCATCCGAGCGGGCCGAGAATACGGGCACCACGATCGTAGAAGACTCCGATCTCGTACCACTCGAACGGCAGTCCGCCCATCTGCATCGGGCGCTGCCAGTACCACTGCAGGTCCCCGGGTGCGGGCACGACCTGCTGGTTCTCCGCGGGCACGGCCTCGGGGTCGAAGTTCTGCGCCTCCTCGGGAAGGCCGACCATCACCTCGGGGCCGGCGTACATCGCGTGCATGGCCTGCATGGTGACCGGCTTCTCCAGCGCACCCCACATGGCCTCGCAGGTGCGAGGGGCGAGGTCCTCGAACAGGGTGGCGACGGCGCGGACGCCGTTCTCGTACTCGAGGAAGACCTGCTTGGTCATCGTGTTCCTTTCTCCGCAGCGGGGTGTTCCGCTGCTCGTTCACGGGCGGCCGAGACGAACGCCGCGAACAGCGGCATCTCCTCTGCGGCCTCATCGGGGTCGATCATCTTCTCGGGGTGCCACTGCACCGCCCAGAAGGGCCAGTCGCCGTCGGCCTCGACGGCTTCGACGATCCCGTCCGGAGCCCAGGCGACCGGGTGCAGGCCGGGGGCGGGGACGTCGATCGACTGGTGATGGATGGTGTTCACGGTCCGCTGCCGGGTGCCGTAGAGGGCGGCGAGACGACTGCCCTCGGCGATCGTGATCGGGTGCCGCGCGGCGAGCTGCTGGTCGGCAGCGCGCACGGGTCCGTGGTGCTCCGTGTGGGGGATGTCGATGAGGAGAGACCCTCCGAAGGCGATGTTGCTGACCTGGAGGCCGCGGCAGATCGCCAGCACGGGCAGACCGCGCTCCCGGGCACCGAGCGCGAGCGCGATCTCGAAGCCGTCGCGGGCGGGGTCGTAGGTCTTCCCCTCCTGGGGGTCGGCGCCGTAGTGCGAGGGGTGCACGTCTTCCCCGCCGGAGAGGACGAGTCCGTCGAGGCGGTCGAGCACCTCGACGACGCCCGCGGTCGGCGGCAGCAGCACGACGGCTCCCCCCGCGGCCTCGACCGGCGCGGTGTACTCCGTGCCCAGGCTGTGGGCGGGGCGGCCGTTGCCGAGGTCGGTGTCGATGAAGCGACGCCAGGTGGTGACGCCGATGAACGGGCGGGTCACGAGAGCTCGATCCAGGTGGTCTTCAGATCGGTGAACTTCTCCAGGGCGTGCAGGCTCTTGTCGCGACCGAAGCCCGAACCCTTGACCCCGCCGAAGGGGATCGTCATGTCGCCCTCCTCGAAGCAGTTGACCCACACGATCCCGGCGCGGAGGCGTCGCGACAGGGTGTGCACGGCGTTGAGGTCGGTGCTCCAGAGCGCGGCCGCGAGACCGAACTCGGTGCCGTTGGCGATCTCGAGCGCGTCGTCCACGTCGTCGTAGGCGATGACGGAGAGCACGGGTCCGAAGACCTCGCGCTGCGCCACTTCGTGCCGGGGCGTGACGCCGAGTACGACGGGGGCGAAGTAGCTGCCGCCGTCGACGGCGTGGAAGCGGTCCGCGCTGCCGGCCACGAGCTGGCCGCCCTCGGCCTCCGCACGCTCGACGAAACCGGCGATGCCCGCGAGCTGCTTCTCGCTCACGATGGCACCCATCGAGGTGCCCACGGCGAACGGATCGGCGGGGAGGCTCGTGCGTGCGACCTCGGCGGCGATCTCCAGTGCGCGGTCGTACTGGGCGCGGGGGACGAGCAGGCGCGAGGATGCCGTGCACATCTGGCCCTGGTTGTAGAAGCAGCCGTCGGCCGTGGCGCGGACCGCACGCTCGAGGTCGGCATCCGGCAGCACCAGGCTGGCCGTCTTGCCGCCGAGTTCGGGCCAGACGCGCTTGCCGTTCGAGGCGGCCGAGTAGCCGAGGAACATCCGGCCGACCTCGGGGGATCCGGTGAAGGTGACGACATCGACGTCGTGGTGCTCGCCGAGCGCGCGGCCGGCGACCTGTCCCGTGCCGGGGGTGACGTTGAGCACCCCGGCGGGGATGCCGGCCTCGATGGCGAGCTCCGCGAGGCGGAGGGCCGAGAACGTGGTGTGCTCGGCAGGCTTGAGGACGACACTGTTGCCGACCGCGAGGGCGGGAGCGAGCTTCCAGGCGGTCATCGTCAGCGGGAAGTTCCAGGGCACGACGGCGGCGACGACACCGGCGGGCTCGCGGGTGACGAGGGCCAGGCTCCCCGGAGCGGTGACCGGCATCTCGTCGAGCACCTTGTCGGCGGCCTCGCCGTACCAGCGGAAGCAGTTCACGACGGCACGGAGCTCGGTCTGCAGCGCTTCGCGTACCGGCTTGCCCATCTCGAGCGAGATCGTGAGCGCGAGTTCCTCGGCGTTGTCGTGGATCTTCTGGGCGAAGGCGATCAGCAGCTGTCCGCGCTCGCGGGGGGCGATGCGCGACCAGGCGCCGGAGTCGAACGCGGCGCGTGCCGAGCGGACGGCCCGGTCGACGTCTGCGGCCGACGCGGCCGCGATCTGCGGGAGCACCCGGCCGTCTCGCGGGCTCACGGGTGCCAGGGGCTCGGCCGAGCCCTCCTCCCACGCGCCGTCGATGAACATGCGCGTGCGCAGGGACAGGGTCGCAGCGCGATCCGCCCAGTCGTCTCCAGTAGCCGTGAACACGGTCGTCCTCTCCAGGGGTGATGGCCCTGGAGAGGATACTCGCCCTATTTCGCCACTAGGTCAAGCTTTCACGAACGATCTCGCCATTTCGTTACATGCCAGTAACAGAATCGGACTACAACCGAATCGCGCCGGTGGGCATGTCGTTGGCCAGCGCCTCGGGTGCCTCGTCGACGATGAGCGAGCCGCGCAGCACGGGAGTGATGACCACCAGCGACTCCACGACCTCGAGGCCGTCGTGACCGGCGACCGCGGGCCCGGTGAGGAACTCGTAGAACTCGTCCGCGTCCTTGACGAGGACGTTCGCGAGCAGCTGCGACGTGCCGGTCGTCGCGGCGATGAACTTCACCTCGGGGGCGGCCGCGAGTGCCGCGCCGACCTTCTCCAGCCGGGCCATCGGCACCCGCAGCCACACGAGGGCCTCGAGCCTGAGGCCGAAGAGCCGCGGCACGACCTCGGTGCGCGGGTGCATCAGGCCGCGGCGGCTGAGGGAGTCCATCCGCCGACGGGTGGTCGTGACGTTCAGGCCCAGCGATCGGGCGAGCTGGGCCACCGGCATCCGTCCGTCCTTCAGCAGCAGCCGGATGAGAGCCTCCTCGTCCTCGCTCAGTGAATCCGCCGGGTCGACCTCGGAGCCGGACGACTCGTCGAGCTGACGGGCCTGCTCGTCGGTGAGCACGCCCGCGCGCCAGTCATGGCCCGAGCGGAAGAACTTCAGAACGGTCGTGACGTTGATCGAGTCGATGCCCTCGAGCTCGGGGAAGTCGGTGAAGAGCAGCTCGCGGATCGAGGCGTCGTCGTGGGGGAGCAGCATGCCCGCGATGTCGCTGCTGCCCTCCAGCACCGAGACCGAGGAGGCGTCGGCCCGACGCGCCAGCGTGCGCGCGACGTGCCACAGCGCGTGGGGTTCGGTGGTGATGCGGAACAGCACCGCGCGGGCATGCAGCACGCGGGCAGGATCGACGTACGTGGACACGCGCACGAGTCCGCGGTCGAGCAGTCGCTGGCCCCGTCGGGCCACGGTGCGCTCGGGGAGGTCGACCACGCGGGCGATCTCTCCCCACGACGCGCGGCCGTTCACCTGCAGGGCCGCGGCGACGATCCGATCGGTCTCGTCGGCCATCACATCGTTCGCGGGCACGGGTTCTCCTTCACCGGGGACGGACTCGGGTGAAGGTTATCCCAGTCGGCGGGGTCGTCGAGGCGTCGGCGAGCCTGCCCGTGTGCGTCAGATGTCGCTGAAGTCGTTGCCGCCGGTGCTGAGGCGGCTCACGACATCGCCGGTGATCTTGAGGTCTATGTACTCCACACCGACCTCTCCGGGATTCACGAGAGATGACGTGCCGGGAACCTCTCGCACACCGATGCTCAGGTAGTCGGCGACGCCATCGCCGTCTTCATCCCAGCCGTCCACCGCTCCGGCGGCCATCGCCTCGGCGCGCGTGGAACCGATGCCGATGCCCTCCGGGGTGCGGAAGATCACACCGGGGGCATCCGTCGACACGACCAGGTCGATACGGGTCTCGCGGACCGTCGCCTTCGTGCCCTGCCAGTCGTATCCGGAGTACACCGCGCCGTACGGGCCCTCGACGGCCCCTTCCGTCGGAGCTGATCCGAAGGCGTCGGTGAGGGCGGCGACAGCGCCGTCCGGGTCGTCGTAGGCGATCACGGCCCCATCGTCGACCGAGAGGCCGTCGACCGAGATCTCGACGACCCGCTCCGCAGGGGTGGGGGACGCAGAGACGACGGGCGACGATGACGGCGACGGTGACGGTGTCGCTGAACCGTCCGTGCTCGCCGGGGAGCAGGCGACCAGCGAGAAGCCCAGGAGTGCCGCTGCGACCGAAGCGAGGACGAGGCGAGAAGGATGGCGCATGGCCTGAGCCTAGGGTGTGCGAGGGGAGGGGCCGGCTCCCCGTGAGGGCCGGATCCGCATCGTTATCGACGGGATATCGCAGCGCGACGAAGGGCGCCGCCGAGGCCGAAGCCCCGACGACGCCCTCGTGCGGACCAGGCGGGCTACTCCGCCTCGGTCGCCTCCACCGTGGCGTGCTGGCGACGACGGCGCATCGCGAACAGGCCGAGGCCGGCCGCGAGCAGCACGACCGCCGCGACGATGTACGGCATGCTGTCGGCACCGGTCGTGGCGAGATCGCCGTCCGACACACCGCCCGAGCCGTCACCCGGAGCGACCACGCCACCGCCGGGCGCCGCCGTGACGGTGATCGCGGCGGTGACCTCGGTGCCGTCCGGGAGGATCACGGCGAGGGTGTGCGCACCGGCGGGGGTGTTCGCCGGGATCGTGACCGTGCGCTGGAAGGAGCCATCCGCCGCGGCGGTGGCCGTGCCCAGCTGCACCGGGTCGGAGCGCAGCTCGAGCCGCAGCTCAGCGCCCTCCGCGAAGCCGCTGCCCGACACCGTGACCGTGCCGCCGGCCTTCACGGATGCCGCGCCCAGCTCGATCTCGGCCGGGACCTCGGGCTCCGGAGTGACCGGGGGAGTGACGCCCTTCTCGGTGACCCACTTCTTGCCGGCGTCCGACTTCGTCACGGTGAACGTGTCGTAGACGGCGCCGACGGGGAGGTCGGTCGTGGCACCCGGCTGCTTCTCCGCGAGGTACGAGCGGTAGACCAGCTGGTTCTTCGAGACGTCGATGACCTGGTAGGTCGTCACGCCCTGGCCGCGCAGCACCTGGGTGGCGCCGTTGTTGGTCCAGACGTTCTTCTCGGGGGTCTCCAGGTCGTAGTGCTTCGCGCCCGAGTTCGACACGACGTAGACCGGGCCGGTGGTGAGGCCGGGGGTCTCGGTGGCATCGGTGTTCACGTAGCCGCGGGCGTAGGTGTGGTCGTGACCCATGAGCACCAGGTCGATGTCGTTGCGCTGGAAGACCGGCAGCCATTCGGCGCGCAGCACCGGCTCGTCACGACCCTCGGATGCCGAGAACACCGGCTGGTGGAACGTGACGACGTTCCACTTCGACGGGCTGTTCTGCAGGAGCAGGTCGAGCCATGCCGCCTGGAAGCGCGTCCACAGCACGCCGATCTGCGACGACGGGCACTCCGCACCGGTGCAGGAGGGGAGTCCGGCCGGGGTGAGGAAGGTCGTGTCGCGGGTCGCGTTCAGGGTGATGAAGCGCACGCCCTGGTAGTCGGTGTAGTACGCGGTCTCGGCGGCGAACGAGCTCCAGTGGTCGAAGAACGCGCGGTACTGCTGCGCGACGGCGGAGTCGCCCTTGGCCAGGTCGGCCAGCTCGCCGATCGAGCTCGTGGACGGGTTGTTGTGCGGGTACTCGAACGCGGCCTTCCAGGCGGTGAGCAGCTTGTCGCCGGAGTACTCGTGGTTGCCGGGGGCGGCCATGACGTTGGTGCGCACGGCCGAGTCCTTCATGCCCTTGAACCAGTTGACCCACTCGTTCTCGTTGCTCGAGGTGTTGATCAGGTCGCCCGCGTGCACGGAGCCGATCGACCGGGGTGCGTTGGCCTCGGCCTGCTTCACGACGCTCGGCCACGTGGTGTCGAGGCCGATCTGGGCGTCGCCGTAGTAGATGAACTGGAAGTCGGTCGCCTTCGGGTCCGCCGTGCGGAACAGGAACCAGTCGCTCCAGCTGCCGGGGAGACCCACGCGGTACCGGTACTCGGTCGCGGCGGTCAGCCCCGTGACGGTCGCCGAGAAGTGCTTGTTCGGGTTGCCGTTCACGACGCCCGCGTCGTAGGCGTCGACCGTACGGGTGTCGCCACCGGCGGACGGGGCGATCTCGACCTGGCCGACCGTGTGCGAGGCATCGCCGGCGAGCCACGAGAACGACTGCGAGACCGCAGGCTGCTCGGTCGGGGTGAGGATGACGCGGGTCGGCGGGGCGACCACGGGGGCGCCGGGATCCGACGCCTTGACGAGGGTGAGCGACGACATGTCGAAGTAGATGTCGGAGCTCGTCTCGCGGTCCTGGAACAGCGACACCGCGATGGTGTTCGTGCCGTCGTGCAGCAGCTCGCCCTCGGCGCTGAACGTGCTCGTGAGCGGGTCGCCGTTGGAGTCGCCCGCGTACTCGACGTTCTTGGTGTCGGTGATGCGGCCGTCGACGTAGCGCGCGACCTCCTCGCCGTTGATCCAGACGATGATCGCGTCGTCGTAGGTGATCGTGCTCTGCAGGGCGGCGACCTGTTCGGCCACGCCCGCCTCGAGCTCGAACGTCGTGCGGAAGAAGTAGGTCGGCACGGTCGGGGCCTTGGTGCCGTCGAGGTAGTGGTTGAGCAGCGTCTTCGGGGTGTGCGGGCCGACCGGGGCGAGCTTTCCGCCCTTCGCGCCGAACGAGCCGGGAGCGGTCTTCCACGCGGCGTCGTCGAAGGCGGGCAGCGTCCAGTCGCGCAGGGCGGCGGGCGCGGGAGACGGGTCGGAGCCGTCGTCGAGGTAGTGCCAGGCGGTCTCGCCGGTGATCAGCGAACCCGTCGGGACCTCGGGATCGGGTGCGGCGAGGGCCGCGGGGGCGACGACGGCGCCGCCGAGCAGGGCGAGGAGCGCGACGGACGTCAGTCCGCGACGCCGCCACCGCACCGCAGGGGTGGGGGAGGTCATGTCAGTCCTTTGTGAGGTGGGGGTTTCCGTGCTCAGCCGCACGGGGCCCGTCCAGCCCATCGAAGCGGGATGACCGGGGCCTGACCTCCGGGCGACCGGGAGGTGAACGGCTGTCGCGACACGCGCCGCACCCACGTCCGGCCGCGGTTGCGCGCACCCCGGCGGCTGATTCGAAGCCGATATCTTGGCGCCGCGGAACCGAGCGCCTGGGATCGATCGGTGCGCGCCTTCGATATGGTCCGCGGAGCGGGCAACCAGGGAAGGGTGTGTCATGGCGGACCGGGATGACAGGAGAGGGTTCGGAGGGGTGCTGCATCGTCTCGTCGCATCGACCGTCGAAGCACCGGCGGAGGTGAGGAGCGACCCCGTCCGTGGCGAGGCCGTGGTCGCGGCGGAGACGAAGTACGCTCGCTCCCTTCGACGGGCTGTCGGTGTGGCGGCGCTCGTCGGCTCCCTCCTGGTGGGCGTGCAGGTGCTCTTGGCGTGGTTGACGAGGACGGCTGCCGAAGCCCAGCAGACGGCCGTCTCGGTGGTCTCCCCGGCGACGCTCGACGGGCAGCAGGGCGGTGCCGCACTGCTGCTTCTGCTCCCCTCGTCGATCGCCCTCCAGGTTCTCCTCCGGATGCCCCGGGACCACGAGAACGTCGAGCCGGAGGATGCCGTCGCGCATCGGCAGTTCTGGGGACGCATGGCGGCGGTGGTGGCGATGGCATCCGCATTCGTCGCCCTCTCGACCTTCGTGAACGCGGCCGTCGCCAACGTCACCGTGAACTCTCTCGATGTGGTGGAGATGTTCGGCGTCCCCGCCGGCGCAGTGCTGGCGCTGCTGATCGCTGCGGATGCGGCGACCCAGGCGGACCTCGAAGCAGTGAGGCTTAGCCTCGCCTCGACGCGGACCGCGGAGGCGATCGAACGGACGCGCGCGGCGGTGTCGCGCATACCGGGCCGGGCAGACCAATCCCCGAAGCGGTCCCTCGTCATCCAGGGGGTCGTTGCCGGCGTCGTGGTGATCGGCGCCGGGTCGGCTCTCGTCCACGGGATGATCGGGCACGCGGGGTTGACGGCCGCGTACGCGTTCTTCGCCACGGCGCTGTCGGTGTTCGCGTTGGGCACCGCCGCCCAGATGATCCCCTCCGTGCTCCAGGCGAAGATCCTGGACACGGTGATCGTGCTGGTGCCGCCGGCGCTGGTCACGGTCGTCGTCGTGCTCGAGGGCGCCACCACGGCGATGCGGTTCGCCACCGGCGAGGATCAGAGCCGGTACCTCACCGGGCTGACGTATGGGCTGCTGATCGCGCTTCCGCCGGTCATGATCGTCGCGGCGCTCGTGTTGCCTCGCGGCCGAGGACGAGTCTCGTCCCCGCTGTTCGCCGTCGCACGATCGAGCCTCCTGGCTCAGATAGCGCGGTTGGAGAAGGTCGAAACGCGAGGGGAATCGGATCCGTGGCGGGTGTTCGCGGCGCTGGCGATCCTCGCGAGCCCGTTGCCGCCCGTGGCGCTGGTGCTCGCGGTCATCGCGACCTGGCAGCGTCGCCAGAGCACGGATCGGCGACGCCCGCTCATCGTCGGGGCGTGGGTCGTGGCGGGGACGGTGGCGGTGATCGAGATCGTCGCGGTCGTGACGCTTCCGATCTACGGACAGGCTCTGGGGTGGTTCGCGGCGCAGTAGCGCGGGGCGACCGCGCCGGAACCACCCGGATGCGCCCACCCGCCCCGGTACGCTGGAAACCATGCTCAACATGGCCGACGGCCTCGCCCGTCTCGGCGCGCTCGCCGAGAATCCGGTCGTCCGCACCCTCTCCGCGTCGTTCGCCGAGGCGGGGTTCGACCTGGCCGTGGTCGGCGGTCCGGTGCGCGACGCGCTGCTGGGGCGGGAGACGCACGACCTCGACTTCACGACGAACGCCTCGCCCGATGACATCCTGAAGATCGTCACGCCGGTCTCGACCGCGCAGTGGGACATCGGCCGCGCGTTCGGCACCATCGGCGCCCGCGTGCAGGGCGAGCAGGTGGAGATCACGACCTACCGCGCCGACAGCTACGACGGCGTGACCCGCAAGCCGACCGTCGAGTTCGGCGACACGATCGACGGCGACCTGGTGCGTCGCGACTTCACGGTCAACTCCATGGCCCTGCAGGTGCCCGCCGTGAAGCTCGTCGACCCGACCGGCGGCGTGGAAGACCTCGTCGCGGGAGTGCTGCGCACCCCCGCCGACCCTCGCGTCTCGTTCGGAGACGACCCGCTGCGGATGCTGCGCGCGGCGCGCTTCAGCGCCCAGCTCGGGTTCCGCATCGACGACGCCACGGCCGAGGCGATCACCGAGCTGCGCGAGACCCTGAAGATCGTGAGCCCGGAGCGCATCCAGTCCGAGCTCGTGCGTCTCATGCAGACCGACGACCCGGTGCGCGGCATCCGGGCTCTGGTCGACACCGGATTGATCGACGAGTTCCTGCCCGAGGTGACCGAGCTGCGCCTCGAGGTCGACGAGCATCATCACCACAAGGACGTCTACGAGCACTCCCTGACCGTGCTCAGCCAGGCCATCGAGCTCGAGCACTCCCGGCACCCCGGCGCCGCGCCCGACGTGCCGCTGCGCATCGCCGCCCTCCTGCACGACATCGGCAAGCCGCGCACCCGCAAGCTCGAGGCCGGGGGCGTGGTCACCTTCCACCACCACGACGTCGTCGGCTCGCGCATGGCGCGCAAACGGCTGCAGGCCCTCCGGTTCGACACCGACACGACAGACGCCGTCGCGACGCTCATCGAACTGCACCTGCGCTTCTTCGGCTATGCCGAGGGGGCCTGGACGGATGCCGCGGTGCGGCGCTATGTGCGCGACGCGGGCGACCTGCTGGAGCGCCTGCACATCCTCACCCGTGCCGACGTGACCACCCGGAACAAGCGCAAGGCCGGCCGCCTCGCGGGCGCATACGACGACATCGAGTCGCGCATCGCCACGCTGCGCGAGCAGGAGGAGCTCGACTCGATCCGTCCGGAGATCGACGGCAACCGCATCCAGGAGGTGCTCGGCATCACGCCGGGGCGCGAGGTCGGAGAGGCGTACAAGTTCCTGCTCGATCTGCGTCTCGACGAGGGCGTGCTCGGGCCCGAGGTCGCGGAGCAGCGCCTTCGGGAGTGGTGGGCCGCGCGCGGCTGACCTGCCTCAGCGCAGCTCGGGGACGATGATCTCGACCTCGTCGGACACGAGCTCGAAGTCCTTCGGGTTGAAGGTGAGGAGCGCGGCGCCGAGGGCATAGGCGTGCCCGGCCAGCATGAGGTCCTTGCTCCGAGCGTGCGCGGGACGGGTCCGGATCACCTCGGAGGCAAGACGCGCGTATCCGTCCGCAGCGGCCTGATCGAACGGGAGCCAGTCGGCTTCGAGGAGTGAGGAGAGGCGCATCAGTTCGTTGCGGCGACGGCGGCGGAGAACCGGATCCGTCGCGCGCTCGACCCCGAGCTGCAGTTCGGCGTAGGCGATGGCGCTCAGAGCCACGTCGTCCGGGGGCAACCGCACCGTGTCGAGCTGGATCAGCACGTTCGTGTCAAGAAGGATCACGGCTCTCCCACGGGTCGCGGAACGTGTCGAGGAAGAAGGGGTCCTGCCTGTCCGCCTCCAGCTCTTCCGCCCATTCCCGTCGCAGCCTGGCCTGTTCCGGGGTCGACGGGTTCGCGTCGACTCTCGCCATGATCTCGCTCGATGGGACCGACCATCGACGCGGACGTGCCATGCGCTGCGCGAGGTCGGCTTCGAGCCCGCTGCCACCGTTCCGGGCCAGTCTCGTCAACACGTCGCGCACCTCCGCCTCCATGGACCGGGAGTTGCGTCGGGCACGCTCCTTCAGCGCGTCGACGACATCGTCGCCGAGATTCCGAATGGTCACGGTCGCCATGTTCACCCTCCTGACAGCAGAATGCTAGCACCCGCGTCCCTCGCCGTCGCCCCCCCGCGTCGGCGCTCGAGCTCGGTGAACACGACACCGGATTCGTAGGCGACCGTCTCGACGAGGTCGAACCGCTCGGGGCGGTACGGGCGGTCGCCGAACAGCGGGATGCCCGAGCCGAACAGCAGAGGCTGCCGCTTGAGGATGAGGCGGTCGATCTCGTCGGCCACGGTCGCTGCCAGGGCGCCGCCCCCGCAGAGCCAGATCGCGCCGCCCTCCTCCTGCTTCAGTCGACGAACCACGGCCACCGGGTCCTCCGCCGTGACTTCCAGGCTCTCGGCCTCCGCGGTCCTCGTGCGGCTGAACACGATCTGACGCAGGTGCGCGTACGGGCTGGGGAGGCCGCCCACGCGGTAGGTGTTCCATCCCATCAGCACCGTGTCGAAGACCTCGCGCGTCTGCGGGATGCCGAGCGCCTCGGCGGCGACGGTGGGGAGGGTGTCGGCGAAGCGGGCGTTGATCCCCGCCATGTGATCTCCCTCGACGAGGAACGCATCGAACTCGCCGTTCGGGCCGGCGATGTAGCCGTCGAGGGTGACGGCCGCGTAGTACACGAGTTCTCGCATGATTCTCCAATCACTACAGCTGTCGCAGTTACAGTACAACAGGCGTAGTGATTGCGCTAGGGTTCCTCTCATGGTCAAGAACGACTCCCGCCGGCGGACGATCGCGGATGCCGGCCTCACGGTCCTCGCCCGAGAGGGATCGCGGGGCCTCACCCACCGCGCGGTCGACATCGCCGCGCAGGTTCCGACCGGGACGACCTCGAACTACTTCCGCCGTCGCGATGCCCTCATCGAGGGACTCGTCGAGCGCATCGGGGAACGCCTCGCACCGACCCCGGACGACCTGGAGCGGCGTGCGCCGGCGACCCCGGGCCGCGCGCTCTTCGCCGACTACATCCGCGACATCATGCGGCGGCTGACCGAGGATCGGGACGTGACGCTCGCGCTGTTCGAGCTGCGACTCGAGAGTGCGCGGCGTCCGGAGGTCGCCGCGGTGCTGGGTGCCTGGCAGCGCGCCGGCTTCGACGGCGACGTGGCCTTCAACACCGCGGCGGGCCTTCCCGGCGGTCGGCGTGAGATCGCCCTGTTCCACTATGCGATCGACGGACTGCTGCTCGACAGGCTCACCACGCCGATCGATCCGGATACCTCCACCGACGAGGTGATCGACGACCTCGTCGCCGGGCTCATCCGCTGACACGGTGGGGTGTTCCCTCCGAGGCGCGCTGCTCGTACACTGAGGCAACGCACGCTCTCGACGATCGGAGACCGCTGTGTCTGCGCCGTGGCAGGTATCTCGCGAGTCCCTCCCCCCGACCTCGCGACTTCTCATCGAGCGTGCGCATGAGGAGTTGCTCGCCGGCAACCTCGACGACCGGCGACTGCAGGAGGTGCGGCCCCTCGTCCGCGAGTCGTGGGAGCGGTCCTGGCGCGGTCGCGTCGGCCCCGAGGGTGCCCCGCCGCTCGAACTGGTCAGCGACGAGCTCGAGGCCTACCGGCTCGCCCATCCGCTCGCCTCGGTCATGGACATGATCCGCGCACTGCTGCTGCCGGGCGAGGCGGAGGACACCGGGGTGATCATCGCGGTCGGCGACCAGGCCGGCCGCCTGCTGTGGATCGAGGGCGACGATCAGCTGCGCTCGCTCACCGACGGCATGGGCTTCGTCGCCGGGGCGAACTGGTCGGAGGAAGCCGTCGGCACGAGCGCGCCCGGAACCGCGCTCGCTCTCGACCAATCGGTGCAGATCCGCGGCGCGGAGCACTACAACCGCCTCGTGCATCCGTGGTCGTGCACTGCCGCTCCGGTTCGCGACCCGGAGACGAAGCGGGTGCTCGGTGTCATCGACATCACCGGTGGGCCGGAGGTCGTCTCGCTGCAGGCGCGGCTGCTGGTGGATGCGACGGCCCGCGCTGTCGAGTCGGAGCTGATGGTGGCCCGTCTGCGCGCGCGGAGCGAGGAGCCACGACCCCGAGCGACCACGCCGAAGGCACGCGCTCTCACGACCGCCCGCGCGACCCTGCATGTGCTCGGCCGCGACCGGGCGCGGTTGGAGACCGAGTCCGCGCACGGCGAGTCGATGATCGAACTCAGCGCACGGCACGCGGCGATCCTGCTGATGCTCGCCGTGCATCGTCAGGGCCTCTCTGCCGAGCGCCTCTGCGAGCTCGTGTACGGCTCCGGGGTCTCGCCCGACACCCTGCGCCCGGAGATGGTCCGTCTGCGCAAGGTGCTCGAACGCTCCGCGCCCGATCTGGTGCCCGACTCCCGTCCGTATCGCCTTCCCGTTCCCCTCGACACGGATGCGCACGACGTGCTGTCCCTGCTCGATCGCGGTGCTCACCGGGTCGCGCTCACCGCGTATCGGGGACCGGTGCTGCCGGAGTCGACGTCGCCGGGCGTGGAGGAGTTCCGCGAGTCGGTGCGATCGGCGCTGCGAGAGGCGATGCTGTCCGAAGCGAGCCTCGACGTCCTGCTCGCCTACGCCGAGATCCCCGAGGGGCAGGGCGATGCCGAAGCCCTCCGCCTCGCACTGGAGATGCTCCCCGCCCGGTCGCCGAAGCGCGCAGGCCTCGTCGCGCGGATCGAGCGCCTCGAGGCCGACTGAGGGATGCAACCGGGCGCAACGTTGCGCATCGGGGCGCAACCCCGCGAGACCTACCTTCGGAGGACAGCCGTGAACCGAAGCGCGGCCCGTCGAAGGAGACCCCCATGAGCATCGTCGAAGAAGACGTGTCCCTCGCCTACGCCGCTCCCGGTCAGCCGGGTGCCCTCGCGAACTACCGTCCGCGATACGGCCACTACATCGGCGGCGAGTTCGTCGACCCCGTGAAGGGCCAGTACTTCGAGAACGTGAGCCCCGTCAACGGCAAGCCCTTCACCGAGGTCGGCCGCGGCACCAGCGAAGACATCGATCGCGCGGTCGACGTCGCCTGGCAGGCGTTCGCGGGCTGGGGCAAGACCAGCCCGGCCGAGCGGTCCGTGATCCTCAACCGCATCGCCGACCGCATCGAGCAGCACCTCGAGGAGATCGCCGTCGCCGAGACGTGGGAGAACGGCAAGCCGGTGCGCGAGACCCTGGCCGCCGACATCCCCCTCGCGGTCGACCACTTCCGCTACTTCGCCGGCGTGCTGCGGGCGCAGGAGGGCGGGATCAGCCAGCTCGACGAGAACACCGTGGCGTATCACTTCCACGAGCCGCTCGGGGTGGTCGGACAGATCATCCCGTGGAACTTCCCCATCCTCATGGCCGTCTGGAAGCTGGCGCCCGCGCTCGCCGCGGGAAACTGCGTCGTCATCAAGCCGGCCGAGCAGACCCCGGCGTCGCTCCTCTTCCTGTTCGACATCATCGGGGACCTGCTGCCCGCCGGCGTCGTGAACATCGTCAACGGATTCGGCATCGAGGCGGGCGCTCCGCTCGCGCAGCACAAGCGCATCCGCAAGGTCGCCTTCACGGGCGAGACCACGACCGGACG
>Ga0160430_100220_pt1 | contig 41776 bp, 69 predicted proteins | sample HID1971I_E0MG_FD_108274 | JGI IMG/M metagenome (GOLD analysis project Ga0160430, IMG submission 108274) | Enriched millipede-associated microbial communities from UW Madison campus, WI, USA - HID1971I_E0 MG | ecosystem: Host-associated > Arthropoda: Insects > Digestive system > Unclassified ...
CACAGCGCCGGCCAGGCCAGCACGAAGGAGGCGATGGCGCTCGCGACGGCGATGCCCATCGCCGCATAGAGCGCGCGCACCAGCCCCACCGAGCCGCGCTGCAGCACCAGCAGCACGAAGCGCGTGATGAGCCCGATGTGCAGCGCATAGCAGACCGCGATCACCACGCCCCAGAGCGGCCAGGGCAGGTTCATGTCGGGCCGCACCCGATCGATGTTGTGCGGCAGACCCGACAGCGCGGCGAGCGCGAAGCAGCCATAGAGCGCATGGCGCTGGCGCAGCCAGAGCGCGCCCGACAGGCAGCCCATCAGCGCGAGGATGGCCGCATTGACGATCACCGAGGTGTGGCGCCAGCGCTGGTAGGCCCGGTAGCGCGGCAGCAGCTCGCGCTCGGTGCCGTACTGCAGCGTGGCCAGCGCCGCGCCGCGCTGGCGTTGCATGGTGGTGCGGATCACCAGCTCCTGCGCGGCGCCGGTGCGCTGCAGCGACACGGCCACCGGCACGAAGGGCGTGCCCTTGGTGTCGTAGGACGGATCGCCCAGCGTGCCGAAGCCCGCGAGCGGCGTGCCGTTGAACTCGATCGCGACCTGGTTGCCCACGCCCGCGAACAGCAGCGCGGCCGGCTCGCTCACGGGCGCCATCGCCGCGGGCAGGGCGATGCGGTAGGTGGCCTTGCCGCCACGACCCGGAAAGGCATGGTCCCAGCGGAACGGCAGCTCCACCCGGCGCTCCTCGGCGGGCAGGCCGTCGGGCTCGAGGCGGGCCTCGGCGCTGGTGACGGTGTAGGGGGAGGCGGTGCCGCTGGCGGCGGCCGGGCCGGCGATCAGCAGCAGCGCGGCGACCAGGGCGAACAGGAAGCGCAGATCGGAAGAAGAGGCAGTGGCGGCGGAGGGCCGCTCAGGGCAGCCAGCCCAGGTTGCGCGCCTCGAACACGGCTTCGGACTTGTTGTGGACATCCAGCTTGCCGTAGATATTGCGAATATGGGTTTGAACGGTCGAAGCCGAGACTCCCATCTGCGCGCCGACCTCGGCATAGGTGAAACCACGGGAAACGAGGTCCAGCACCTCCGATTCGCGCGGCGACAACCGCACGGGCGGCGTGCGCGGGAGCGCCGAGGATGCCATGGCCGAGCCGATCGTGCCCTGGGCCAGGCCGACCAGCGCGCTGGCGCCGGCAGGCAGGGGCGCATCGCTGCGCGCCTGCCAGCGTCGCAGCAGTTGCCGCGCGATCACCGGCGACATCGGCGAGCCGCCCGCGCGCAGGTGGCGGATGTGGGCCGCGAGCTCGCTCTCGGTGCCGTCCTTGAGCAGGTAGCCGCTGGCGCCGGCCTCGAAGGCGCGCAGCATGTTGGCCTCGTCGCCGAAGATCGACAGCACCATCACCGCGCAGGCCGGCTGCATGCTGCGGCAGCGGTCGATGACCTGCAGGCCCGGCAGGTCGGGCAGGCCCAGGTCGACCAGCAGCACGTCGACCGGGTTGTCCTCGAGCCAGGCGAGCAGCTCGGTCGCGGTCGAGGCGCAATGGGCCAGGGTCAGCGAGGGATCGGCATCGACCACGCGGGCCAGGCGTTCGCGCATGCCGGTGTCGTCCTCGACCAGCGCGACCTGCGTGGTCGAGAGAAGGGGGGCGGCTGCGGTGTCGATGGCCATGGCGCGGGGCTGCGGTCCTCGGGTGGGTGGAGTCCGCAGCGTAGGGGCCGGCACGCGCCGTGCCCATCCTATATACGTGGGAGGGACGGACCGCGCGCTCAGCGACCCGACATGCGCGCCAGCCGCGACGCCACGCGTTGCAGATGTGCGCCGAGCTCGGGCGGCGACTCGACCTCGAAGTCGTGCCCCAGGCAGCCGAGCCAGACCGCGAGCGCATCGAGCGAATTGGCCGCGGTCTGGATGCGCGTGCGGTCGGGCGCGACCGCCTCGGGCACGCCGCCGACCCACGACAGTTGCCCGTCGAGCGCGGCCACGGGCGCATGCACCAGCACGCGCGCATGGTGCAGGTAGGGCGAGATCTGCAGCGCGTGCTGCATGTAGGCGGCGATGTCGCCGTGCGGCAGCCGCCGCGGCGTGAAGTGCGCGCCGGTGGGCTCGGGATCGACGATGCGGTCGAGCCGGAAGGTGCGCCAGTCCTCGCGGTCCGTGTCCCAGGCCAGCAGGTACCAGCGCTGGCCGGTCTGCACCACGCGGTGCGGCTCCACGCGGCGGCTGCTCACGACCTCGTGGTGGTCGCGGTAGCCGAAGCGCAGCAGCGCGCGGTCGGCGCAGGCCTCGGCGAACAGCGACACCGCCTTGAGCCGGATGTCCGAGCGTTTCTGCAGCACCGGCACCACCGTGGCGCGCAGCTTGTCGAGCCGGCGGCGCAGCCGCGGCGGCATCAGTTGCTCGAGCTTGGCGAGCGCGCGCATCGAGGCGTTCTCGATGTCGTTGCCGCCGTCGCTGGCGGCCGGGCCCACGCCCAGCCCGACCGCCACCGCGATCGCTTCCTCGTCCTCGAGCAGCAGCGGCGGCAGGCTGGTGCCCGCGCCGAGCCGGTAGCCGCCGGCCACGCCCGAGGTGGAGTCGACCGTGTAGCCGAGGCTGCGCAATCGGTCGACGTCGCGGCGCAGGGTGCGCTCGGTGATCTCGAGGCGGCGCGCGAGCTCGGCGCCGGTCCAGGCGCGCTGCGCCTGGAACAGCGACAACAGGCGGATGAGGCGGGCGGAGGCGGACAGCATGGACGCGATGATGCCTGCGATCGAGGACAGAATCTGTCCGCAATGGACCTTAGTCTTCGGGCCTTCCAACACCCCAGACCCCCAGGAGAAAAGCCCATGCTCAAGACCTACAACGGCAGCTGCCACTGCGGCAAGGTTCGCTTCCAGGCCGACATCGATCTCGCGGCCGGCACCGGCCGCTGCAATTGTTCGATCTGCGCCAAGGCGCGCAACTGGGGGGCGATCGTGCGGCCCGAGGCCTTCCGCATGGTCAGTGGCGAGGAAGAGCTGTCGAGCTACCAGTTCGGCTCGTACAGCACGCACCACCTGTTCTGCCGCCATTGCGGCGTGCGGCCCTTCGGCCGCGGCGACGTGGCCGAGGTCGGCGGCAAGTACGTCAGCATCAACGTCAGCTGCCTCGACGACGCCACGCCCGACGAGCTGGTGGCCGCGCCCGTGATGTACATGGACGGGCGCAACAACAACTGGTTCAACCCGCCGGCCGAGACGCGGCATCTCTGAAAAGACGGGCGACAAAAAGCCCCGCGGCCTGGCGGCGGCGGGGCTCGCGCGACGCGGTTCGTCGCTCGCCGCGCTTACTTGCGGCGGCGCGTCGGCTGCTCGGCCGGCACGTAGGTCTGCGACGGCGCGGCGCCGCCGTCCACGCCGAGACGGCCACCGCCGCCGAGGCCCTGGCCACGCACCGTCTGCGCCTTGTAGTTGCGCAGCGAACGGACCATCTGGTTGAAGGCGTCCATGAAGGCCGCCGCGATCACCTTGCCCTGCGGCGTGCGCGTGTAGCCGCCGACGCCGCCGGCCGCGCGGCCGCCGGCGAGGTCGGCGAAGCCCGCGAAGTCGGTCTTCGAGGCGCTGCCTTCCGCGGCCGCGACCTGCACGCCCGAGCGGTTGTCGATCAGCGTCAGCAGCGCCGAGGCTTCCTTGGTCTGCAGGTTCGCGCCCAGGCTCGCGATGGCACGGCCGCGGCCACCGCCGACCAGCCCGCCGATGGCGCCGCCGAGGCCGCCCGCGTCGTTGTTGCTGAACACGATCTCGGGCGACAGGCCGTAGTCGGACGCGACCATCTGGCCGCGACCGAAGTTGCTGCCGCCGCGCATCTCGCCCGACTGCTGCAGCGCGCGCTCGCGCGTCATCGCGTTCATGCCGGCCGCGCCGCGCTCGACCACCACGAAGCAGTTCGATTGCTGCACCAGCAGGCGCAGCAGGTTGGCGGTGGGCGGCAGCTTGTATTCGCCGGTCAGCACGGTGTACCAGCCGGCATTCACGTTCTCGATCAGCGAGACGGTGCCCAGCGGCGAGTCGCAGCGCTCGAGTGCGCTGCTTTCGCCCGAGGTGGCGGCGCCGGCCGCGCTGCCCGTGGCCACGGTCTTGGCCGATTGGCTGCCCATCTGCATGTCCATGGTCTGGCAACCCGAGAGAGCCAGCAGGCCGGCCAGTGCGCTTGCGAGAGAAAGTTTGGAAAAAGCCATGTCCCGATCTATCAAGTGAAACAACACGGCGCCTGCGCGGCAGGCGCCCCTATCGAACAGCCGAAGGTGGGACCGCGTGGCCAATACGAGCTCCCGATTCGATACCGCGTCGCAAGCGACCGCGCGACGATACGGACCGGTCACCCGGCACGCCAGTGTCGAAAGTCATGTGCGCATGCGCGTCCTCCGCGGTGCGGATTCCGGCAGGGCCTGGGATGGAAAACGGCTCCTCGACCTCGGCTCGAACGGGGGCTCTTGGAAGGTGGCCCATCTTCGAAACGCGCCGCCTGCAGCGAGGCACGAACGGCAAGGCCCGAGGGCTTGCGCGATGCGCCGGCTGGCGGAGCGAGGCGCGATTATCCATCGCTAAATCTTTGGAAAAGATGAGCACGGCGATGGTGTTCTCGAAGCCTTCTTCGAGTGAAAACCTTCGTCGTATTTTTGACCTCCAGTTAACATTTCATCGTTGGCGGAGGGTTGTGGCGCGTGATGGAGTTCATGCGGCTCGCAGTCGGCTGGCGTTGTTTTGTCTTTCCTCACTTCCAGAATCAGGAGTTTTCAGATGGCAACCACCAAGAAGAACGTCGTTGGAGAAGCGGCCGCCGAACTCACGCGCCAGCAGGTGCAGCAGGCCCTGGCCATCGCGGGCGCTTCGGAATTCAGCGGCTCGACCGACCCGGCTTTCGTCGGCTCGGTGCTCGTGGCACTGGCCATCAACACCAGCTCGGTCAGCGCGACCATCGACAACGCGAAGACTCGCCGCGACGCGACCGGCGGTGGCGGCCTCACGGCGCATTGATCGGCGCCAGGAAATGAAAAGGCCGGCAAGCGCAATGCTTGCCGGCCGGAGTGGATCGAGTGTCGCGGGATCGGTGCGAGCCCGACGATGCCTGTCTTTGCAAGGCCGCGGCTCAGCGCGCGGCTTGCCTCATCGCATCAATCGCAGCGGAACAGCACGCCGCTCTCGGCCGGTGCCTTGCCGAGCCAGCGCGGGGTCTGGTTCTTGTTGTCGCAATAGAGCTGCGCCTGCGTGTAGGTGGTGGCGCGCAGCACGCCTTCGCGGAACTGCATCACTTCGTTCGGGGGCGTCGAGCAGCCGGCGATGGCCAGCGCGCAGGGGATCGACAGGAGGGCCAGGAGGGACGGTGCATGCCAGTTCATCGCACGATTCTCCGACATTCCCGCGTCTGCAAGACATGCACCCTCGCGCCCGACGCTTCACCCCTGATTGGCAGCGGCCGCCGCACCCGGGTACAGGTATCTGAAGTAGGGCCCCGAGCTGCCGAACAGTCGTGCCGCGAGCTGCACCGGATCTTCGGCGCTGTGCTTCTCGTAGAGCACCGGTCCCCAGATGATGAAGCCGTCGATGCTGAGCGTGGCGGGCGCGGGCTCGATCGCCTTCCATGCGTGGGCGAATTTCGAGATCCACGAAAGTGCGTCGGTCAGCGCGTAGTTGGGCACGACCACCGGTTGTTCGATGCGGGGCATGGCAGTACTCCTGGGTTGAGAAGACTGTACAAATATACAGTAAACTCCGTCCCATGGCAGGCGCGCCACGCGCCACTTTCCATTCTCCTTGACGGGTTGCCCGTCCCTTTGATGCTTGACTGCAAGAAGGCTTGAGCCCGGTCCGATGCCGGGCTTTTTTTTGCCCGTTATTTGGTGACTTATTTCGATTGGCTTTAAGGTTTATTGAAAATCAATGCCAAATAATTAGCAAATTAATAATAAGAGAAATGACTAAGATATTTGCGGCACTTCGAATCCCGAGTGGCTGCCGCTGGCCTGTTCAATGGCTCTCGGCTGCTTTTGCAGGATCCCTGAAGTTTCTTGCCAAGTCATTCAAAAGGGAGTCTTCCAATGAGATTGAAATCGATCGCCGTGACGGGTGTGGCTGCTGCGTGCCTGGCCCTGGCGGCCTGCGGCGGAGGAGGCGGTGGTGGTGGCGGCTTGCCGGTGTTTCCGCTGATGCAGCCGCCCCCGACGCCTCCCGCACCTCCTCCTCCTCCTCCTCCGCCCGGGCCCGCGCCCGCGCCCGCGCCCGAGCCGGAATCCAGCGTGCGGGTGGTGATGTACGAAACGCTGAAATTGCCCAATTCCGAAGAGAACATGAACGAAATGGTGCGCCAGTTCAATTCGCAGGGCGAGCGGGGCTATCGCTTTGTCGCCTTCGGCGAATACGGCGATGAGGGGAGCGCTTCCCTCTATGTGAAGGATTCGAAGACGACCTACAGCTATGAGCAGGTGGTCGCCGCGGACAGCGTCGCGGCACTGAGGGAGCAACTGAGGGCGCAGGGATTGCGCGGCTACAGGCCGTTGTTCGGCGACGTGGGCCTCTATTACAAGGACAACGCCGCCGACACGACCTACAGCTACATCGTGACCGAGTGGAGCGCCACGCCCACCGCGGATGCGTTCTTCACCGAGCTCAACGCCAAGGGCGTGAACGGCTACTACCCGCATGCGCTGGAGGCGCGATGGGGCGGGACCAGGATCCGGATCTTCGAGAAGGACGACAGGAGCAACGCCGCCTACGCCTACGCCTTCCTCGACAAAGCCACGGGTGGAGACAGCACAGCTGCCTTCCTGGCCCAGCTCAACGCGCAAGGTGCCAAGGGGTTCCGTTTGCTCGACAGCCCCACCTTCTCGGACGGAAGGAAGTTCATCTACGAAAAGGATGCGACGCAGTCCGCGAAGTTTTCGTTCTACGAAAAGGCCAGCGACGATTCCTTCGACTTCGCGAAGCTGGTGGTGCGTGCCAACGAGGAAGGAAAGAAGGGTGCCAGCCTGGCGGAGGTCCACGGCGAGGGCGAACGTTACTTCACGACCTCGGACTGCAAGGGCCGACTCTGCGATACGCGTCAGTTCTGACGCGGCTTCGCGAGAAGCGCGAGCCCGGCGGCTGCCGGGCTTTTTTTCGTTCGTCTTCGAAGAAGAACGACGTGCACAAAGGAAAATGCCCCGCTACCTTGTGAGTAGCGGGGCATCCAGTAGCCTTGCGGCTTGTTTTGGCTCCTCGACCTGGGCTCGAACCAGGGACCTACGGATTAACAGTCCCTATCCCGAGCCGGCCGCCGCGCCGCGCCAACACTGGGAATTCGTCCAGTTGCTGCCAAATATCTTGAGCGGACCAAACCCCTGAAATTGCCTACGGAATAAGCAAAATCGGGGCTCAAAACACTGGATATTTGGCAGCGGAAATTCAGCCAACATCGACCATGTTGGGCTGCGCGGTCTCCCGCCAGCGCTGCTTGATGTAGACCTCGGTCGTGGCCTTGCTGGTGTGCCCGCACAGCAACTGGATGCGCTCGATCGGCACGCCGGCAAGCCACATGTCCGTGGCTCCCTTGCCCTTCAAGTCGCGGAAGCCGAAGGACGCCATCGGCTCCTTCTTGCGGGCCTTGCGCCGCTCGTTGGCGACTTCGATCGAGCGACGCAGCATCGAGCACAGGCCCTTGTAGGTGTAGTGCTCCCCGTCGAGGCGGTGGACCAGCGGCTGGCGCAGCTTGACGACGTTCTCGTCGGTGCCCAGGGCGCGGTCCAGCAGCTCGATCACGCTGCGCGGCAGCTCGATCGCGATATCGATCCCGGTCTTGTTCTGCCGGTGCTGCAGGATGCGCTTGCCGCCCTCGCGCACGATGTTGGCCGACGTCCAGAGCACGATGTCGCTCTCCGGCCGCTGCAGCGTGCGGTACGCCAGTTCCATCATCAGGCGCTCGCTGGCGCCGGCCACGGCGTAGACCTCCTTGAACTCTTCGTGGGTGACGTAGCGCGTGCGCCTCGTCTCCTTGTTGCGCTGCACGCCGCTTGCGCGCAGGCACGGGTTCACCAGAAGGCCGGGCACCTTGCCCGTGCGCAGCAGCCAACTGAAGCAGGCCGACAGGCACGCCCGTTCCCGGTTGGCCGGCGTCGGCCGGCCGAGCTCCGCCATCGTGATCAGGAAGTCCTGCACCATGGCCGGCGTCACGTCCAGCGGCGTGCGCGGCGGCGCGAAGAACGTGCGCAGCGCGCCGCGGGCGCGGGTCTCGGTGGGCGGGACGATGGCGTCCTCATAGTCGTCGTAGGTCCGCTGCTTGAGGGTGCCGGCCTGGACGCGCTTGGCGCAGTGCAGCAGGAACTGGTCGAGCCAGTACACCATGGTCCCGTAGAGGCTTTCCGGGTCGTTGTGGATCCTCGCCTTTCGGTTGGCTTCGTCCTTGTCGGTCCCCAGGCGCTCCCACTTGCCGTTCTGGTGGACGTAGTAGAACGCCCCGTGGTTGAAGTAGACGCGCGGCTCGAGGTCGAGCGCTGATTTGCGGCGGCGGCCCATGTGGGTGTTGATCCTATGCAGCTTTCTTGCGGCCGAACAGCGCGATGACAGCTGCTCGATCGCCGGTGGTGGGGCGCGGTGCGCCAGATTCATGGGCGCCCGCGGCGGCCAGTTCCTCGGCTGCGGCCTGCGCGCGGCCGCTGAGCACGGCCTCGGCATGCGCGCGCACGACCAGGGGGCGGCCGTTGGGCTTGCGGTTGACGATCAGGCCCAACGACTGCAGCCGCTTCACCTTCGCCGCGTGCGAGTTCGGGCCCAGGCCCTCGCAGATCTGGTCGATCTCGGGATCGGTCAGGAACATGCCGTTCATGCCAGCTCCTGCAGCTCCGCCGCTGGCGCGCGCCGGCCGCGCTCGGCGAGGTGATCGCGGCACGCCGATTTGTCGGAGAAGTACGGCCACTTGTCATCGGGGCGGATGGCGGGCTTCCCGCAGACCGCGCAGCACTCGATGAACCGCTTCTGCCGGCGGGCGTCGGCCACCAGCATCGGGTGCAGCTCGGTGAAGTCGTCGTTGGCGGCCAGGCACTCGTCGGGCAGCAGGGCGCGGAAGCCGTCGCGCACGCGCGGCGCGCCGTAGTAGGAGCCAGCGGCGAGGGCGTCGATGCCTCGCTGCAGGGCGGCCAGGGCCTCGGCGTCGCGCGGCCGCTCGTAGGACCCCACGAAGGCGGCGACGCGCGCGGTGCGGTCTTCGGTCCAGTGCTCGCAGAAGTCCCACAGCCGCACCACGGTACCGGGCCGGAGCTCGACGCTGTGCAGCTTGCGAGCCAGCGGCTTGGCCGAGGCCCATGCGTGCACGTGGCTGAAGCCGGCGTTGAGCGCGACCAAATAGACCCAGCCGGTGCAGTCACGATGGCTGTCGACGTTCGGCGCCCAGCCGTAAAGCTCGCAGGCCTTGGTGTTCTCGGTGCCGACGACCTGCATGCGGGGATCCTCGTTCTGCACGAGGGTCATGGTGTTGGCCAAGGCCTCGCGCACGAAGCGGTGCTCGAGCACGACGGGCGGGATCTCGATGTGGCCGACCACGGCCAGCGATGCAGACGTCATCGGTTCTGGATCCACTTCAGCGCCTCGTCGCGCGCGGCGTTGAGTTCGGCCATGCGCACCGGGTCGCCGCCGGCGCGGTCGGGGTGGTACCGGCTGGCCAGGCGCTGGTAGGCGCGCCGCACGTCGTCTTCTGTGGGCAGCAGCAGGTCCCCCAGCTCGAGTACCACCTGCCAGTCGCGCTTCATTCCGGCGACGATGGGTGGCGGCAGCGCCGCGAAGCCGGTGAAGGCGCGCTCCAGCACCACCGCGCCGCCGTGGCGCTCGATGGAGCGCATGGCCTCAATGGTGGCGGCCAGGGCCGCGATGTTCTGCTCGACCTTCGTGTAGCGATCGATCGCCATGCAGCGCGGCGCGACCGTCCAGGGGTCGGCCCAGTACACCGCGGCGCCGGGGTCGGCGGGCTGCGCTTGATCGCTGCGCGGCAGCCCGTCGAGGCGAAGGCGCAGGTTCGTGCTCAGCACCAGGTCATCGGCGCGGACGCCCATGCGATCGAGCTCGGCGCGCAGGCGCTGGGTGGCCTCGGCGATCGAGATATCTTGCAGCGAGCGCCAGCTGCCGACCTTGGACAGCTTCGTCGTGCCGAACTTGCCGAAGGCGCGGCGCTCGGGGTCGGTGCGCTTCCAGCCCGGCGGCCAGCACAGAGGGGACGCGGTGATCGTCATTGCTTTTTCCGCTCCTGCCAGGCAGTGTTCTCGATCGCCCAGTGCCAGCGTGACCACGCGCACCACGAGCCAACGCACAGCACGAAGATCGCGCCCAGCCAGTAGGCATAGGCGGGCCAGGGCAGGCTCGGGAACAGCAGCAGGGCCGAGCTGGCGGCCGTGCCGAGGATCACCAGCGTCAGGATGAGGAAGTCGACCCACATCACGCGGCTCTTTTCGCTTCGGCGATGGCGGCGCGGTAGGCGTCGACCGCGGCCTGTGCGATCTCTGCCACGCGGTCGCCGTCATGGCCCACGGTCGAGAAGTCGGCCGCGCTCATGGTGCCGTAGCCCCAGGCCGACCATGCGCGCGTGCAGTCGTAGGCGTCGCCCAGGGATTCCGCCACGGCCTCGCAGACCGCGTCGAAGCCCTCGGCGCTCAGGTCGGGCGCCGCGGCCGCGCGCTGCTCGCGATACCAGTCGAGCAGCCACACCACGAAGGCGAACGCGATCAGGAACATCAGGACAGCCCACTCGAGCATGTCTTTCCACTGGTCGACGGTCCAGGCGTTCATCGTGCAACCCCCTTCGCCACGGCACGTTCGGCCCAACGCACGGCCTTCGTGAACGACTTCAGGTTGCAAGGGCAGAAGGGGTTCTCGGTGCTGAAGGTCTCGCGCCAACCGAACTCGATTGCGCGATCGGAAAGCGCCTTCGCCTCGCCGGGTTCGGGCCGCGGGCCGGGCCGCCACTCGATGCCCTTGAGCATGAGGTAGAGGCGCGACGTGACCATCTCCAGCCGATTGCCGACAGGCAGCTCGCCGTCGTGAACGATGGACTGCAAGTCTTCGACTTGCACGCGGGTGAATGTCACCGAGTGGGTGTCGGGCGTGGGGGTGACGGCGTGCAGCAGGCGCCGTTCGACGAGATCCTTGAGACGCGCGTCGGGAGTCTCCGCCAACGCGACAGACAGGCCCTCTGCCTCAGCGGCGTCGAAGCATCCACGCACGTGCGCCATCGCGGCTGCATCGTGATGTGCGGGCGCATGCAGGGCGAGTGAATCGCGGTATCGCGACAGCAGGAGCCGCGCCTTGCCGATGCTGTCCATCAGAACCTCGACGCTCTCTGTGCGCTGCGCGCGGTAGAGCTCGTTGTGCAGATCCTGCAGCAGGTCCGGCGCTGCCTCGCCAGGGGCCAACTGGGCGGCCGCTTCCAACCGACGCTCGCACGTGGCGGGATCGTCGGCGAACTTCTGGCACGAGCAAGTGCCGTCGGGCGCGCAGAAGGGCACCGTCGGCGCGGCCGCGAGGCGGGATGCGGCCGCGGCCAGGAGCTGGCGCGCCAGGCCGCCAACGCCGTGCGGCACCAGCGCGCCGGCGGCGTCGAGGCGCAGCAGAGAGTCGATGCTCTCGATGAGGGCGGCGTTGTCGCCGCGGAAGGAATCGGTCATGGTCAGTCGCTCCATTTCACGCAGTCCATGCTCGAGCAGCGGCCGGTGGTGCGGCCGTCGATCGCGCTGGCGGTGTAGTTGAGGTTGCCGCCGCACTTCGTGCAGCGGATCGTTCCCTGCGTGGTCTGCGCAGGGCGGAAGTGGGGTGGCGCGCAGTGCTGGCGGCGCACCTCGGCCATTGCGCGCGCCACCGCGCTGGTGAAGGCGCCGAAACCGGGACGGGTCATACTTGCGCCTTTCCCAATGAGGAGGCGGCCATGCCCCCCCACGTGAAGAATTTCCTCATCGCAGAGGCGCGCGAGGTGGATGCAACTCTCGCCAGAACCTTCGAAGTCGCAATCGGCATGCTGGCTCCGAGTTCGCCTTTGCCATGCCCCAGATGCTTCGTCACAGGGCGACGCACGGTCGCACTCGTCGCTGCAGGCCCCAGCGGTGAGACCGAGCAGCTTTCCTGTCCGCACTGTGGAACTCGGTTCGTGGTTCCGGCTGTGCGCGTCATTTGACGAGCCTCCCGAATGTCACCACCCACACCCACGGGTTCGCGGCCCAGCTTTCGGCGCCGTTGATCTGCTCCCAGATGTCGCGGTAGTGGAGAACGAAGCTGCCGCGCTGGCTGGGGCCGGCTAGCAGCACCTCGCGCCCGCTGACCGGATCGCATTCGCGCGCACCCTCCGCCCGTGCGTCCGCTTCGCTGATGTCTTGCAGTCGCTCGACACGCACGCCGGTCACTTCGAGGTCGATGCGGCTCGCAGCGCGCAGCATGTGGATGCTGGGAATCCAGCGCTCCGCAGACCCGTCGACGTTCTCGGTCGCCCGGTAGACGTAGCCGCCACGCTCCGCGCGGCCATCCTCTCCGATCCCGCGATGGCGCCACGTTTCGCGCACCCAGAGCCGATCGCCGAGCTGCCCGTAGGGCGCGGTGAGATCGGAGCGGTGCATCTTGTGGCCGCCGGTGTTGACCATAGTGCCGGCTGCCAGGTCGAGCCAGCGGTAGCCGCGCGGCGGCTTCACCACGCGCCGCGTCTGCGTCTTCGTGCCGTCGAGCAGCGCGCGCACCATCGGGGCGCTGAACAAGATCGGCCGCTCCTTGAACGCCGGCACCAGCGGACAGGGTTTCGTGGTCACGACTTCAGGCGGCGCCATGCTGAGACCTCCCGGCAGGGTCGAAGGAAGAGCGCTCGTCGGCCCAGGTGCGAACCTTCGCGATCAGTGCGCGAGCGGCCTCGCGGCGCTGGCGCGCGTTGCCGGACGGCCGCGTGTCCATCCACTCGATGTGAGCGGCGGTGTTGCACCAGGGGCAGGGGATATCGCCGCCCGACGTCAGGCCATCGCCCGGCTCGTCGCAGCTGTCGAGGTCCCACATGAAGCCCTCGATGCAGGTCCCGTCCGGATAGCGAGCGCCGAAGGTGGGCGCCTCGTAGTTGCAACCCAGGGATTTAGGCATGGGCGGCCTCCCCGGGGAATTGATCCCACGTGCGTCCGTCGAGCAGGCGGCCGGCGGCGCTCTTGCCGACCATTGACATGGTCGCAACGTCGGCGTTCTCGTCGCGGCCTTCGTCGGACAGCGGATCGACCACGGAGCCGTCCGGCCTGATCAGCGCGACCTTCTTGCCCTCGACGGTGCCGAAGGCTGGCTCGCCGGCCGAGACCCATCCCCCATGCTGCTTGAACAGGAACGGCACGCCGACCGCTTGGCACTGATCGCGCAGACTGCGTGCCCAGTCGGGATGCATTGGGCGCGCGTGCGGGCCGCTCTCGCCGCCGCAGATGATCCAGTGCAGCAGCGGCCTGTATCGCATGCCGGGCATGCTGAACCACGGGAGGTGAAGGTCCACAGCCCCCAGCAGCGGTTCCATGCTCAGAAAGCGTACACGCGCGGGCGTGTTCAACAACTTCGGGATGTCGCGATCCGCCTCCAGCTGGTTCACGACCGTAGCCCCGAGCCACACGTTCGCTGGCGGGTTGCCCCCGAGCCAGCGTTCGATCCAGCGCAGCAGCGCTACGGTGGCTTCGGCCGCGGTCGTGAGCCGCTCGCGGAGCCATTCCGCTGCAGCCTCGAGCCGGTTGCGCCAGTTACCGATGCGCTTCGACAGCAGCAGCCAGTCGAGGTCCGGCGTGACGCGGATCAGGCCGAGCAGGTCGACCAGCAATTCCACGTCGACCGCGTTGTCGAGCCAGTCGGCCAGGCTGGCGCAGAACACGCGCTGCCGGCGTCCGTGCTCGGCGAAGAAGGCTTCGTGCAGGGCGTTCCAGCGACGCGGCGTCGCCCAGTTCGACGGGCTGGTGCGATGGCGCGCGGCGTGCGGGCCCCAGGTCTCGATGCCCTTGGCCCGCAGCACGCGGACCGGCGTGCTGACCTCCGCATAGCAGCCGTCGCAGCCGCCGCCGCACGTGGCGGCGGTTGAGACCTTCATGCACCCGATCCACGGGTTGAAGGTGTGGTCGCACCACTCGATCTTCGTGTCAGCGGCCATCGCGAGCCTCCCGGACGTCGAAGACCATGTCGTAGGAGCCCATCGCCAGCGGCGTGCGCGACTCGAGCGAGACGGTGACCACGAGACCGTAGGCACGCGCCGCGTCGAGCAGCTGCTGCGCGGCCATCTGCACGGCCTGGATCTGCTTGGCGCGCTCGCGATCTGGTGAGGTGTCGATGAGGTTCACAATGCCGACTCCGAAAGAAGAGGATGGAGAAGATGAACGGCTGGAGAACGCTTGTTGCGTGGTCGATCACCGGTGCGCTGGTCGCTGTGATTGCTGGCTGGCCAGCGCTCGTTGCGTGGGGTGACGCGCATAGCGGTCTTGCGTCGTGGTTCCAGGCGGTTTTCTCGGTGCTTGCGATCTTGGCCAGCGCTGGGGTGGTGCTCTGGCAGCACCGACTCGAACTGAAGCGAGCTGACCAAGAGGCAGAGAAGCAGACGCGCCGCGCTGCTGCAGGGATCGTTGCGATGCTTCAATACATCGCAGCCCAGTTGGCCCGCACAAATTTTTTGGCGAACTTCCAGCTCGACCACGAAAAGAATCCAGTTTTTTACTGGGACCTTGCCCGTGAGTTTCAGACCTTGGCTGGAACTCTGGATAAGCTGCCCTTCGCCGATGTGACCTTGTACGGCCAGCTGGATACCTACTTGTGTCTGCGGCGCGCAGCGGACGAGTTGGCGCAGCTGTACTCCATCGCTCCACAGCAAGGTGATGGCTTCTACCGGTTGAATCGGACCCGGCTTGAGGACCTTCGAAAAATCTGCGCCGACTTTCAGCTCAGCTTGACCAAGGCAATTCAGACGCTGGACCCAGCCATGTACGAACAGCGCAAGGAAGAAATGTTGAGGCTGTAGCGCGGTCACGGCCGAGGCCGTACCGTACGAGAACTGGCAGACGATGGCACCAGCGGTCATTCGTCGCCCGCTTGCTGCAGCGCCTGCTGAACGTCGGCCGCGAGCTGCTGGTCGGCCGCTTCGGCGAACAGCCGCCCGTAGCTCCACGAGGTGTCGCGGAACACTCGCCCATCCTCGAAACTGTCGAGGCACGACAACACATCGTTCGCGATGTCCTTGTCCTCGGTCGTCTCGATCTGAAAGCGGTCGAGTGCGTTCTTCACGCGATACGGGCCTTCGCTCCAGTCGCCGCGCGTGCGCTGCATGGCAACAGCCAGGTCGAGCCGCTGGTCCTTCTCGCATAGCGCATCCACCACGTCCGACCACGTCGAGTCGAGCGGGAGCTGATAGCGCAGCAGGATCGCGGCCAGCACCATGTCGGCCTTGCGCTTCTCGACCAGCGCCGCAGCCTCGCGGGCCTTCTTGGCGTCGGCCTGCTTGGCTTCTTCTTCGGCGCGCAGGACGTAGGCGTCGTACTCTTTCTTCAGCCGTTCGTAGGTGCCGGTGGCGTGGTCGAAGCTGTCGTCGGTGCGGCAGTGCCGGCGCAGGTCGCAGAGGTAGCCGGCGTCGAGCCGGATGGTCTTGGGGTAGCGCGCTCGCGACTTCGTGTCGCGCTCGGTATATGAGGCCGGCATGCCGACTTCGGCCATGAGCGCTTCGATACGCGCGCGCACCGCCTTGTTCGCTTCGATGGCCGGCAGATTCTTCTCATGGGTCGCGATGTCGCGGGCGCGGGCAGCACCGAGTTCCGAGAGCGCCTTGGTTGCCACGGCGCGCGGATTTCCCAAACTGTACGGGCCCATGCTACTGGCGTAGCTCGACGGGCTGGACATGCACTTGCCGACGGCGTTGCAGAGCTCGACGGGTTGGATGGTGGTGAACGTCATACTGTCGGCCTCAACAACTGGAGGTTGGAATGGCTGATCGCATCAAAGAGGACCAAATTGCCTCGATCCCGACGCAGGAGCTCCTGCGCTACACCGACTTCTTCGTAGCTGGGCCGAATGGCTATGAGCTCGGCGAACCGGTGTTCCGAGTGAGAGAAATTCCGCCCGAGACCGTCGATGGCCAGCCCCCGCGAGTCATGGCCGTGCGCCACCTTGTGATCGAGGTGCCCGATCCGGCTGATGAAGCCGCAAGAGATAGGGTTCGCACAGCCATCACTCAGAGATTCGCCGCGCGTTGATCGATGCCAAGGCCTACCCGCACCGCAAAGCAGCTGCGCGAGCTGCTGCTCGAGCGCATCGATGCCATCCCTGACCTGGCTGGCCAAGAGACGGACGTGCACCGCGGCGGCGTGGTCGGCACGGGCGGCGATGGCGAGGGCGGCCCGAACTGGACCGTGCCGGTGCTGACCGACCGCGGCACGCACCGCGCCGACATCGCGCGGATCATTCGCGACCTGCAGCGGCACTACGACCTTGAGGAGTAGGCAGCGATGGAAAACGATCCTCGGGAACGACTTCCGAATGTCTATAACGAGATTCGAGAGACGGCTGGCGATGCTGCGTCCGCGATCTTGGCTGGCGGCCGCGAGGACTGGCTCGCCCTGATCTTGAAGTCGCACGACGCCAAGCTCGTTGAGCTTCTTCGGGAGGCTTCTCGCTTGCGCCGTGAGCTGGGATTGGAGTGACATCATCCGGCCCTCCGCAGAGCGTTGATGACGTCCCGGGCGACTGGCGGGCAGACGGCGTTGCCGAGCATGTGGCCGGCCTGACGATGCTGGGCCGGCAGTCGGTAGGTCTCGGGGAATCCCATCGCGCAGCGGTACTCGCTCGCCAGAAGCATTCGCATGCGGTCGCCGTCGATGACGGCATAGCGGTCACGTGTCGTGACGGTGCCTAGCGGCCTTGATAGCGACCTACCGCCGAACTCGTTTCCGTAGTAGGCGGTGAGGAAGCGGCGCCCGTGGCAGGCGCGGCCGGCCTTGATGCGGCCGAGCGTCGCCGCCGACCGCCCTGGCTTTTCGATGGGTGACCAAGTTCCCTCTTCGAACTGAATGATGGAGGCCGCCGAGACATGCTCGCGCTGTTCGAAAGCGAGCTCGATCGGATGCTTGCTGCGAGTGCAAACGATGAAGAGGCGCCGGCGGTGCTGTGGCACGCCGTGATCCGCGGCATCGAGAATCATCGGAGCATTGGCGTAGCCCAGCGCGTTCATTGCGGCACACCAAGCTGGGAAGAGCAGCCATCGAGAAAACTCGGGGACGTTCTCAACGACGACCGCGTGCGGCTCGTGGCACTCGACTGCAGAGATGACCGCCCACGCGGTTGATCTCAGTGCGTCATGGTGCGGCTGCTCCTTTCCGCGGGCCCGACTATGGCCTTGGCAAGCCGGCGAAGCCAGCAGCAGATCATGGGGCGGCACGAGCCGCCAGTCAGTCTGCTGAAGGTCTTGGCAGGCGTGGGCGGTCTCGGGATGGTTGTCCGCGTGGATTGCCACCGCAGCCGGCCAGTGGTTGGCCGCCCAGACCACCTCGCAGCCGGCCATCTTGGCGCCAGTCGAGAAGCCGCCGGCGCCTGCGAAGAGGTCTGCAGCCTTCATACCGGCGCGTCCTCGCTGATGGCGACGGCGTCGCGCACGGCCTCGACGGTGATGCCGAGCGCCTGGGCGGCGGCGCGCTCGGCCGCTTCCTGGCCCTGGCCGAGGGCGAGGGCACGCGCGAACGCTTCCTTCACTTTCTCGATGGAGATGACGGTGAAGTCCATGCCGCTCAGTCCCGCGACGTATCGGCGAAGATCTCTTCGGCCGTCTTGCCGCCTTTGCGGCGGCTGGCGGCGGCAGGCGCGTCTTCCTTGGGCGCTTCCTTCGGAGCATCGTTCGGGAACGGCCAGGGGCCGCTGTCCGCGGCCTGTTGCTGGTCGCCCTCGGGCTTCGCGGCAGCCGGCGGGGCGCTGGCAGAGGACTTCGCGTCCGTGCCGGCATCGTCGAGCTGCTGCTGGCGGACCTCGGGCTCGAGCAGCTTGATCGGCACCTCGCGGCTCTTGAGCATCGCGAGCTCGGCCAGCACCATCTTCGGCACGTCGACCATCTCGACGCTCCACCACGCGGCCACGGTGCCGCCTTCCTTGGCCTGGAAGCGCCAGTTGTCGAGCGAAGCATCGGTCACCGGCAGGTTCGACTTGCCGCCCATCCCGTGGTCAATCTCGCCGCGGTAGCCGGTGAGCTTCTCGGACCACGACACCTTCTTGATGTGGCGCGCCATCGCGGTGAGGTGCGGCAGATCGCTGATCTCCTCGACGCCGGGCAGGGTCTGCCGCTTGTCCTTCGCGCTGTTGGCCGCGGCCTCGCTCTTCGTGAAGAACGCGGTGCGCAGCGCGCCGTCGAAGTGCGACAGCACGTAGTTCGGAAGGTCGGCCTGCATGTTGAGGCGCACGCCCGGGTTCGCGCCTGGCGGCCGGTTCTTCTGGCTCAGCAGGGTGACGTCGAGTATCTTGACCTTCGTGAACTCGGGGAGAGAAAACATGGAGTAGCTCCTTTGGGTTGACGGGAATGAAAGAGGGCGCCGCTCGCGCGGGCCGGCCGGGAATGGAGGAGGAGGGAGGAGGAGGGAGCCCGGCCGGCTGGATTCGCCCGAAAAAGGGGTGTCAGAACGGGATGTCGTCGTCGAGCTCGGGCTCGGGCCGCTCCAGCAGCGTGCAGGCCTCGACGGGCGCGTCGGCGGTGCGCCGCAACTCGGTTGCATGAAGCACGTAGAACGATTTGCCCGGGTACACCGAGGCGAGCCGCTCCGCTTCGTCGGCCGCGGCCTTCGCGCTGTGGTGCTCGTGGCGAGGGGGACGCTCCCCCTCGGGACTCCACACCAGCCAGAACTCGAAGAGCTCCACGATCAGGCCTCGATCGCTTCGAGCGCGGCCGCCATCGGCGACGTGGCGGCGAAGTAGACGGCCTGGGCCGCGCGCACGTCGACGATCGCGCTGTGCGCGCCCTCGAGCTTCTTGCCGGTGAAGAACTCGTAGGCCTCGCCAAGGTTCGCGCTCTTGTGGTGGAAGCGCTTGGCCGCCTTCATCTTCGCCGTGGGCGGCAGCTTCAGGATCGGCGTGCTGATCAGCTGGGTGCAAGCGGCCTTGCCCGCCTTCCACTCGTCGGCTGTCTCGGCGTCCAGGAAGCGCATGCACGCGATGCGCGCGATCCGGGCGTCGAAAGGCTCGTTGTGGCCGATGCGGATCTCGGCGCGCCGCCACATCGCCAGCAGCATGCGCAGCGCAATGTGCTCGGGAATGCCGACCTGCAGCGCGAGTTCGGTGGTGATGCCGTGGATGTCGGCGGTCTCGTCGGGAATCGTCCAGCCGTCGGGCTTTACGACGACGTCCAGCGTGCTGAAGACGCGGCGCGTGTCGAGGTCGACCAGCTCTGCGCCAACCTGCACGAAATGCGGCTGGCCGGGGTGCTCGCTCGGCTCATTGAAGAGCGGAAGTGCCTGGGTCTCGAAGTCGTAGAAGAGGGCGAGTTTCATGCTGCTTCCTTGAGCTGGCCGACGTGGCCGTTGTTGATCCACTCGGCCGCGACGGTCGCGGGGAGGTCGGAAGGCAGCGCTTTCAGCGTGCCGAAGAGGAGGGCAGTGTCGAGCTCGCCGTTCTGCGCGAGCACGTCGAGCCACAGCAGCAGGTCGCCGCGGCCCTGGGCGTCGAGCACGTCGAAGCGATCGAGCACCAGCAGCTTCAGGCCGGACTGGAAGCTGATCGCCTCGGCCACCATGGCGTCGGCGCGCCAGCGCTCGGACTCGCTCAGCAGCCGGTACTCGCGCGCGGTGCCGCCCGGGGTCAGGCACGTGATTGACATGTCGGCCGAGATGCCGATGCGCAGCCATTCCGCGTCGAGGGAGCTCTGCTGCAGGCGCGTGTTGATCGGGTCGAGAGCCTCGGCGAGCATCTGGCCCGGAATGCCGTCGGGTGCGAGGTCGGCTGCGAGCGCGTCCCAGGCGACTACGTCGGCGTGGTGGCCGGCCGCGGTGGCGGTCTTCGACGCCGCTTCCTTGCCGGCCTGCACGAGCGCCTCGAGCTTGGCGACCTCGGCCGCGGCGTTGGTGCGCTTCTGCCGCAGCGTGGCCAGCCCTTGCGTCGCGGCGTCGATGTCGGACTGCTTCGGCGCGGCGGGCTGCTCGCCCTCGGTGAGCGTCTTCAGTTCGGCGGCGGCGTCGCGCGCGGCCTGCAGGTCGCGCTTGTCGTTGGCGACTGCGGAGCGCAGCAGCTCGCGCGAGCGGACCAACTCGGGCAGCGCGGCGGCGGCTTCTTCGTCGCGGACACCATCGGGCACGGTGTGGGCCTTCAGCTCGCCGCCGGCCAGTTCGACCAGGCCGCGGCAATGCGGGCAGGTCAGCGGCTGCGTCGGCGCCGCGCCGGCAGCCTTGGCTTCGGCCTCTTGCACCTTGGCTTCCCAGCCGGCCAGATCCTTCTCGTCGGCGGCCAGCTTCGTCTCGACGCGCGACACGCGCTCGGCTGGGGCGCGCAGCGCCTCGATGCGAGCCTCGCGCGCGGTGTGGGTGCGCATGTCGGCCTGCAGCGCGCCGAGCGCCTGGTTGGCCTCGGCGATCTGCATGTCGACGTCGGCGAGTTGCTGCTGCGCGGCGGTGAGTGCGGCCGGGTCGGCTGCGACGGCGGGCGCGGCCCAGCTGGCGGCCTTCACCGAGCCGTAGGTCTCACCCGTCAGCGCGCGCCATGCGCCCTTGGCCTCGGTGGCCTTGGACTTCGCCTCGGTGCATGCGGCGTCGAAGCCGGCGCGCAGCGTTGGCGCCACGCGATCGACGCGGGCTTTGTCGTGGCCGGCGGCTAACAGGCGCTGGGACACCGTCTCCGGGGTGATCTTGATGCCCATCAGCCCGAAGAGAAAGGCGCGGCGCGCCTTGTCGTCCATGCTGCTGAAGCGCTGCGCGTCGAGCACGTAGGGCAGGGCGGCCGGCGGGGTGAAGCCATTGCTGCGCGATGCCTTGCCGCTGGGCAGCACGATGCTCGCGGTCTCCTCGCCGATGCAGACCTCGGCGAAGCCGTTCTTCTCGCCATCGTTCACGAGCGCGGCGTATTCCTTCTTCAGCTCGACGCGCACCGTCTCGCTGGTGAGCGCCATGCGCACGGCTTCCTGCAGGCTGCTCTTGCCAGCGTAGTTGTTGCCACCGAAGAGGGTGACGGGCTTCTTGAGCGCGACGTCGGCGCGGCGGATGCCGAGGAAGTTCTCGGCGGTGATGTGGGTGATCTTCATTGCGGTGGTGCTCAGTCGACGGAGGGAGCCGCGCCGCGGGCGCGGCGGCTGGTGGGCGCCGGTGCCGGCGCGGCGGGGGCGGCAGGCCCGCCCTCGAGTTCGTTGGCGCGGCGCTGGTAGACGTTGCTGAGAACGGCGCGCTGGTCTTCGTTGGGGTTCAGCGCGCGCAGGCTGTCCATCGCGGCGTCGAGCGCGTCCTGGTCCTTGCAGGCGGCCAGCTTTTCGGAGAAGGCGTCGACGTCGAAGCCTGCGGGCTGTGCGGCGCCGGCGGCGGCACCGGATGCGGCGGCCGGCTCTTCGGCGGTGCCGGGGCCCCGCTCGTCGCGCGAGTCCTCCGCGGTGTTCTTTTGCACGACCTCAGCGCCTCGCACGGGCTGGGTGCTCAGGTCTTCGACCGAGACACCGGTCACGCGGCCCTCGTGGTCGACATCGAGCACGATCGCGTCCTGCGTCTCTTCCGTGGTGCGGCCCATGCCCATGACGATGTCGGGAGCGTGGATGTTCCCGAAGAAGCTGCCGGCCCGGTACTGCAGCATGAGGTGCCGCATCTCGGTCTGCCACTTCGAGCCGGACTTGCCGTACCAGCCTTCCTCGACCGCAAGGCGCATGCTTACCGGCGCGGACTCGATCACCGGCAGATTCGCCGCCTTTGCTTGGTCCAGCGTGCGGATCTGCGGCGGGAAGGCCACATTGCCGGGGAGGGCCCATGCCACGCATTCCAGGTTCTCGACCTCGACGCTGATGTCCTTGAAGTCGTAGCGATTGAGCTGGCGATTCCAGCCCTGCTTCTCCCGGTAGGTGGCCTTGATCACGCCCTTGTTCTTCACGTCAAAGCGCAGGGGTGTGAAGCGGCCGCTGGCGTTGATGGCTGCGATCTTGTACTGGCCGCTCCAGGTCAGCCGGCCCTCGATCACGTTCGCGTTCTGCATCACTGCGGCGATGCTCATGCCCACTGACTGCGCGACCTCAATCGCGATCAGGCAATTGCCCAGCGCCGACGGGTTCTCGACCATCTCGACGTTGCCGTCGCGACCCTTCTTCTCTGTGTACTGCCGGAACGCGGCCGGCACGGCGTTGGAGGTCGACAGAGCGCGAGCGATTCGCTGCGCCAGTTCGAAGCCACGCAGCGAGAACATGCTGACGACGTGATCAGCCGGATCGGGCACGGTGGCGACCTGGTGCTGGTGCTGGCGCAGCTGTTGGACGCTGGCGGTGTTGACGGCCGGGGCCGCCGCGGTTGCAGTTGCAGACATGGCTTTCCTTCTTCGAGGTGGGGGTCAGTCGTGGTACTTGCAGTGCGCGGCGTAGGCCGGGCAGAACTTGCGCGAGCACAGGTTCGACTTCGGATTCGGCGGGAACACGCCGCTCTTCAACATGCCGGCCGCGATCTCGATGAGCCCGGGGGTCTTGTCGTCGCCGAGCAGCGGCGTCTTGACGTCGGCGATCTCGCCGGTGGCGCAGGGCGTGTCCTTGGAGGTCTGCAGGCCGATGATTTCGGCTGGGCCGTCCATGCGCTCGCCGGTGGCCTGCTCTGCCATCAGCGTGTAGATGCCGAGCTGGATGTGGTGGCCCTTCGTCACCGCGCGCCGGCCGCCGCTCTCGAGCTTCTCGGTGGCGCGGCCGCCGGTCTTCACGTCGGAGATGGCCTTGCGCCCGTCCTGCAGCTGGCGCACGCGGTCGGTGGTGCCGGTGACGCGCACGGTGCCGTGCTTCGTGGTGATGTCGAGCGCCGTGCACTTCAGCTCGACCGCGGTATAGGTGCGCGTCGGCGCGATGTCGTGGCAGTAGCGCGTCGTGAGCTTGACGGCGTAGCTGTCGGCCTCGGCCGGCGACAGGCTGTCATCCCATGCGACATCGTTCTCCGGCGTGGCCAGCGCCTGGCGCGAGGCGTCGACGGCATCCGTCACCGAGATGAACTTGCCGTCTAGGATGGACTGGTCGTAAGCCGCGGTGCCGGCGTGCACCGCCGTGCCGAGATGCGCGGCGCCGCCCGAGGGGCTGCGCAGGCCGACGATGTTCTGCCAATACCATTTGTACGAGCAGTCGAAGAGGCTGGGCCAGGAGCTGGCGCGCACGACGGCGAGCGGCTGGGTGGTGAGAGCGTTCACGGGTGCAGGACCTTTCAACGGATGAAGAAGTGAAGGAGGACGCCGGCCGCTGCGATGCAGGCGGCGGCAACGAGGAAGGCGCGGCGGGCCAGCGTGAGCACGGCATCGATCGCGGCGTAGGGCTGCGCGACGGGCTCGGGCGTGTCGGGTGGGAACGCGGCGGCGCGCGGGCCGCGCGTGTTGTCGACGGCTATGCGAACAGCCATGGCGTGAACCTTTCGGCGAGGAGGAGGGCGACAACGAAGGCGCCTGCGAGTGCGCTGGTGATGACGACGACGAGCTCGGGCATGGCCATGCGCGCGGTCGCGCCCATGGGCACGATCACGGCGATGCTGCTGCGCTGCGCGCCCTGCAGCTGCTCGAGGCAACGCGCGGTCGGCCTGGCGCTGTCGCGGGTGGCGTCGATGACACCGATGAACTGCCGGGCACTGGTCAGAGGGCGCTGCAGGGCTGTGTGCAGCGACTTCTCAGGCGCTATCCCTGCCCGTTCTACTCGGGGGATACTTGAGGCAGGAGTGGGAAGAAAATGGCGAATTCCGAGAAGAAGAGCTGGCTTCGAGAAATCATCTTGTCCGTTACGACAGCTGGAGTCCTTGCGCTGTTCAGCCTGATCCCAGGTGGCTGGACCTGGGTCTTTGATGTGCTCGGCGCCTTTTGGGCGCATCTCGGCAGGGCGAGCGCAATTCCACACTGGGCGCTGTACCTGCTTGCCGCTGCAGTCGTTTTCACAGTGGTTGTGCTCGTGTGGGCAGCAGTCGACGCGATGGCCCCCGAGTGGAAGGGCTATGTCGAGGATGACTTCTTCGGCGTCCCATGGCGTTGGCGCTATATCTCGAATCAGGTGTATGACCCGTGGGCGTTTTGCCCAAGCTGTGACACGCAGTTGGTCTATTCGCAAACTGGTGGACGCTTTAGTCCCGAGCCTCGCAGCGTTACCTTGTTTTGCGAGCGTTGTCGGCAGGACCGGCTCGTCCATGACGGGGACCGGAACTATCTGGTCGCTGCCGTAAAGCGGCAGATCGATCGCAACCTTCGGACCGGGGATTGGAAGAAGCGCACGCAGTCTTAGCGCGAGGTTGGACGCTGCTGCACTGAGCGCCACGAAACTGCCTCGGCCGATCATGCTGCGAGCTCCAGGTCGCGCTGTGCGAAGTGCAGGGCGAACAGCCGCGCCGCAGCGTCGCCATCCACGGTCTGCACGCTGATCGCGGCCTTCACCGCGTCCGCCAGCACATGCATGCTGTCGAAGAGGAAGTGCGGGCCGTTCACAGCGCACCACCGTGGCGGAGGTCCAGCTCGAGCGCGCTGCGCTGCTGGTACTGCTGCAGGAGGCCGCTGTCCTTGGCAGCCGAGTAGGCGCTGTCGAAGGCAGCGAGCTGCTCCTCGGAGAACTCGAAGGCGTCGGGGTGACGCTTGACCTCGGCGCGCTCGCGGCGCGCGTCACGGCGCCGCGACAGGTTGGACTGCGTGAACCGGCTCATCACGCGCTCACCGGCTCTTTGGCGACGTAGCAGCCGTTGACCACTTCCATGTGGTCGCGCAGCCCCAGCTCGTCCATCACGGTGATCAGTTCACCGAGGGTCTTCCTCGTCGCCGAGCGCATCACGCAAGCCAGCGTGGCGGCGTCGTAGGGCGGTGCCGACTTAGCGGTGTTCACCGCCTTCTGCACCTGTCGTTGCTCTGCCTTGTTCATGCCCATCTCCTGATCGATGGGATTTATTGAACCGCAGTTCAAAAGCAAATACAACTAGAGTTCAGAGTATTTTTAACCGTGGTTCATTTGGCCCGGTGAGCTGGGCCGACTCCGTGGCTCGGGTCGTGCGTTGACGTCTGACGGTCTCTGGCTCTGCATCGGTCGAAGATCGCGCCATGCAGCCCCTCCGTCACCTCGCCGTCACCGTCGTCCAGTCCGCAGACAAGGCCTACCGCTGGCGCGTGGCTGAGCTAACGCCCGACGGCAAGTGGTTCACGCTCGATGAGCAGCAAGGCGCCGAGAAGACCTACAACGCGGCCATGGCGGCCGGGCTGGTGCAGCTGCAGGGGATGGTCGAGGATCTCGCAATCGGGCCGCGCGAAGACGACCTCGAGGCACCATCGCCCACACGGAAGGGCGGACTCTTCGGTTTTGGGTTCGGGGTGTAGAAGGCGTAGAAAAGCCCGCGCGCGGCGGGCTGGTGGGGATACCCCCAATAGGGGTCAGGAAAGCACGCAAGCGCGCTTACGCTTGAATCTCACACTAACGAAGGGGCACCCGATGAAGCAAGAGCAAGGGTCGATGACCGCACAGCAAGCGAGCGGCGCCAATGCGCTGCGTGAGAGAGCCGAGATGCTCATTCGCATCTCTCAGCAGACCGGTCTGCCACTCGACGATTCGGGGCCGCCAGAGCTCAGTCAAGCAATCGCTGAAATACAGCGTCTGGGTCCGCGATCAGTCTAGGGGAAGGCCTGCCTTAGCTGCGATTTGCTCCAGCATTCGCTCACGTTTTGCGGCCTGCTCGGCGAAGCCTGCGAGGATAGCTTCGATCCTCGTGTTGATGTTCGCGATTGTGTCGGGACCAATGGGGTCCTTGTCCCCAATGTTGAGGGTAATGATCAGAACGTGGTCTTCGCCACTGAACGTGAGGTTCCCGTATTCGAGTTTCTCCCGTACCTCGGGTGGAAGGTCCTCATCGAGGTTGAAGGCAACTTGGCCTGGATGAGGCGTATGGTCTCTATTTACTGACACGATCTTCATGGCGTCTCCTCGCTTTCGAGTGGTTAATGGAGGCAAGAGGTCAGTTGCAGCTGAAGGTGTTGCCGGCCCGCACGCAGAGGCGTCCATCGGGGCCTAGGAGGTTTCCGCCGGCGACCCGGTTGTAGCGGGCACCATTCGTGTCCCAGCAGCCTGCGCGATCGCACGATGCCAACTGGGGCGCCGCCTGGCGCGCGGCCTCCGCAGCGGCGCGACGACGGGCGGCATCGAGTTCCAGTTCGGCACGGCGTCGGTCTTTTTCCGCACGGATGGTGTTCGTCCCGCCGGGGCCGTCGGGGCCGTTGTTGATGATCCCGCCGCCGGCATCGCCGCGCGCGTCGCTTGTCGACTCCTGGATGATCCTCGATGCATTCTCGATGCTTCGCATGTTCCGCTCGCGCCCGTAGACCTCGTTCTCCCAGCGCCGGTCGGTGGCATCAGCGCCGAGCACGCGCGCCGCGCTCTTGGCGCCGATGGCGCAGGGCTGATCGCTGAAGGAGGTCTTGCCGGCGGCGTCTACGCAGCGATGCACCTGGGCATGCGAAGTCAGCGCCAGGCCGAGAAGTAGCAAGGTCAAACAGTTCTTGGATGTCATGGCAGCTCTCCGGAATCAGCCGTCGTCTGAATCCCGGCTGCGCTGACGTGCCCGATCGGCTGCGGCGTTCAGTCGATCTAGCATCGCTCGATCCGCTGCGTTCAAGCTGAGGTCCTGCAGATGACGAATGGCTCGATCAAACTCGTTCCAATGCGTGAGCTCTCGCTGATCGAGCTTCTTGATGTCCGCCCTGGTCGAAAAGGCGTACGCCACCGCAAAGATGGCAACGATGATGGCGAGAACCTCCATGTCGCGCTCCTGGTCCTCTAAAGGCCGCCTTCTCCGGCAACGTGCACCACCCGTCCGATGATTCGCACTAGCTCGACGGTGTCCGCGCTCAGCTCGATGGCCGGGTAGGTGTCGTTGTCGGACTTGATCTTTAGCCCTCCACCAGGCAGCCGATACAGGCGCTTCACGCGCTCGCCGCCGTCGTACCAGATTGCGTAGACCTTCCCGTCGATGACCGTTGTCTGCGACGTGTCGACCACCAGCGCGTCGCCCCTGTGAATTCGATCCTCCATGGAGTCGCCGTCGGCGACCATCGAGGCGAGCTTTTTGGGCTTGAGCTGCTTCTTGCGGATCCAATCTGCGCGAAAGGCCTGCGGCTGCTTATCCACGAACTCAATCTCCACTTGCTCGTGACCAGGCCCGGCTGAAAGTTTGATATTCAACCTTGGGATCAGGACGAACTCGCCTGCTGGTAGGTCGTCCTCGTGCTCCCACGCGAGCACCGGCTGCATAGACGGTGGCGGCGAGTCCGCGGGGGCAGGTTGCGGCGCCGCGGCCAGCCCCGCAGCCGGCGGAGTCATCTCTCCGATGCCTTCACTCAGCCAGTCGCTGGAGACCCCAAGGAACTCAGCTATTTTCCTGTTGTTCGGCGCGGCCTGGCTCTTGGTCTTGCCGTCATAGACCTTTTTGAGGGCTTGGTAGCTCAGCCCTGTAGCGGCAGCAACGGCGCTCACCGTGCTGCCTGCATGCTTCAGCGCTGCCTGAAATCGTTCGGAAAGTTCAACCATCGTTGTGATCGTCTCATGGCGAAGGTGAACCGAGGTTGTGTTTTGCATTGAACTGTAGTTCAATGTCGAAATGCTTAAGTCAAAAGCCATTGAACTGCTGGGCGGCACTACCGCCTCCGCCGCCGCCGCCATCGGCGTGACCTACCAAGCTGTCGACAAGTGGCCAGAGGATCTCCCACCTCGGATCGAGGACCGCGTCCTCGCAGCGCTTGCCCGGAAGCACCTGTCGCCCGAACTCCGCGGCGAAGGCACTGCCGCCGACGACTCCACCCAGCAGGCGGCCTGAGATGAAGCACGAGATTGCATTGATCGCTGCCCAGGAATGGGCGCGCGCGAACGCCTCGCTGCAGTTGGACGCGCAAAAGTTTGGCGAGGGGGTCGCGCGGGCGTACCGCGCTGCGCTCAATCTGCCTGCTTCTTCAGATCGTCGATCAGACGCTGGCGAAACGCCGCAATGTTCGCTGCCGCGCTCTGCGCGTTCGGAACGTTCAGCAGGGCGTTTGCCCCGCACGCGCCCGGATGGTTCGTGATGAGTGCCAAGAGGTACTGGTCGGCCTTCGCGGCTGCAACTGCATCGGTCATTTCGTCTGCCCCGTGTGGGGTCCAAGTTGTGGTGACCTGGATTCTGCCCCGCACGGGGTGGACACCCATGCAGGGAAACGCCTGAGCCATGTGTCTCCTCGACCTCTTCCTCGCCCAGCCGCCCGGCGTGCAGGCCGTCTTCCTGATCGGCGGCGTCGTGGTGCTGATCTGCGTGATTGGCCTGGCCATGGATGACGCCGTGCGCCGCGGCCGCCAGAAGCGCGGCGTCTCTCTCGGCGCGAAGGCGCTCGAGCAGATCAAGCGCTAGGTCGTGAAGGCTCTGAAACATGGCAGCGAGTCTGCTTTTTTTTGCCCCAAACAGCCTCTCAACAGCCCTCAACCTTGTTGCGTGAACACGTGAACCAAATTGCTTTTCCCGTCGATCTCTCCCTCGTGGAGATCGCCCGCAAACGCTCCCTCGGCGCCTCGATCGAACTGTGCATCGACGCCGGCGGCAAGGACCCCAAGGACGTGCAGATCGACCTCAAGCTCGACAAGGCGCAGCTGTCGCGCTGGGCCTCGGGCGGCGAGGGTGTCGTCTGGCCGAAGTTCGAGGGCCTGATGGACTACTGCGGCAACGACGCGCCCGTGTTGTGGATGCTGCACCGCCGCGGGTACGACCTGAACAGCGTGCGAAAGCTGGAGACGGCGACCGAGCGCGAGAACCGCGCGCTGCGCGAAGAGAACGCCGCGCTGCGCCGCGTGCTGCAGGGGGTGGCACCTTGAGCGCCAGCGGTCAGCTCCTGGCGCTGCTGCGCGCCATCCATGAGCACGCGCCGCTCGACGGCACCGGTGTCAGCTACACCCAGATGTCGGCGACCACCGGCATCCCGTACCGGCTGCTGATGGCGAAGACGTCGCACCTCAAGGCGCGCGGCCTCATCGAGCGCGCGAACCCCGACGCTCCGAACCGAGATCAGGCCTTCTTCCTCGCCACTGCCGCCGGCCGCGCGCTGCTGACGCCGCCGGCCGCCGAGCCGGCGATGGGCGAGACGATGGTGGCCGCAGCGATTCGCGCGCGGCCGGCGCTTGCGATGGTCTGGGGGGTGTGATGCGATTCTTTACTGGACTGCACCAGCCTAGCGACGCTCGTCATTTCGATGGGGCATTCGTCAGCGTCAATCGACTGCGCACGCGCAAGTCACCGATGCACGTCGGCGACTGGATCATGGACAGCGGAGCATTCACCGAAATCTCGCGTCACGGCGGCTATCGACACGACGTGTCTAGCTATGCAGCAGAGATCCGGCGTTGGGCGACCAACGGTTCTGGCCGTCTTCTCGCGGCTGCTGCACAGGACTACATGTGCGAGCCGTTCATTGTGAAGATCACGGGCCTTTCGGTCGCCGAGCACCAACGGCTGACGATCGAGCGCTACGACGCGCTGCGCGCCGAAGACACCGGCGGGGTCTACGTCCTACCGGTGCTTCAGGGCTTTGAGCCCTCCGACTACGTCCGGCACCTCGAAGCGTATGGCGACCGACTTGCGCACCGTGCGTGGGTAGGCGTCGGCTCGGTCTGCAAGCGCAACGGCTCACCCGACCAGGTGGCGGCCGTGCTGATGGCGATCAAGGCCGCTCGCCCTGATCTGCTGCTGCACGGCTTCGGCCTCAAGACCACCGCGCTGGCGCACCCGTTCGTCCGCTCCATGCTGCATTCCGCCGACTCGATGGCGTGGAGCTTTGCAGCTCGCAAGCAGGGTCGCAACGCCAACGACTGGCGCGAGGCAGTGCGGTGGACGGCTGCGATCTCGAGCCGGCCCGTGCAGCACATGCTGCCCCTGGGAGGACAAGCATGCGCGTAGTCCACGTTGTCTCCGTCAGTGGCGGCAAGGACAGCCTGGCCACGCTGCTGATCGCCATCGCGCGCTGCGGCATCGCGAACGTGATCGCAATCTTTTGCGACACAGGCAACGAGCATGACGACACCTACGCCTACCTCGGCTACCTCGAACAGCAGCTGGGCATCAACATCGTTCACCTCCGCGCTGACTTCACGGAACAGCTCGCCGCGAAGCGCCAGTTCATCGCGCGCGACGTCCGCAACCGCCGTGAGTACGACACGCGACCGGTGTTCGAGGCAGACGGCGTCACGCCGGTGCCGAAGCGCGACGAGCGCGGCTCAATCGTCTTGAACAAGAAGGGCAAACCGATCCAGAAGACTGTGAAGGTCGGCGGCGGTCGCCGGGTGCGCTGGACCAACAAGGCCAAGCGGCGCGCGCTGGCCGTCATGTTCCCCAGCGGCAATCCCTTCCTCGACCTGTGCATGTGGAAGGGCCGGTTCCCCTCACGCACCGCACAGTTCTGCACCCAGGAGCTGAAAACCAACATGGCGGTCGGCTATCAGCTGGAGCTGATGGAGGCCGGCTACAAGGTGATCTCCTGGCAGGGAGTCCGGCGCGACGAGTCTCAGAACCGGGCCGACGCAAAGAAGTGGGAGCGCGTCGGCCGCGGCCTGTGGATCGCTCGACCCATCGTCGAGAACACCGCAAAGGAAGTATTCGCTTTCTCGGCATCGCACGGCCTCAAGCCCAATCCGCTGTACCTGCAGGACATGAACCGCGTGGGCTGCATGCCGTGCATCAACTGCAGCAAGCCCGAACTGCGCGCCATTGCGGCGCGCTTCCCTGAGCACCCTGAGCGCATCGCCGACTGGGAATGGCGCGTCGGACAGTGCAGCAAACGCGGCTTCAGCACCTTCATGACAGACGCCCACCCGGCTAAAGACCGCAGGGTCATCTTCGCCGATCTCAACATCTGGGCGCGCATCGAGTGGTCGAAGACCAGCCGCGGCGGCAAGCAATTCAACCTTCTGGACGAGCAGGAGAACGAGGGCAGCGGGTGCAGTTCGAGCTACGGCCTGTGCGACCAGTCCGGTATGGAAATGGAGGTGGCATGACCGCTGTACAGCTAAAAATCCTGCGTCGCTGCGAGCACTTGATCCAGGCCGAGGGCTTGGGCATCGAGATCTGCATGCTGTTGGGCGACCGGCCCGGCGCGCAGCGGCACCGCCGCGAGATGGAAGCACTGATCGCTGCGCGCGGCGCCGCCATCCAGCAGGCCGAGGAGGAGGGCGACAGCTACCTCGCCGCCGCCGGCACCGCCGCGCGCATCCAGGCCGAGGCGAGGGGGCTGATCGGGTGACAGATTCCACGGTCACGAAGCGGCCGGCGTCCCAGTACTACTGGGGCGACTGGTTCAAGGATGTCGCCTTGCAGAGCTGTTCATTGCCGGCGCGCGGGCTCTGGCACGAGATGAATTGCCTGATGCACCAGGGCGAGCCTTACGGCCACCTCACCATGCCCAACGGCAAGCCGATGGAGCCGACGCAGCTGGGCAACCTTTGCAAGATCGGCCCGGCCCTTTGCCGCAAGTTGATCGCCGAGCTGGAAGACAACGGCGTGCTATCGCGTGCTGAGAACGGGACGATCTTCAGCCGCCGCATGGTGCGCGACGAAGCCTCGCGCGAGCTGCGCGCGCAGATCGGGCGGGAGAACGGGCACAAGGGCGCCGAGCACGGTGCGAAGGGCGGCGAGCACGGGGGTAAAGGGGGGCGACCGAAGAAGGCAGAAACCGGGGCAGAAACCCCCCCAGTGAAACCGGGGCAGAAACCCCCCCAGAACCCCCGCCCTTCTTCTTCATCTTCATCTTCACCTTCGGGTTTATTTCCGGAAGCTGACGCTTCCTCGTCGGCGGCCGAGCCGCCAACGGACGAGTCGCCGGCCTGTCCGCATGCCCGGCTGCTGGCGCTCTTTGCGGAACTGGTGCCTGAGCTGCCGCAGCCGCGGCGAGAGCTGTGGGAGGGGTCGAAGGGGGCGGATGCAATGCGCCAGCGCTGGAAGTGGCTGCTGACCGCGCGCCGCAGCGCGAACGGCACGCGGTATGCGAGCACGGCCGAGGAGGGCCTCGACTGGTTCCGGCGCTTCTTCGAGCAGGTGGCCGCGTCCGACTTTCTCACCGGCCGCAATGGCAGCTGGCGCAACTGCGACCTGACTTGGCTCATGGGCAAGGAGAACTTCGCCAAGGTCGTCCAGGGCAACTACACCAACAAGGACCAGGCGCCATGAACGACCGCACGGACGATCGATTCATTGCGCCGGCCGAGCTCTCGAGCCCGGAATCCGAGGCCTCCCTGCTGGGCGCGCTGTTGCTGGACAACGAGGTCTGGGACCGCGTCGGGGACATGCTGGCCGAGGCCGACTTCATCTCGCACCAGAACCGCCTCGTGTTCTCGGCGGCCGCGGCGCTGGTCAATGCGTCGAAGCCGGCCGACGTGCTGACGGTCTTCGACCAGCTGCAGCGCAGCGGCAAGGCCGAGGAGGCGGGTGGGCTGCCATACCTGCACAGCCTGGCCCAGTACATGCCGAGCGCGAGCAGCGTGCGCCGCTACGCCGAGATCGTGCGCGACTTCGCGCTGCGCCGCCGGCTGCTCGCGGCCAGCAGCGAGATTCATTCGCTGGCGCGCCAGCGCGGTGTCGGCTTCGACGAGACGCTCGAGCAGTCGACGGCGCTGCTGACGAGCCTTTTCGACGCGCCCGGCGGCGAGGACGACTGGCAGGGCCTGGACGTCGGTGTCGTGTCGCTGCTGGACCGGATCAACGCCCAGGCCGAGGGCACCGCGCAGGACGATTTCGTTTCGACCGGGCTGGCCGACCTCGACGCGCGGCTCGACGGCGGAATGCGCGATGGCGAGCTCATCGTGATCGGCGCGCGGCCGAGCATGGGCAAGAGCGCGCTTGCCCTCGGAATCGGTCTCCACGTCGGCATGCACGCGCGCCGCGCGGTGGGCATGTTCTCGATGGAGATGCCCAAGGCCCAGGTCACCAGCCGGGCGATGTCGCTGCTATCGCGCATCCACCTCAGCCGCATCAAGCGCGGCGAGCGGCTCAAGGACTACGACTGGCCGGCGATCACCTCCTCGGTGGAGCTGATGCGCACCGCCAACTTCCATGTCAGCGATCGCAGCGGCCTGAACATCAACCAGCTGCGCGCCGCCGCGCGCGGTCTGCGCCGGCGCCGCGGGCGCCTCGGATGCCTGATCGTGGACTACCTCGGGCTGATGAACGGCACCGATCCGAAGATGCCTCGCGTCTACCAACTCGAGGAGATCACCAAGGGCCTGAAGAGCTTGGCCAAGGAGCTGCAGTGCCCGATCTTGCTGCTGTGCCAGCTCAGCCGGAAGGTCGAGGAGCGCGTCGACCAGATGCCGATCCTGTCCGACCTTCGCGACTCGGGCTCGATCGAGCAGGACGCCGACATCGTGGCCTTCGTGCATCGCCCATTCAAGGCGAACCCGAACCTCGGCGACGAGTGGAAGTACTACGCCAAGGTCTCCGTCCCCAAGGTGCGCGACGGCGAGCCCGGCTTCCTCGACCTCATGTACGTCGGCGAGAACACCCGGTTCCAGGACTGGCCCGCCGAGACCCCCATCCCCACCAGTCAAGTGCGCGTCGCGCGCGCATCGAAAGGAGACCTGTGATTCTTCAATTCCACGTGCCGGGCCAGCCCTACGGCAAAGGCCGCCCACGCATCGGCAAGGTGGGCGCCCATGCCCGCATGTTCACGCCCGAGAAGACTGTGAACTACGAGAACCTCGTGAAGTACTCGGCGCAGCAGGCCATGGCCGGCGCGGCGCTGATCGAGGGGGCCTGCGACGTCAAGCTGCGCATCGACTGCCAGATCCCGGCGAGCTGGTCGCAGAAGAAGCAGCGCGCCGCGGCCGCCGGTGAGATCCGGCCGACCAGCAAGCCCGACGCCGACAACGTCATCAAGGCCGTCTTCGACGCGATGAATGGGGTGGTGTGGAAAGACGACGTCCAGGTGGTCGACATCGCGGTGTCGAAGTTCTACAGCCTGGCGCCCGGCGTCGGCGTGCGCGTCGAGCTCGTCGGCGCCGACGCGCCGGCGCAGGTGGACCTGCTCGGAGCTGTGGCATGAAGCGGCTATGGGAACGAATCCTGGACTGGGCCCGCGGCCGCCTGCCCGATGTCGTGATCGGCGGCGAGCAGCGTCCGTACCTCCGCCGTTGGTGGCTGATCCCCCGCAACCCGATCTTCAACGTCTACGTGCACGAGTTCCTGCGCAGCGACGACGACCGAGCCCTGCACGATCACCCATGGGTGAATCTGAGCGTCCTGCTCGAGGGGCAGTACACCGAGCACGAGATCCTCGCGGGCGGCGTGCACCAGAAGACCGTGCGCAGCGCTGGAGATTGGCGCTTCCGCCGCTCCGGCCGCATAGCCCATCGCATCGAGCTCACGCACGGGCGCTGCTGGACGCTCTTCATCACCGGGCCGCGGTACCGGCACTGGGGATTTCATTGCGAGCGCGCCGGCTGGGTGCACTGGCGGCTTTTCACGAGCGACGACGGCCAAGACGTCGGGAAGGGTTGCGACCAATGACGAAGCCATCCGCCATCCTCATCATGAAGGCCCAGCCGCTCGAGGCCTGGAACGAGCGCGACCTGTCCGTGGTGCGCCGCTTCATCTTCGACGGCATCCGCGGGCTCAATGCCCAGCACGAGGCGCGCTGGCGCCGGTTTTGGGGGCGCATCTGGAAGGCCGAGCCCGGCCAAGTCTTCCAACTCGACAACGTGGTCGAGCGCTCGGGCCCGTTCCACCGCATGCACATGGGCATGGAGCAGCGGCTGTTCGAGAGCCAGGAGCGCTGGGGCCAGCTCGAGCCCTTCCGCAACTGGCTGAAGACCGGGGCAGGGTGGGGCGAGTACCAGCGGCACGACGGCGGACCCATGAAGTTCGTGCCGCGCAGCACCGCTTACGAGCACTGCAGCGACGACGAGATGCGCGAGGTCCACGAGGCCATGGTGGCGTTCCTGCGCACGCCCTACGCGCTGCGCCGGCTGTGGCCGCACCTTGCCGAGCCCAAGCGCCACGAGATGCTCGAGACGGTGCTGGCCGACCGCCGCGAAGGAGCCGCAGCATGAAAGCGAGCTCGATCGCGCGCCGCGCGCCGCACCAGCACCGCGATCCTGATCGCGTCCGTTCAACGCCGGTACCGACAGCGGCGTTCCGGCTGCCGGCTGCGATCGGCGCCGCGCCGGCGCCCGCGCGGCCGAAGACGGCGCGCGCTCGGAACTCGCACCTGTTGGCGATGGTCCGCGGGCGGCCGTGCCTGCTGATGGTGCCCGGCATCTGCGTTGGCGGCACCGACACCACCGTGCCGTGCCACAGCAACCTCATCCGGCACGGCAAAGGCCTGGCCCGCAAGGCCAACGATCAATACCACGTGCCCGGCTGCGTGGCCTGCCACCGGTGGCTCGACCAAGGCCCGGCACCGGCCGAGAAGAAGCTGGCCACCTTCATGCGCGCGCACGCCGACCAGGTGCTGCACTGGCGCGCGGTGCTGGCCGACATGTCGCTGCCGCAGCGCGACCGCGACGCGGTGCGCTGGGCGCTCAACTTGCTCAACGCGACCCCGGTGGTCCTGATCACGCCATGAGCGCCGCCCTCACGCCCAAGCAGGCCGAAGTGCTCGCGTTCATGCGCGAGTTCTTCGCGGAGAACGATCAGCTGCCGGCCGGCCCGGAGATCGCGCGCCATTTCGGCTTCCGCAGCCCGAACGCCGGCTTCGAGTACCTCATCGCGCTCGAGAAGAAGGGCTGCATCGAGCGCAACGCCGTCGGCCGGTACCGTTTCACAAGGAGCACGCCGTGCACCGACGTCGCAAACCAAAGCTGAGCTTGCTCGAGCGGGCCATGATCGAGAAGCAGTGGCACAGCACCACGGTCACGGCCCGTATTCACACGCTGATCGGCAACAGTAGCGAGGGCATGGTCAATGCCGCGGGCCGCGTCTTCTTCGTGGTGCTGGGCGCCGCGGTGGCCGAACACAGCGATGTCGAGCAGGTCGACATCCGCATCATCCGCGGCGCCGTCAACTCCGTCTTCGACCTGGCCGGCCAAGAAAACATTTCCGATGAGCGCCGCGCCTCGATCGACAGCGGGCTGCGCGCGGCCGAGCGCCTGGTGCCGACCTTCGCGCGCCGCAGCCTGACCGATTCCGCATGCGAGCTCGAGCTGAAGCTGCGCGGCCACCACGTCCACATGAGCGAGTTCGCCGCGGTGCTGGCGAACCTCGCGCCCCAACACGTTACTCCCACCACCGGAGCCCGATGAACCAGAAGCCACCACCGCCGCAGCGCCGCAACGTCGGCGAGTTGGTCTACCAGACCATCCTCGACCTGCACAACGCCGGGCGCATCGCTACGCGCAACGTCGTCAAGGAGATGACGGGCCAGAGCTACAGCGTGGTCGATGACCACGTCAAGCGGATGCTCGAGGACGGCCGCCTGCGCCGAGTCGCGCCCGGGGTCTTCGAGCCCATCGAGGAGATGCCAGAGAGCCGCGCCATCTTCCTCGGCAGGCTGCCGAGCGGGATGTGGAAGCTTGACATCGGCGACTTCTGCGTCGATCTCACGCCCAGCGAGGCGCGGGCCCTGGCCAGCATGCTGGTGGGCACCGCCAACGAGATGTCCAGCCTGCAGAACGCGCGCGACCTCGCCGACGGCCTGGCTGAGCTGCGCCGGCACCAGGTTGCGGCCGCGGCCCGCGAGAAGGACCGCGACGACGTCCTGCGCAAGCTGCAGGGCATCCCCGAGCAGACCGAGATCACCTTCACATAACCGGCCGCGAGGCCACAACCCCGGGCTCCGGCCCACTTCAACCAGGAGAAGACGATGAACCTCAACCACCCCAACGGCCTCACGGTAGGCCGTGCCATTCCCGCCGGCGACGCCCAGCCGCGCGAGCGCGAGATCCCCGACCTGCTCGGGCAGCTGATGGGCGCCGCGGAATCCGCGTCGACGTCGCTCGGCATGTTGGTCGAGCGCATCGGCCCGGTCATGCGCGCGGAGGGTCCGTCGAGCACCGGCGGCGCAGTCGAAGCGCCGGCCTACACCGACCTCGGCAGCTCGCTGCACGAGCTGCTGCGGCGCGTGCGCGGCCTGGACACGAAGGCCCGCGACGCGCTCAGCCGCCTCGAGCTGCCCTGAAAACCGCCACTCTCAACTACTAGGAACACCATGGGCCCTAGCATCGAAGACATCCTCGCCATGTTCGCCAAGGGCGAATGCACCCGAGACCAAGCGCTGCAGTGGATCGGCAGCCACATCGACGCGGCCATCCGGGACTCCGCGCTGCTCGACCACTTCGCCAGCACCGCAGCGATCGGCCGCGACTCGGCCGGCAATATCTCGACCAACAGCGCCAAGGCTGTGATGGGCGAAGACCCGCCGGATTGGGACGCCAACCCGGCCGCGGCCATGCAGTGGTGGTGCGACGCCGAGGCGCGCATTCGCTACGTCAAGGCGGACGCGATGATGAAGGCGCGCATTCTCTGAGCGGTCCCCAGGTAATGTCTCAAGCGGTCGATCCATCCCATGCTGACGGGGAGGAGCGCGGCTAGCTTGTCGCCGGTGGCGTGCAAAGCCATCCCACCTCGCCCGGCTTCTTTCCCTTGGGGCATTCTGGAACGCGCGGGCTGGGGGGCGGCACTCGGGGAGTTTGACCTGCGCCGGCTCCAGTGGCTTGGTCCTGCTTGTCTGCCGCGGCATCGGCCGGTCTGGTGAACTCGATGGTGACAGTGTTCTCTCGCGTGTTCTGACTAGAAGCACCAACTTCGACGTTGCCCACCGGCTCAACAATTCCGAGCGTCAGTTTGCCGGTTTTCGAGTCAACCGCCGTCACCTTGAACACCGTTGTGATCTTGGAGACTCGAACGCCCAACTTCGAGTCCTCTTCCGCGACAGTGGAGTTGACGAGTGCGGTGCGCATCTCCTTGAGCACTTTTTCCATGTCCGCCTCCGACGTGATCTTCGGCGCCGTTTGCCAGCACGCTGAAAGCAGCAAAGCTGCCGCGACAGGCGGCACGAATCGCAAAACTGTAAGCATCGATCTCTCCTCGTTTGTGGAGTCGGCATCGTCCGACTTTCCCTCACCGGATCAATCATTCGTTTGTGGGATGGTGCGCGCTGGCCCCAGTAGGGATTGGCCAGTCTGTGGTGCAGCCGGAAGATTTCGCTGTCCCCGCCATGGCAAGGGGTTCCCGCCGGTAGCCGCGGCACACCACCTTGGAGGTTCTCCCTCATGGCTCACGCCCGTTCGTTCCGCTCGTTCGCCGTTCTCGTCGCTGGCTGCATGCTGGCCGTGGCCGGCGCCTGTTCCACCGCGTTCCACCAGGCGCGCAGCATCGTGGTCGCCGCGCGCGACTTCGCGATCGAGACCGCGCGAGCCGTGGTGGAGAAGTTCGAGCAGCCCGCGCTGCGCCTGACCGCCCGCCCGGTTGAGCTGGTGCAGGCCTGCGCCCACGCCCTGAGCCTGGCCAAGCGCGAGCGCCCCCGCCTCATGCCGGGCTGGCGCATGTGCCCGTCGATCTGATCAATCCTGCAGGGCAAGCCGCTGCCGCAAGAGCAGCGCCGGAGGCAACCGGCGCAGTTTCGAAAAATCGACCTCTCTGTCGGAGAATTGGCCTTCTAGATGTTTTGGAGGGGCGATGGTCGAAGACGAAGACGCGAAAGTCCGGCGCAACTTGGTCGCGGTGTCCTCTGTAATCTTGCTGTTGGCCTGGCTCGATGTGCCGCTTTCGGCTATCGCAGGGAGACTTCTCGGTGAAAGACCCGAATCCGCCACTTTCGTATTGCCAGCCTGGAAGGTCTGGTCAGCAGGTTTGGTGCTGCTGAGCTATTGCCTCGTGAGGTACCTGTACTCGGAAGAGGCAGACAAGGGGAAAAATGCGCTTGCGATCGCTCAGCAGGCGCGGTTTGCGCAACTTCTAGAAAGGCATCTCACTCGACTCGGACGCGCTATCGAGCGAAGAGCGCTCCCACCGGGCGCGTTCCGTGATTCCATCAATTCCTTCATTGAGCAAGTGGGGCGCAATCGTGGTCGGTCCGACGACTTTCGAACGGCTCGAATTCACGCGAAACTGTCCCGTGCCAGTGGAGGGCCGCCAGCACTTGGCTTAGACCACAATCTGTCGATTGTTCTATCGTTTGACAGAGATTTGGGCACGAATGCAACTAGGAGTGTCACCCGCTATTCGATGAGCCCGCGGTTGAATTGGTGGATGAATCGCCGCGCAGAAGTAGAGGCCGCCGTACTGTCTAAGGGTGCGGTCACGCATGCTTGGCCGCTCGGGCTCGCTGGCGGGGCAGTCGCGGTAATACTCTGGAAGCTTGGACGCGCAATCCTCGATCTGCTCACCTAGGCGACCCCCACTAAGGTTCGCAGGTTCGCACCGCCCCGGGAATCATCCCGGCCCATGACCGACGCGCGCGAACCTGAAGACAAGCCGATAGCCCACTGGCCCACCATCGAGGCCGACTTCCGCGCCGGCATCAAGAGCATCCGCCAGATTGCCCGAGAGCACGGCCTCTCCGAGACGGCCATCCGCAAGCGGGCCAAGGCCGAGGACTGGACCCGCGACCTCTCCGCCGCCATCCAGGCCAAGGCCGACGATCTGGTTCGCAGGGAAGCGGTTCGCAATGAGGTTCGCGCTGCGAACCAAATCCCCGACAAAGTCGTCGTCGACGCCAACGCGAACGCCGTCTACCGCGTGCAGATGGCCCACCGCGCCGGGCTGACGAAGCTCGCGGTTCTGCGCGACGGCCTGCTGTCGGAACTTGAGCAGGCCGCCACGCCTGCGGCCGCGCCAGCGCCAGCGCCAGAGACCGCCGACGAGAAGGGTGATGACGCAGCCGAGCCGCAGCCTGCGGCAGGCCTGACCCTGCCGACGCGCATCGCAGCCCTGAAGCAACTAGCCGAGGTCGACGAGAAGATCCGCCGCGGCGAGCGCGAGGCCTACGGCATCGACAAGATCCAGCCCGACGAAGGCGGCATTGTCAGCAAGCTGACCGACGCCGAGCGCGCCAGCCGCCTGGCTGCGCTGTTCGCGATCGCGCGAAAGAGGGCGGCCGATGGCGCCTGACATAGATGTCCCCGAGCTCGTGAAGCTGATGCCGTTCCTGTCGGACGGCGAGCGGGCCGAGCTCGACCTGCTGCTAACCGATGGCCTGCCGCTGTGGATGCCCCAGGTCGGTCCGCAGATGGCCGCGCTGGAATCGAAGGCCGACATCCTGTTCTACGGCGGCTCGGCCGGTGGCGGCAAGACCGACCTGCTGCTGGGCGCCTCGCTCACCGAGCAGGAGCACAGCATCATCTTCCGGCGCGAGGCCGTCCAGCTGGTCGGCATCGAAGAGCGCATGGCCAAGATCCTGGGCACCCGCAAGGGCTACAACAGCCAGGACGGTGTCTGGCGCCTGCCCGGCAAGCGCGTGCTCGAGCTCGGCAGCGTGAAGGAGCCTGACGACTGGACGAAGTACCAGGGCCGGCCACACGACGCCAAGCTCTTCGACGAGATCACCCACTTCTTGGAGCTGCAGTTCCGCACGCTGATCGGCTGGATGCGCACCGACAACCCGAAGGTGCGCCAGCGCGTGATCTGCGCCGGCAACCCTCCGACCAGCAGCGAGGGCGAATGGGTGATCCGGTTCTGGGCGCCCTGGCTCGACCCCAAGCACCCGAATCCGGCCAAGCCGGGCGAGCTGCGGTGGTTCGTCACCGACGAGGCCGGCAAGGACATGGAAGTCCCCGGACCCGAGCCGGTGATGGTCGGCAAGGAGCTGATGACGCCGAAGAGCCGGACATTCATCCCGTCCAGCGTCGACGACAACCTCTACCTGAGCACCACGGGCTACAAGGCCACGCTTCAGGCGCTGCCGGAACCGTTGCGCTCGCAGATGCTGCGCGGCGACTTCCTGGCCGGCCGCACCGACCCGGTCTGGCAGTTGATCCCCACGGAGTGGATCAAGGCCGCCCAGGCGCGCTGGAAGCCCAAGGACAAGAAGGGGCCGATGACGGCCCTTGGCTACGACGTCGCCCGCGGCGGCCTTGACAACTCGTCGGCCGCGCGCCGGCACGGCAGCTGGATCGACGAGCTGGTGACGGTGCCAGGCATCGCGACCAACGACGGCCCCAAGGGCGCGGCCTTCGTGGTGCCGCTGATCCGCAACGGGGCGCCGGTGGCTGTAGACGCGATCGGCGTGGGTACCTCGGTGCTCGATTTCCTCGTCGGTCTCGGCGTGCTCTGCGTGGCCGTCGTCGGCTCGGAGAAGAGCGATGCCATCGACAAGACCGGCAACCTGCGCTTCCGCAACAAGCGCGCCGAGATGTACTGGCTGCTGCGTGAGGCGCTCGACCCGACAGCCGAGGACCCGCTGGCGCTGCCGCCTGATCCAGAGCTCACCGCCGACCTCTGCGCCGTTCGCTACAAGGTCGTGCAGCTCGGGCGCTTCGCCGCCATCCTGATCCGCGACAAGGACGAGATCCGCGAGGAGCTCGGCCGCTCGCCCGACAAGGGCGACAGCGTCGCGCAGACCTTCCTTTCCGACATCCCCGAGGCCGTCGCCTTGGCCGAGTCCTCGCCTCGCGAGGATCCCGACTGGCGCTCTTTCTGAGAACCACCATGACAGCACTGACCACCGAGCTCAACGGCCCGCGCACCGCCGCGCCCGACACCGACATGCAGACCGGCGCGCTGACGCTG
>Ga0160430_100221_pt1 | contig 41444 bp, 40 predicted proteins | sample HID1971I_E0MG_FD_108274 | JGI IMG/M metagenome (GOLD analysis project Ga0160430, IMG submission 108274) | Enriched millipede-associated microbial communities from UW Madison campus, WI, USA - HID1971I_E0 MG | ecosystem: Host-associated > Arthropoda: Insects > Digestive system > Unclassified ...
GCACCTGACCTCGAAGCTCGGCGAGATGCAGCACCGCGCCGATCTCTACGAGCTGATCGACTACGAGTCGTACAACCACTTCGACTCCGGCGTCTTCAACTTCACCATCACGAAGGAGTGACCATGACCGAGCCGGACATCAAGAAGGGCCTCGCGGGAGTCGTCGTCGACACGACGGCGATCTCAAAGGTCAACCCCGAGACGAACAGCCTGCTGTACCGCGGCTACCCGGTGCAGGAGCTCGCGGCCACGCAGCCGTTCGAGGCGGTCGCGTACCTGCTCTGGAACGGCGAACTGCCGACGCCGGAGGAGCTGGCGGCCTTCCGCCTGGAGGAGCGCAAGCACCGCGCGCTCGCCGACAACGTCAAGACCGCGATCGATCTGGTGCCGCTGGAGGCGCACCCGATGGACGAGGTGCGCACCGCGGTCAGCCTGATCGGGGCGTCCGACCCCGGTGCCGGCGGCTCCGTGCTCGACGCGGGGGGCAGTCCTGAGCAGAACCTCGAGCGCAGCATCCGTCTGTTCGCCGCGCTCCCGGCGATCGTCGCCTACGGTCAGCGCCGCCGTCGCGGCCAGGAGATCATCGCCCCGCGCGACGACCTCGACTACTCCGCGAACTTCCTCTGGATGACCTTCGGTGAAGAAGCGGACGACGTGGTGGTCGAGGCCTTCAACCGGTCGATGATCCTGTACGCCGAGCACTCCTTCAACGCCTCGACCTTCACCGCGCGCGTGATCACCTCGACGCTGAGCGACATATACTCGGCAGTGGTCGGAGCGATCGGCGCGCTCAAGGGCCCGCTGCACGGCGGTGCCAACGAAGCCGTGCTGCACATCTTCGACGACATCGGGACGGCCGACAACGTCGTTCCCTGGCTCGATAAGGCTCTCGCCGAGAAGCGCAAGATCATGGGCTTCGGGCACCGCGTCTACAAGAAGGGCGACTCCCGGGTGCCGACCATGAAGGCCGCGCTCGACACTCTCGTGGAGCACTACGACCGCCCCGAGGTGGCCGCCCTCTATGACGCTCTCGAGTCGGAGTTCGTCGCCCGCAAGGGCATCTATCCGAACCTCGACTACCCGTCGGGTCCCGCGTACAACCTGATCGGGTTCGACACCCTGACCTTCACTCCGCTGTTCGTGGCGGCACGGGTCACGGGCTGGACCGCGCACGTGATCGAGCAGGCCGGATCGAACGCGCTGATCCGTCCCCTGTCGTACTACGACGGCCCAGACGAGCGGCACATCGAGAGCTGACCTCTGGACAAGAGAGAACGCACCCCCGGATGCTCCGGGGGTGCGTTCTCTCTTCTCGTCGACCGTCAGTAACGGATGTTCGTCGTGTACCAGGTGCCGCGGTCGAAGCTCTTGACGCACGGAGAATAGCTGGTGACCCGGTAGCCGGCCTTCGCGATGGCCACCATCTGCGCCCCCGTCGCCGAGATGCAGGCCGCGCGGTTCTGCGAGGAGTATCCCCACATGTTCTCCGCATACGCCGGAGCAGCCCCCAGCGTGGCCCCCGCCACGACGGCGAGCCCTGCGGCGAACGATGCCAGCTTGGTCGATTTCTTCATGATTCCACCCTCCATCCGGTCAGCGCGCGGTGCGCTTCAGCAAGGAGCATAGCGAGAGCTGTAGCGCGCTCGAGGGCATGCGGTCAACCCGGTGCGGCGGGTGCATGCGGAGGAGTAAGACAGATGCCGGGGCGATCCCGCCCGCCGACGAAGGAGGGTCCATGTCCGCATCCGACGCCGCCGTCAAGGAGGTCAAGTCGCTCGTCCCCGCACGCATGGACCGGCTGCCCTGGTCGCGGTTCCACTGGCTGATCGTCGTCGGGCTCGGCTTCTCGTGGATCCTCGACGGCCTCGAAGTGCAGATCGTCGCCGCGAACGGATATGCCGCGACTCTGGGGATGGGCCCGGCTGAGGTGGGGCTCGCCGGTACGTGCTATCTGCTCGGGCAGGTCTTCGGAGCGCTGGTGTTCGGACGGCTCACAGATCGCCTCGGACGCAAGAAGCTGTTCCTCGTCTCCCTGGTGGTCTACCTGGTCGGATCCGCCGTCGCCGGTCTCGCCTTCGCGCCCTGGTTCTTCTACATCTGGCGATTCGTCGCGGGTGCCGGCATCGGCGGCGAGTACGCGGCCATCAACTCGGCCATCGACGAGATCATCCCGGCGAAGTACCGCGGGCGCGTCGACATCGCGATCAACGGCACGTACTGGGGCGGCGCGGCGCTCGGTGCGGTGGCGAACGTGTTCTTCCTGAACACCGACATCCTCCCGGAGGACGTCGGCTGGCGTCTCAGCTTCTTCCTCGGTCCGGTGCTCGGCCTCCTCCTCATCTGGCTGCGCCGGCACATCCCGGAGAGCCCGCGGTGGCAGATGACCCACGGTCGGGAAGAGGCCGCGGAACGCAACGTGGACCAGATCGAGGAGCGCATCCGCCAGGAGGGCAAGACGATCCCGCCGGTCGATGAGAGCAAGGCGATCACGGTCAAGGAGTACGGCCGGGTGCCGTTCCTGCTCATCGCCAAGGTGCTGTTCCGCAAATACCCGCGGCGCACCCTCGTCGGCATCACGATGATGGTGACGCAGTCGTTCCTCTACAACGCGATCTTCTTCACCTACGCGCTCGTGCTCGAGAACTTCTACGACACCCCGCCGGCCGCCGCGTCGCAGTACTTCATCGTCTTCGCCGTGGGCAACCTCGCCGGGGCGCTCATCCTCGGGCACTTCTTCGACACCTGGGGTCGCCGGCGGATGCTGTTCGGCACGTACATGCTCGCCGGCCTCATCCTCCTGGTCAGCGCCTTCCTGTTCAACGCGGGCGTGCTGAACGCGGCCACGCACACGGCATTCTGGTGCGCCTCGTTCTTCTTCGCCTCCGCCGGAGCCTCGGCGGCGTACCTGACGGTCAGCGAGATCTTCCCCCTGGAGCTGCGCAGCCAGGTCATCTCCTACATCTTCTCGATCGGGCAGCTGGTCGGTGCGATCGCGCCGGTGCTCTACGGCGCCCTCATCGGTCAGAGCGCCGAGAGCGGTGACCGCGGACCGCTGTTCTGGGGTTACGTGCTCGGCGCGGCGATCATGATGTTCGGCGGCATCGTCTGCGGGATCTTCGGAGTCAGTGCCGCGGGGAAGTCGCTGGAGGACATCGCGGATCCGCTCTCCCTGGTGGAACCGGCGGAGAAGGGTGTCTCGCCCGACAGCGGGAAGAGCTCGTAGCGCCGTGACGTCGACAGGCTCAGAACCCGCAGGTCGCTGAGCCTGTCGACGTGGAACGTGCGCGTCAGGCGCGCGTGACCTCCAGCTCGATCACCGACCAGGAGAGGGGCGGGAGGGTGGCGCGCACGGCCCCGCCGACGACATCCGCCGCCGTCAGGGGGACCATGTGGACGGTGTCGGGCGCGGTCTCCAGGTTGGCGGTGTGACGGTCTCCGCCCTCGGGGATGGTCAGCGTCTCGGCCTGACGCAGACGGAGGTCACCCAGTCCGTGCAGGTCGATCGTGAGGTCGCTCTCCTCGTCGAGCGAGCGGTTCGCGACGAAGACCACGAGCCGCCCGGTGGCCTCGTCCCAGGTGGCGGCGGCGTCGACGGCATCGACGCCGCCGTAGCGCTTGGTCTCGATCTGCGGGGCCGACACCGCGAGCCGCAGGATGCGGCCCTTCGCGAGACGCGCCATGCGCTCGAACGGCCAGAAGCTCGTTTGGCGCCACGCGGCCCCGCCCTCCTCCGAGCGGATCGGGGCGATCACGTTCACGAGCTGCGCCTGGTTGGCGATCTTCACGCGGTCGCCGTGGCGCAGCAGGCTGTTGAGCAGGGTGCCGACGACGACGGCATCCGTCACCGAGTAGGTGTCCTCGATGAGTCGCGGATGCTGCCGCCAGCCCGCCTTCTCGATCTCGCGGGCCTCGACGTCGTTGTACTTCACCTGGTCCCACACGTTCCACTCGTCGAACGAGATGTCGACCTGCTTCGTGTGCTTGCCGGACGCCTTGACGGCATCGATCGTCGCGATGACGCCCTCGATGAACGCATCCATGTCGACGGACTCGGCGAGGAACGACTCGGCGTCGCCGTCGTGCTCCTGGTAGTAGGCGTGCATGGAGATGAAGTCGACCTCGTCGTAGGCGTGCGTGAGCACCGTGTGCTCCCACGTGCCGAAGGTCGGCATCGAGCGACCGGAGGAGCCCACCGCGACGAGCTCGATCGAGGGGTCGACCAGTCGCATCGCCTTCGCCGACTCCTGCGCGAGGCGGCCGTACTCGGTCGCCGTCTTCCCGCCGATCTGCCACGGGCCGTCCAGCTCGTTGCCCAGGCACCACAGCTTGATGTCGAAGGGCTGCTCGGCGCCGTTCTTCCGCCGCAGGTCCGACCAGTACGTGCCGCCGGGGTGGTTGGCGTACTCGACGAGGGCGCGCGCCTCCTCGACGCCACGGGTGCCGAGGTTGACGGCCTCCATGACCTCGACGTCGGCCTCCCGCGCCCAGTCCATGAACTCGTGCAGGCCGAACGCGTTCGTCTCGATCGTGTGCCAGGCGCCGTCGATCCGGACGGGCCGATCCTCGGCGGGGCCGACCCCGTCCTCCCAGCGGTAGCCGGACACGAAGTTGCCGCCGGGGTAGCGGACGACCGTCGGTCCCATCTCCTTCACCAGGGCCAGCACGTCCTGCCGGAATCCGCGCGCGTCGGCCTGGGGGTGGCCGGGCTCGTAGATGCCGGTGTAGACGCAGCGGCCCATGTGCTCGACGAACGAGCCGAAGAGTCTCCGGGGGACGTCGCCGATCGTGAAGTCGCGGTCGATGGTGATGCGGGCCTGGGACATTGCTCTCCTTGTGAGTGGCCGGGGAAGGGATCGGATGCCGTCGTGGCGGCTACTGGCCGCCGAAGCCGCTCGTCGCGACTCCCTTGACGATCTGCTTCTGGAAGATGAGGAACACGACGATGAGCGGCAGCGCCGCGAGCACGGCCTGCGCCATGACCTGCGCGTACTGCACGCCGTAGGCGCTGATCACGGTCTGCAGGCCGACCGGCAGCGTCATCAGCGTCGTGTCGTTGATGACGAGGAACGGCCAGAGGAAGTTGTTCCACGCGGCGATGAAGACGAAGATCCCGACGGACGCCATGATCGGCCGGGACAGCGGCAGCACGATGGACCAGAAGATGCGCAACCGGCTGGCGCCGTCGACCCGGGCGGCGTCTTCGAGCTCGATGGGGATCGCGTCGAAGAACCGCTTCAGGATGAACACCATCGCAGGGGCGACCACCTGCGGCAGGATCAGGCCCCAGTACGTGTCGATCAGGTTGAACGCGAGCATCTCGTAGAACAGCGGGATGATCAGTACCTGCGGCGGCACGACGATCGAGGCGATGATCACCACGAACAGCCACTTCCGACCGGTGAAGTCCAGCCGCGAGAAGGCGTAGGCGGCCAGCGCCGAGATCGTCAGCGTGATCAGCGTGATGGCGACGGAGGTCCAGAGGCTGTTGAACGCCCAGGTGTAGACGTTGCCCTGCGAGAGGATCGCCGTGAACGCCTCGATGGTCGGACCGGAGGCGCCGATCCAGCCCGGGTCGCCGGACGCGGCATCCGTCTCGGTCTTGAACGCGGTCGCCACGGCCCAGAGGAACGGCAGCAGCCAGCCGATCGCGAGCAGCAGCAGGACGAGGAACGCGGCGATGCGGAGCGGTCCGAACGGCTTCTGGCCGGGCAGGTGCGGGCGCCGAGGGCGTCGCTTGCCGGCCGTGGTGATCGATTCGGTTCGGGTGGCGACGGCGTCGGCGGTGACGATGGACATCAGAACTGCTCCTTCCGGCGGCGCGTGATCAGGGCCTGCGCGATGCCCAGGATGACGATGAGGGCGAAGAACACATAGGAGATGGCGGCCGAGTAGCCGAACCGGTAGCTGACGAAGCCGGCCTCGTAGATGTACTGCACGATCGAGCGGGTGGTGTCGCTCGCGACCCCGCCGAGCATCTGGTACGCCTGGTCGAACAGCTTCAGGGAGGCGAGGATCTGCAGGATCAGGATCAGGACGGTCGCCGGTCCCAGCTGGGGGAGCGTGATCGACCAGAACTGCCGCCAGGCTCCCGCCCCGTCGAGAGACGCGGCCTCGTACTGCTGCGGCGGGATGTTCTGCATCGCGGCCAGGTACAGCAGGAAGTTGAAGCCGACGGTCCACCACACGGTCGCGATCACGATCGACAGCATGTTCGTGTCGGGGTTCTGCAGCCAGGCGATCGGCTCGAGCCCGAAGAACTCGAGGATGTTGTTCGCGGCGCCCACCTGCGGGTTGAAGATCCAGACCCAGATCTGCGAGATCACGGTCGAGGCGAGCAGGAAGGGCATGAAGAACGACAGCCGCCACAGCCACTGGCCGGGGATGCCGCGGTCGACGAGGGCGGCCATGACCAGCGCGATCACGACCAGCGGAACGGCGGAGAGCAGCGTGAACCACACGGTGTTCCCCATCGACTGCCACATCTTCGGGTCGGTCAGCGCCTCGGCGTAGTTGGCGAAGCCGATGAACGCGCCACCCGCCCCGGTGAGCGACTGATCGGTGAAGCTGAGGATGATGCCGTGCACGATGGGCCAGGCGAGGAACAGGACGAACGCGATCAGGAACGGGGCGAGGAACGCCCAGCTGATGAGCTGCTCGCGGTTGCGTGCGCCTGCTCTGCGCGCGGGTGTCGCGGCACGCGAACCCGTGACGATCGCACGGGTGGAGGTCGTGGCGGTCGTCATGATGCGAACGTCCCTTCGGGATCTGCGGGGTTCGGCTGTCGGAGCAGGGTGTTGACCCGCGCCTCGAACCGGTCGATCGCCGCGGCGGGGTCGTCGCCCGAGAGCAGGACGCCCTGCACGGCGGCGCCGAACTCGCCCTGGAAGTTCGAGCCGGAGCCGGTGAACCACGCGGTCGGGTCATACACGACGTGCTGGGCCGCTTCGGCGTAGTGCGCCTGGGGAACCAGGTCGGCGTACGCGGGAGACTCCGTGACGGGAAGGAACGCGGGGATGTGGCCCGCCTCCGCCCAGCCGAACGATCCCTTCAGCATGTCGGCGACGAAGGCGTAGGTGAGGTCGCGCCGGACCGGATCCGCCTTCGTCTGGTGCGGGAGCACGAACGAGTGCGAATCGGCGTAGACGGCCGGCGTGCCGTACAGCGTGGGGATCATCGTGGCGTCGAAGGGCAGCTTCGCGGCCTGCATGGTGCGCAGCTCCCACACCCCGGTGAAGAGCATGCCGCTCTTGCCGGTGGCGAACTCGGCGATCGCACTGCCGTAGTCGGCCTGGGCGAGGGCGATCTCCCCGTCGAGGAGCGTGCGCATGAGTGACAGCGACTCCACCGCGACGTCCTTGTCGATCACCGCGGGCCCGCCGGGCGGCAGCTCGATGGCGGCGCCGTGCTGCGAGTAGAACGTGTAGAACAGGCGCCACATCTGCGCCCCGTCGCCGAGGTAGCCGTAGGACAGCGCGTGCCCCTCCGCCTGGCCGCCGACCGCGCGCAGCTGGTCGAGGAACTCCTCGGGGGACGAGGTCTCCTCGAGCCGACCGTCGCTGTCGAGGACCCCGGCCGCGTCGCAGATGTCGGTGTTGAACATCATCACGAACGGGTGGGCGTCGAGGGCGATGCTGTACATGCCGTCGCCGACGAAGCCCTTGTCCCAGATCGGCTTCGGGAAGGTCGAGCTGTCGATGCCGAGGGACGCGAGCCGGTCCACGTCCCACGGGTCGAGGAGGCCGCCCGGCGCCCAGCCGACCGTGCGGGTGGCGTGCATGATCGCGACGTCGGGCGCACGGCCTCCGGCGCCGGCCATCGCGAGCTTCGTGTAGTACGGCGTGCCCCAGGCGAGGACCGTGGGGCGGATACGGAACGCGCTCTGCGCGCCGTTCACCTCGTCGAGGAGCTGCGACATCGTCACGCCGTCGCCGCCGCTGAGCAGGTGCCAGAACTGCAGGGTCTGGGGGCCGGAGCCGGGGGCGGCACCCGGGGCGCAGCCCGCGAGCAGGGCCGTGCCCGCGGCGACCGAGGCGGCAGCCAGGAACTGCCTTCGAGACAGATCGAGTGGGGGCGTCATCGTCACTCCTTCGTGACCGGTGGGTGGACGCCTCATCATTACATCGATGTAATCGGGTGCGCAAGGATCGATTCTCCGCCCGGCCGACGGCCGTGCGTCAGGGGCGGTAGCCGGAGGGGCGGCCGTCGGTGCTGGCGCGCTCCAGGAGGTGATGCGAGAGCGTGAGGGCCCGCGGCGGCGCGCTACGGTCGCCCATCCGCGTCTCCAGCAGCCCCAGGGCGGCGACGGCGAACGCCTGGCGGTCGAACGCCACCGAGGTCAGGGCCGGCGCGGTGTACTTCGAGAACTCCACGTCGTCGAACCCGGTGACGATCACGTCGTCAGGCACCCGGATGCCGTGCTCGTGCAGCGTGTGCAGCGCGCCGAGGGCCAGCGAGTCGGTGAAGGCCACGATCGCGTCGAACTCCACCCGGCGGGCGAGCAGCGCTCGCGCGGCCTCGGCGCCCCCCGACATCGACCAGGGCAGGCGGTTCACCTCGAGAGCGGGGTCGCGGGCGATCCCGGCCGCGCGCAGTGCGTCGTGCACGCCCTCCAGTCGGAGCCGGCTCGTGGCGGTCGCGATCGAGGCGTCGTCGTCGGCGCCGATCACCGCGACCCGGCGCGCCCCGCGGGAGAGCACGTGCCGCGTGGCATCCGCGGCCGCGAGCCGGCTGTCGATGCGCACGTGGTCGGCGCGGTTCTGCTCGACCTCGCCGATCACGACCACGGGCGGGAGGCGGTCGGCGTAGCGGATCACGCTGTCCTCGAGGCGGATGGGGTTGAGGATGAGCCCGTCCACCAGGTGGGCCCTGGCGCGGGAGACGAGCTCCTTCTCGCGTTCGGGCTCGGTCGCGGTCTCCTCGATCTGCACGGCCAGGCCCCGCTCGTGCGCCGCCTCGACGATGCGGTGCAGCAGCTCGGCCGAGAATGCCGTGGTCAGATCGGGCAGGGCGACCGCGATGATGCCCGACCGGCCGTTGCGCAATCCGCGCGCGCTGAGGTTGGGCACGAAGTCGAGCTGCACCATCGCGGCTTCGACCTTGAGCCGGGTCTCCTCGCGCACCGGGATGGTTCCCGTCACGACGTTCGAGACCGTCTTGGGAGAGACTCCGGCCAGGGCGGCGACGTCCTTCATCGTCGCGCGGGGCGGCGTCGGCGCTGTCATCCGCTCAGCATACCGAGGCGTCTTCGCGCGACGGCTACATCGATGTAGAGCGGGTGATCCGTGGTTGTATAGCGCCATGGGCATCGAACGCAACTGGGCGGGCAACCTCACGTACCGCGCATCCCGGGTGGAGCATCCGTCATCGATCGACGAACTGCGCTCCCTGCTCGCGCAGGGCGGGCCCGTGCGGCTGTCGGGGTCGCGGCACTCGTTCAACGACCTCGCCGACACCGACGGTGTGCTCATCGCCCTCGATGCCCTGCCTCCGGTGTTCGAGGTGAACGAGGCGCGCGACGCGGTGCGGGTCTCGGGCGCTCTGCGGTACGGCGACGTCGCACCGCTGCTCCAGGCGGAGGGGCTCGCGCTCGCGAACCTGGCCTCCCTGCCGCACATCTCGATCGCGGGCACGGTCGCCACCGGCACGCACGGCTCGGGCGACGCGCTGGGCTCCCTCGCCTCCGCGGTGCGCGCGCTCACGATCATCACCCCCGCCGGCGAGACGCGCACCCTGACCCGTGGCGAGGACGACTTCGCCGGCGCGGTCGTCAGCCTCGGGGCGCTCGGCGCCGTGGTCGACGTGACACTCGACGTCGAGCCGACCTACGACGTCGCGCAGCACGTGTTCGAGCATCCGGACTGGGACGCGATCCTCGCGCAGTTCGACGAGGTGACCGGTGTCGGCACCAGCGTGAGCATCTTCTCCACCTGGCAGTGCACCGACATCGCCGACCAGATCTGGGTCAAGCAGCGTCTCCCCGAGGCGCACGAGGCCGCCAGGGAGTCGCTGTTCGAGCGCCTCGGTGCCGAAGCCGCGGCGGGCGAGCGGCATCCGATCCTCGGTGTCGACCCGGTGGCCTGCACCGAGCAGCAGGGCGAGGCGGGGCCGTGGTCCCAACGGCTGCCGCACTTCCGGCTCGAGTTCACCCCCTCGGCGGGTGCCGAGATCCAGAGCGAGTACCTCGTGCCGCGGGCCGACGCCGTCGCCGCGATCCAGGCCGTGCGACAGCTGGCCGGGCAGATCACCCCGCTGCTGCTCGTGAACGAGATCCGCACGGTGCGCGCCGACGACCTGTGGCTGAGCTCCTCGTACGAGACGGATGCCGTCGGCATCCACTTCACCTGGAAGCCGGAGGAGGCGGCCGTGCGGGCACTGCTCCCCGCCATCGAGGCCGCGCTGCCCCCCACCGCCCGACCGCACTGGGGCAAGGTGTTCACGCTCGACGGTGCGGAGGTGCGCTCGCGCTACCCGCGCTTCGACGACTTCGCGGCCCTCGCCGCGCGCTTCGACCCCGAGCGGCGCCTGGTGAATCCGTACCTGGAGCGTCTCGGACTGTAGGCCCGTCGGCTCGGGGCCGCGCGAGGTCGTACACTCGTCGGCGTGAGTGAGTCCCCCCGCGCGTCCGGCCGAACGGTCGGCGTCCGTGACGTGGCGGCGCTCGCCGGGGTCTCCCGGCAGACCGTGTCGCGGGTGCTCAACGACCACCCCGAGGTCGCCGCCGACACGAAGCAGCGCGTGGAGTCCGCGATGGCCGAGCTCGGATATCGCATGAACAACGCGGCCCGGGCGCTGGGCACCCGTCGCTCCCGCACCATCGGCGTCCTGGCCTCCGACGCGCTGCAGTACGGGCCGTCGCGCAGCATCGCCGCGCTCGAGGCGACCGCGCGAGAGTCGGGCTACTGGGTCAGCGCCGCGTTCGCCGATGCGGGCGACGCCGAGGCCGTCGTCGCCGCCGTCGAGCATCTCGTCGCCCAGGGCGTCGAAGGGATCGTCGTGGTCGCCCCGCACGCCCGCACCCTCGAGGCCCTCGACGCCCTGCGGATCGGGGTGCCGGTGGTCACGCTGCATTCCGCCGGTCGCGGAGCTCGCGGTCTCTGGGTCGATCAGGCCGCCGGCGCCCGACTGGCGGTCGCGGCTCTCGCGGATGCCGGGCACACCCGCATCGCGCACCTCGCCGGCCCCGCGGACTGGCTCGAAGCGGAGTCGCGCGTCCAGGGCTTCACGGCCGAACTCGCCGCGCGAGGCCTCGAGCCGGGGCCGGTGATCGCGGGGGACTGGTCGGCCGGATCGGGCTACGCCGCGACCGCCGCGATCCGGGCCGCGGGAGTCACCGCGGTCTTCGCCGCGAACGACCAGATGGCGCTCGGGCTGCTCGGCGGTCTGCAGGAGGCCGGGCTGTCTGTCCCCGCCGACCTCAGCGTGGTGGGCTTCGACGACATCCCGGACGCCGCGTTCTACTGGCCGAGGCTCACCACGGTGCGGCAGGACTTCGACGAGCTGGCGCGCCGCGCGGTCGCCGCCCTGATCGGCACGGTGGAGGCGGATGCCCTGGCGCCGGTCGCCCCCGAGCTCATCTCCCGCGCCTCGGTCGCCCCGCCCCGCTGACCCGCGCCTCGCGTCCCGCGCCCCGCGCCCTCGTTCGTTTCGCCGAGTGCACGGCTTCTCGTCGAGTGCACGGCCTGCCGACGTGAACAGGCCGTGCACTCGGCGACATCGCGTGCACTCGGCGGAGGAAGGGGGGCGGTTGACGCGGAGGAGTGCGCGTGGCACACTGCTGTGACCGGTCACAGTGATCGGTCACAGCACTCCGAGGTCCCGTGAGCAACGAAGCCCCCACCTTCTCCGATGAGGTCGAATCGGCCATCCGCACGGTCCGCGCCGACGTCGCCCGGCTGCACGGCGAACTCGTGCGCTACGGACTGGTCGTATGGACGGGCGGCAACGTCTCCGGTCGGATCCCCGGCGCCGACCTGTTCGTGATCAAGCCGTCGGGCGTCTCGTACGACGATCTCTCCCCGGAGAACATGATCCTCTGCGATCTCGACGGCCGCGTTGTCCCCGGAACGCCCGGCAGCGAACGCTCGCCGTCGAGTGACACCGCCGCGCACGCCTACGTCTATCGGCACCTGCCCGAGGTCGGCGGCGTCGTGCACACCCACTCGACCTACGCCGTGGCGTGGGCGGCCCGCGGCGAAGAGATCCCGTGCGTGATCACGGCCATGGCCGACGAGTTCGGGGGCGCGATCCCGGTGGGTCCTCTCGCGGTCATCGGCGACGACTCGATCGGACGGGGGATCGTCGACACGCTCCGTGGACACCGCTCGCGCGCCGTGCTCATGCAGAACCACGGTCCGTTCACGATCGGCGTCGATGCGGCCGACGCCGTGAAGGCCGCCGTGATGGTCGAGGACGTCGCCCGCACCGTGCACCTCGCCCGTGAGGCGGGACCGCTGATCCCGATCCCGCAGGAGACGATCGACCGCCTGTTCGACCGCTACCAGAACGTCTACGGCCAGAACGGGGATGCCCGCCGATGACCTCGCGACAGGACGCGGGGCGCGTCGCCGACGACATCCGGGCCGGTCGGACGAGCCTGGGCATCGAGCTGGGGTCGACGCGCATCAAAGCCTGCCTGATCGGGGAGGATGCCGAGGTGCTCGCGACCGGGTCGTCCTCGTGGGAGAACCGCCTCGAGGACGGTGTCTGGACCTACGCGATCGACGAGGTGTGGGCGGGGTTGCAGTCCGCCTACGCGGCTCTGATCGACGATGCCGAGCAGCGGCACGGCATCCGTCCCGACTCGTTCGGGGCGATCGGCATCTCGGCGATGATGCACGGCCACCTCGCCTTCGATGCGGCGGGCGAACTGCTCGTCCCGTTCCGCACCTGGCGCAACACCGGCACCGGCGTCGCGGCGGCCGAGCTGACGGCGCTGCTCGGCGTCAACATCCCGCTGCGCTGGTCGATCGCGCACCTGCACCAGGCCGTGATCGACCGCGAGGCGCACGTGCCGCGGATCGCGAGCATCAACACCCTCGCCGGCCACGTGCACGAGCGGCTCACCGGCGAGCGGGTGCTCGGCGTGGGCGACGCCTCCGGCATGTTCCCGATCGACGCCCGCTCCGGCGCCACCGTCATGCCCGCCTACGACGCGCGGATGCTGCGGGCCTACGACGCGCTCGCCGGTGACCGCCTCTCCCGTCCGCTCGCCGAGCTGCTCCCCGTCGTGCTCCCGGCCGGGGCGCCCGCCGGCACGCTCACCGTGTCCGGCGCGGCGCTGCTGGATCCGTCCGGCGCCCTCCGGCCCGGCATCCCGTTCTGTCCGCCCGAGGGCGATGCGGGCACCGGCATGGTCGCGACCAACTCCGTGTCGCCCCGAACCGGCAATGTCTCGGCGGGCACCAGCATCTTCGCGATGGTGGTGCTGGAACGTCCGCTGGCCGCGGTCCATCACGAGCTGGATCTCGTGACGACCCCCGCGGGTGACGCCGTGGCGATGGTGCACTGCAACAACGGAGCGAGCGAGCTCGCGGCGTGGGTGGGGCTCTTCGGACGCTTCGCCGCCGCCGCCGGGCGGCCCGTCGCCGACGACGCGGTGTTCGATCTGCTGTTCCTCGAGGCGCTCGGCGGTGAAGCGGACGCCGGCGGCCTGCTCGCCTACAACCACCTCGCCGGTGAACCCCTCGCCGGACTCGACGCGGGGCGGCCGCTGTTCGTGCGCACACCCGACAGTGCGTTCACGCTCGCGAACTTCATGCGCGCCCAGCTCTACGGTGTCTTCGGCACGCTCGCCCTCGGCATGCAGGTGCTGGCCGCGGAGGGTGTCGAGCTGGACGGGATGTTCGCGCACGGGGGCATGTTCCGCACGGCCGGGGTCGCGCAGCGCTTCCTCGCCGCCGCCCTCGATGCGCCGGTCGCGGTCGGCGAGCTGGCGTCGGAGGGAGGGGCGTGGGGCATCGCGGTGCTCGCGTCGTACCTCGCGCACGCCGACGCCCTCCCGCTCGGGGTCTATCTCGACGAGTGGGTCTTCGCCACGGCATCCGTCTCGGTCGCCGACCCGGATCCCTCCGACGTCACCGGATTCCTCTCCTACCTCGCCCGCTACCGGTCCGGGCTGGCGGTCGAGGCCGCCGCCGTCGCCTCCCTCCCCGTCCTCCCGTTCGTCGAGCGGGCGTAGCGAGACAAGACGCCTCACCTCGTGTCGTCTCCCTCCCCCTCGCTCGACGACCGGCTCCCTGAAAGGCAACCCATGGCACTCACCACCTCCCTCGACGGCTACGAGGTCTGGTTCCTCACCGGCAGCCAGCACCTGTACGGGCCCGAGACGCTCGCGCAGGTGGCCGACCAGTCGCAGGAGATCGCACGCCTCCTGGACGCGGCGGACGACGTGCCGGTCACCATCGTCTGGAAGCCGGTGCTGACGGATGCCGCCGCGATCAAGCGCACCGCGCGGGAGGCCAACGCCGACGACCGGGTGATCGGGCTCGTCGCGTGGATGCACACGTTCAGCCCGGCGAAGATGTGGATCGCCGGCCTGGATGCGCTGCGGAAGCCGCTCGCGCACCTGCACACGCAGGCGAACGTCGAGCTGCCGTGGGCCGACATCGACTTCGACTTCATGAACCTCAACCAGGCCGCGCACGGCGACCGCGAGTTCGGCTACATCCAGACCCGGCTGAGCGTGCCGCGCAAGACGATCGTCGGGCACGCGAGCGACCCGCGCGTGCAGCGCGAACTCGGCACCTGGCAGCGTGCGGCGGCCGGGCTCGCGGCGTCGCGCGACCTGAAGCTCGCCCGCTTCGGCGACAACATGCGCTTCGTCGCGGTGACCGAGGGCGACAAGACCGAGGCCGAGCTGCGCTTCGGCGTGCAGGTGAACACCTGGGGCGTGAACGAGCTGGCGGATGCCGTCGCGACGGCATCCGATGCCGACATCGACGCGCTCGTCGCCGAGTACGAGGAGCTGTACGAGGTCGCGCCCGAGCTGAGGCGGGGCGGCGACCGTCATGCCTCCCTGCGCGAAGGGGCCGCGATCGAGATCGGTCTGCGCTCGTTCCTGGAGGAGGGCGGCTTCGGCGCCTTCACCACCTCATTCGAGGACCTCGGATCCCTGAAGCAGCTGCCCGGACTCGCGGTGCAGCGGCTCATGGCCGAGGGGTACGGCTTCGGTGCGGAGGGCGACTGGAAGACCGCGATCCTGGTGCGCATCGCGAACGTCATGGGCGCGGGGCTCCCCGGCGGCGCGAGCCTGATGGAGGACTACACCTACGACATGACCCCGGGCGACGAGCTGATCCTCGGCGCGCACATGCTGGAGGTGTCGCCGTCGCTCACCACCGCGAAGCCCACGCTCGAGGTGCATCCGCTCGGCATCGGCGGCAAGGACGATCCGGTGCGCCTGGTCTTCACGGCCGACCCCGGCCCCGCCGTCGTGGTCGCGCTCAGCGACATGCGCGATAGGTTCCGCCTGACCGCGAACGTGGTCGAGAACGTCGAGCCGCGTGCCGCGCTGCCGAAGCTCCCCGTCGGCCGGGCCGTGTGGAAGCCGCAGCCGGACTTCACCACGAGCGCCGCCGCGTGGCTCACCGCCGGGGCCGCGCATCACACGGTCATGTCGACCGCGGTCGGGATCGAGGCCTTCCGCGACTTCGCCGAGATGGCCGAGGTGGAGCTGCTGGTGATCGACGAGAGCACGACGCTGCCGGAGTTCCAGAAGCAGGTGCGCTGGAACCAGGCCTACTACCGTCTCGCGCAGGGGCTGTGATGGCGGTCGCACCGAGGTCCGGACGTCAGCTCCGCATCGTCGGCCACGGGTACGAGGCGATGGTCGCGAGCGTGGGCGCCTCGCTGCGGACGCTCACCTTCGAAGGACGCGACCTCGTCGTGCCGTTCGCTGCGGATGAGGTGCGCCCCGGCTACCGCGGCGCGACGCTCGCGCCGTGGCCGAACCGCATCGTCGACGGCCGCTACCGCTTCGACGGCGTCGAGCATCAGCTGCCGCTGACCGAGCCGGCGCGGGGACAGGCCCTGCACGGACTTCTCGTCTGGTCGGAGTTCTCCGATCGGCTGGTCCTCGACGACCGGGTCGTGCTCGCGGCGGTGATCGAACCGCAGGCGGGCTACCCGTTCCGAATCGAGGTCGAGGTCGAGTACCTCCTCGACGCCGAGGGCCTGCATCAGACGATCACGGCGCACAACATCGGAGCGGATGCCGCGCCCTGGGGCACCGGTCCGCATCCGTACCTCGTGGCCGGCCCCGGTCGCGTGGATGCGTGGACGCTGCGGCTCCCGGCCTCCGCGGTCCTCACGGTCACGCCCGACCGGCTGAGCCCGATCGGCGTGGAGCCCGTGGCGCAGCATCCGCAGTGGGACTTCCGTGCGGCGCGGAGGATCGACGACGTGTTCATCGACCACGCGTTCACGGACCTCGCCCGTGCGGACGGCATCGCCGAGGTGCGCCTCACGACCGACGCCGGATCGGGTGTGGCGATGAGCTGGGACGAGCGGTGCCCGTGGGTGCAGGTGCACACCGCCGACAACCCGGGCCTCGACGGCATCCACCGGATCGGCCTCGCGGTCGAGCCGATGACCTGCCCGCCCGATGCCTTCACCTCCGGGGTCGACCTCGTGGTCCTCGAGCCGGGTGCCGTGCATGCCGCAGCCTGGCGGATCCGCGCGCTCTCGTCGGATTCGTGACCTGAGCGGATCCGCGGCCCGACCGTCTCAGCCGCCGGCGAGGACCGCGGCGGCCTGCCGGGCGGCGCCGAGCGCGACGTACTCGCCCGCGGGCGGCACCTCGACCGGGATGCCGAGCACCGCCGGGGCGATCGCGCGAACGGCGGGGGACTGCGCCCCGCCGCCGATCAGCAGCGCGCGGTGCAGCGGCACCCCGTCCGCACGGAGGGCGTCGAGGCCCGCGCCGAGGCCGGACAGCATCCCCTCCACGGCCGCGCGCGCGAGGTTCTCGCGGGTCGTGGAGGCGAGCGTCATGCCGCTCAGCGTCGCGGTCGCATCGGGGAGGTTCGGGGTGCGCTCGCCCTCGAAGTAGGGGAGGAGCGACAGGCCGTCGGCTCCGGGGGGCGCGGCCAGCGCGAGGCGGCTGAGCTCCTCGTGGTCGACGCCGAGGAGCGCGGCCGTGACGTCGAGGACGCGCGCCGCGTTGAGCGTGCACACCAGCGGAAGGAAGTGTCCGTCGGCGGACGCGAACCCGGCGATGATCCCGGAGGCATCGGAGGAGGGCGTCGGACTGACCGCGAACACCGTGCCGCTCGTGCCGATCGAGACGACGACGTCGCCCGGACCCGCGCCGAGGCCCAGGGCGGCCGCGGCGTTGTCGCCGGCGCCGGGCGCGACTCGGCGGCCGGCAGCATCCGTCACCGATTCGTCGGCACCGAGCACGCGGGGCAGGACGGCGTCGTGCCCGAGCGCGGCGGCGAACAGCTCGCGGTCGTACTCTCCCGTCGCCGGGTTCCAGTAGCCGGTGCCCGAGGCGTCGGAGCGGTCGGTCACCAGCTCCTCGAGGACGGGGCCGTGCGTCACTCCCTCGCCGCCGACCGGTCCGTAGCCGCGCAGACGCCACGTGAGCCAGTCGTGCGGCAGCGCGACCGCCGCGACCCGCGCCGCGTTCTCCGGTTCGTGGTCGCGGAGCCAGCGCACCTTCGAGATCGTGAAGGATGCCACGGGCACGAGCCCGGTGCGATCCGCCAGCTCCTGCGCCCCGAACTCCGCGACCAGAGCATCCGCGGCCTCCGCGGACCGGGTGTCGTTCCACAGCAGCGCATCACGGATGACACGGCCCTCGGCGTCCAGCGCGACCATGCCGTGCTGCTGCCCGCCGATCGCCCAGGACTCGATGTCGTCGAGGCCGCCGGCATCCGCGATCGCGGTCCGCAGTGCGCGCCACCAGGCTTCGGGGTCGACCGAGGTGCCGTCGGGGTGCGGAGCGCGACCGGTGCGGACGACGGCATCGGCCGCGGTGTCGGTCGGAACCGCGGTGTCGAGCACCACGACCTTGCACGACTGTGTCGAGGAGTCGACGCCGAGGACGAGTGCCATGCCGGTCAGCGTGCGCCGAGGAGGTGCTCCGTGGCGAGCTGCTGCAGCCGCACGAAGCCGAAGCCGTGACCGCCGAGGTACGCATCGGCGTCGAAGTCCTCGTAGGCGCTGCGGTCCGCGAGGAATGCGTCGTAGCTCTCGCCCGGGTTCAGCGTGGGCGTCGACAGCTCGGCCACGCGCGCGGCGGCCAGGGCCTCCTGCACCTCCGGGTCGGCGCGGAACGCTGCGGCGCGCTCCTTCAGCAGCAGGTAGGTGCGCATGTTGGCGGCGGCCGAGGCCCAGACGCCGTCCTCGTCCTCCGTGCGGCTGGGCTTGTAGTCGAAGTGCCGCGGACCCTCGTAGGCGGGCACGCCGCCGGGGCCGCCGTTCTCCAGCAGGTCGACGAGCGCGAAGGCGTTGTGCAGATCGCCGTGCCCGAACACCAGGTCCTGGTCGTACTTGATCCCGCGCTGGCCGTTGAGGTCGATGTGGAAGAGCTTGCCGTGGAACAGGGCCTGGGCGATGCCGGCGGCGAAGTTCAGGCCAGCCATCTGCTCGTGCCCCACCTCCGGGTTCACGCCGACGAGCTCGGGGCGCTCGAGGGAGTCGATGAACGCGATCGCGTGTCCGAGCGTGGGGAGCAGGATGTCGCCACGCGGCTCGTTGGGCTTCGGCTCGATCGCGAACCGGATGTCGTAGCCCTTGTCGGTCACGTAGTCGCCGAGCAGGTTCACGGCCTCGCGGTAGCGCTCGAGGGCGGCGCGGACGTCCTTCGCGGAGTCGTACTCCGCCCCCTCGCGGCCGCCCCACATCACGAAGGTCTTGGCTCCCAGCTCGGCGCCGAGGTCGAGCTGGCGGAAGACCTTCCGCAGGGCGTAGCGCCGCACCTGCCGGTCGTTCGAGGTGAAGCCGCCGTCCTTGAAGACCGGGGCGCTGAACAGGTTCGTGGTGACCATCGGCACGATCAGGCCGGTGTCGGCGAGGGCGCCCTTGAGGCGGTCGATCTGGGTCTGCCGCTCGGCGTCGGTGGAGCCGAAGGCGAAGAGGTCGTCGTCGTGGAAGGTGAGGCCGTAGGCGCCCAGCTCGGCGAGCTTCTCGACCGCGTGCACGACGTCGAGCGCCGGACGCGTCGGGCCGCCGAAGGGATCGGTGCCGTTGTAACCCACCGTCCAGAGGCCGAAGGAGAACTTGTCGTCGCGGGTCGGGGTGAGGCTCATGATGCTCCTTCGCATGGTGCCGCGCGGCGGCGCTGCATAAATGTTGTGAGCAACAACATATAACCTGATGTCGAGGTTGTCCACCTCCTAGACTGGCCGGAAACCGAATGCGAGGAAGATGTGACGGATGCTGCGCCGGAGCTCGGCGGAACCGCTGCGCCCAAGGAGCCCGGCGATGGCGTGCGCTCGCGCAACCTCGCCCGCGTCCTGCGCCTCGTGCACCGGGGCGGAGCGCAGTCGCGAGCGCAGCTGACCGCCGCCACAGGGCTGAATCGCTCCACGATCGCCGACCTCGTCGCCGAGCTCGTGACCGACGGATGGGTCGTGGAGCGCGATCCGGATCCGGTGGGCAGGGTCGGACGGCCCTCGCCGGTCGTCGCGGCAGCGCCCTCCACCGTGGTGATCGCGGTGAACCCCGAGATCGATGCGGTGGAGATCGCGGCGGTCGACCTCGCGCGCACGATCTCGGTCCGCGAGCGCATCGAGTCCGCCTCCCTGCTCACGGCCGAGGAGGTCGCGACCCTCGTCTCCGAGGTCGTCGACCGCTGGCGCGCCGGTCCGCTCCGAGAGGCACGGCTCGTCGCCGTCGGCGCCGCGGTGCCCGGGCTGGTCCGCGCGGCCGACGGGCTCGTGCGGAACGCGCCGCACCTCGGCTGGACGGATGCTCCGCTGCGCGCGCTGATCGCCGACGCGACGGGCCTGCCGGTCGCGGTGGGCAACGACGCGAGCCTCGGCGCTCTCGCCGAGCACCTGTTCGGGGCGGCGCACGGCGCGAACGACGTCGTCTACCTCAACGGCGGGCCCTCCGGCATCGGTGGCGGGATCATCGTGCACGGCTCTCCGGTGGGCGGGGTCGGCGGCTACGCGGGGGAGTTCGGGCAGAACCGGGTGGATGCGGATCGCACCACCGTCCTCGAGGACGATGTCAGCCGCGCTCGCCTTCTCGACCTGCTCGGACTGGCCGCCGCGGACGACGCGGCCCTCGCGGACGCTCTCGCCGCGGCATCCGACGACGATCCGGTCCGTGAGGAGTGCGATCGCCAGCGCGGTGTGCTCGCGCAGGCGATCGCGGATGCCGTGAACATCCTCAACCCCTCGGTGGTCGTGCTCGGCGGCTTCCTCGCGCAGCTCGAGGAACGCGACCCGGAGAGCTTCGCCTCCGCCGTGGCCGCTCGCGCCATGGCCGAGAACGCGGAGGGGCTGCGCATCCTCCCGGCCTCCCTCGCCGCCGACCGGCTGCTGCTCGGTGCGGCCGAGCACGCGCTGACCTCGGTCGGCGTGATCTGACGGGAGCGACCCGACGGGAGTGGCCTGACGGGAGCGGACGACGGGAATCGGCGCCCGCAGACGCTCAGGCGAGAGCGGTGAGCAGGGCGCGAGCCGCCGACTCCGAGGACTGCGGGTTCTGTCCGGTGATGAGCAGGCCGTCCACGATCGTGTGATCGCTCCACGCCGTGGCGACCTCGACGTCGGCGCCGAGATCGCGCAGTGCGCTCTCGAGCAGGAACGGCGCGCGGTCGGCGAGCCCGCCCAGGCGCTCCTCCTCGTCGGAGAAGCCGGTGATCCGTCGTCCGGCGACCACCGGGTCACCGGCCTCCGTGCGCGCGGGCAGGAGAGCGGCCAGGCCGTGGCAGACCGCGGCCAGGGGCCGCCCGGCCGCGATGGTCGCCGAGATCAGCGCGGCCGAGTCGAGGTCCTGAGCGAGGTCCTGCATCGGGCCGTGACCGCCGGGGTAGTAGACGGCATCGAACGCGGACGCGTCGACGTCGGCCAGCACGAGCGGCGCCGCGAGGCCGGGGATCTCCGCGACAGCGGCGGCGTCACCGTCGCCGAGGCTCGCCGCATCCACGACGGGGGCGACCCCGCCGGGAGTGGCGAAGACGACGTCATGGCCCGCCGCGGTCAGCAGTCGCCACGGGGTCACCAGCTCCTCCGCCCAGAATCCGGTGGGGTGCTCGGTGCCGTCGCTGAGGGTCCAGCTGCCGGCGGCGGTCACGACGAAGAGGACGGTGGACATGAGGGCTCCTTCGAGATGGGGGACGGCTCCCGTGCGGAAGTCGATACCGGGGACAACGGTCTCCTGTCAGGAACGCTTCCGATAGATTCACGGTATGAGCAATCGGAATTCCGATGGTCTGGGAGACATCGCCCTCTGGCGCACGTTCCTCGCCGCGCACCGGTCGGGGTCGGTGTCGGCGGCCGCGCGGACGCTGGGGCTCGCGCAGTCCTCCGTGACCGCCCAGCTGCAGGCGCTGGAGCGGAGCATGGGGGAGCCGCTGTTCGTCCGGCATGCTCGCGGGATCCGTCCCACTCCCCGCGGCGACGACCTCGCCGCCCGGCTCTCCGGTCCGCTGGACGCGCTCGCGCTCGTGGTCGGTGCTCCGGAGCCGGCCGAGAGCCCGGCGGTGCGGATCGGCGGCGCCGCCGAGTTCGTCGAGCGCGTGGCGATGCCGGCTCTGGCGCCGCTGATCGACGCGGGCCGCCGCATCGCGGTCACCGAGGGGGTCGCGGATGAGCTGTTGGAGCAGCTGCGGGTCGGCAGCCTGGACCTGGTGATCTCCGCCGTGCGGCCGAAGGGGCGCGCCCTTCCCGCGGCCGCCCTCGTCGACGAGGAGTTCGTCCTCGTCGCCGCTCCGTCGCGAGGCCTCACGCCCTCCGCCGAGCTGGCCCCCGCGGCGCTCGAGGGCATCCCGCTCCTCGCCTACGCGCACGACGTGCCCATTCTGCGGCGGTTCTGGCGTCATGTGTTCGGCGTCCGGCTGGAGCGCGAGCCGGCACTGATCGTGCCCGACCTGCGCGCGCTCGCCGCGGCAGCGGTCGCCGGTGCCGGGGTCACCGTGCTGCCCGCCTACCTGATCGCGGACGAGCTCGCCGACGGCCGACTCGTCGTCGTGTGCGAGACCGATGACCCGCCGATCAACACCATCCACGTGGTGCGCCGTCCGGGACCGCTCACCGACGCGGTGGCCGAGATCGACCGGATGCTCCGTCTCGCCGTCGCCGGAGGATGACCCGCGGCGGGCGTGTCAGCGCTCGGGCATCCGCCGGGGCTCGCGGGCGAGGAACGGCCGTGGCCAGGCGCCCAGCGCGAGGACGGCGAGCGCGGTCTGGAGCAGGCCCGTCGCGAAGTAGATGCCGTGCAGCGGCGACCAGACAAGCATGATGGCGATCTCCACGAAGATCCAGATCATCATCGTGAGCCCGGCGGCCGCGTGCATCCCCCAGGCGAGGCGGAACCGCCCGAACTGCGCGAGGAGCGCCAGCGCCTGTACCCCGCCGACGACGACGCCGAGGATGATCCCCGGCCACACGTAGGAGTCGAACGCGCTGCCCTCGATCCACTCCCTCGGCAGCCCCATCCCGCCGCCGATCGTCAGCCCCACCATCCCGGCCAGTGCGGACAGGAGCTGGAAGGAGGCGACGGAGGCGAGCGCGATCCGGAGGGCACGAGGGGGATGCGGAGTCGGTCGCATGGCCCCACCGTAGCGGCAGGGTGCGCGCCCGTGCTCGGCGAGGGGACGGGGAAAACCCGGGTCGTCGCGATGGTGCGGACGACCGAGGAGTGGTCAGCGCGTGAGCCAGCTCCGCAGCGAGCGCGTCACGAACGGGAGCACCCAGTACGCCATGATCGGCGTGAGCACCAGCGTGGTGACGAGCACGCGCAGCCAGATCGGCAGCTCGTTCCATCCGGGGACGGGGCTCATCGCGTACGTGAAGGCGAGGTTCACGGGGAAGAAGCCCAGCCAGATCGACGTCGCCTGCTTCCAGCGCGGGGGAGCCGGCGCGACCGTGACCGTCTCGGTGGTGCCGTCGGGGGACGGGAGTGTGATGGTGCCGGTCGTGGGCTCGTCGAACCAGCCCTCGATCCCGGTCCGGCGCTTCGAGCGCTCGCTGCGCACGAAACCCTCGCCCATCGACAGCCACCACGCCCGCTCGGCCGACTGCTCCCAGGCCGTGAGCGAATCCTCGCTCGCGAAGCGGTAGAGCATGTGCCAGACCTGAGAGTCCTCGCCGGCACGGACCCAGCCGGAGCCGAGGAAGCCCGGATACTTCGTCGCGAGGTTCACCCCCGTCTGCACCCAGGCGGTCGCCTCGACGATGCGCTCGGGGTCGACTTCGCGGCGGATGGACACGGTGAGAGGTTCGGACAAGGTGGAGTCCTCGGTGACGGGCGTCCGGGATCGGGACGCCGAAGCGGATGCGCCAGGGGTGGCGGCGCACGTCGATTCTACTTCTGATGCGACCGGAGGCAGGGCGTCGGCGCCGCCACGTAGAGGACCCCCGCCGACCCGATTCGGCGGGGGTCTCGCGGCGTGGGAGCCGCAACGGGAGCGAGAGTGCCCACCGTGCGCGCGGTAGACGTGACACCCGATCCGGTCTGAGTCTCTGTCCGCGCATCTGCAGTTGTACCCGGGCCAGATGACGCGGCGGTGAACGCCGCGCGAACAACCTCGATCCGTGGGGGAGGGAGGAGTGGCTCGAAATACAAGGACGTCCTAGTAAATGTCCGGGCGCCAGAGTAAACTCGCCAATGTGCCAACGACGGCACGGAGGGATGTCACACAATGACTCGTACCATCGCGCACTTCGTAGGCGGATCGCTGCTCACACCCGACGAGGGCCGCTTCGCCGACGTGTTCGATCCGAGCACCGGCGCCGTGCAGGCCCGTGTGCCGCTCGCCTCGGACGAGGAGGTGCGTCGCGTGATCGCGAACGCCGCGGAGGCCCAGGTCGCCTGGGCGGCGACCAACCCCCAGAAGCGCGCCCGCGTGCTGCTCCGCTTCCTCGACCTGGTGCAGCGCGAGATGACGTCACTCGCCGAACTGCTCGCGAGCGAGCACGGCAAGACGGTCGACGATGCGAAGGGCGACATCCAGCGCGGCCTCGAGGTCATCGAGTTCTCCGCCGGAGCCCCGCACCTGCTCAAGGGGGAGTACTCCACCGGAGCCGGTGCCGGGATCGACGTCTACTCGATGCGGCAGCCGCTCGGCGTGGTCGCCGCGATCACCCCCTTCAACTTCCCGGCCATGATCCCGCTCTGGAAGGCGGGCCCCGCCCTCGCCGCCGGCAACGCGGTCGTGCTCAAGCCCAGCGAGCGCGACCCCTCGGTACCGGTGCGCATCGCCGAGCTCTTCCTCGAGGCGGGGCTGCCCGCCGGTGTCCTCAACGTGGTGCACGGCGACAAGGAGGCGGTCGACACGCTGCTCACCGACGACCGCATCCGCGCCGTCGGCTTCGTCGGCTCGACCCCGATCGCCGAGTACATCTACGCGACCGCCGCGGCGAACGGCAAGCGCGCGCAGTGCTTCGGCGGGGCGAAGAACCACATGATCGTGATGCCCGACGCCGATCTCGACCAGGCCGTCGACGCGCTGATCGGCTCGGGCTACGGCTCGGCCGGCGAGCGCTGCATGGCCATCTCGGTCGCGGTGCCGGTGGGGCAGGAGACGGCGGATGCCCTCGCCGCCAAGCTCTCCGAGCGCGTCGCGCAGCTGCGGGTCGGTCCGTCCCTCGCGACCGACGTCGACTACGGGCCCCTGGTCACGCGGGCGGCCGTCGAACGGGTCGAGGGCTACATCCAGCAGGGAGTCGACGAGGGCGCGACGCTCCTCGCCGACGGTCGCGGCTTCACGGTCCCCGGCCACGAGGAGGGGTTCTACCTCGGCCCGACGCTGTTCGACCACGTCACGACCGACATGGCGATCTACCGCGAGGAGATCTTCGGCCCGGTGCTGGTGATCGCCCGCGCCGCCGACTACGAGGAGGCCCTGCGCATGGCCTCCGAGCACGAGTACGGCAACGGCGTCGCGATCTTCACGCGCGACGGCGACGCCGCCCGGGACTTCGCGGCCCGCGTCGAGGTCGGCATGGTCGGCGTGAACGTGCCGATCCCGGTCCCGATCGCGTATTACACGTTCGGCGGCTGGAAGCGCAGCGGCTTCGGCGACCTCAACCAGCACGGCACCGACGCGTTCCGCTTCTACACGAAGACCAAGACGGTGACGAGCCGTTGGCCGGCGGCGGGCATCCGCGACGGCGCCAGCTTCGTCATCCCCACCATGCACTGATCCACTCCCACAAGGAACCACGATGACCATGACCACCGTCACCACCACCGCCGAGGAGCGCGAGGCGATCCTCGGCGCCGTCCGCGAGTTCGCGGAGACCGAGCTCGCCCCGTACGCCGCCGAGCGCGACGAGAAGCACCTGTTCCCGCGGGAGTCGCTGAATCGCGGCGGCGAGCTGGGCCTCGGCGGCATCTACGTCGACGAGGAGTTCGGTGGCACCGGGCTCAGCCGCACCGACACCGTCGCGATCTTCGAGGAGCTCGCCAAGGGCGACCCCGCGGTCGCCGCCTACATCTCCATCCACAACATGGTGGTGTGGATGATCGACACCTACGGCGACGAGGCGCAGCGCGGCCGATGGCTGCCGAAGCTCACCGCCATGGCGGAGTTCGGCGGCTACTGCCTCACCGAGCCGGGCGTCGGGTCGGATGCCGCGAACGTCGCGACCAGTGCCGTGCGCGACGGCGACGACTACGTGCTCACCGGTGTCAAGCAGTTCATCTCAGGCGCCGGCGAGGCCGCCGTCTACGTCGTGATGGCGCGCACGGGGGAGCCGGGTGCCCGCGGCATCAGCGCGTTCCTCGTCCCCGGCGACGCCGAGGGGCTGAGCTTCGGAGCCCTGGAGAAGAAGATGGGCTGGCATGCACAGCCGACGCGACAGGTGATCTTCGACGGCCTCCGGGTGCCGGCATCCGCCATGCTCGGTGACGAGGGCCGCGGTTTCGCGATCGCGATGTCGGCCCTCAACGGCGGCCGCCTCAACATCGCCGCCTGCTCGCTCGGTGGCGCGGAATGGGCGCTCGACCGGGCCGTGCAGTACGTGCACGAGCGGGTCGCCTTCGGGGAGCCCCTCTCGGAGAAGCAGTCGATCCTGTTCGCGATCGCCGACATGCGCACCGAGCTGCACGCCGCCCGACTGATGGTGCGCGACGGCGCGCAGGCGGTCGACGAGCACGCTCCCGACGCCACCATGCGCTGCGCGATGGCCAAGCGCTTCGCGACCGACGCCGGCTTCGACGTCGCCAACCGCGCCCTGCAGCTGCACGGCGGGTACGGATACCTGCAGGACTACGGGATCGAGAGGGTCGTCCGCGATCTGCGGGTGCACCAGATCCTGGAGGGGACGAACGAGATCATGCGACTGATCGTCGGACGCGAGATGCTGCGACCCGCGGGTTCGAACTCCCTCCAGCGCAGCAGCGGAGACCAGATGCGGAGCGCCTCATGACCACGCCGGCCTCCCGCCCCGTGGTGGCGTTCCTCGGCCTCGGACACATGGGGCTGCCGATGGCGAAGAACCTCGTTGCGGCCGGGCATGAGGTGCACGGCTTCGACCTCGTCCCCGCGGCCATCGATGCGGCGCGGGCCGCCGGCATCACGGTGGCGGCGAGCGGTGCGGATGCCGTGACCGAGGCGGATGTCGTCATCACGATGTTCCCCGCCGGGAAGCACGTGATCGAGGCGTATCGCACCGAACTGCTCGCGGCCGCGCGACCGGGGACGCTCTTCATCGAGTCGTCGACCATCGCGGTCGACGAGGCGCGGGCCGCGCACGCGCTCGCGCTCGCCGCGGGGCACCGCAACGTCGACGCCCCGGTGTCGGGCGGTGTGGTCGGAGCCGAGAACGGCACCCTGGCGTTCATGGTCGGCGGCTCGGACGAGGACTACGCGGCGGCACGCCCGCTGCTCGAGGTCATGGGCGCGCGCATCGTGCACTGCGGTGGTCCCGGACTCGGCCAGGCCGCGAAGGTCTGCAACAACATGGTGCTCGCGGTCTCGCAGATCGCGGTCGCCGAGGCCTTCGTGCTGGGTGAGCGGCTCGGGCTCGAGCACCAGGCGCTGTTCGACGTCGTCTCGCAGGCCTCCGGTCAGTGCTGGTCGATCACGACCAACTGCCCGGTTCCCGGACCGGTGCCCACGAGTCCCGCGAACCGCGACTACCAGCCGGGCTTCGCCGGGGCGCTGATGGCCAAGGACCTCGGGCTCGCGCTGCAGGCGATCGAGCAGACCTCGACGGATGCGCGCATGGCGCGGCTGGCGCAGGAGATCTACGCGGCCTTCGCGGCCGGTGACGGGGCGGCGCGCGACTTCTCCGGGATCATCACCGACATCCGCGACGACCGCGTGTGAGCGCTGCCGTCGGGACGTTTCGTCTCGCTTCGCTCGCTCGACGACCGGGGGCGGGCGGGGGAGATCCGGTCGTTGAGCGAGGGAGCGCAGCGACCGAGACGAAACGTCCCCGCGCCGCGACATACTGAAGAGAACCACGACGGAGAGGGCGACATGACCGAGTACGAGACGATCCTGGTCGAGCAGCGCGGACGAGTCGGATGGATCACCCTGAACCGGCCGGAGGCACTGAACGCCTTGAACGGCCGGCTCGCCGAGGAGGTCACGGCCGCGGCGCTCGCCTTCGACGCGGACGACGGCGTCGGAGCCATCGTGGTGACGGGCTCGGAGAAGGCGTTCGCGGCCGGTGCCGACATCAAGGAGATGGAGGGCATGTCCGCGGCGGAGATGCTCGAGACCGACCACTTCGGCATCTGGCACGAGTTCGCTGCGGTGCGCACGCCGGTGATCGCGGCCGTCTCCGGTTTCGCCCTGGGCGGCGGATGCGAGCTGGCGATGATGTGCGACATCATCCTGGCCGCCGATACGGCGAAGTTCGGTCAGCCCGAGATCAATCTCGGCGTGATCCCGGGCATGGGCGGCACGCAGCGCCTGATCCGCGCGGTCGGCTACTACAAGGCCGCGGAGCTGGTGCTCTCCGGCCGCTTCATGGGCGCCGAGGAGGCGGAGCGGTCCGGCCTCGTGTCCCGCGTCGTGCCGGCATCCGACCTCCTGGCCGAGGCGACGAAGCTCGCCGACACGATCGCCTCGAAGTCGCTGCCGTCCGTCTACGCCGCGAAGGCCGCGCTGGACGCCGCGATGGAGACGACCCTCTCCGAGGGGCTCGCGCACGAGAAGCAGGCGTTCGCCGCACTGTTCGACACCGCCGACCAGAAGGAGGGCATGTCGGCCTTCCGGGAGAAGCGGTCGCCCGACTTCCAGAACCGCTGAGCGTCTGAGCGCCCGAACACCTGACGAGACGAGTGCGTGACGCGATGAGTGCCGGGATCGAGGAGCGGTCAGCCCCGGAGCGCGTCGACGATCTTCGCGATCCGGCGCTCGCGGGTCGCATCCTGCTTGGCCTCGGCCACGCTCCGGGCGTGCTCCTTGCGCACGGTGTACGACAGGGCGTCGAAGGCGGAGCGCAGCGCGGGATCGGTGTCGAGAGCGGCGGCGAGCTCGGGCGGGACCTCCACCGTGCGCTCCGCGGCATCCACCCGGATCACGGCGTCGATCTCCTGACCGATCTCGAGCCCGAGGTCGGCGCGCACGGCCTTGCTGAAGCCGATCATGTTCTCGCTGCCCATGCGCGCGACGCGCAGGCGGGCGGTGCGTCCGCCGATCGTGACGGCGACCGGGAAGGCCTTGCCGGCGCCGAACGACGCGACCTGCTCGTCGCTGAGCAGGATCGCCGCAGCGGGGCCACGGCCGGTGAGGACGGTGTGCAGACGCAGTTCGCTCATGCCGAAAGGGTACGCCCGGGATCCTCGAATTCGGCGGCGAGAATCGCGTTGCGCTCCGCGATCAGCCGACGCATGTACGCGCGCAGGAACATCGCGTCCACGAGCCGGCCGAGCGGTCCGAACGGCGAGCGGAAGGTCACGGTGTCGTGCATGAGCGTGCCGGCCGGATGCCCCTCGAACCGGTGCTCGTGCAGGAAGGCGGCGAACGGACCGGCGATCTGCCGATCCGAGAACCCGTGGGGCGGATCGACGTCGAACACGATCGATCGCAGGCGGAAGGGGATGCCGAAGTGGCGCGCGCGCCAGGTCGCGGTGGTGCCCTCGGTGAAGACGCCGCCCGCCGGTGCCTCGACCATGGTCTCTCCGTATCGGGCCATGCTCTTCACGTGCAGTGACGGGTCCAGCGACGCGGCGAACACCTCGGCCGGAGTCGCGCCGATGATCGTCTCGAGCGCGAACCGGGCCATGTCAGAGGGCTTCGGGCTGCGGACGCGGATCGGCGAAGTCGCCCGCGTCCTTGCGCAGCCGGGCCACGATCGCGACGAGCTCGGCGGCGTCGTCGCGGCTCAGCCCGGGTTCGGCGAAGACGTCGGCGTTGAGGGCCTGGGTCGCCTGCTCGACGAGTTCCCGACCGGCGTCCGTCAGGACGAGGAGCGCGGCCCGTCCGTCGTGCGGGTGCGGTTCGCGGGCGATCAGGCCGTCACGGACCAGACGTTCCGCCGTGCTCGTGACCGTCGTCGGATGCACCTGGAGTCGGGCGACCACGCTCGAGAGCGGAAGGCTGCCCGCGCGGCTGAAGGCCAGCAGGCGCAGCACCTCGTAGCGCGCGAAGCTCAGGGCGAAGGGCTTGAGGGCCGCGTCGACGCGGGCGAGCAGCAGCTGTTGGGCCCGCATGACCGACGTGACCAGGGCCATGCCGTCGGCGGCATCCGTCCACCCGTGCGCGAGCCACTGCCGCTTCGCCTCGGCGAGCGGGTCGATGGGGAGCGGACGGGGACGGGCCATTTCTCTACGGTAGTGGCGGGAGTGGGTGGCGCGGCGACGGCGCGCGCCGCATCGTCGTCGATACCGCTGAGTCTGAGTCGCAAGTCGGCTGGGACTCAGTATCGCGGTCTAGAATTGCAGCAGTCGTGAGGAGCAATCGATGAAGATCTTCGTCCTGGTCAAAGAGGTGCCGGACACCTATGGCGACCGCAAGCTGAATCTCGAGACCGGACTCGCCGATCGCGCGGCCGGTGACGTCGTGCTCGACGAGATCACGGAGCGCGCGCTCGAGGTCGCGCTCAGCTACGCCGACAAGAACGACGGCACCGAGGTGGTCGCCGTCTCGATGGCTCCCGAGGGTTCGACCGCCTCCGTGCGCAGGGCGCTCGCGATCGGGTCAGGCTCCGCCGTGCACATCGCCGACGAGCAGCTCGCGGGGGCCGACCTCGGACTCACCGCCGAGGTGCTCGCGGCCGCGATCCGCCGCGGTGACCCCGACCTCGTGATCACGGGCAACCTGTCGACCGACGGCTCCGGCGGTGTGATCCCCGCGATGCTGGCCGAGCACCTCGGGTTCGCGCAGGCCACCGCGCTGACCTCGGTCGAGATCACCGCGGACGGCGTCTCGGGCACTCGTGGCGCAGACGCCGGGAGCCAGCCGGTCTCGGCGGCGCTGCCCGCCGTCATCTCGATCACCGAGGCGCTCCCCGATGCCCGGTTCCCGAACTTCAAGGGCATCATGGCCGCGAAGAAGAAGCCGCTCGAGGTGCTCTCTCTCGCCGACCTGGATGTCTCGGCCGATCCGGCCGCAGCTCCGCGGACGATCATCACCGCGGTGTCGGAGAAGCCCCCGCGTGCGGCCGGCGTGAAGATCACCGATGAGGGTGACGCCGCCGACAAGCTCGTCGAGTACCTCGTGCAGAACAGGCTGGTGTGAGATGACCTCTTCCGAGAACCCGATCCTCGTCCTCGTCGACGTCGACCCTTCGGGCTACGCCGCGAGCAGCACGGCCGCCCTGATCGGTGCGGCATCGACCATCGGCTCGCCCGTGGCGCTGATCGTCGGCGGCAGTCCGGCGACGGTGGACCAGGTCGCTGCCGCCGGAGCCTCCGTCGTGCTGACGGCCGACGGGGACCCCGCCGCTCTCACGGTCCCGATCGTGGACGCGCTGGAGGCCGCGGCGGCGCAGGTGCGCCCCGATGCGGTGCTCATCTCGAACTCGATCGCCGGGCGCGATGTGGCCGGACGCTTCGCCGTGCGCACGAAGAGCGCACTCTCGGTCGATGCCGTCGGCGTCTCCCGCGATGAGGAGGGCGTGGTCGCGCACCACTCCGTCTACGGCGGGGCGTACCTCGTCGACTCGGCTCCCACGTTCGGCACCCCGGTGATCACGGTGCGCCAGGGTGCGGTGGACTCGCGCGCGGAGGCCGTGGCCTCGCATTCGGTCGAGGTCCTCGCCGTCACGCCGTCGGGCGCGGTCGCGGCGACCGCCGGCCCGGTCGAGGCCGTCGAGGTGGCCTCCTCCCGTCCCGAGCTCCGCGGTGCCACGCGCGTCGTGTCGGGCGGACGCGGTCTCGCCTCGAAGGAGAAGTTCGTGCTCGTCGAGGAGCTGGCCGATGCGCTCGGCGCCGCGGTCGGTGCCTCCCGGGCAGCCGTCGATGCGGGCTACATCCCGCAGTCGCACCAGGTCGGGCAGACCGGTGTATCCGTGTCGCCCCAGCTGTATGTCGCGCTCGGCATCTCCGGCGCGATCCAGCACCGCGCGGGCATGCAGACATCGAAGAACATCGTCGCGATCAACAAGGACCCCGAGGCGCCGATCTTCGACGTCGCGGACTTCGGCATCGTCGGCGACGTGTTCGCGGTGGTCCCGCAGGTGATCGCCGCGCTCGAGGCGCGGAAGAAGTAGTCATGGCGACGCGGGTGCTGCGACGCGGGCTGCCGCGTGTGCCGGGCGGGGAACCCTGGCCTCCGGCGGATGCCGTGGCGGCGGAGGCGGCCGCCGACGGCGGAACGGATGCCGGCCCGGCCGCTGAGGCGACGCCCATCCACGAAGCGCCGGCGGACACGGTCGCGGCAGCTGCCTTCACCGCTGCTTCCGTAGAGACCCCCTCGGCTTCAGCTCCCTCCGCTGGGGCTGCCCCCGCGGGTGTCGCGGGACGGTCCGGTCTGCGTCGGGGGCTCCCGCGCGTTCCGGGTGGAGAGCCGTGGCCGCCGGCCGACACCGCCTCCTCCGTCACGGCGGACGTGGCTTCCGTACCCGGGACCTCGGAACGCGCGAAGCTGTCGGCTCCGGCCGCAGCACCCGCTGCTGCCGCGACCGCGCCCGCCGTCGCGACGGAGACTGCCGCGGCGTCGACGGTCGCTCCGGCTGCGGTCGCGCAGACCGCGGCCGTGCCCGGATCGGAGTCCGGGGCGAATGTCCGTCGCGGACTGCCCCGCGTCGCCGGCGGAGAGCCGTGGCCGCCCGCGGGAACGGTTCCGGCGCTGCAGGGCGCCTCGTCTCGGTCGGCTTCGCCGTCCTCGCTCGACGACCGGGGAGGCGCGTCGGCTTCGCCGTCCTCGCCCGACGACCGGACGGTTGAGGCGGACCTCGTTCCCGTCACCGCGTCCGCGGTCGCCGTCCCTGCCGTCGCCGACCTCGACGCGCCGCTGCCCTGGATGCGCACGGTGTGGAACGGCCGCGCCCCGCGCCACATCACCGCGGCTCCGGAATCCGGTCGCCGCCGTCCGACGTGGACGCAGGCGATCGCCGTCCTGCTCGGCGCGGCCGCCCTCGGGCTGATCGCGGGCGCCGCCGTCGCATTCGTGCGCACGCTGCTGAGCTTCCCGTTCATGCAGGACTTCCTCACCGCGTTCCCCGGTCACTACGAGCCGGCGGTCGCCGTCGAGCCCGGGTTCTCCCCGTGGATCGGCTGGCAGCACTTCTTCAACATGTTCCTGATGGTGCTGATCATCCGCTCCGGTCTGCAGGTGCGCACCGAGAAGCGGCCGACGGTCTTCTGGACTCCCCGAGGGAACGCCAAGGGGAAGATCAGCCTCAACCTCTGGTTCCACCAGTCGCTCGACATCCTGTGGCTGGTGAACGGCGTGATCTTCGTGGTGCTGCTGTTCGTCACCGGGCACTGGGTGCGGATCGTGCCAACGAGCTGGGAGGTGTTCCCGAACGCGCTGTCGGCGGCGCTGCAGTACGTCTCGTTCGACTGGCCGCACGAGAACGGATGGAACAACTACAACAGCCTGCAGCAGCTCGCGTACTTCGCCACCGTGTTCCTCGCCGCGCCTCTCGCCGCGATCACCGGGTTCCGGATGTCGGGGCTGTGGCCGAAGAACGCCGAGAAGCTGTCGAAGGCCTACCCGGTCGAGTGGGCGCGTGCGCTGCACTTCCCGATCATGCTCTACTTCGTGGCGTTCATCATCGCCCACGTCGCGCTGGTGATGCTGACCGGATTCCTCGCCAACCTGAACCACATGTTCGCGGCGCAGGACGCGGTCACCTGGACCGGGTTCTGGGTGTTCATCGGCGCGCTCGTGGTGATCGCGATCGGCTGGGTGGCCGCTCGCCCGCTGGTGCTCGCGCCGATCGCGAAGGCCTTCGGAAAGGTCTCGGGGCGCTGACGCGGTGGAGGTGACCACACGGATCCAGGACTACTGGCGCGACGCGAGGATCGCGATGCCGGAGCTGCCGGAGAGGCTGCCCGAGGTCTGGGCATTCGGTGCCACGCCGGAGCACGCCGACGCGCTTCTGGGGCTGGTGCTCACCGAGATCAAAGTGGGCACCGCCTCGTCGCTGTGGGACTACGAGCAGAGCGGAGACCCGCTGCCGCTCGTCGGTGAGCTGAGCATCATCCTCGACGGCGCGGGTGTGCCGCAGGCGGTGATCGAGACCACGGTGATCGAGATCGTGCCCTTCGACGAGGTCGACGAGGCGCACGCATTCGCCGAGGGGGAGGGCGATCGCTCCCTCGCGCACTGGCGAGAGGTGCACGAGCGCTATTGGCGCCGGCACTCCGAGAACCCGCGCGGCTACGCGCCGGACATGCCGGTCGTCTGCGAGCGCTTCCGGCTGCTGCTCCCCGCCGCCGCCGCTACTGCTCCTCGGCGCGGAAGCTGACCTCGGCAGTCTGCGAGCCGCCGTCATGGAACACGGTCAGGAGCAGCTTCGTCTCCCACGCGGCCGCCACGTAGTAGCCGCTCACGCCGGCCCCCACGGTCGCGGAGCTCTGGGGCGGGATCGTGATGGCGCCGGTGAGCGGACCGCTGAGCGACTCGAGCGTCGGTGTCACCTCGATCGACCAGGTCAGCGTCAGCGGAGTCGTCCCGGTGTTCTCGATCAACGCGCCGGGCCAGGTGAAGGACGCGCCGACGACGCTCGCCTGCGCCATGTCCACAGCGAACTCCGCCCGGCGCGATGCGGCGGCGAGCGGTGTGGCCACCGCCACGGCGATCACCGGCACGGACCATGCCGCGGCGCGCACCAGCGTCCGTCGTGTGACTGCGGTCGATGTCCCCTGCTGTTCCATGCGATTCCCCCAACGTCTATGACTTTTGGCCATAGTTCCCATGACTTAAGGCTAGTCGAAGACGTGCGCGTGCGATGATCGGCCCACGTCTCGAAAAGGCGGCGGCGCACCCCACGGAAGGAAGAACATGGCAGAGGCATACATCGTCGACGCGGTGCGCTCGCCCGTCGGCAGGCGCGGCGGCTCGCTCTCCGGCGTCCACCCGGCCGACCTCGGCGCGCACAGCCTGACCGCGCTCATCGACCGCACGGGCATCGATCCCGGCGCCGTCGACGACGTGATCCTCGGAGCGATCGACGCGATCGGGGGGCAGGCGGGCAACGTCGCCCGCACCGCGCTCCTGGTGGCGGGCTTCCCGGAGCACGTGCCCGGCGTCACGATCGACCGTCAGTGCGGATCGAGCCAGCAGGCGGTGCACTTCGCCGCACAGGCGGTCATGAGCGGCACGAGCGACCTGATCATCGCGGGCGGGCTGCAGAACATGTCGCAGGTGCCGCTCACCGCGGCGGCGACCGTGGGAGAGGCCTACGGCTTCACCACCCCGTATGCGGAGTCACCCGGCTGGCGTGCGCGCTACGGGGAGCAGGAGATCTCGCAGTTCCGCGGCGCCGAGCTGATCGCGCAGAAGTGGGGCATCACACGCGAGGAGATGGAGCGGTTCGCGCTGGAGAGCCACCGCCGCGCGGCACGCGCACAGGACGAGGGACGCTTCACGAACGAGATCGCGCCGCTGAACGGCCTCGATCACGATGAGGGGGTGCGCCGCGACACCTCGCTCGAACGCATGGCCGGGCTCCCGCCCCTCGCCCCCGACGGGCGGATCACCGCAGCGGTCGCCTCGCAGATCAGCGACGCGTCCAGCGCCGTGCTCATCGCGAGCGGGCGCGCGGTGAAGGAACAGGGGCTCACCCCGCGCGCCCGCATCCATCACCTGTCCGTGCGCGGCGACGATCCGGTGCTCATGCTCACCGCCCCGATCCCCGCGACCAGGCAGGCCCTGGAGCGGACCGGACTGCGCGCCGAGGACATCGACCTCTTCGAGGTGAACGAGGCCTTCGCATCGGTCGTGCTCGCCTGGATGCGCGAGACCGGGGTGCCGCACGAGAAGGTCAACGTCAACGGCGGCGGCATCGCGCTCGGGCACCCGATCGGCGCGACGGGCACGCGCATCCTCTCGACCCTGCTCAACGAACTGGAGCGCACGGGCGGGCGCTACGGCCTGCAGACCATGTGCGAAGGCGGCGGCGTCGCGAACGTGACGATCATCGAGCGTCTCTGACGGCTCCCCGAATCCTCTGACCGCCCCGAAAGGAGACGGGCCGCCTCCCCGAAGGAAAGCGGCCCGTCTCAGACGAAGGGTGGATCAGGGGCGAACGAAGCGGACTTCGGTCAGCGTCTCGCCGAGGAACGGCTCGGTGTGCGTGGCACCGTCGAGACGGAATCCGTTGCGCGTGTAGAAGCGGTGCGCGCGGGGGTTGTCCTCGGCGACCCAGAGGTACAGCGGCTCGTCCTTCTCGACGGCGGCGTCGAACAGCTTCTGGCCGATGCCGGTGGAGTGCCACGCGTCGAGCAGGTAGATGAAGTAGAGCTCGCGGAAGGCGGGAGCATCCTTGTCGCGGGCGGGACCGGAGCCGACGAAGCCGACGATCTCCCCGTCGACGAGCGCGGCGTTCATCTTGAACTCGGGGCCCTGCGAGGCCCAGTGCGTCCAGAGCTCGGCCATGCGGCGAGGCGAGACCTTCTCCAGTGCCGCCTTGCTGATCAGGTGGTCGTAGGTCTCGTGCCAGCACTGGGCGTGCACGCGACCGAGGGCTTCCGCATCCACATCACGGACCGGACGGACGATGACTTCAGGCTGGGCTTCGGCGCTCATGTTCGTGACTCTACGCGCGGCATCCGCGAAGAGGAAATCGAGTGGATGCCCGACGAGACGCGCGGTCACGTGCTGGAGGGTTCGCACAACGATGTTCGCGAATCGTGCACGTCTGGCTACGATCGTTCCTCGTGAACGTGATCTGGCGGACCCTCCTCGTGATCCTCGGCGCCCGGCGCCGCGTACGCCGGGGGAAGACCCTCGACCCGACGGCCGTCGGGAGCATCACCCTCACGACCCTGCCGACCGACCTCGACATCCTGCGCCACATGAACAACGGCCGCTACCTGTCGCTGTTCGACCTCGGGCGGTGGGACCAGCTCATCCGCACCGGGCTGTTCGACGCGATGAAGGACCGCGGCTGGTACGCGGTCGTCTCGAGCGAGACGGTCACGTTCCGCAAGTCGCTGCAGCTGTGGCAGCGGTTCGAGGTGCAGTCCCGGTTCATCGGGCACGACGAGAAGGCGCTGTTCCTCGAGCACCGCGCCGTGGTCGACGGTGAGGTCTACGCCCGAGCGATCGTGCGGGCCCGGATGCTGCGCCGCACGGGCGGCACCGTCAGCAACGAGGAGCTGTTCGCCGCCGTCGGAAAGCCCGAGGGCGTGCCGGAGATCGACGCCTGGGTGCACGACTGGGCCGCCGCATCCGCCCTCCCCCCGGTGCGGGTGAAGGCGCCGAGCGTCTGGGGCTGACGCCTTCTGCTCGCGGCGCCGTCGAGCGCGATAGCTTAGGCGTGTGCTGGCGATCCTGAAGACCGCGGGGCGGGTGCTCTGGCGGCACTGGCCCGCGCTGATGGCGTGGTACCTCGTCGGCGTGCTCGTGCACTACGTGGTCACGGAGATCGCCGGGTTCATCGGCGCCTCCTCCGCCACTCTCGGGTTCCTCGTCCTTCCGATCGGGATCCTCGCGCGGCTGGTGAGCCTGGTCGCGATGTTCCTGGTGCTGCGAGACGGTCTGCGCAACCTGCAGGAGGTCGCACCGCTGCCCGAGGCCGCCGCGGATCGGCGCCGCACGTTCCTGTCCGCGCTGCTGGCCGGCATCCTCCCCTTCTTCGCGGTCTACTGGGCGCAGGGGCTGCTGGGCGAGGACGTCCGGGCATACTCGCTGCGCGCACTCGAGGTGCGGCAGGGGATCATCGCGTGGGCGGCCGTCAGGAACGAGGGGCCGGTGAGCTCGGTCGACACGGTGCTCAACCTGCCGATCAACGTGTGGACCATCTCGATCATCGTGCTCGCGTTCGCCGGCCGCTGGGCGTGGTCGAAGTGGTCGGCGAAGCTCGCGAAGTGGTTGTCGCCGGTCGCGGTCTACTTCGAGGTCGTCTGGGTCTTCTTCTCGGTGATGGTGCTCGGCGACATCTTCGACACGATCAAGGCGTGGGTCGACAGCCGTGCGGCCGTGGCCTTCTTCGAGACGGTCAGAGAGCAGATCCTGGATGCCGTCGCCCCGCTGCGCTGGCTGTGGGAGGGGATCGGCTGGCTGCTCTCCGAGGCGGGGCCGGTGCTCCTCGCCCCGCTGGCGTGGCTCACCATCGCGGGTGTGGTGTTCGGGCAGGCGATTGTGGCCGAGAAGCTGCGGGTGGAGGGCGAGCTGATCGCCCGGGTGCGTGCCCACGCTGCCGTCATCCCCAACCCGCTCGTGCGCCGACTCAAGGATCTCGGCGAAGAGCTCGGTGCCCGCTTCCGACCCATCGGACGGGCGCTGCTGCTCATGTGGCGCGCGGGACCGCTGCTCGTCGGCTCCTACGCGCTGCTCTACGTGATCGTGAAAGCGCTCGAATCCTTCCTCGGCTTCGGCATCACCCGGCTGGTCGGCCCGCAGGACTTCGTGTTCTGGGCGATCGCCACGCCGCTCGTCTCCCTCGTGCCGCTCCTGCTCATGGAGCCCGTGCGCATCGCGGTGATCAGCGGGGCGTACGACGCCACCCTCGCCCGGCTGCGCAAGCGCCGGCAGGACCGCACCGACACGGCGGGCGTCTCGGCGGAGGAGGGGGAGATGCGCGCGGTCGCCGATGCCGCCGGCCTCCTGCCCTCGTCGGTGGATGCCGTCGCCGCCGCGATGGTCACCGCCCCCGCCAGGGACAGCGTCGAGGGTCAGGGCTCGAACTCGAACCTCACGAAGGAGCCGCCGGCGTCGTAGGGGCGCACGTCGACCCAGAAGGGCCCCTCGACCTCCTCGGGCACCACGAACGGGACGATCAGCTCGTAGGAGCCGGTCTGCGATCGGAGACAGAGCTCCGGCTCGTCCGGGCTCGATTCCAGACCGATCTCCGCACGCACGGGACTCCACTCGCGTCCCGTCGACTGCTCCACGAGGGTCGGCGTCTCGCACGCGACTCCCTCGGCACCCGCTTTCACGGGCACACCGACCGCGATCAGGCGCGTGCCGTCGGGGACGTCGAGACCCGAGAGATCCTCGATCTCCCCGCCGCGCACCGGACCCCAGCCCGCGCCGGCGAGATCCGTCGTCTCGTCTTCGGGGACCACCACGGGCGCGACCGCGCGGGCGCCGAATCCGAAGTACTGGTACCACTCCTGCCACCCGACCGCGATGGCGGTCGCCGGCAGGAGGAGGACGAGCGCGACCAGCGCCAGCGTGTTCCGCCGCCACCAGGACGGCGGCTTCGGCGGGGCATCCGTCACCGCCGGGTCTTCGCGGGGGGCGGGCGGGACGGGTGGGAGCGGAATCGTCATCGGGCCCATCCGTTCTCGTCCAGGAGCACCTCGGCTTCGACGGGCAGGGCCGCCAGGTCGACGGGCAGGTCGATCACCCCGTCGAGCTGCACCTCGCCGACGCCGGCCCCCGGCACCCCCAGGCGGAGGGTGGCACGGTCGCCTCGGACGTCGTCGGGAAGTTCGAAGGCGAGGCTGCCGGCGCGGGGGACGGCGGTGACCAGGTCCTGTCGGGCGAACGTGGTGCCGCGCTCGGTGGCGCTGAAGGTGCGCTCGCCGATCGTGAGCTCCGCGAACGACAGCGCGCTGAGGTCCTGCGTCACCCCGGTGGCCGCTTCCAGATCGACGACGAGCCACGTCCCCTCGGCCGACCATCCGCGCGCATCGGTGACACGGTCGGCGAGGTGCACGTCGGTCACGGTCACGACGAGGTTGCGGGCGGTGGCATGCTCGCCGATCTGCGCGGTCGTGACGAACGGGGCGCTGGGGGCGTCGTCGGGGAGGGTGACCTTCGTCACGACCCAGGCGCACGCGAGCAGCGCGGCGGTGGCGAGCCAGACGAGGACGTGCTTCTTCACGGGACCGTCACCTCGTCGACGGTCGCCGTCAGGGTCGCTCCGACGCGCACGTCCTCCCAGTAGTCGCCGCGCATCACGCTCTGCCCGACGTAGTGATCCGCGTCCGGGAGGGTGAGGGTGATCTCCTCGCCGTCCCGGTAGCCCTCCGGACCGACGATCCAGGCGAGCAGCACGCGCACGGGGACGTCGGGCTGCAGCAGGGAGACTTCGCCGCCGTCGTCGGCGCGGGAGATCGTGCCCTTCTCCTCGAGCCCGTCGATGCGGATGCCGTCGACGAACGGTGACGGCGATCCACTCTTCGCGGCAGGCCGGGCACGCTCGAACGTGTTGACGACGTCGACCGTGACGACCAGTACCCGCTCGCCCTTCTCCTCGTCCGGATACAGTGCCGCGTTCCCGCGTTCCTCGCTCAGCTCGACACCGACGACGGTCATCTCCATGTCGGACCCGGAGAAGGTCTCGCCGACGGCGACGACCGGGATGGGGTCGACGGCCGCGGCCTCCAGCCCACCGAACACCGCGGTGGTCGCCAGGAGCGCGGCACCGGCGCCGGTGATGAGCCAGGAGGTCGGGATGAGGTCGATGCTGCGTCGCGCCCATCCGAGGACCTTCGCCCTCGCCCCCGCATTCGTCGCCGCGACGGCCGGGTCCTGCCCCTGGTCGGGGCTCGCCGGCGGGGTCGTGGTCACGGCAACAGCATAGGGCGGGCCGTGTGAGCACGGAGAGAGGGGTGCGGGCTCCCGCTCGGCGGGGGCATCCAGACCTAGGGTGGACACCATGGCAGAGTCGTCGTCATCCCCATCGGATGCCGTGGCATCCGCACCCCTCGCCGACCGTGCCGTCGAGCTCGCTCGGCGGTGGGCGATCGAGGCCGCGGCGATCGAACCCGACCCCGCGGCCGCGCGGCTCGCCGGAGTGCTCCAGGATGCGAACGGACTGCCGTTCACCCTCGGATTCGTGGACGGCGTCATGCGTCCGGAGAGCCTGACGGCCGCAGCCTCGCAGCTGCACCGGATCGCGCCGATCGTGCCCGAGTTCCTGCCCTGGTACCTGCGCTCGGTGGTGCGTCTGGGTGGAGGCGTCGCCCCGGTCCTGCCGTCTCCCGTGGTGCCGATCGCGCGCAGGGTGCTCCGCGACATGGTCGGACACCTCGTGGTCGATGCGCGCCCGGCGAAGCTCGGCACCGCGATCGCACGGCTCCGGGAGACCGGCTCGCGCCTCAATCTCAACCTCCTCGGCGAGGCCGTGCTGGGCGAGGCGGAGGCGAAGCGTCGGCTGGACGGCATCCACGAGCTCATCCGTCGCCCCGATGTCGACTACGTCTCGGTCAAGGTCTCGGCGATCATCAGCCACCTCTCGATGTGGGCGTTCGACGAGGTCGTCGATGCCGTCGTCGCCCGGCTGCTGCCCCTGTATCTGACCGCAGCCGCCGACGGCACGTTCATCAACCTCGACATGGAGGAGTACCGCGATCTCGACCTCACCATCGCGGTGTTCACGCGCATCCTGGAGGACCCGCGCCTGGCGGGCCTCGAAGCCGGCATCGTGCTGCAGGCGTACCTGCCCGACGCCCTGCCCGCGCTGCAGGAGCTGACCGCCTGGTCCGAGGACCGCGTCGCGCACGGCGGCGCCTGCATCAAGGTGCGCCTCGTCAAGGGCGCCAACCTCGCGATGGAGAACGTCGAGGCGCGGATGCACGGCTGGACGCCGGCGACCTACGACACCAAGCTCGACACCGACGCGAACTACCTGCGCTGCCTCGACTGGGCGCTGCGGCCGGAGCACACCGCGGCCGTGAAGCTCGGCGTCGCGGGGCACAACCTCTTCGGGATCGCCTACGCCTGGCTGCTCGCGGGCGAGCGGGGGGTGCGCGAGGCGGTGGAGTTCGAGATGCTCCTCGGCATGGCGCAGGGCCAGGTGCAGGCC
>Ga0160430_100223_pt1 | contig 40599 bp, 38 predicted proteins | sample HID1971I_E0MG_FD_108274 | JGI IMG/M metagenome (GOLD analysis project Ga0160430, IMG submission 108274) | Enriched millipede-associated microbial communities from UW Madison campus, WI, USA - HID1971I_E0 MG | ecosystem: Host-associated > Arthropoda: Insects > Digestive system > Unclassified ...
GCGATGTGGTTCTTGTTCGCGTAGCGGGTGAGACCCACGATCGCGCCGCGCGCGTCCGGACGCCAGTACGGGGCGAACAGTCCGGAGAACGCCGGGACGATGTAGACGCCGCCGTTGTCCTCGACCTGCTCGGCCAGCTTCTCGACCTCGGGGGCAGAGGAGATGATGCCGAGCTGATCGCGCAGCCACTGGATGAGCGATCCGGTGACGGCGATCGATCCTTCCAGCGCGTAGTGCGTCGGTCCGTCGCCGAGCTTGTAGCCGACGGTGGTCAGCAGCCCGTTCTTCGAGTGGACGATCTCCTCGCCCGTGTTGAAGATCAGGAAGCAGCCCGTGCCGTAGGTGTTCTTGCTCTCGCCGGTCTGGAACGCGGCCTGTCCGAACGTCGCGGCCTGCTGGTCGCCCAGGATGCCGGCGATCGGCGTCTCGCGCAGCAGCGAGGAGCTCTCCGCGGTGCCGTAGACCTCGGAGGAGGAGCGGATCTCCGGCATCATCGAGCGCGGCACGCCGAACGCCTCGAGGATGTCGTCGCGCCATTCCAGCGTCTCGAGGTCCATGAACATGGTGCGCGAGGCGTTCGTGACGTCCGTCGCGTGCACGCCGCCGTCCGCACCGCCCGTGAGGTTCCAGAGAACCCAGCAGTCGGTGGTTCCGAAGAGCAGGTCTCCGGCTTCCGCCTTCTCGCGGGCGCCGTCGACGTTCTCCAGGATCCAGGCGATCTTCGTGCCCGAGAAGTAGGTCGCGAGCGGGAGCCCGACGACCGGCTTGAACCGCTCGACGCCCCCGTCGGCCGCGAGGCGGTCGACGATCTCCTGCGTACGGGTGTCCTGCCAGACGATCGCGTTGTAGATCGGCTTGCCGGTCTTCTTGTCCCACACGACGGCGGTCTCGCGCTGGTTCGTGATGCCGACCGCGGCGATGTCGTGTCGCGTCAGGTCGGCGCGACCGAGGGCCAGACCGATGACCTCCTGCACGTTGCGCCAGATCTCGGCGGCATCGTGCTCCACCCAGCCGGCCTTGGGCAGGATCTGCTCGTGCTCCTTCTGCCCGGTCGCGACGATGCTGCCCTTCTTGTCGAAGATGATCGCGCGGCTCGACGTGGTTCCCTGGTCGATCGCGATGATGTAGTCAGCCACTTGTGCTCTCCTTTGAATTCCAGTGCGGATGGGGCGTGCGTCAGCCGGCGAGGCCGAGCAGCACGGGTGCGGCGAGTGCGGCGATCACACCACCGATGAGCGGACCGACGACGGGGACCCACGAGTAGGACCAGTCGCTGGCACCCTTGCCCTTGATCGGCAGGATCGCGTGCGCGATGCGCGGGCCGAGGTCACGGGCGGGGTTGATCGCGTAGCCGGTCGGGCCACCGAGGGAGGCACCGATCGCGACCACGAGGAGGGCGACGGGAAGGGCCGTGAGCGGTCCGAGGCCACCGGGAACGCCGACCTCGATGTCGCCGTAGTCGGCGAAGGCGAAGATGACGAACACCAGCACGAACGTGCCGATGATCTCGGTGACGAGGTTCCAGCCGTAGGAGCGGATGGCGGGCCCGGTCGAGAAGACGCCGAGCTTGTTGGCCGGCTCCGGCTCCTCGTCGAAGTGCTGCTTGTACGCGAGCCAGACCACGATCGCACCGATGATCGCACCCACGAGCTCCGCGGCCGTGGCCGTCAGGAACATCACGAACGAGATCTTGCCGGCGACCAGGAGGCCGATGCCGACTGCGGGGTTGAGGATCGCACCGGAGTACGCGGAGACGAGCACACCGGCGAAGACGGCGAGACCCCATCCCCAGTTGACCATCAGGAAACCGCCGCCGAAGCCCTTGTTCTTCGCCAGCGCGACATTGGCCACCACGCCACAGCCGAGCAGGATCAGCATCGCGGTGCCGACGAGTTCGGAGAGGAAGTAGAGACCGAGATTCACATCAGCCATGTCTTCTTTGACCTTTCTTGTGTGTCGGGGCCCCTCTGCCCCGACACTTTATGGGGGTTGCACCGCGAGGAGGGCGGCAGTCCGAAGTCCTGTCAGCCGCGGGTGCGGGACGGGATATCGAGTCCGTGTCGTTCGTTCAGCAGCTGCCGGGTCTGGTCGAGCTCGGCATCGTGGCGCGAACGGTCCCAGCCGAGCATCGGCGCGAGGGCGTCGGCGATCTCGTCGAGCACCTCGGCGTCCGCATTGCCGGTGAAGGCGATGCTGGTGCGGCGCAGGACCACGTCCTCGAGGCGCGCCACCAGTTCGTTCTGCACCATCCACTCGAGCTCGCGCGTCGAGAGGTCGCCGCCGGCGAGCGGGGCGTCCGCTCCCTGCTCGACGTACTCCCACACCTGCGCGGCGCGGGTGCCGTAGCGGGCGAGCAGGCGCTCGGCCCGTGCTCCGGCTCCGGGCAGGTTCTCCTGGATCCAGATGCGCTTGGCCTTCTCGGTACGCGGGAAGTCGCGGCCGCCGCCGATCGCGCGTCCCGCCGTGGAGACGGTGCGGGTGCGGTCGATCAGCCCCAGGACGATGTCCGAGAGCGACTCGCCGAGCGCGCGGAACGTCGTCCACTTGCCGCCGACGAGGCTCACGAGCGGGACGGCGCCCTTCTCGTCCACCTCGACGCGGTAGTCGCGGGAGACGAATCCGGGTGCCGTGTCCTCATGGCGCGGCAGCGGGCGGATGCCCGAGAACTTGTACACGATCTGGTCGCGTGCGACCGGGATCGTCGGGAACACGTGGTGGATGAGGTCGAAGAAGTAGTCGACCTCCTCCTCGGTGCACACCGGCACCTCGCGAGGGTCGGCGTCGATGTCGGTGGTGCCGACCAGGACGCGGCCCTTGAGCGGGTAGATGAGCACGATCCGGCCGTCGGAGTGCTCGAAGAAGATCTCGCGGCCCTGCGTGGCCTCGAGGAGCTCCGGGTGGTCGAGCACGATGTGCGAGCCCTTGGTGCCGCCCATGAAGCGGGTGTCCGTGCCCAGGGCGTCGTTCGTCAGGTCCGTCCACGGGCCCGAGGCGTTCACGACGACGTCGGCCTGCACCGTGAACTCGGTGCCGCTCTCGCGGTCGCGGAGCACGACCTTGTCGCCGTCGCGGGCGATGGCCTCGACGTAGTTCAGCGCGTGCGTGCCGGGGTGTGCGGAGCGGCCGTCCTGGAGGACGTCCAGCGCGAGACGCTCGGGATCGTGCATGGAGGCGTCGTAGTACGTCGCGGTGTACTTGATCTTCGGGTCGAGCGAGGGCAGCTCGGCGAGCGACTTCTTGCGACCGAGGAAGCGGTGGCGCGGGACCGTGCCGCCGTCACGGGAGAACGTGTCGTAGATCGTGAGGCCGACCTTGATGAGGAACGCGCCGCGCTCCTGCGGCTTCCCGCTCTTGTGCGTGAGGAAGCGCAGCGGGGCCGACAGGATGCCCGAGAACGTCGAGTAGATCGGGATCGTGGTCTGCAGCGGCTTGACGTAGTGCGGGGCGATCTTGAGGAGGCCGTTGCGCTCCTCGACCGACTCGCGCACGAGACGGAACTCGCCGTTCTCCAGGTAGCGGATACCGCCGTGGATCATGTGGCTCGATGCGGACGACGCGCCGGACGCGAAGTCGCCGCGTTCGACGAGGACCACGTCGACTCCCTGCAGAGCCAGGTCCCGGAACGTGGAGATCCCGTTGATCCCGCCGCCGATGACGAGGACGCTCGTGCGTCCGGATTCACGAACCGCGCGAACCTCCGCGCGCTCCGCTGACGAGTGTGTCGAATCGATCATCGTCGACCCTCTCTTCCTTGCTTGCCAACCAGCATCGACCTGTGTGGCATCCCGCGCAAGCCCACTGCACATATGTGCAAGGATCGAGGATGAGGAGGTCGTCATGGCCGGTCAAGGTGCGGAATCGCGCGACAGCAAGCTGATCGCGGCGCTCACCGCCGCGCAGCTCTACTACATGCAGGACAAGACGATGGAGGTCATCGCACAGGAGCTCGGCACGTCGCGATCATCCGTGTCGCGCCTGCTGAGCTTCGCCCGGGAGAGCGGCCTGGTCGACATCCGCATCAACTCTCCGCTGGAGCGCCTCGGCATGCTCGAGCAGCGCATCCGCGACCGTCATCGGGTGGCTGCGCACGTGGTGCCGATGCCGGAGATCCTGAGCGAGGTCGAGCGGCTCGAGCGCGTGGCGCTCACGGCCGGACGGCTGCTGTCGCAGTTCGTCGACTCGAACATGGTCATCGGTGTGGCCTGGGGATCCACCATCAGCGCCGTCAGCCGTGGACTCACGCAGAAGGAGACGCACAACACGACGTTCGTCCAGCTGAACGGCGCCGGGAACACGCAGACGACAGGGGTCGAGTACTCGAGCGACATCCTGCAGCGATTCGGGAGCGCGTTCGGTGCACAGGTGCAGCAGTTCCCCGTCCCCGCCTTCTTCGACGACCCCGCGACGCGCGAGGCGATGTGGCGGGAGCGCAGCACCAGGCGCGTGCTGGATCTGCAGGCGAAGATGGACGTGGCCGTGTTCAGTCTGGGGTCGCCCGCCGCCGAGGTCCCGAGCCGGGTCTACGTGGGCGGCTACCTCGGGCGGGACGACTACCGCAGCCTCCGCGAGGATCACGCGATCGGCGACGTCGCCACCGTGTTCTTCCGATCCGACGGATCCTGGCGTGACATCCGTGTCAACGCGCGAGCGACCGGGCCGGGCCTGGATCGTCTGCGCCGGGTGCCGCGTCGGGTCTGCGTCGTATCCGGCATCCCGAAGCTCGTGAGCCTCCGCGCCGCGCTCTCGGCGGGACTCGTCACCGATGTGGTCCTGGACGAGGGGCTGGCGAGGCGCCTGGTCGAGGACTGAGCGAGGGTCCGCTACGCCTCGTCGGTCGAGGATTCGGGGCCGGAGCGGAACTCGCGGATGAGGTGCTGCACCACGGCCGTGAGATCGCCCGCGGTGGCATTGGCGATCACGAGCTGCCGCTCGTAGCTCGCTCCGTTCTCGAGGGTCGTGGCGTTGCCGCCGAACTCCCGCACGCAGCCGAGCTCGACGGCGATGGGGGCGAGTTCCTCGATGACCTCGGCGAGATGTTCGCGCACGGGGCGCTGTGCGCCGGCGGCGTCGACGATCACCCGCGCATCGAGTCCGTAGCGTGCGGCCCGCCACTTGTTCTCGCGGTGGAACCAGGCCGGGAGCTCGGGCAGCGTCCGCCCCTCGTCGAGCATGCGGGAGAAGTGCTCCACCAGAACCTGGACGAGCGCCGCGACGGACGCGAGCTCGGGGAGGGTCGAGAGGCCGTCGCACGCGCGCACCTCGATGGTGCCCCAGCGGGGAGCGGGGCGGATGTCCCAGCGGACCTCCGTGGCGTCGGCCATCACCCCGGTGCGGACCATGTCGTCGAGGTACGACTCGTACTCGGACCAGTCGCGCAGCGGCCAGGGGAGGCCCGCGGTCGGGAGCTGCTGGAACACCAGCGCGCGGTTCGACGCGTAGCCGGTGCGCTCGCCCGCCCAGAACGGGCTCGATGCCGAAAGTGCCTGAAGGTGCGGCAGGAAGGCGGAGAGGGCGTTGATGATGGGGAACACCTTGCGGTGGTCCTCGACGCCGATGTGGACGTGGATGCCCCAGATCATCATGTTGCGCCCCCACCACTGGGTGCGCTCGATGAGCGTGTGATAGCGCGACTTGTCCGTCACCTGCTGGTCGTACCACTGGGCGAACGGGTGGCTGCCCGCCGAGAGCAGCTCGATTCCGGCCGGATCCGTCGCCGATCGCACGGCCGTGATCGCGTTCGCGATGTCGTCGACGGCGTGCGCCACCGAGTCTCCGATGCCGCTGGTGACCTCGATCGTGTTGGTGAGCAGCTCGCCCGTGACCGTGTGGCGTTCATCGGCGCTCTCGGCTTCGAGGGCGGCGAGCAGTTCGGGGGCGCGCCCCACCAGATCACCGCTCACGGGATCCGCGAGCATGATCTCCCATTCGAGGCCGACGGTGGAGCGGGCCGAGGAGGCGAACTCGAGTTTCACCCGCACAGTCTGGCATGCGCATGACGCGACACGGGAACGGCCGTGTCTCCACGTTTCGCGCCTGGCGCGCGCATCTGGCAGAATAGAGGGTCGGACGGCTGCTCGACCCTCTATCCAGCTTTCGTCCACACTCATTTGAGCTTCCGCCGGGTGTGCACCCCACTCTCCAGGCGATCAGTTCGTTTCCTTCCACACAATTCAGGAGAATCGTGGCTGTCAAGATTCGTCTCAAGCGCCTGGGCAAGATCCGTGCGCCGTACTACCGCATCGTCGTCGCCGACTCGAAGACCAAGCGCGATGGTCGCGTGATCGAGGAGATCGGCAAGTACCACCCCACCGAGGAGCCCTCGTTCATCGAGGTCGACTCCGAGCGGGCGCAGTACTGGCTCTCTGTCGGCGCGCAGCCGACCGAGCAGGTCGCCGCCATCCTCAAGATCACGGGTGACTGGGGCAAGTTCAAGGGCGACAAGGACGCCAAGTCCACGCTCAAGGTCGCCGAGCCGAAGGCACCCTTCGAGATCGACGCGTCCAAGAAGTCCGTCGTCAAGCCCAAGGCGGAGAAGAAGGTGGAGGCTCCCGCTGAGGAGGCTCCCGCCGCGGCCGACGCGGAGGCCGCTGAGGCTCCCGCCGCAGACGCAGAGTAATCCGTCGTGCTCGCCGCCGCGCTCGAACACATCGTCAAGGGGATCGTCGATCACCCGGAGGATGTCCGCATCAACGAATCCACTTCGCCGCGAGGCGACCTCCTCGAGGTGCGCGTGCACCCCGATGACCGTGGACGCGTGATCGGGCGCGGCGGCCGCACCGCGAAGGCCCTTCGCACCCTCGTCAGCGCTCTCGCTGACGGGCGTCGGGTCCGCGTCGATGTCGCGGACGACTGACGTGGTGCCGAAGGACCGAAACCAGGGCAAGAACCAGCTCCGTGTCGGGCGCCTCGTCAAGGCGCACGGTCTCAAGGGCGGTCTCAAGCTCGAGCTGTACACCGACAATCCCGAGGGCCGTTTCACCCCCGGTGCCGGATTCACGTTGCAGGTGCCCGAGGCATCTCCGTGGCACGGCAAGGAGATCACCGTCCGCGAGTACCGCGTGATGAACGGCAACCCGGTCGTCTTCTTCGATGACGTCGACGACCGCGATGCCGCCGACAGCCTGGTCCGCGCCATCCTGTGGATCGATCAGGATGCGGACGAGGTCGAGGACGATGCGTGGTTCGACCACCAGCTCGTCGGTCTCGATGTGGTCCGCGACGACACGGTCATCGGCCGTGTCGTCCGCGTCGAGCACTTCCCCGCGCAGGACCTGCTCATCGTCAAGGCGGGCGAGAACGAGGTCATGGTCCCGTTCGTCGCGGCCATCGTGCCGACCGTCGACGTGGCGGCCGGACGGGTGATCGTGACCCCGCCGCCCGGGCTGTTCGAGGAGCTTCCGGGCGCCGCGGACACCGAGTCGCCGTCGGGTTCCGACGCCGACGCGTCTGAGTGACCGCTGGTACGGTTCCTCCGTGCGCATCGACGTCCTCTCCATCTTCCCGTCGTACTTCGACGGTCTGACGCTCTCCCTGCTCGGGAAGGCCCAGGAATCCGGGATCATCGACCTCCGCGTCCGCGACCTGCGGGACTGGGCGTTCGATCGTCATCGCACGGTGGACGACACGCCCTACGGCGGCGGTGCCGGCATGGTGATGAAGCCCGAGCCGTGGGGTCTCGCACTCGATGAGGTCGCGGGGTCGTCGCAGGAACAGGGTGCCGAGCGCCCGACCATCATCTTCCCGTCTCCGGCGGGGGAGGTCTTCACGCAGAAGACCGCTCGTCAGCTGGCCACCCGCGAGCACCTCGTCTTCGGCTGCGGTCGCTATGAGGGCATCGACGAGCGGGTGTTCGAGTACGCGGCGGACCTCGGCGAGGTGCGGCTGATCAGCCTCGGGGACTACGTGCTCAACGGGGGAGAGGTCGCCACCATGGCGATGATCGAGGCCATCGGCCGGCTCATCCCCGGGGTGGTCGGCAATCCGGAGAGCCTCGTCGAGGAATCCCACGAGGACGGCCTGCTGGAGTACCCGTCGTACACGAAACCGGCTTCGTGGCTCGATCGCTCCGTGCCGGATGTGCTGCTGAGCGGAAACCACGGTGCGATCGCGCGCTGGCGTCGCGAACAGCAGCTCGAGCGGACGCGCCGCCGTCGGCCCGACCTGCTGGCGGGGGACGAAGCCCTCCCGTCCTGAGGCCCACGCAGGCCTCTCTTCAGAGCATCCGCTCCCCGGTCCGGTCGATCTCGAAGACCACCCCGTGCGGATGCCGCAGACCGAGCGCGGTGGGGGAGTCCAGGCCGCGGAGCTCCGCGCGCAGCATGCGTCCGATCATCTCGTGGCTCACCAGCAGGGGCACGCCGTCGGACGACCATCCGCAGCTGCTGAGCGCCTTGCGCGCACGAGCCCGCGCCTGGGCATAGCTCTCTCCGCCCGGAAACGCCCACCCGTAGCGATTGGCGGCGCGCTCCTCGCGGGCGGTGGGATGGAGCTCGTCGATCTCCTCCCAGGTCATCCCCGCCAGCTCGCCATGGTCCACCTCGGCGAGATCCGGCACCTCGATGACGTCGGCCCCGAGGCGCTCCGCGATGATGACCGCCGTCTGCATGGCCCGGCCCAGGGGACTGGTGCACACCGTGAGGATCCCGCGGTCGGCGAGCCGCTCCGCGATCTCCCGGGCCTGTGCCACGCCCCGGTCCGTGAGCGGAGAGTCGAGTTGCCCCTGCAGTCGACGCTCGAGGTTCCAGGCCGTCTGCCCATGCCGAGCGAGGAACAGTCGCTCCGGCACGTGACGGTCCTGCGGGATCATGCACTCAGAATGGCATACGCCGCCGGTCGCGGTCTCCTGCCGGAAACCGCCGTCAGTCGACGCCGAGGAAGGACCGGTCCGTCAGGATGATGGGTCCGTCGTCCGTGATGGCGATCGTGTGCTCGGAGTGCGCACCACGGGAGCCGTCGACGCTGCGCAGCGTCCAGCCGTCCGGGTCGGTCACGAGCTCGTCGGTCGTCGCGAGGAACCAGGGCTCCAGAGCGAGGACCAGGCCGGCGCGCAGCGGGAAGCCCCGGCCGGCGCGGCCGTCGTTCGGCACGTGCGGATCCCCGTGCATCGTGCGACCGACGCCGTGTCCGCCGAAGTCGGTGTTGATCGAGTAGCCCTCGCCGTGGGCGACCGCGGCGACGGCCGCGGAGATGTCGCCGATGCGGTTGCCGACCGTCGCGGTCTCGATCGCGGCGGTCAGGGCGCGTTCGGTGGTGTCGATGAGGCGGAGGTCCTCCTCGCGCGCGGTGCCGACCACGAAGGAGACGGCGGAGTCGGCGACCCAGCCGTCGACGGAGACGGCGAAGTCGAGCGTGACGAGATCGCCGTCGCGCAGCGAGTAGTCGTGGGGGAGCCCGTGCAGCACGGCGTCGTTGACGGAGGTGCAGATGACCTTGCCGAACGGACTCGCGCCGAAGGAGGGGTGGTAGTCGATGTAGCAGGACTCCGCCCCGGCCTTGCGGATCATGTCGTGCGCGCGGCGATCGATCGAGAGGAGATTCGTCCCGACCTTCGTCTCGTCGCGGAGCGTCGCCAGGGTCTCTGCGACGAACCGGCCGGCGGCGCGCATCTCTTCGATCTCGGCAGGGGTGCGCAATTCGATCATCGGGTGTCCTCTCGTCCCCTCCATTCTCCCTGATCGGGAGGGGACGATCCCGCCGAGCGCTCTCAGCGAACACCGGGTTCGGCGCTGGACGGTCGTCGTACGATCGGGGCATGTGGTTGCGACAGGCCTTCTTCCGCTGGCTCCTCCCGGCGGCCTTCCTGCTGCCGCTGTGGCTGCTCATCGGATGGGGCGTCTTCCAGGGCGGCTGGTCGATCCTCTGGGTGCTGCTCATCGCGATGCCGTCCGTCTTCCTCGGGCAGCTCCTGCTCACGCTCCTCACCCGTTCCCGTCCGTCGGTGCGCATCGAGCGCGCCGTGTCGTGGTGGGACGTCGCCGGGTTCACCGTCTGGCACGGTCTGACGATCGCGGTCGGCTTCTTCATCGACGGGGTGTTCCCGTGGCTGCTCACCGGAGCGATCGTCGCGGGTATCGGTCTCGTCTGGCTGCAGCTCTGGCAGCTGTGGAACGAGGCCAGGGGCAGCGGGACGCGTCTTCGCGAGACCATCTCGTGGTCGACGATCCCCACCGTCGACGAGCCGGCGCCGCCGACGCGCGCACACGAGGTCATCGTGGTGCGGGAGACCGACATCCGCGACTGAGGTCCCGTTTTGGCCGGGCGCGGCATCCATGGCAGAATGGATGATTGTGCTGTGACCGGCTCTGCCACAGGGGAGCCCGCGGACGCGTCAGCTCCGTACAGTTCAATCCTCTTCTTGTTCCTTTGAAAACATGCATGCGACCTGTGGCGGGTGCAGAGAGAGATGATCATGCAGATCCTCGACGCCGTCGACGCGGCTTCCCTCCGTTCGGACATCCCGGACTTCTTCCCCGGTGACACCGTCAAGGTGCACGTCAACATCACCGAGGGCAGCCGCTCTCGTATCCAGGTCTTCCAGGGCGTCGTCATCGGCCGCCAGGGCGACAGCGTGCGCGAGACCTTCACGGTCCGCAAGATCAGCTTCCAGGTGGGCGTCGAGCGTACCTTCCCCGTGCACTCCCCGGTGATCGACCACATCGAGGTCGTCACCCGCGGTGACGTGCGTCGCGCGAAGCTCTACTACCTCCGCCAGCTCCGTGGCAAGAAGGCGAAGATCAAGGAGAAGCGCGACCGCTGACGCGCAGGTTCTCCACAGCACCCCAGGACACGATGTCCTGGGGTGCTGTGTTCTCTCCCCGGTGTGCGAACCTTGATGTGGTCGCGCCAAAGCGGTGTAAGACTCGAGAAGGAACCCGATGACTGATTCCCCGGCCGCGCGCAGCACCCGACGACGACGCGGGTTCCTGGTCTTCCTCCGGGACGTGCTCGTGATCATCGTCATCGCCGCGCTCGTCTCCTTCGTGGTCAAGAGCTTCGTGGTGCGCTCGTTCTACATCCCCTCGGCATCGATGGAGCGCACCCTCCTGGTCAAGGACCGGATCCTCGTCGACGAACTGACCCCGCGGTGGACCGATTACGAACGCGGCGACGTGGTCGTCTTCAAGGACCCGGGTGGGTGGCTCGACGTTCAGCCGCAGCCCCCGGCCCAGCCGCCCCTCGTGCAGGCGGTCGACTGGGTGCTGAACTTCGTCGGCATCTCCGCGACGGACGCGCAGGACCACCTCGTCAAGCGCGTGATCGGCCTCCCCGGGGACCATGTCGTGTGCTGCAACGCGCTGGGCCAGATCACCATCAACGGTGCCCCGATCGATGAGCTCAGCTACCTGAACCTGCCCGAGGGCGACACCGCCGCGTCGAACGAGCCCTTCGACGTCGTGGTGCCGGAGGACTCGGTCTGGCTTCTCGGCGACAACCGCGATCGCTCGCGCGACGCACGGGCGCATCAGGACCTTCCCAGCGGAGGTTTCGTGCCCATGGAGAACATCGTCGGCAAGGCGTTCCTCACGACCTGGCCGCTGAACCGTCTCGGCCCGATCGACGGACACCACGACATCTTCAACGGGGTTCCGGACCCGGAATGACTGTCATCACGCCGAAGCTGACCCTGGAGCGGAAGCTCCTGGGCGAGTGCGAGCTGATCATCTCGCTCGACGAGGTCGGCCGTGGTGCCCTGGCGGGTCCGGTCGCCGTGGGCGCGGCCATGATGGACGCGGCCGGCGCTCGACGCCGGGTGCCCGAGGGGCTGCGCGACTCGAAGCTCGTGACCGAGAGACGACGGCCCGAGGTGGCCGCTCGTGCGGCCGCATGGGTGCAGGCCTCCGCCGTCGGCTGGGCGAGCGCCGCGGAGGTCGACGAGGTCGGCATCATGCGCGCACTCGGGCTGGCGGCCTCGCGCGCGGTGCTGGCGATCGCCGACGAGGGGGTCGCGGTGGGGGAGGCGCTCATCCTGCTCGACGGCAATCACGATTACGTGTCGCGGGTCCACCCGCTGCCGCTCCGGGTGCGCCCGGTGATCAAGGCCGACCGCGACTGCGCCTCGGTGTCGGCGGCATCCGTGATCGCCAAGGTGGCTCGCGATGGATACATGGCGGAGATCCACGAGAACCATCCGGCCTATCAGTGGAATCGGAACAAGGGCTACGCGAGCCCCGAGCACCGTGACGCCATCCGGAGCAACGGACTGTCGCCGTTCCACCGCGCGTCTTGGGCCATCGCCGACGCGCCCACCCTGTTCTGATCGAGCTCGCGACTCGGGCGCGGGACGGCGATGCCGCATGGCGACGCCCGCGACTCTAGGATGGACTCATCATGGATGAGGAAGCCTTCGACGACTACGACCGCGAGCTCGAGCTCGCACTGTTCCGGGAGTATCGGGATGTGGTGTCGCAGTTCCAGTACGTCGTCGAGACCGAACGCCGCTTCTACCTGGCCAACGAGGTCAACGTCGTCCGCCGCGACACCGAGCACGACTTCTACTTCGAGATCTCGATGACCGACGTCTGGGTGTGGGACATCTACCGCGCGGATCGCTTCGTCAAGGCGGTGCGCGTCCTCACCTTCAAGGACGTGAACGTCGAGGAGCTGCAGCGCCGCGAGTTCGAGCTGCCGCAGGAGCTCTCCCTCGACGGCGAGTGACCCGTCCTCGCGGTGCCGCGACGATTCTCCACACACCCTCGGACTTCTGAGTTCTCCCCAGCCCTCGTGATGATGCCGGGCCGTCGAATCCGAGCGGACGCCCCGCGCACGATGCTGAGGGCATGGCAGCGAAAGACGAACTCGGCAGAGCCGGAGAAGAACGTGCGGCGCAGTACCTGACGCGTATCGGGTACACGGTGCTCGCGCGGAACTGGCGGTGCGTCCAGGGCGAGATCGACATCATCGCCTCGCACGACGGTCACCTGGCGGTGGTCGAGGTCAAGACGAGGCGCACAGCCGTCTTCGGGCACCCGTTCGAGGCGATCGACCCCCGGAAGCGTCGTCGCCTCTGGCAGCTCGCGCAGGCGTGGGTGGCCGAACACCCCGATGCCGCCCGCGGGCGTGTCGTGCGACTCGAGGCGATCGGCATCATCGGGGCGGATCCGGCGCAGGGCACCCTCGAGCACCTCGTGGACATCGCATGAGCACGGCGCGCACCTGGGCCGTCGCGCTCACCGGCGTGGACGGGCACCTCGTGGAGGTCGAGGCCGACCTCTCGAACCAGACACCGGAGTTCCGCATCATCGGCCTCCCGGACAAGTCGCTGGGAGAGGCCGTCCAGCGCGTGCACAACGCCTGCAAGAACTCGGGACTCGACCTTCCGCGGCGGCGGTTCACCGTGAACCTGTCCCCGGCGAGCCTTCCCAAGCACGGTGCGGGATTCGATCTCGGGATCGCGGTGGCCTCCCTCGCCGCCGGTGGTGCGATCGACCCGCGGTCCATCGCTGCGACGGTCCACGTCGGGGAGCTCGGCCTCGACGGGCGGATAAGGCCCGTGCCCGGCGTGCTCCCCGCCGTGTTCGCGGCAGCTCGGGCGGGGTTCGGCACCGTGATCGTGCCCCGTGGCAACGAAGAGGAGGCCCGACTGGTCCCCGGTCTGGAGGTGCGCGCCGCCACCTCGCTCGCGGAGGTCGCCGTCTGGCATGGGGCCGACATCGACGTGCCCGAGGTCTTGCCCGTCGAGGCGTCTGCGGGGCCCGTGAGGGAGGAGACAGCGGTCGACTTGCAGGACGTGGTCGGACAGGAGGACGCCGTGGAGGCGCTCGTGGTGGCGGCCGCCGGCGGACATCACATGCTCCTGAGCGGACCGCCCGGCGCGGGCAAGACCATGCTCGCCCGCCGTCTGCCGGGGATCATGCCTCCTCTCGGCGACCACGAGTCTCTCGAAGTCGCGTCGATCCGCTCGCTCAGCGGTGAGCCCGTCGCGGCACTCGACCGTGTCCCGCCGTTGGAGTCTCCGCACCACAGTGCCTCGGTGGCGGCACTGGTCGGGGGAGGATCCCGCACGGCACGTCCTGGCGCCATCGCGAGAGCGCACTGCGGGGTGCTCTTCCTCGACGAGGCCGCGGAGTTCTCCCGCGTGGCCCTGGACGCGCTGCGGCAGCCCCTCGAGTCGGGCGTCATCGAGGTCCACCGCGCGGGGTTCACAGCGGCGTTCCCCGCCCGGTTCCAGCTTCTGCTCGCCATGAATCCCTGCCCCTGCGGAAACCACGGCGTGAGAGGTGCGGAGTGCATCTGTCCGCCCATGGCGATCCGCCGGTATTCGACCCGGCTGTCCGGGCCGCTGCGGGATCGGATCGACATCGACCTGCAGGTGAGTCGTGTGTCCGCGTCGCGGGCGATGGGGGAGAGCACGGCGGGCATGACGACGTCCGAAGCACGGACGCGGGTGTCGGCCGCCAGAGAGAGGGCGGCGCGGCGGTGGCGGAGCACACGGTGGCGACGCAATGCCGACATCCCCGGCACCTGGCTGCGGCAGGGCACCCTTCGGCTGCCCGCGACCGTCCGGGCGCCCCTGGATCGTGCGCTGGAGCGCGGCGCGCTCACACTGCGGGGCTACGACCGTGTGCTCCGGGTCGCGTGGACCATGGCCGACCTGGGCGAGCTCGACCGCCCGGGGCTCGAAGAGGTCGGGCGCGCGCTGCACCTGCGGAGAGGACTCCCGCGATGATGGAGCTCCTGCTCGACGACGCCGACACCGTGGCCGCGGCGCGCCGTCTGCATCCCGGAGAAGCGGTGGCGGACTGCCTGGCACGTGCGGCATGGACGGTGATCGCGGAGCCCGGGGACGCCGTCGCCGGAGCGCTGATCGATGCCCTCGGCGCTCCGGAGGCGCTCTCCTTCGCCCTGGACGACTCGGCGTCGGTGCGGTCGACGGGGCATGTCGATGCCCGCGCAGCGCGCGCCCTGAAGGAGGGAAGAGCACGATGGCGCCCCCGGGCCACGCCGAAAGCCGTACGGGACGCGCTCCGTGCCGCCGTCGACGTCGATGCGCGACTGGTGGTCCCCGGTGACCCGTCCTGGCCGGAGGCGCTGGGCGATCTGGGGCCGCACGCCCCGAGCGCACTCTGGGTTCGCGGTCGTGCGGAACTGCTCGTGCACGAGCCCCGCGTGTCGATGGTCGGTGCGCGAGCCGCCAGTGGCTACGGCGAGCACGTCGCAGCCGAACTCGCCGGAGACCTCGCGACGACGGGAGCCCTCATCGTGTCGGGCGGTGCCTACGGGATCGACGGCGCCGTGCATCGCGCAGCACTGGGGGTTCGGGGCGCGACCGTCGCGTTCCTCGCGGGCGGAGTGGACCGCGTCTACCCCGCCGGCCATCACCGGCTCCTGCAGCAGATCGCCGAGGAAGGGGCACTGGTGAGCGAACCGCCCTGTGGGACGGCGCCGACGAAATGGCGTTTCCTCGCCCGGAACCGCCTCATCGCCGCGCTGGGCCAGGCCACCGTCGTCGTCGAGGCGGGGTGGCGCAGCGGCTCGCTGAACACGGCCGGGCATGCGGCGGCCCTCGGCCGTCCGCTCGGCGCGGTGCCGGGACCGGTGACGTCGGCGTCGTCCGCCGGGTGCCATCGACTGCTGCGGGAGTACGACGCCCAGTGCGTCACCTCGGCGCGCGAGGTGCGCGAGTTGTGGGGCCAGGCGGATGCGCCGCCGACCGGGCAGGACGTGGCGGATCCGAACCGCCGCCGTGTGCTCGACGCCCTGGGTACGCGCACACGCCTCTCGGTCGAGGAGATCGCCCGGCGCTCGGGGATGTCGCCCGACCGGGTGCGTGCGGTCCTGGGACTGATGCACCTGGAGGGGGCGGTCGCCGTCGAGGATGCGGGCTGGAGTCGCTCCACCGGCACCCCGGGGCGGTGACGGGGCGGTATCACGGCGAGGCTCCGGAGCGGACCTCAGCGGCGGGGGCATGCTGGCTACATGGATCTCGCGGCGGCCACGGAGGCATTCGCCGACCACCTCGAACGGGTGCGTCGGCTGTCTCCCGCGACGGTGCGGGCCTATCGCGCGGACCTTCGCGACCTGGAGGCCGCCGCCGGTGCCGTGCCGCTCGAGGACGTCGACCTGGACGTGCTCAGGGACTGGCTCTGGCGCGCGACGCAGAGGGGCGACGCCCGTTCGACGCTCGCGCGCCGATCTGCGGCCGCTCGCTCGTTCTTCCGCTGGGCTCAGGAGCAGGAGCTGATCGCCCACGATCCGAGTCTGCGTCTGATCGCTCCGAAGAAGGGGCGCACGCTGCCCACGGTCGCCTCGCGCGACGCGATGTCCGGTCTTCTCGACGCGCATCGAGAAGCGGCGCAGGAGGGGGATCCGATCGCGCTGCGGGATCACGCCATCCTCGAACTGCTCTACGGGTCCGGCATCCGCGTCTCCGAGCTGTGCGGGCTCGACATCGACGATCTCGACCTCGATCGCGGGACGGCTCGGGTGCTGGGCAAGGGGGCGAAGGAGCGCGTGGTGCCGTTCGGCGCGCCGGCGCGCGATGCGGTGAGCGCGTATCTGCGTCGCGGCAGACCTGCGCTCGTGGCCCGGGCGAGGACCTTCACCCCGGCGCTGATCCTGGGCAGCAGAGGCGCGCGGATCGGACCGCGATCCGTGTACGAGCTGGTCGCCCGTGTCCTCGCGCCCATCGTCGGCGCGGAGACGGTCGGCCCCCATGCACTGCGCCACACGGCGGCGACGCATCTGCTCGACGGCGGAGCGGACCTCCGCGCGGTCCAGGAGATCCTCGGGCATGCCAGCCTCGGCACCACGCAGATCTACACGCATGTCTCGGCCGAGCGGCTGACGGCCACCTACCGGCTGGCACATCCCCGCGCCTGACGCCGGCTGCCCCGCGCGGATCCTCACCCGCGTCCGCAACAGGGGAGGAGGACCGCGCGCGGAACCTCGCCGAACAGCAGCATCGGATTGATGTACTCGCCTTCGCGGCGTACTCCGAGATGGAGAGCGGCGGACGGTGTGTGCCCGCCGACATCGACGATGCCGATCTCCTGGCCCGAGGCCACGACGTCGCCGGGCTCGAGCGACGATCGCACCGGTTCGAACGTCGTCACGAGACCACCGGCATGCTCGATCGTGAGCAGAGGGCGATCGACCACCCTGCCGCGGAAGGCCACGGTGCCATCGGCCGGAGCCACCACACTCGCGCCCGCGGCTGCCCCCAGATCGACGCCGCGGTGACCCGCGCCGTAGGCGTGTGCGGGAGCGCGGAACGGTTCGACGATCACGCGGGGGCCCGCGATCGGCCAGCGCCAACGAGGCATCGCGGTCGTGCCTTCGCCGACAGCGAGGGCGTCGGGGGTGGCCGAGACCAGGCAGAGCAGGACGGCGACGACCAGAGCGATGGGCGAGCGGAGTAAGGGGCGCATGGGGGGATCCTCGCGTCTCGTGCAGGCTCTTCGCGCGCGGAGTGGCGGACGGCGACGAGAGGTCGGGAGGAGCGGGCCGTATCGCCTGCGGTGCAGGGGGAGTGTGGCCGCGGCATCCTGTATGCTGGGGGAGCACCTCGATATCGGGGTGACTACGCGTGCCCAGAGCGATTCATCTCGCGGCATCCACATCCACAGGTCTTCCTCTCGAGGGGGCGGGTGTGAGCCGGGCACCAGGAAGTCCGATCATCCGATCGGCTTGACAACCTCAACGGCGCAGAATCGCGCCAGAACCAGGAGACGACCATGGCTGTGGTCACCATCCGCCAGCTGCTCGACAGCGGCGTGCACTTCGGACACCAGACCCGTCGGTGGAACCCGAAGGTCAAGCGCTTCATCCTCACCGAGCGCAGCGGCATCCACATCATCGATCTTCAGCAGTCGCTCGGCTACATCGACAAGGCCTACGACTTCGTCAAGGAGACCGTCGCCCACGGTGGCACGATCCTCTTCGTCGGCACCAAGAAGCAGGCGCAGGAGATCCTCGCGGAGCAGGCCACGCGCGTCGGCCAGCCCTTCGTCAACCAGCGCTGGCTCGGTGGACTCCTCACCAACTTCTCCACGATCTCCAAGCGTCTCGCACGCATGAAGGAGCTCGAGGAGCTCGACTACGAGACCCCGGCGAACAGCGGCTTCACGAAGAAGGAGCTGCTTCTCAAGAAGCGCGAGCTCGACAAGCTGCACAAGTCGCTGGGCGGTATCCGCAATCTGACGAAGACGCCGTCGGCTCTCTGGGTCGTCGACGCCAAGCGCGAGCACCTCGCCATCGACGAGGCCAAGAAGCTCGGCATCCCCGTGATCGGCATCCTCGACACGAACGCGGACCCGGACGACTTCCAGTACCCGATCCCCGGCAACGACGACGCGATCCGCTCCGTCTCGCTGCTGACGCGCATCATCGCCGACGCCGCCGCCGAGGGCCTGCAGCAGAAGCACAACCCGGAGTCGGGCGACGCCGAGCCGCTGGCCGAGTGGGAGAAGGAGCTTCTCGAGACCCCGGTCCAGGAGTCCGCTGACGCCGCCGAGATCGTGACCGCGGACGACGAGGCCGCTGTCGTCGAGACGCCCGCTGCCGACGAGACCGCCGCCGACGAGGCCGGTGCCGAGGCACACGACGAGGCGATCGCCGCCGCTTCCGGTGAGGAGACCTCCGAGGTCGCCGACGCCGAGGCTGCCGACGCCAAGTAATCCCTCGTACACACACATACATAACGAAGCAAGGAGCCACCACACATGGCCAACTTCACCATCGCTGACCTCAAGGCGCTGCGTGAGCAGCTCGGCACGGGAATGGTCGACACGAAGAAGGCGCTCGAGGAGGCCGACGGAGACGTCGAGAAGGCCACCGAGATCCTGCGTCTGAAGGGTGCGAAGGGCAACGCGAAGCGCGCTGACCGGTCCACCAGCGAGGGACTCATCGTCGCTCGCGAGCAGGACGGCGCCGTGACGCTCATCGAGCTCGCCTGCGAGACCGACTTCGTCGCGAAGAACGAGCGCTTCATCGCGCTGGCCGACAAGGTCGCCGACGCTGCCGCTGCCGTCAAGGCCGACTCGGTCGACGCCGCTCTCGCCGCTTCGGCGGGCGACAAGAGCGTCGAGCAGGTCATCTCGGAAGAGGCCGCGATCATCGGCGAGAAGGTCGAGCTGCGCCAGGTGCGCACGATCTCCGGCGACAAGGTCGAGGTCTACCTGCACCGCACGAGCAAGGACCTGCCGCCGCAGATCGGCGTCGTCGTCGCCTACTCGGGTGACGACGCCGAGACCGCGCGCAGCATCGCTCAGCACATCTCGTTCGCCAACCCGACGTACCTCTCCCGGGAGAACGTCCCGGCAGACGCCGTCGAGAAGGAGCGCGAGATCGTCACCGAGATCTCCCGCAACGAGGGCAAGCCGGAAGCGGCTCTCCCGAAGATCGTCGAGGGTCGTGTGTCCGCGTTCATCAAGCAGGTCGCCCTGCTCGAGCAGGACTACGCCAAGGACAACAAGCTCTCTGTCGCCCAGGTGGCGAAGGACGCCGGTATCACCGTGACGGACTTCGCGCGCTTCAAGGTCGGCGCGTAGCAACGTCGAAGGGGTTCGGATCGCCAGATCCGAACCCCTTCTTCATGCCCACGAGGCACTATCTTGAATCGGGACGAGAGGACACCCACCCATGACTGAACGCACCGGACGCCGCCGCGTCCTTCTCAAGCTCTCCGGAGAGGCCTTCGGAGCAGGGCAGCTGGGTGTCAGCCCCGACGTCGTCTCCCAGATCGCCCGGGACATCGCCGCGGCCGTCGATCGTGTCGAGGTGGCGATCGTCGTGGGCGGTGGCAACTTCTTCCGCGGAGCAGAGCTCAGCCAGCGCGGGATGGACCGCGGACGTGCCGACTACATGGGCATGCTGGGCACCGTCATGAACGCCCTCGCCCTCCAGGACTTCCTCGAGCAGGCCGGTGCCGCGACCCGCGTGCAGTCGGCCATCTCGATGACCCAGGTCGCGGAGCCCTACATCCCGCGTCGTGCCGAGCGGCACCTCGAGAAGGGCCGCGTCGTGATCTTCGGCGCCGGCGCCGGGCTCCCGTACTTCTCCACCGACACCGTGGCCGCGCAGCGCGCACTCGAGATCGGCGCGGACGAGGTCCTGGTCGCCAAGAACGGCGTCGACGCGATCTACACCGCCGACCCGAACAAGCACGCCGACGCGGAGCGCATCGAGCGCGTCACCTACCGCGACGCGCTGCAGCGCGGCCTCAAGGTGGTCGACTCGACCGCCTTCAGCCTCTGCATGGACAACAGCATGGACATGCGGGTGTTCGGCATGGAGCCGGCCGGCAACGTCACACGCGCCCTGCTCGGCGAGCCGATCGGAACCCTCGTCACCGCGTGAGCGTGTGACACGGCGGAGAAGACTTCGCCCGATAGAATTTGCAGAACACCCCGACGATAGGAGTCACCGTGATCGCGGACGTCCTCGCTGAAACCACCTCCCGGATGAACCGGGCGGTCGAAGCTGCCAAGGAGGACTTCTCCACGGTGCGCACGGGTCGTGCGAACCCGCAGATGTTCCAGAAGGTCCTTGTCGACTACTACGGCACGCCGACCCCCATCGCGCAGCTCGCGTCGCTGGCCAACCAGGAGGCCCGTACCCTCATCATCACGCCGTACGACAAGTCGGCGCTGAAGGCGATCGAGCAGGCCATCCGCGACATGCCGAACCTGGGGGCGAACCCCACCAACGACGGCAACCTCGTGCGCGTGACGATGCCCGAGCTCACGGCGGAGCGTCGCAAGGAGTACGTCAAGCTCGTCAAGACCAAGGCCGAGGACGCGAAGGTCCACGTCCGTGGCATCCGCCGCAAGGCGAAGGACGAGCTCGATGCGCTCAAGAGCGAGCTCGGTGAAGACGAGATCGCCCGCGGCGAGAAGGAGCTCGACGGCCTGACGCGTCAGCACGTCGACCTGATCGACGACGCGCTGAAGCGCAAAGAGGCCGAACTCCTCGAGGTGTAGTCAGGATGTCCGACGAAACGCGAGATGCCGAGGAGGGCAAGCCGGCCGCGCGTCCTGACGCGCCTGCCGGCTCGTCGTCCGACGGCGTCCCGCTCGTGGATGCGGCGTTCCCGTCGTTCGACGCGGCCGCCGTCCCGCCTCGCCCGCCGCTTCCGGTGCCCGGCGACGCCGCGGTGCCGGTGACCGTGGGGCCCCTGGACACCGCCGACCACAACGCGATCCGCGAGCAGTGGCGCGCGGCCCGTGATGAGCTCGGCAGCCACGTCTCGCACGCCCGTGACCAGCTCGATCAGGCGAACGAGCGGATCAAGCAGCGCACCGGGCGCGACCTGGTGCTCGCGATCCTGATCGGCCTCGCCTTCGGCGCTGCGCTGCTCGGGTCCCTGCTCTTCATCAAGGCGCTCTTCGTCCCGTTCGCTCTCGCCGCTGCTCTGCTCGGTGTGTACGAGCTCTCGAGGGCCCTCCGCGCCTCGGGCCGTCGCATCGATGTGGTCCCGCAGCTGCTCGCCGCTGCCTTCCTGGTGCTCTCCGCGTACTTCGCGGAGCCCTGGCTGAGCTGGGTGATGCTCTTCGTCTCGGTCGCGTTCGTGATCGTGTGGCGTCTCATCGCCCAGATGATGGCCAAGGACGGACGCACCTACGGCGATGTGCTCGCCGATGCCGTCATCAGCGGCTTCGTGCAGGTGTATGTCCCGTTCCTCGCCGGCGTCGCGTTGATCCTGCTCGAGCAGGAGGGCGGCCAGTGGTGGGTGCTCAGCTTCATCGCGATCGCCGTAGCCGCCGACACCGGCGCGTACGCGGCGGGTCTCGCCTTCGGTCGTCATCCGATGGCCCCGAAGATCAGCCCCAAGAAGACCTGGGAGGGCTTCGGCGGTGCCGTCGTCGCCTCGCTCCTCGCGGGTGTGCTCCTCGCCATCTTCCTCCTCGAGCTCCCGTGGTGGGCCGGCCTCATCTTCGGTGCGTCGATCCTGCTGTCGGCGACGCTCGGCGACCTGGGCGAATCGATGCTGAAGCGCGACCTCGGGATCAAGGACATGAGCTCCTGGCTTCCCGGTCACGGCGGCCTGCTCGATCGACTCGACAGCATCCTCCCGTCGACGATCCCGGCGCTGTGCTTGTACTTCCTCCTCTCTCCCTGGGTGGTGCTGTGATGAACCAAGACCAGCTCGATGCAGAGTCGACGCAGGCACCGCCCGCGTTCGCCCTGACATCCGGTCGCGAGCGCGGGTACCACCGCACCGCGGTCGACACGTTCCTCGCCTCGGCGCGTCGCGCGTTCGAGACCGGCGGCGACGAGCTCGGTGCCGACGATGTCCGGACCGCCTCGTTCCCGCTCGTCAAGAACGGCTACGTCGTCGCGGACGTCGACGCCGCTCTCGGCCGTGTCGAGGACGCCTTCGCCGCCCGGGAGCGGGAGCGCGCTGTCCGCTCTCAGGGCGCCGGAGCCTGGGTCGAGCAGGCGCGCGCGGACGCGCAGACGATCCTCGACCACCTGGCGCGCCCGCGTCGTCACCGCTTCGCGCGCACGGGCGTCCTCACCTTCGGATACCGGATCGACGAGGTCGATCACGTGTCGACGAGGATCGTCCGCTACCTCCGCGACGGGGATGCCCTGTCCGCCGAGCAGCTGCGCTCCGCCGCGTTCCGCATGCAGCGCGGCGGCTACCGCGAGGAGCAGGTCGATGCCCTCCTGGACGCGACCATCGACGTGATCCTCGCCGTCCGCTGACCATCCTGATGGTCGATTCAGGCGGCTTTGCGTAGACTGTCTTCCATCGTGAACTCCCGAAACGACATGAACCCCGAATCACGCGCCCTCCCGCCGGTGTCTGCGGCGACGGTTTCCGCCGCACGCAAGGGCGCTCCTCGTCGGTCTCGCCGTCGTGGTGTGGCCAGCGTGATCAGCGCGCTCGCGGTCGTCGGATTCGCGGGTGCGCTCGTCGCTCCGACCGGCGTGGCCATGGCCGAGCCGGCCGAGCCGGATGCACCCGATTCCGCATACTCGCTGGCACTCGCCGACACGCAGAACCTCACGGTCACGGTCACCGGGGCCACCATCGCCCCTGTGGAACGCGGCACCTTCGAGGTGTACGTGAAGCCGAAGCCCAAGCCGAAACCGGCTCCCACGGTGTCGTCGCAGTCGAACTCGGGTTCGTCCGGCGGATCCTTCGGCGGTTCGGCCCTGCCCCCGTACTCCGGCGGCGGAGCGCCTGCCGAGTGGATGGCCGCCGCTGGCATCGCGCAGGGCGACTGGCAGTACGTCGACTACATCGTCTCGCGGGAGAGCGGCTGGAACCCGAACGCCACGAACAGCTCCTCCGGGGCCTGTGGGCTCGTGCAGGCGCTGCCCTGCAGCAAGGTTCCCGGCAACGGCTACAACCCCGTGGACAACCTGCGTTGGGCCACCGGCTATGCGACCGGCCGCTACGGCAGCTGGTCCGGCGCGTACAACTTCTGGGTCAACAACCACTGGTGGTGAGCAGGCACGATGCCCCGCTCCCGCAAGCGCCCTCCGGCGCGCCCTGACACCGAGGACTCGTTCGATCGACTGCTCGCGGGCTGGAAGCGCTCGGAGACGCGGCGCGGCAGCGAGTGGACGGTGCAGCCGGTTTCCGCCCTGCAGGCGCAGAAGGAGTACATCTGCCCGGGCTGCGGCCGGACCATCGAGTCGGGGACGGCTCATCTGGTCGCGTGGCGCGCGGACGGCGTGCTGGGCGATGCGGCCGACCTGGCCGCTCGTCGGCATTGGCACACACACTGTTGGAGGATGGCGTGAGCATGGAGATCCGAGGACCGCTGGAGCTTCCGGCGCAGCGAGAGGACATCGAGCTCGCTACTGCCGACGGACTGACCCTGGTCGGCGAACTCGCCGTTCCGGAGGAAGCCGCCCCGGTCGCCACCCTCGTGACGCTGCACCCGCTGCCCACCGCCGGCGGATTCATGGACTCGCACATCATCCGGAAGGCGGCCGCGCGGCTTCCTGCGCTGGCTGATCTCGCGGTCCTGCGGTTCAACACGCGCGGCACCACCTCACCTCGCGGTACGAGTGATGGCGCTTTCGACGGCGGCGGTGCGGAGCAGTTCGACGTCGCCGCGGCGATGTCGTTCGTCCGGGAGCGCGGACTGCCGCGTCCTTGGCTCCTCGGCTGGTCCTTCGGCACCGAGCTCGCGCTGAAGTACGGCCGCGAGCACGAGATCGAGGGCATCATCCTGCTCTCCCCGCCGCTCCATCGCGCGACGGAGGACGAGGTCGCGGCCTGGGCGGCGACCGACGTCCCGGTCATCGTGCTGGTCCCGGAGTTCGACGACTACCTCCGACCGGCCGAGGCCCGTGAGCGTTTCGCGTCGATCCCGCACGCACAGCTGATCGCCGTCGAGGGCGGCAAGCACCTGTGGGTCGGCGAGACGCAGACGCGGCGTGTGCTGACGGAGATCGTGGCGGCGGTCAACCCCTCCGCCCTGCCGCTCGCGACGCATTGGCCGCCGTCGGCCTGAGCGGACCGTGGGAGCCTCAGAGCTCGTTCATGCGCGGGATCAGAACCTGACGGTAGATGATCAGGATGCTCGCGGCGACGGGGATGGCGATGAGCGCCCCGAGGAGTCCGAGCAGGCTGCCGCCGGCGAGAGCCGCGACGACCACGACGGCGCCGGGGACCGAGACGGCACGGCTCATGATGCGCGGGGAGATCACGTACGCCTCGATCTGCATGTAGACGAGGTAGTAGATGGCCGCGGCGATCGCGATCCCGGGGGAGCCGAGTCCGGGGATGAGGCAGACCAGGACGATGATCGTCGATCCGGTCAGCGTGCCGACCAGCGGGATCAGGGAGAAGAAGAACGCGATGATCGCGAGCACCGCCGGGAACGGCGCATCGATGATCGACAGGTAGATGGCACTGAGCACGCCGTTGATCACGCCCTGCGTGACCTGTCCCATGACGTAGTAGCCGACCGAGTCCGTGATCTGCTCGGAGAGGTCGATGAAGCGCTCGCGCTTCGACGCCGGCGCGAGCTGGTAGACCGCGCGCTTGAGCGACGGCGTCGACGCCGTGAGGTAGATCGTGAGGATGAGGATGATGAAGGCTCCGAAGAGTCCGCTGAGCGCGGCACCGCTGGCGACGAGGACACCCTGCCCGATGGAGCCGCCGATCTCCGCCAGGTTCGTGGTCAGCCAGTCCGTGACGTAGGTGAACACGAGGTCGACCTGCAGATTCGGGAAGGCGTCCTGCATCCATTCCTTGAGGTCGGGGATCAGGGTGCCTCGCTGGACGATCGCCGAGATCTGCGCGATCAGCTGCGAGATCTGATCCACCAGGACGGGGAGGATGATGAGCACGATCCCGACGAACACCGCGAGCACAGCGAGGATCGTCACGAGGACCGCCAGCCAGCGCGGCAGCCGACGCCGCTCCAGGAAGGAGACGAGCGGATCGAGGCCCAGGCTCAGGAACAGCGCGGTTCCCACGTACAGGAGGACGCTCGAGAGCGTCTGGACGCTGCTGATCAGCAGGATCCCCAATCCCACGCCGAGTGTCGCCACCAAGGCGGTGCGGAAGGGGTTGTGGATCTTCATCGGGTGACTCCTCGGGGTGGCTGGAGCAAGGGTATCCATCAGTCCGGTCGCGTCGCGGGCGACGTGCCGATCCAGCACGCACTGCATCTGCTCGTGGGCAACACACAGCTGATTTCGCTAGTCTGAAATGTCGAGTGTTGCGTCGCGGGCAGATGTCCGGGATGCGTGAGGAGACTATTCGTGCGTTTCGTATGGGCCGTGGTGGCCTTCGTGCTGGCCGCCGCGCTGATCGGCGCGGGTATCGCCCAGCGCACCATCTTCCTGGGACCGGAGTCGCAGCAGACGAAGGTCGGCATCGACGAACCCGCCCCCTTCGTCCTCCTGGACGGTGACGTGCTCCGGATGCACCCGGGCGCTCAGACCCTCATCGTCCGCGGCGAGGGCGAGATCTTCGGCAGCTACGGTCGCACGGCCGACATGGAGGCCTGGCTCGCCGATACCGACTACAACCGCGTCACGGTCGACGACGACGGCGACCTCGCGGTCGAGCACGTCGCGGCACAGGACGACGCGGCCGAATCCGGTGACGACGGCGACGGAGCGACGGACGAGCCCGCCGGGCGCGATCCCCGCGGCTCCGATCTCTGGCTCCACTCGTTCACGGATGAGGGCCGCCTCATCGCCGACAAGATGCAGCTCCCCGAAGGCACCAGCATGCTCGTCGCCTACGACGGCACGCAGGATGCGCCCGACGACATCGTCGTGTCCTGGCCGCTCGACAACCGGACCCCCTTCGCCGGACCGCTCATGGTCGCCGGTGGCATCATGCTGCTGATCGGCCTCATCCTCTACATCCTCGGGATCCGTCACCAGCGTCGCGGACGCGGTCCTCGACGCAAGGGCCCCGGTCCGCTTCCGGCCACCGAGCCGATCGACGTCGCGGTTCTTCCCCCGGCGGAGCGTGCCGCCATCGAGAGCACCGACGCCCCGGCCGCGGACCCGGCGGCAGCACCGACCGACACCGATGTGGAGGACGCGGAGATCATCGACGACACCAAGGAGTCCGACACGAAGAGCTCGATGCGCGCAGCCCCCGCCGTGCGTCGTCGCCGTCGCCTGCTCGTCATCCCGGCGCTCGGGCTCACGGCGATCCTGGCCGCCGGCTGCTCCGCCGACTCGTGGCCGCAGGTCGGCGAGGGCTCGCCGACGCCGTCGCCCAGCCCGACGGTGATCGCGCCCGAGAACCAGAAGCCGCCGGCAGTGACCGAAGGCCAGGCCAAGCGCATCCTGAAGGAGATCTCCGAGACCGTGGTGGAGGCCGACACGGCGATGGACATCGACCAGGCCGCCACGCGCCTCGACGGTCCCGCCCTCGCCGCGCGCACCACGGAGTACGCGCTGCGCGCGAAGATCAAGGGCATGAAGGCCCCCGCGGCGATTCCGACCGACGACTTCGAGGTCATCCTCCCGGAGGCGACGGACCGTTGGCCCCGTACCGTCCTCATGCTCTCCAAGAGCACGGGCGACGACACCGTGCCCCCGGTCCTGCTCATGATGTCGCAGGCGGACCCCTGGTCGAACTACAAGGTCACGAACATGGCCGAGATGTCCGCGGACGCGGTGTTCCCGGACGTCGCCGCACCGTGGCTCGGAGCCTCCCTCGTCCCCGCGGACTCGGCCTTCCTCTCGATCCCGCCGGCCGAGGTCGCCTCGGCCTTCGCCGATGTGGTCGACTCGGGGGAGAAGAGCGAGTACTACGGCAAGTTCGACGATCTGTCGCTGAAGCTCGCCGATTCCGTCACCGCCAGCCGTCAGGTCGTGGTGAAGGGGCTCGCTGACAAGGGGGCCGCCAAGACGTCGAAGGCGTCGTTCGACATGTCGCCCACGAAGGACGCGCCGATCTCGATGACGACGCTCGACAGCGGGGCGATCGTCGCCGTGTCGATGATCGACGTCGAGAGCGTGAAGCCGACCGCCAGCGATGTGATGATCCGCTTCGGGGAGAACCCCCAGGCCAAGGCGCTGACCGGAGCGACCGAGTCGGCGAAGGGCGTCGAGACGACGTACGAGTTCCAGCTGTTCTTCTCGGTCCCCGCGCAGGGGTCGACGGAGCAGATCAGGCTCCTGGCAGTCCACCAGGACCTCGTTTCCGTGAAGGTGATCAAGTGAGTGAGATCTCTCCCGCCGCTCTGCGCGGCGCCGTCGACCTGTCGAGCCTCCGCAACCGACCGGCATCGCCGGCAGAGGGGGCGCCGGCTCCCGGCGTCGTCGATCTCATCGTCGATGCGACGGACGAGACCTTCGGCCAGATCCTCGAGATCTCGCGGACCGTCCCCGTCGTCGTCGACCTGTGGGCTGAATGGTGCGGACCCTGCAAGCAGCTGAGCCCGATCATCGAGAAGGTCACCAGGGAGCTCGGCGGACGCGTGCTGCTCGCCAAGGTCGACGTGGACGCGAACCCGCAGCTCGCGCAGAGCTTCCGCGCCCAGTCGATCCCGATGGTCGTGGCACTGATCGCCGGCCAGCCGGTGCCGATGTTCACGGGTGCGGTGCCCGAGCAGCAGGTGCGCGACGTGTTCGCCCAGCTGCTGCAGGTGGCCGCGCAGAACGGCGTCACCGGGAGCCTCTCGGTCGGGACCGACGCCGATGCCCCCGCTGCGCCGGCGGAGCCCGAACTGCCTCCGCTGCACGCCGAGGCGTACGCGGCGATCGAGGTCGGCGACTACGCCGCCGCGATCCGGGCGTACGAGAAGGCCCTTGCCGAGAACCCGCGTGACGAGGAAGCTCTCGCCGGTATCGGCCAGGTGCGTCTGCTCGACCGTGTGCAGGGACTCGACCTGCAGGCGGCGCGTGCCGCGGCGGCGAACGGCCCCCTCGACGTCCAGGCGCAGTTCGACGTGGCCGATCTCGACCTCGCCGGCGGTCACGTGGACGACGCCTTCGGACGTCTCCTCGACCTGTTCTCGCAGTTGCCCTCCGACCAGCGCACACCGGTGCGGGAGCGCCTGATCGAGCTGTTCGGCCTCATCGGCGCCGCCGACCCGCGCGTGGTGTCGGCGCGCAACCGTCTCTCGTCGCTGCTCTTCTAGAGACGGCTGCTTCTAGAGGCGGTTGCTTCTCGAAGCGCCGTCCGGCCGGCCCGCGCGTCAGCCGTGGCTCACGGTCGGCACGTGCGGCTCGGGCTGATGGCGCAACCACAGCGTCGACAGTGCCGGAAGCGTGACGCTGGCGGTCGGTGATCCACCATCGTCGGCGCTCGCGACGACCATGCCGAGGTTTCCCGAGCCCCGACCGCCGTAATCGGCCGCATCGGTGTTGAGCACCTCCTGCCAGACGCCCTCGCGGGGGAGGGCCAGACGGTATCCGCTCCGCTCCACCCCGGCGAAGTTGCTCACGACGACCAGTCGCCCCCCGTGCGCGTCACGCCGCTCGAATGCGATCACCGTCGGGTCCCAGGTGGGCGCCCCGAGACGGCTGAAGGACGAGCCGTCGTTGTCCCGGGCCCACAGCGGCGCCTGGGCCCGGTACGCGCGGTTCATCGCCCCGACGAAGCCCTGCAGCTGTGCGTGGGAGGGCTGATCCAGGAGCCACCAGTCGAGTTCGCGGCCCTCCGACCACTCGGCGAGCTGACCGAACTCCTGCCCCATGAAGAGCAGCTTCTTGCCCGGGTGCCCCCACATGTAGGCGAGGTAGGCACGGACGTTGGCGAGCTTGTGCCAGTGGTCGCCGGGCATCTTGGCGAGCAGGCTGCCCTTGCCGTGCACGACCTCGTCGTGGCTGATGGGCAGCAGGTAGTTCTCGCCGAACGCGTAGACGAACGAGAAGGTCATCTCGCCCTCGTGGTGCCCGCGATACATCGGGTCACGGGAGATGTACTGGAGCGAGTCGTTCATCCAGCCCATGTTCCACTTGAAGCCGAATCCGAGACCGGCGTGGTCGGTCGGCGCCGTGACGCCGGGGAAGCTGGTGGACTCCTCGGCGATCATCATGATCCCGGGGTGCAGCCGGTACGCGGTGGCGTTCACCTCCTGCAGGAACCGGATCGCCTCGAGGTTCTCGCGCCCGCCGTGGATGTTGGGCTCCCACTCGCCTGCTTCGCGGGAGTAGTCGAGGTAGAGCATCGAGGCGACCGCGTCGACGCGGAGGCCGTCGACATGGAACTCCTGGAGCCAGTAGAGGGCGTTGGCGACCAGGAACCCCCGCACCTCGGGCCGACCGTAGTCGAAGATGAGCGTGCCCCAGTCCTGGTGCTCTCCGCGGCGAGGATCCGGGTGCTCGTAGAGAGGCTGGCCGTCGAAGCGCGCGAGGGCGAAGGCATCCTTGGGGAAGTGACCCGGAACCCAGTCGATGATCACGCCGATGCCGGCCTGATGCAGCCGGTCGATCAGGTAGCGCAGGTCATCCGGACTGCCGAAGCGACTCGTCGGCGCGTAGTACCCGCTGACCTGGTAGCCCCAGGAGCCTCCGAAGGGGTGCTCGGCGAGCGGCATGAACTCGACGTGCGTGAAACCCGCCTCCGTCACGTGCTGGATCAGCGGCTCGGCGATGTCGCGGTACCCGAGCCCCGCGCGCCAGGAGCCGACGTGGATCTCGTAGACCGACAGGGGCTGCGCGACGGCGTGCGTCGCCGCGCGACGGGTCATCCACGCGCCGTCCGTCCAGGTGTACGACGATGCGGTCACGACGGACGCGGTGTCGGGCGGAACCTCGGCGGCGAGCGCCATCGGGTCCGCCTTCAGGATCCAGGAACCGTCTCGGGTGCGGATCTGGTACTTGTATCGCGTGCCGATCGGCAGATCCGGGATGAAGAGCTCCCAGACCCCGCTGACGCCCATGGAGCGCATCGCGTGGGCCTCGCCGTTCCACTCGTTGTGGTCGCCCACCACACGGACGGCGGTGGCGTTGGGCGCCCAGACCGCGAAGGAGACGCCCTGTTCGCCGTCGTGCGTGCGGGCGTGGGCCCCGAGGGCCTCCCAGAGGCGCTCGTGACGTCCTTCCGCGATCAGGTGCAGGTCGAGATCGCCGAGCGTCGGACGATGGCGGTAGGGGTCGCCGGACACGGTCTCCTCATGGTGCGCGTAGCGGGTGGCGATCCGATAGGGCAGCGGAGGACCGACGTGCTGCGCCTCCCAGATGCCGTGGGCCACATGGCCGAGCTCGAGCCTGCTGCCGTCGCCGAACACGGCCGCCACTCCGGCGGCGAGAGGGCGTCGGACGCGGATCACGGTGACGGTGCGATCGGCGGCGTCCTTGCCCGAATGCGCCCCGAGCACGGCATGCGGATCGTGGTGCGTCGCTGACGAGATCGCCTCCCACTCGGTGGATGCGGCGACGTCTTCCGTGTAGCTCATGATCGCTCCCTCACCTTCAGGATGTGCACCGGCTCGGCGAAGGCGTCGAGTCGCACGTAGTTGTGGTCGCTCCAGGTCCAGACGGCGCCGGTGAGGAGATCCTCGACCTCGAACGTCTCGCCGAGCGGCACGCCCCACCGGGTGGTGTCGAGGTGCACGGTGGTCTCGCGCACGGAGTGCGGGTCGACGTTGGCCACGACGATGATCGTGTCTGCGCGCCCGGTGCCGGTGAAGGGGGCGGCGAGGTGCTTGCTGTAGACAAGGACGGCGTCGTCGTCGCTCCAGTGCGTGAACAGGTTGCGGAGCTGTCGCAGGGCGGGGTGCGCCGCGCGGATCTCGTTGAGTCGTCGGAGCAGAGGTGCGAGGGACTCTCCGCGGGCTTCGGCTCCGACCCAGTCGCGCACCTTGTACTCGTACTTCTCGTTGTCGATGTTCTCCTCGGAGCCGGGCCGAGCCACGTTCTCGAACAGCTCGTAGCCGGCGTAGACCCCGTACACCGGACCGGCCGTCGCCGCGATGCAGGCGCGGATGCGATAGGCGGCCCTGCCGCCGAACTGCAGGTACTCGGTGAGGATGTCATGCGTGTTCACGAACAGGTTGGGCCGCATGTAGTCGGAGGTCTCGTGCGACACGGAGGTGAGGAACTCCTCGAGCTCGGCCTTGGTGTTGCGCCAGGTGAAGTAGCTGTAGCTCTGCTGGAACCCCACCGCGGCGAGCGCGCGCATCACGGCAGGGCGCGTGAACGCCTCGGCGAGGAAGATCACGTCCGGGTCGGAGGCGTTCACCTCGGCGATGAGCCACTCCCAGAACTGCAGCGGCTTGGTGTGGGGGTTGTCGACCCGGAACATCTTCACGCCCTGCGCGACCCAGTGCCGCACGACGCGCAGCATCTCGGCGTAGATGCCGGCCGGGTCGTTGTCGAAGTTCAGGGGGTAGATGTCCTGGTACTTCTTCGGCGGGTTCTCGGCGAACGCGATGGTCCCGTCCGGGAGCGTGGTGAACCACTCCGGATGCTCCGCGACCCAGGGATGGTCGGGGGAGGCCTGGAGTGCGAGGTCGAGTGCGACCTCGAGCCCTTCCTTCTGCGCGGCCCGGACGAAGGAGCGGAAGTCCTGCGCGGTGCCGAGGTCGGGGTGGATCGCGTCGTGCCCGCCTTCTGCGGCACCGATCGCATAGGGGGAGCCGGGGTCTCCGGGTTCGGCGGTGAGCGTGTTGTTGCGGCCCTTGCGATGGGTGGTCCCGATCGGATGGATCGGCACGAGGTAGACGACGTCGAACCCCATCGCGGCGACCTCGGGAAGGCGCTTCGCGGCGGTGCGGAACGTGCCGCTCCTGACCGTTCCGTCCTTCAGACGCCGGGCGCCCTCCGACCGGGGGAAGAACTCGTACCAGGCGCCGACGCCGGCGGCGACCCGGTCGACGATGAGCGTGTGCTCCGTCGTGGCGGAACGGAACGTCGTCACCGGGCGTTCCCGGAACACCTCGGCGAGCGCGGCATCCGTCGACGCGGCCGATGTCGTCGCGGCGTCCCCGGTGCGGAGGGTGTCGGCGACGGCGAGCAGGCGCTTCCGCTGGGCAGCCGGGCGGTCCTTCTCTGCGGACGCCCGGGTGAGCAGCTCCGCACCGAGCGCCGCCATCACCGGCACGTCCACCCCGGCGGCGACCTTCAGCTCGGCGGCGTGCGCCCAGGTCGCGAAGTCGTCGGAGAAGCCCTCGAACCGGTAGCGCCATGCACCCTGCTCGTCCAGCGCGATGTCGGTCGACCAGGTGTCGGTGCCGTCCCCGCGCGGCGTCAGGCGGTGCAGACTCTCGTCACCCGAGGGGGAGGTGAGCCGCACGTGCACGCCGATGGTGTCGTGCCCCTCCCGGAAGGAGACGACGCGGAACGGCACGACCTCTCCGACGAAGGCCTTCGGGGGGAACCCTCCCGGCACGGCGGGTGCAGGGTCGAGCAGGGGGATGCGCGTCGTGCGCAGCGAGCCGGGGAGATCCGCGTCACCCGATGCGCGCGTCGGGATCTGAGCGGGGCTCCGGAGAGCCGAGGACCGAGTACCAGCACGTGCAGCCACATCCCGAATGTACCGCGCGGACGCAGCCGCGGGTAGCGCGCCGCCGGGTGCGTCGGGACCCGGCGTCATTCGACGCGGAACAGCCTCATCGAGGTGCCGGAGACCGGCAGCACATCGCCCGGAGCGAAGACCTCTTCCTCGTCGGACGGACGTTCCTGCGCGCTCGACCACAGCGACACGAAGCGGGTCGCTCCCTCGATCTCCTCGGGAAGACGCACATCGATCGGCGACTCCGTGCCGTGCACGATGAGCAGGATGCGGTTGTAGGCCTCGGTGTCCGGTGTGGACGCGGCGACGTACTGCAGCGTGCGGTTGCCGGGGTCGGCCCATTGCCCCTGCTCCATCGTCTCGCCGTTCTGGTCGTACCAGTCCATGACGGACGCGTTGGGGATGTGCTCGCCGAGGCGTGCGTAGCGACTCGGTCGGAGGGCGGGGTTCTCCTGCCGTAGCCGGATCAGGCGCGAGACATGCGCGCGGAGGTCGCTCTGCCAGGGCTCGAACTCCCATCCGAGCCAGGTCATCGCGGAGTCCTGGGCATAGGCGTTGTTGTTCCCGCGCTGCGTGCGTCCGACCTCATCGCCGGCTGTGAGCATCGGGATGCCTGCGGAGAGCAGGAGCGTACCGAGCAGGTTGCGCATGGCCTTGCGCCGCGCGGCCAGGATCGTCGGGTCGTCTGTCGGACCCTCGATGCCGTGGTTGAACGCCCGGTTCATGTCGGCGCCGTCGCGGTTCTGCTCGCCGTTCGCCTCGTTGTGCTTGACGTCGTACGAGACCAGGTCGTGCAGGGTGAAGCCGTCGTGCGCCGTGACGAAGTTCACACTGGCGAGCGGGCCGCGGTCTTCGCTGAACGTGTTCGAGGACCCGGCCAGACGCGTCGCGAATCCGCCGATGCCGACCGGGGCCGACGCCCGCCGCGCGTAGTCGATGTCGCTCAGCCAGAAGTTGCGCACGCGGTCGCGGTAGCGGTCGTTCCACTCGTGCCACCCGGCCGGGAAGTTCCCGGTCTGCCAGCCGCCCAGCCCGACGTCCCACGGCTCGGCGATGAGCTTGGTGTCGGCGAGGACCGGATCGTTCGCGATCGCCGCCAGGAGCGGGTGATCCGGCGTGTACGTGTGCGTGGCGTCCCGGGCGATGGCGGTGGCCAGGTCGAAGCGGAAGCCGTCGATCTGCATCTCCTGCGCCCAGTAGCGGAGGGAGTCCAGCACGAGCCGGGCCCCGGCGTCGGTCGCCGTGTTCAGCGTGTTGCCGCAGCCCGTCGTGTCGATGTAGACGCCGGATTCGTCCTGGCGGTAGTAGTTCGCGTTGTCGATGCCGCGGAGGCTCGAGCGCGGGCCGCCGATGCCCTCCTCCGAGGTGTGGTTGTAGACCACGTCGAGGATGACCTCGAGTCCCGCCTCGTGGAGCAGGCGCACCATGCCCTTGAACTCGGCGAGGACGGCCTCGGGCCCCTCCTTGCGCGCATCCTCGGTGGCGTAGGCGGTGTGCGGTGTGAAGAAGTTGAGGGTGTTGTAGCCCCAGTAGTTCGTGAGGCCCCGCTCGAGCAGGCGCGGCTCCGGGACGAACGCATGCACCGGGAGCAGCTCGATGGACGTGATCCCGAGCGAGTGGAAGTACTCGATCATGGCCGGGTGGGCGAGTCCGGCGTAGGTGCCGTGGAGGGCGGGCGGCACGTCGGGGTGGCGCTTGGTGAGGCCCTTGAGGTGGCCCTCGTAGATGACCGTCCGATCGAGCGGCACCCGCGGCTTCTGGGAGTCGCCCCAGTCGAACCCGTCGACGATGACCACGGAGCGCCATTCCTCGTAGCCGTCTCCCTGAGCGAGGCCCCGCGCGTACGGATCGAGCAGCAGGGTCTCCGGGTTGAACGTGTTGCCGGGGCCGTGCGGGCCCCCGACACGGACGGCGTAGCGGATGCCCGGCTGCAGGAGCTCGGTGGTGACCTCCCAGATACCGCCGGCGAGGCGTTCGAGCGGCAGCTCGTCGGTCGCCCAGTCGAGGTCGGTGGCATCGAAGACCACGAGCTCGACGGACGACGCGTTCTGCGACCAGACGCGCAGCGTGCCGACGCCGTCGTGCAGACGGACGCCGAGGTTGTCGAGGGTGGAGCCGCCGGGCACGGGGAGGTCTCGGGACGCGGGCATGAGTACACACTAGGCGCGTTGTGTTGCCGTCTCATGTCAGGGCGTACCGGGTGCCACCGGCGAGCGCCCGGTCGCCGGGGATTCGCGAGAGAATCGAAGGATGCGGCACTACCTCGATCACGCGGCGACCACGCCACTGCGCCCGGAGGCGCGCGACGCCTGGCTGGCCGCCTCGGAGACGGTCGGGAACGCGTCGTCCACCCACGGCGCGGGCCAGGACGCACGCCGGCTCCTGGAGGAATCGCGTGAACGGGTCGCCGCGGAGCTCGACGCCGATCCGATCGAGATCGTGTTCACCTCGGGCGGCACGGAGTCGATCAACCTCGCGCTGCAGGGTCTGTGGCACGCGCGCCCCGAGGGGACGTCGGCGATCGTGATGCCCGACGGGGAGCATCACGCGACGATGGACACGGTGGCCGCGCTCGCGGACGAGGGCGCGGAGCTGCGCCGGGTCGCCGTCACGCGCGAGGCGCGCATCGATGCGGAGGAGTTCGCCGCCGCGCTCCCCGGTGCCGCCCTCGCGACCGCCCTGGTGGCGAACAACGAGGCGGGCACGATCAACGACGCCGCTGCGCTGGCGCTGGCGAGCACGGATGCCGGCGTCGCCCTGCATCTCGACGCGGTCGCCGCGCTCGGACATGTTCCCCTCTCGTTCCGCGCGCTGCGTGGTGACGCCCCCGCCGGTGCGGGCCTGGTGGCGATGAGCCTCGCCGGGCACAAGATCGGCGCGCCGGTCGGCGTGGGGGTCCTCGTCGCGGCGCGAACGGCGAGGCTGACGGCGCTGCTGCGCGGTGGCGCCCAGCAGCGCGGTCTCCGGGCCGGCACGCAGGACATCGCCGGGGCCGCGGCCTTCGCCACCGCCCTCGAGCTGGCCGAGGCCGAGCGGGAGCAGGAGACGGCCCGTCTGCGCGTCCTCCGTGATCGCCTCGTCGCCGGCATCCGCTCCGCCGTGCCCGCGGCCGAGCTCCTGGGCGATCCGCTCGACCGCCTCCCCGGGAACGCCCACGTGCTGTTCCCCGGCGCGGTCGGGGAGAGCCTGCTGTTCCTCCTCGATGTCGCGGGCGTCGCCGCGTCGACCGGGTCCGCATGCCAGGCGGGTGTCGCCGAGCCCTCGCACGTGGTGATGGCGATGGGGCGGAGCGAGCGGGACGCGCGCAGCGTCCTCCGCTTCTCGCTCGGCCGGACGTCGACCGATGCCGACGTCGATGCGGTGCTCGCCGCGATCGCCGACGCCTACTCGCGCGCATCCGGCGCCGGCACAGCCACGCGCTCGTAGACTGGTGACATGCGGATCCTTGCGGCGATGAGCGGTGGAGTCGACTCCGCCGTCGCGGCCGCCAGGGCCGTGGAGGCGGGGCACGACGTGGTCGGCGTGCATCTGGCGCTCTCTCGCGCCGGCGGCACCCTGCGCACGGGCAGCCGCGGCTGCTGCACGATCGAAGACGCCCTCGACGCGCGACGTGCGGCCGATCTGCTCGGCATCCCCTTCTACGTCTGGGACTTCTCGGAGCGATTCCGCGACGACGTGATCGACGACTTCATCTCCGAGTACCAGGCCGGGCGCACGCCCAACCCCTGCATGCGCTGCAACGAGAAGATCAAGTTCGCTGCCCTCCTGGAGCGCGCGATCGAGCTCGGGTTCGACGCCGTGTGCACCGGACACTACGCGACGCTCATCGACGGCGCCGACGGCCTGGAGCTGCACCGCGCCTCGGACAACGCCAAGGACCAGTCCTACGTGCTGGGCGTGCTCACCGCCGAGCAGCTCGCCCACACGTACTTCCCGCTCGGCACGACGCCCTCGAAGGCGATCGTCCGCGCGGAGGCGGAGGCTCGTGGCCTGAGCGTCGCGCAGAAGCCGGACAGCCACGACATCTGCTTCATCCCCGACGGCGACACCCGCGGCTGGCTCGCCGAGAAGGTCGGCACGGCGACGGGCGAGATCGTCGACCGCAACGGCGATGTCGTCGGGTCGCACGAGGGCGCCCACGCGTTCACGGTCGGGCAGCGTCGTGGTCTCAAGCTCGGCGTGCCTGCGGCGGACGGAAAGCCGCGGTTCGTCCTCGAGGTGCGTCCGGTGTCGAACACGGTGGTGGTCGGACCCAAGGAGGCGCTCGCGATCGCGGAGATCGCCGGAGAGCGGTTCAGCTGGGCCGGCGCCGCACCCACGGATTCCGCGTTCGAGTGCCACGTGCAGATCCGCGCGCACGCCGAGCCGGTCCCCGCGCACGCGGTGGTGTCCGCGGATGGCGTCCGGGTGACCCCCGAGGTGCCGCTCGACGGTGTCGCACCGGGGCAGACCGCCGTCCTGTACGTCGGGACCCGGGTCCTCGGGCAGTTCACGATCGACACCACGGTGTCGGCGGTCCCCGTCGGCGCGTAGGCGCTTCCGGTGTCGGTGCCCGCTCGTAGACTGACGGGGTGCCGGAGAACATCTCGCTGGAAGACGCCCGAACCGAAGCCGAGGAGCTGACCACTCGCATCCTGGAGGCGAAAGACGCCTACTACGGACGCGACACCTCACTGGTCGACGACTTCACCTACGACGGGTGGATGCATCGGCTCGAGGAGCTCGAGCGTCTGCATCCCGAGCTGCAGGGGCAGGACTCGCCCACGCAGATGGTCGGTGCGGCCGAGGCGACCGGCCTCGCGACGATCGAGCACGCCGAGCGCATGCTCAGCCTCGACAACGTCTTCTCGATCGACGAGCTGCGGGAGTGGGCGGCGAAGACCAAGGCCGCAGCGGGGCGCGACGTCGCCTGGCTCACCGAGCTGAAGATCGACGGACTCGCGATCAACCTCCGCTACGAGAACGGCGTCCTGACCTCGGCGGCGACGCGCGGCGACGGGCGCGTGGGGGAGATCGTCACCGAGAACGCCCTGCGCCTCCCGGAGATCCCGTACCGGTTGAGCGGTGAGGGCCACCCCGAGATCGTCGAGGTGCGCGGCGAGGTCTTCATCCCCGTCGCGGCGTTCGAGCGACTCAACGCGGCGCAGGCCGCCTTCCGTGACCGCGCCTACGCCGATGCGCTCTCGCGCTGGGAGTCGCGTGGAGGGGTCAAGAAGCCGTTCGACGAAGAGAAGGCCACGACGGCCGCGGCTCGGCGCTTCCCGTCGTTCGCGAACCCGCGCAACGCGGCCAGCGGCGGACTCCGTCAGCAGATCGACAAGAAGAACGGGCTGGAGCTCGAAGCGGGGATGCTGCGGATCGAGTCGCTCGCGCTCTACGTGCACGGCGTCGGCGCGTGGTCGAACCCTCCCGTCGCCGCGCAGAGCGAGGTGTACGACCTGCTCTCGGAGTGGGGCCTGCCCACGAGCCCGCACACCCGGGTGTGCCGCACGATCGACGAGGTCGTGGAGTTCGTCGAGTACTTCGGTGAGCACCGGCACGACATCGAGCACGAGCTGGACGGCATCGTGGTCAAGGTCGACGAGCTCGAACTGCACGACGAACTCGGAGCGACGAGCCGCGCCCCGCGCTGGGCCATCGCCTACAAGTACCCGCCGGAAGAGGTGCAGACCAAGCTCCTCGACATCGTCGTGTCGGTCGGCCGCACCGGACGAGCGACGCCGTTCGCGGTGATGGCACCCGCGCATGTGGCCGGCTCCGTGGTGCGTCAGGCGACGCTGCACAACAAAGACGTCGTCAAGGCCAAGGGCGTGCTGATCGGCGACACCGTGGTCCTGCGCAAGGCCGGCGACGTGATCCCCGAGGTCCTCGGGCCGGTCGTCGAGAAGCGCGACGGCAGCGAGCGGGAGTTCGTGATGCCCGTCGAGTGCCCCGAATGCGGGACGCCGCTGCGGGCGATGAAGGAGGGCGACATCGATCTCCGCTGCCCGAACGCCCGGTCCTGTCCGGCACAGGTGCGCGGCCGTGTCGAGCACATCGGCTCCCGAGGCGCTCTCGACGTCGAGGCACTGGGCGAGGTCACCGCGGCAGCGCTGACACAGCCGACCTCACCGGCGGTGCCTCCGCTGGAGACCGAGGCGGGGCTGTTCGCCCTGACCCTGGACCAGCTCGTGCCCATCGAACTGTTCGTGCGCGACGCCGAGACGGGCCTGCCGAAGGAGGATGAGGACGGCATCGTCAAGACGCGCGCCCCCTTCCGTCGGAACCCCACCGCGGCCGAGAAGAAGTCCGGCCTGGAGGGACCCCAGCCGTCCTCGCAGGCGCTCACGCTGCTGGCGGAGCTGGAGAAGGCGAAGACCAAGGACCTCTGGCGTCTGCTCGTCTCGCTGAACATCCGCCACGTCGGGCCCGTCGCCGCGCGTGCGCTGGCGCAGTGGTTCGGGTCGCTCGACGCGATCCGCGCCGCCTCCCGCGAGGAGCTCGCCGCGGTCGAGGGCGTCGGCGGCATCATCGCCGATTCCCTGCTCGCCTGGTTCGAGGTCGACTGGCATCAGGACATCGTCCGGCAGTGGGCCGATGCCGGCGTGCAGTGGTCGACGCCCGGCCACCCCGGCCCGGGGGCCGCCGTAGCGGCGGGGGGAGTGCTGGAGGGGTTGACGGTCGTCGCGACCGGTTCGCTGGACGGCTACACGCGCGACGGGGCGCAGGAGGCCATCATCAACGCGGGTGGCAAGGCGGCGTCGAGCGTGTCGAAGAAGACCGACTTCGTCGCGGCCGGCCCCGGCGCGGGATCCAAGCTCGCCAAGGCCGAGGAGCTGGGCCTGCGGATCCTCGATGCCGCACAGTTCCACATCCTCGTGACCGAGGGACCGGATGCGCTCCCGCCTGTGGGCGAGGGCGCCTGACGGCCGACGTCCCCGACGGACACGTGTGCGGATCGGGCTGACCCCGATCCGCACACGCATCGCGGTCAGCTCTTGTGGCGCGGCTTCCGGAACGGCTTCTCGTCGCGGCTGTCGCGCGCCGGGCGGTCGTCGCGGTCACGTCGCTCGTAGCCACCGCGTCCGCCGGAATCGTGGCTGTCACGAGAACCGGCGCTGCGGCGGGCTCCGCCGGGGCCACGGTCGGGCTTGATCTCGATCAGGCGTCCGGAGATGCGCGTGTCGCGCAGCTTCTCGAGGACGGCGGGGTCGAGGTTCGCGGGCAGCTCGACGATCGAGAAGTCCGGACGGATGTTGATCGCACCGAAGTCATCACGGCCGAGTCCACCCTCGTTCGCGAGCGCACCCACGATCTGACGCGGCTCGACGCGGTGCCGGCGCCCGACCTCGATGCGGTACGCCGCGTAGTCGCCGCGGCCGCGACGCTCCGTGCGGGGCTCCCGCGGTTCACGGGAATCGCGGGTCGCGCGCTCGCGCGGCGGGCGGTTGTCCGCCTCCACGGCCTTCGAGAGCGGGTCGTTCGCGGGGTCGAGGAGCAGCGGCTTGTCGCCCTGCGCCACGACGGCCAGGGCCGCTGCGACATCGCCCTCGGGCACATCGTGGTGGCGGACGTAGTGCGCGACGATGTCGCGGAACGCCTCGATGCGCCCGGTCTCCGAGAGCGCGGTGGTGATCGCGTCGTCGAAGCGGTTGAGGCGCGTGGTGTTCACGTCCTCGGTGCTCGGCAGCTGCATCTGGGCCGGCTGCTGACGCGTCGCCTTCTCGATGTGCTTGAGCAGGTAGCGCTCGCGCGGGGTGATGAAGCTGATCGCGTCGCCC